>JABEBX010016234.1_pt1 | contig 127099 bp, 126 predicted proteins | sample 7245971 | NCBI WGS metagenome assembly JABEBX01 (sample SAMN14506365, study PRJNA622280) | hot springs metagenome | biome: hot spring [ENVO:00000051]|acidic hot spring [ENVO:00002120]; feature: spring [ENVO:00000027]|sediment [ENVO:00002007]; material: sediment environment [ENVO:01001048]... | reverse complement strand
ATAAGTGACGCAGTAGAACCTTTTTCTGTCGGCGTTCATATCTTGCTACCAGAGAATTGATTGCCTCGATTGCGGAATGGTCAATGATTCTTGCGTTCTTGAAATCAATAACCACTTCCGCAGGATCGTTTCTTGGAGAGAAAGACTCGGAAAATTGGTGTGCAGAAGCAAAAAATAGTGTTCCCTTGACGGTGTATATCCTTTTCTCCGGACCTTCATCATGAAATTTGATATCCATATGCTTGGCGTGTTCCCAGGCAAAATAAATCGCCGAAAGAATGACGCCGGTAAGTACTGCTAGGGTAATGTTGGCAAAGATCGTCATGATCCCGACCAGAACACCAATCGCGACATCGGCAGCAGGAAGTTTTCCAAAAAAACGGAGACTACTCCACTCGAATGTTTTTTCGACAACCACAAACATCACGCCAACCAAAGCTGCAATAGGTACTTGCTCAATCCAGTGAGAAGCAAAGATAATAATCGCTAATAGGACGATCGCAGTGGTAATCCCAGATAATCTGCGCAGCGCGTTGTTGGTCACATTGATGATACTTTCACCCAATAGTGCGCAGCCTCCGGTCGCCCCAAAAAATCCACTTACCAGGTTGCCTAATCCTTGCGCCATAGTCTCTTTGTTGGGCTGCCCCCGAGTTTCGGTCATTTCATCAATCAGATTGAGTGTGAGTAATGTCTCCACTAACGCATTGGCAGCCAGAATGAAGGAGTATGGTGCAATGATGGCTAGTACGTGCCAGCTCCACGGGACGGCTGGGAGGTGGAAGCTTGGAAGATCGCCGGCCAAGTGTGCAATATCACCAACAGTGGTAGTGGGAACGTGAAAGAAAATTACGACGAAAGTGGTGACCAGGGCACCCATTAAAGTAGCGGGAACCGATTTGGTCACAAGCGGTAACAGGTAAATGACAGCCATCGTCAGCGCCACCAATCCAACCATGATGAATAGCTGAGTTCCGTGCATCCAATGCTCAGTTCCCGATGGCGACATCACTTTAAAATGATCCATCTGCGCCAGAAAAATAACTACCGCAAGCCCATTAATAAAGCCCAAATTTACCTGTCGGGGAATGATACGTACATATTTACTAAGTTTTGCCAGAGAAAATATGATTTGAATAATTCCCATGAGAATGACTGCTGCAAAGACGTATTCGATACCATATTGCAGCATGAGTGCGGTCATCACTACTGCCGTGGCGCCACTGAACGCAGAGACCATTCCAGGTCTCCCACCGAGCACCGATGTAATCAAGACCATGAAGAATGCGCCGTACAGTCCAGTGATTAGCGGTACGTGGGCAACAAATGAAAAGGCAATAGCCTCGGGGACTAGAGCTAGTGCGATCAACAGGCCACTCAGGATATTGGTTTTGGCTTCAGAAATTGTATAAGAAATACGCATGGATACCCTTCCATAGATAGGCTGGAACCTTTCGAGTTCCGCGAGCGTGATGCGGAATCGATCGTATAAGGCAAACGGATAGAGATTCTAACATCGCAGAATGCCGAAACGTAGGCAGGCGAAATCTACATTGGACTAATGAGCACCTTTGTCTAATGACCTCTTAATAATAAATTAAACATCCATCAGGATCAAGTTTTGCAAGTAGCGCCTCAGAGATTTTCAGATCGCCTGCAAACACGATGCCTACCATGGGGTTTTTCGAGGTGCCTCGCGATGAGACTGTAGAAATCATAAGCTTCTGCTATCATAAACTATGCTGCTTCCAAGCCCGATTGTTGCGAACGTCTTGCATGCCCCAGCCGCAGCGTCATCGTTGACTGGTGCCGAAACACGGCAAATTCTGGTCCGACTCGGCTACTTGCCCTTGCTTTCTACCCGTTATCTGGGTCCACGGGGAAATCTGCACCACCAATATGCTTGGGATTTTCCTGCACCTGCGATTTTGACCAAATTGGTGGCCGAAGATCCCTGGACGGACCCCTTCAACCCTTGGGTTCTGGGGGCGCTCTACCAATTCGAAGCGGTCCATAATCTCCCCATCTGCCCTGGCAGTGATGGTATTCGTGGTTTAGCAAAAGCGACCCAGAGAGCGCTTTTGGTCGCAAATAAAGCCGATCCTCATCCCTGGACCTGGGTGTTGGTGAGCAAGTTTCCCCGCCCAGAGATGGTTCGGGTCTTCGTGGCTGGCCGGGGTTGGGTATTCAGAACCCCATGCAATACGGGGGTTCTACACGCCACCCCAAATGGAACTTGGCCGGTATATGCACGTGCCAAGCACACCCAAATGATTGGCGAGTTTCCCATTCCCGTTTCCGCTCACGCAGTGCATCTCTACCAGGCAGCCGTTGCCGCGGGCTATTCCATACCCAAGATAGATTATGGACGCTACCATCATCAATGGGTGCAATATCAGCACTATGATGATCCTGATATCCGCTGGGTCAATTATTTTTTTCGGGGGCGAGCCATTCATTTTTATCCCCGAGCGAGCTATGGCTTCCCCCAGAGTGCCGGCTGTGTTGAGCTTCCCAAGACTGCAGCACGAGCTATTTTCTCACTGCTCCACTATGGTGTTCCGGTTAGCATCGTGCATCGCGTTGCGCGCCCTGAACTACGATTCTCCCGACCGTTGCCAGCAATCCGCTATCAATACCAGGAAGTTCAGAAACTTTCTTCTTCCCAAAGTGTCCGTTTGCAGTTGGAACCGGTCAGCTCGGGGACCGGCACTGCCCCAAAAACCACTTCCGCCAAAATCTCTTCAGGATGACCGCCAGCTTGGAAAGGCCTTAATTACCGGCTACGGTCATTTCTTCGATCAGCACCGAGGGGCTGCCCGTACTGCCATGGATCAGTAAATCATTACCCACCGCGATCATTCCCCGGAACATCTGGGGAAGGGTGCTGGCAATGGTAATTTCTTCGATGGGATATTGAATTTCTCCGCCCTCCACCCAAAAACCTGCGGCTCCACGCGAATAATCGCCGGTCACTCCATTGACGCCAAAGCCGATGAGTTCGGTAACAAAAACCCCCCGTTGCATCTGCCGAAGCAGTGACGGCAGATCCTGGGTCCCTGGCGCCAGGGTTAGATTGTGGGCACCGCCGGCGTTGCCGGTGCTTTGCATACCCAGTTTTCGCGCACTATAGCTGTCCAGCAAATAGCCCTGCAGGACCCCATCGCGCACCAGATCCCGATTGTGGGTGGCCACTCCATCGCCATCGAAGGCGGTGCTGGCCAGACCGCGCCGGCGTAGCGGTTCCTCGTAAATGCGAAGAGAGGAGGGGAAGAGTGTTTTGCCTAAAGAATCCTGCAAAAAACTCATCTTGCGATAGAGAGTCCCGCCACTGATGGCCTGGGCAAAGTGGCCCAGGAGACTGGCAGCGACCTGGTTTTCGAACAAAACCGGGACACTGCAAGTAGGGATTTTGCGCGATCCCAGGCGGCGTAGGGCACGCTGTGCACCAATCTCACCAATCTGTTCCGGGGTCATCAGGTCGTCGGCCGAGCGAGCCACATCGTACCAGTAATCCCGCTGCATGCCCTGACCATCGTCGGCGATCACCGAACAGGAGAGACTATGCCGGGAACCCTGCGTGATTCCCAAAAAGCCAAGGCTGTTGGCGTAGACGCTGAGTCCTTCGCCGGTACCGATGCTGGCCCCTTCGGAGTTTTTGATACGTGGATCGAGGTTGCGGGCACTCGCTTCACAACGTCGCGCGATCTCGGCAGCGGTATCGGCATCCATCATCCAGGGATGGTAGAGATCCAGATCGGGGAACGCTGTGGCCAATAGAGCTGGATCAGCGAGTCCGGCAAAGGGGTCGGGAGCGGTATGGCGGGCAATATGCAGGGCTGCCTCTACGGTATCGCGCAGGGCTTGCTCGGAAAAATCCGACGAGGAAGCGGAAGCCTTGCGCTCGCCAACATAGACGGTGATCCCAAGACCTTTGTCGCGATGGTATTCTACCGATTCCACCTCACCCAGCCGCACGGTCAAAGAAAGCCCCTTGCCGCTGCTTGCTGCTGCCTCCGCGGCGGTGGCTCCCCCGGCTTTGGCAAGTTCCAGACAGCGCTGGGCAATCTGGGTGAGTTCCTGACTTTCATTGGATACGTTTGGGTTCATGGGTGCTAATCTCGACAATGACTAGGACTCATACTACCTGTTCAAAGCCTGGTGGGGGAAGTCGTTGGCCTTTTCCTCCCTGTTGGGAAGGGAGTAGGATATGAAAAAAATTCCTCTAGATATGGTGCAATGATGGCAAAGACCCTCTACGACAAGCTTTGGGAACAGCATGAAGTGCTTCGGGAAGAAGATGGGCGGACCCTGCTCTATATCGATCGGCAACTGCTTCATGAGGTCACCAGCCCCCAAGCCTTTGCGGGTTTGCGCGCGGCAGGAAGGAGCTTATGGCGCCGGGATGCCAACATTGCCACCGCTGACCATAATGTCCCAACGACGGACCGAGCAGCCGGTATCAGTGATCCCACTTCCCGTTTGCAGGTGGAGACCCTGGATCGCAACTGCCAGGAATTTGGAGTGGAAGAGTTTGGCATGTTGGATCGCCGACAGGGTATCGTCCATGTGATTGCCCCGGAACAGGGTTTGACCCTGCCAGGGATGACGGTCGTCTGTGGAGATTCCCATACGGCGACCCATGGTGCCTTGGGGGCCTTGGCCTTTGGTATTGGTACCACCGAGGTGGAGCATGTGCTGGCCACCCAATGCCTGTGGGCGCGTAAATCCAGGAATATGCGGATTTGGGTAGAGGGTCGATTGTCCACCGGGGTAACGGCCAAGGATCTGGTCTTGGCCATCATTGGTCAGATGGGTACCGCTGGCGGCACCGGTTACGCCATGGAGTTTGCAGGTCCTGGGGTGGCGGCCTTGAGCATGGAAGGGCGGATGACTCTCTGCAATATGGCCATTGAAGCAGGCGCTCGCTCCGGCTTGGTGGCCGTAGACCAATGCACCATCGACTATCTGCGTGACCGTCCCTATGCCCCCCAGGGAGAACAATGGGAACAGGCGGTACGAGCCTGGCGGGAATTGCACAGTGACAGCGATGCCAGCTTTGACCGGGAGGTACGGATTGATGCTTCCAGTCTGGTCCCCCAGGTGACTTGGGGAACCAGTCCGGAAATGGTTTTGCCTGTCGATGGGATAGTGCCCAATCCTGCCCAGGCCCCTGATTCTGTGCGTCGTGAAGCCTGGGAGCGGGCCCTGGCGTACATGGCTTTGCAGCCAGGTACTCCCATTCGGGACATTCCCGTTGATAAGGTTTTCATTGGCTCCTGTACCAATGCCCGCATCGAGGACTTGCGCGCGGCGGCGGCTGTTGCTCGCGGTCGGCGGAAAGCCGACTCGGTCAAGGAGGTCCTGGTGGTCCCGGGTTCCGGATTGGTCAAGGCCCAAGCCGAGGCCGAGGGGCTGGACCAGATCTTTCTGGAAGCTGGCTTTCAATGGCGGGAACCGGGCTGCTCCATGTGTCTGGCCATGAATGCCGACCGTTTGGAGCCAGGAGAGCGCTGCGCCGCCACTTCCAACCGTAATTTTGAAGGTCGGCAGGGCACGGGGGGGCGCACCCATCTGGTCAGCCCGGCAATGGCGGCGGCGGCAGCCATTGCTGGTCATTTTGTCGATATCCGAGAGCTATCTTGATGGTGTTGCGAATCCTGCTGTTGCGCTTGGCGTTGTTGCTTGGCTCGGCGGGCCTGGTGGAGGTCGGTGTCTGGGCCATCAGTCGTGGTCTGGGTCCAGAAAGCACCGCACTAGAATATCTCCTCTATCGTCGTATGGAGCATCGTTGAATGGAACCTGTAACCGTTGTTGAATCTCGGGTGATCCCCCTGGATCGCGCCAACGTGGATACGGACGCGATCATTCCCAAACAGTTTTTGAAAACCATCGAACGCAAAGGTCTAGGAAAACATCTGTTTCACGATTGGCGATACCTGGCCGATGGTACCCTCGATCCCACTTTTATTCTCAATGAACCGGCGCTGACCAACGCCCGGATTCTTTTGGCGCGGGAGAATTTTGGCTGTGGTTCCAGTCGCGAGCATGCCCCCTGGGCCCTTGCTGATTATGGGATTCGGGTCATCATTGCCCCAAGTTTTGCCGATATCTTTGCCAATAACTGTGCACAAAACGGGATTCTTTTGATTACGTTGGCCCCACAAGAGGTCGAGGAACTTTTTGTGGCTTGCCGATCGGGACCGCTGCAGGTGCGGGTGGATCTCCCGGCGCAAAGAGTGCATGCCCCTTTGCAAGTCTACTCCTTTGCCATTGCCCCTGGCACCAAAGAGAAGCTCCTGCTGGGTCTGGACGATATCCAGAGTACACTCTCCCATCGGGATACCATTCTCGCCTATGAAGCTACCCGGAAACGGGAAGCCCCTTGGCTTTTTCAGGAGTTACGTCATGGCTGAAGAACAAGAAGGTTTACCTCCCGTACATCCTCACGCCCAAATTCTGGAGGGGCAAACCAAGCGAGGTAAGCCCTGTCGACTCATTGATAATACAGCCAGCGTGGAACGAGTCCATCTCCAGCAACTTCTGGAGGATCTCATCGATCAGGATCAGTTTCAGCCCTTGGGCTTGAGTTCGGCTGGTGGAAATGCCATACAGATTGGCGCTCCCCAGAGTGCACATGTGCAGTTGGGCGAGGATTTGTATCGCTTGATCATCATTGGGTATGAAGCTCGGCTGGAAGTTTTCTAGGGCATCAAGCGCGTAATACTCCAGCTACCTTCGCTGCTACGTAGATAGCGAAAGCGATCGTGGAGACGATTGCTGCGTCCCTGCCAAAACTCAAAACTCGTCGGCACTAAACGATATCCCAACCAAGCCGCATTACGAGGAACGTTGCCCTCCGGAAATCCCTGCGCCAACTCCTGAACTCGGGCCTCCAGCAGGGCCCGATTGGCAATGGGTTGGCTCTGGATTGAGGCGGCTGCAGCCAGTCGGCTGCCCATCGGCCGTTGGTGGAAATAGCTTTCTGCATCCTGTTCGGGTAGGAGTTCCACTGCACCCGCCAAGCGCAGTTGACGGTCGAGTTCCGGCCAATAAAAGACCACTGCGCCCTTGGGGTTGACCGCCAGTTCCTGCCCTTTTTGACTGCGGCTATCGGTATACCAGCAAATGCCCCGCTCATCGAAATGCTTGAGCAGTACAAAACGAACGCTCGGCTGCCCTTGTTCATCGGCAGTGGCCAAGGCCATGGCGGTTGGATCGAAGTTGCCGGCAGCTTCGGCATCCTGGAGCCAGCGGGCCATCTGCTCCCAAGGATTGGCAGACAAATCTGTGGACGACAAGGTGCCGGAGCGAAAATCCCGTCGCGTGGCCCGATGATCGATTTCGCCGTCCATTACTGGGAGGCGTTGCTGCGCCGGAGGACCCCATCGGGGCTGCCGAGTAGTACGATATCCGCCCGACGGAGGGCAAAGATACCGTTGTCAAGGACACCAGGGATGCTGTTGATCTTGCTTTCCATGGCCAGGGGGTCGGTCAGATCCAGACCGATCACGTCCAGGATGACATTGCCGTTGTCCGTTGTGCAGTGCTGCCGCAGAGTGGGGTTTCCCCCCAGTTTTACCAATTGCCGGGCTACAAAGCTCTGGGCAAAGGGAATGACCTCCACGGGCAATGGGAACTTTCCTAGCTGTTGCCGATCCTTGGATTGGTCGGCAATGACCAGGAAGCGATGGGCGGCCGACGCGACGATTTTTTCCCGGGTAAGCGCACCGCCACCGCCCTTGATCAGGCGAAAATGGGGATCAATTTCGTCAGCACCATCCACATAGACGGGAATATCTCCCGTATCATTGAGCTCCAGGACCCGAAGGCCCAGAGCTTGCAGACGCGCAGCAGTACCCAGACTGGAGGGGACATAGCCATCTACGGCGATTTTAGCCTTGCCCAGGGCATCAATAAAGTGATTACTGGTGGAGCCCGTACCGACTCCCACCACCATGCCTGGTTTGATGTAATCAAGGGCCGCTTCTGCCGCCAGCCGCTTCAGTGTATCAGTATCCATGGGTACTTCTCCTCCGTTGTCGAAATTGTTCCATGGCCTTTGCAAATGCCGCCACCAGTGCTAGCGCCGAAGCTGGATTTTGGCCGCTCAGCAAATTGCCATCTGCCACCCAAAAGGATTGCCAGGGACGACCTCCCACCACGGCAAAGCGAGCTTCCCGTAGCCGATCTTGCAGATGATAGGGCCAACGCCCAGCGAGGGTAGAGTCTTCTTCCTCGGCCTTTTGGAAACAGCTTACCCGAAAGCCGGCAAAAGGGCGATCCTGCGTGGGGCCGGGGCGGGCCAAGAGGGCGGCACTTCCATGACAAAGGGTTGCCACTGGCAGGGTACGCTGACGGGCTAGCGCCAGCAGCTGGCCAACCGCAGGTGAGTTTGGAAGATCCTCCAGGGGACCGTTGCCCCCCGGGATGAAAATACCGCGCAGACCGTCCAACAAAGGGACCAAGCGGGGCAGGGAAAGAGCTTGGCTGAGGGGCAATTGTTGTGATTCCTGGGCCAGTCGGTGGCATTTGGCGGTATCCCCTTGGAGGTTTTCCGGCAACAGGCTTTGGGGGTCGATTTGCGCAGGCAGCCCATTGGGAGTGGCCAGTAGGATAGGCCAACCTTGCGCGCGCAGCGCATGCCAGGGAGTTAACAGCTCTTCTGCCCAGATCCCGGTATCGATCTGGCTGCCATCGCGCAAGGAAAGTTGCGTGGCACTGCTGAGCAAAAACAACACAAAGGGTTGGGTGGGTAACATGCTTGCATCGTAGCACAGATTCGTAGCAGCAATAAAAATATAATAATAAATTATTTTCTATTAAATTCAATAAAGTTTGTTGTAATGATAGTTTTTACATTGATAACATTCCATTTTTTGGTTAAACAAAGATGCCAATAAAGAAGAATATTGCTAAATAATTATATTGTATTTTTTTGCAATATAGGGGACTAATCGTTTTAGCTATGACCCAAAAATATTTGAAGGGTTCATCTATTGCTAATGCACTTTTGCTGGACTACCTTTAACGACGCAAAAGTAGACCGCTGTAAAAATACAATGTTGTATGTTGATGTTGTTGGTTGCGGTAATTGCCCCAACCGGAAAGTGGCAACAGTTTGCGCCCTGTGTAGGTTGATTCCTGCCCAAGGCCGCAACCGTATACGAACACGGAACGACGATTCCGTCAGGGAGAAAAGTGGTGATGATGAGACAACGAAAAACAATGGCAATGTGGGGAATTACCCTGCTCACGAGTCTATGGGCGGTGGCTGCCAATGCCAATATCTTCTGGATTTTTGATCCCAAGGGAGTAATGGCCGAGACCAATCTGCACTACATGATCATCGATGTGGTGATCATGGGTGGGATCGTTGGCATAACGACGCTACTGACCATCTGGTTCATGTGGAAGTACCACAAAGGGAAGAATCGGGGCGCCTACGATCCCCATTGGTCCCACTCCAATGTGCTGGAGGTGGTGGTTTGGGGTATTCCCATCATCGCGGTGGGTTTCCTTTCCTATTTTGCTTACAAGGGTACTTTTGAGATCAATCCCTACAATCCCACGGTGATCACGAAGCACATGGCTCCCAAGGGGGATCCAGTGGAAGTCGATGTGATTGCAACCGATTGGCAGTGGCTTTTTGTGTACCCGCAGTATCATATGGCTGTGGCCAATGAGTTGGTGCTTCCCGTAAATACACCTGCCTTTTTTCGGCTGACCTCCAGTGATGTGACCACGACCTTCTTTATTCCGCAGTTGGTGGGGATGATCGATGTCATGCCCGGCATGCGCACCAAAAATGCCCTGTTGAGCCACAATATCGGTACCTTTCAAGGAATCGCTTCGGACTATTGCGGGGCGGGTACCTCCTGGATGCGCTTTGAAACCAAAATCGTCAGCAAAGAAGACTTCAAAAATTGGCTCGCTACGGTGAAGTCCTCCCCCAATACCATGACCTACGCCAGCTTTGATCGTTTTGCTAGACCCTACATCAATGTGCATCAGCGGGTAGTGTATTACTCCCATGTGCAGGATGGTCTCTTTGATCATTTGATGATGGAGGTGATGGATGGCAAGACCTGGCCCGTTCCGCCTGCCATGACCGAAAACATGGTGGCCTATTTGCAAAAGCAAGCCGCAGAGCATCGCGACTAAGAGAAAAGGAGAGGTGACGCAAATGCTTGTTCCATTAGCCGGGGGCTGGAACCCCTTGTTGGGGAGGCTGGCGCTAGACCAGATTCCCTATGATAACCCCATCCTCGCCCCGCTCTTTGTGGTGGTGGCGTTGGGCGCTTTGGCGCTGATCGCCTTGATTACCTACTACCAAAAGTGGGGCTACCTCTGGAAGGAGTGGTTGACCACCGTTGACCACAAAAAACTGGGGGTAATGTATATCATCATTGGTCTGGTCATGCTCTTTCGGGGTTTCGTGGACGGTTTGATGATCCGTACCCAGCAGGTTTGGGCAAACGGTCCCGATTCCTCCGGTGTCTTTGGAGCTGTTCACGGCTATCTGACCCCTTTCCACTTTGGCCAGGTCTACAGCGCCCATGGACTGATCATGATTCTGCTGGCAGCTACACCGCTGTTGGTAGGTTTTATGAACATCATCGTTCCCATCCAGGTGGGAGCCCGCGATATGGCCTACCCGTACCTGAACGCTTTGGGCTTGTGGATTACCGCAGCGGGCGCCGCCTTGATCATGGCTTCCTTGTTCATTGGCGATTTTTCTCACAACGGTTGGTTTGGATATGCCCCTATTTTCGAGATCCAGTATAGCCCCGGTGTAGGGGTGGATTACTGGATCTGGACCCTGGAGCTTTTAGCCCTGGGAACGAGCCTGGGTGGTATCAACATCCTCGCAACCATTGTCAAAATGCGGGCCCCGGGCATGAGTTGGTTCAAATTGCCTATCTTTACCTGGGCTAGCCTGTCGGCCAACATTATCGCACTGACCTCCTTTCCAGCCCTGCAGCTGGCCTTGGCTTTGGTTGCTTCGGACCGCTATTTGGGGAGTCATTTCTTTACGGCAGGTCTGGGCGGAAACCTGATGTTATATACCAACCTGTTTTGGATCTGGGGTCACCCGGAAGTCTATTTCGTCATCCTGCCCGCCTTTGGCATGATGTCGGAAATCTTTCCGGCCTTCTCGGAAAAACCCCTTTTTGGTTATATCACCATGGTGGCTGCGAGCTTTGCCATTGCCGGCGTTTCCTGGCTGGTTTGGCTGCATCACTTTTTCACCATGGGTGCCGGTCCCGACGTCAATTCGTTCTTTAGTATCGCAACCATGTTGGTGGGTATCCCTACGGGGGTGAAGGTCTTCAACTGGGCCTTTACCATGTATCGGGGACGACTGACCTTTTCGGCTGCCATGTTGTGGGCCATTGGCGCGCTCTTCTTGCTGTTGGTGGGTGGACTCACTGGCATGATGCTGGCGATTCCGGCCATTAATTACATGGTGCATAACAGCGTATTTGTGATCGCCCATTTCCACTCTATGTTGCTGGTCATTGTGTATGCCGTGTTTGGTTCAGTGATTTTCTGGTTTCCCAAGGTCTTTGGGTTCAAGCTCGATGAATACTGGGCAAAGGTCATGTTCTGGCTCTTCAGCGGTGGCACGGTTGGGGTATTTGTGCCCATGTACATGCTCGGATTCATGGGGGAAACCCGGCGACTGGACTATGTCTTCAATACCGCTTGGCATCCCTATTTATTGGCCGAAGAAATTGGCATTTTTGTTTACTGTCTTTCGGTCGTTGCTTTCTTTGTCCTGCTCTACGTGAGTATCCGCGACCGGGTCAAGAACCAGGTTGGTCAGGATGCTTGGGGAACTTCCCGTTCTTTGGAGTGGTTGACCCATTCTCCGGTGCCCTTCTACAACTTTGCCGTGATCCCGCACATCAATGAGCGGGATGAAGTTGCCTGGCGTCGTCAGCATGGTATCGCCCAGAAGCAGCCCGAGAAATATCTGGATATCCACATGCCCAATAATACGGGGATGGCGGTCTACATCGGTGCATTGACCTTTGTCTTGGGCTTTGCTCTTACCTGGCGGATCTGGTGGCTTTGTCTCGGCAGCTTGGTCGCCATCATTGGTCTGATGATTATTCGCTCCTTCCAAGGTGATGCCGGGTACATCATCCCGGCTGCTGAAGTGGAGCGGATGGAAAAGGAGGCACTGGCCCGCGAAGCGCGAATCCAGACGGGTTCTCATCCCATACCAGCGGGTGGGCGACATGCTCCGGGAGAAGCCATTGCCTACGAGCGGCAGGATAAGCTCTAAGGCCACTGTTGGGGTGCTGGCAATCTTTGTCCTTTGCACCCCTTCACATCATTTAAGGATTGAATATATATGAGTGCACATTCATCAACGGATCCAAAAACGGCGGTGCTTTGGGATACCCATGATCATGGTCATGATGTCATCTCCACTCGCACTTTTGGTTTCTTTTTATATTTGTTGAGCGACGGCATGATCTTCGCCACGCTCTTTGCTGCCTATGGGGTGTTGAGTTATTCCCATAGCTATGCTGCTGGTCCGACGCCGGCGAGTTTTGTCCACCCCTGGTATACCTTCCTGCAGACCATTGCCCTCTTTTTGAGTGTCTTGGCCTATGGTATGGGCATGGGGGGCTTAAAGCGCGGAAGCAAGTCCGGACTCCTCAGTGGGTTATTGGCTGCCTTTGTGCTGGGCGTAGTTTTCTTGGGTCTGGATATTCACGACATGATGGACTTGGCTGATCACGGGATCACCATCATGACCAGTGGCGGGACTTCGGCTTTCATTTTTCTTACCCAGACCCATGCGGCGCACATTTTCTTTGGGCTGATCTGGATTTCGGTGATGATCCTGCAGGTGATGACCAAGGGCTTCACCACCGAGACCGTGGGCCGTTTATTAAGTCTGCGCATGTTCTGGCACATGCAGGCCATTATTTGGGTCTTTGTTTATATCTTTGTTTATCTTTGGGGGTATATGTCATGAGTCATGGACACGACAATCCCATTCATCATCCCGAAGTGCAGATGTCCAGTAGCCGTGGTTATTTCACGGGTTTCCTCATTTCTCTGGGCTTGATGTTTTTGGCTACTTTTTTGGTGGCTTCGGGTTCCATGCCGCCTTTCGGCTTGCTGTTGGTCATTACTATCTGTGCCGCCATTGCGGTCATCGCGCAGATTTATTTTTTGTTACATCTGGATATTTCCGAGCACAACATTTGGAACACCGTATCGTTGGTGCTCTTCATTCCGCTATTCATCATTACGATTGGGTTGACCTGGTGGATGTTCTCGCAGCTCTATCTGCGGACCATGCCCATGATGCCCGGTATGGGGATGCACTAGCATCCGGGAGAAGAATGTGTCTACTGCACTAGAGAATATGCTTGCAAGTGGTGGTCAGCAGGGGATTCCCCATGCCGTCGAACCGGAAATGACCCCCTTCGTGCGTATGATTGGGAAATTCATCGGGTTGGCCTTGCTGGCGGCAATCATTGTCGGGGTCTTGCAAGGCCTCCAGCACGCGGACAACTGGCGGGATGCATGGATTCATGGGTTGGCCACGGTCGAGGTAGGCTTTGCCATGGTCCTGATTCTACTGGGGAGTCTGGTAGAGGGTTTTGGCTATGGCCTTTCCCTCGGTACCAAGTGGCCGTACACGCGCAACATCGTGATCTTGATGCTCCGCGGTGATCCCGAAGCTGCACATCGGGTGGTAGCCACGCTGGTGGGTTTGGTGGCCCTTGCACTGGCTATTCTCTCCCCAACGATCAATACCCTTTCTGGTTTGGGACTGATCGTCGTTACCGCCTTGTTTGGTATGGGAACGCTCTATGTGTTAGCCGGCAAGGCCCCTGCCTTGGTCCATGGTATTCATGGGCTGCTGGCCTACAGCGTTTTTTTGGTCTATTTGACCAATCTCGCTTACCCCGGCCTGAATTTCTGGACCTATCTGGCTGCCATGGGAGCCCTCCATGCCTTGCTCTTGGCCGTTTTGCTGGGCGGAATGACGACCGGTCAGCGCGGCTTTGCCACTCCCATCGAGGCCTTTGTACGGCCTCGGAAGCGCTCGCAGTGGACCGTGGCGGCCCATGTTACGGCGGCGTTATTGCTGGTTGCTACCTTGGGTTGGTATATGCCCTCCTACCCCGTGGCATTTTATTTGTCTGTGCTGCAGCTTGCCGTGGGTTTTCTGCTCTTTCATTCGGTCAATTTGAAGCCCAAGGATCCTGGGATCCTGGTGGCCTTTCATCAGGGTATGGTGCTGGCAATGAGCCTTGCCATTGTCCTGGTCTGGCAGTAAGGATCCTATCTAATGGCTAAATCCGTTGGTACTTCGTCTTCGTTACTCGCGCCTGGACCAGAGTCCGCAATCCAGCTCATCCGAGATCTTTGGGTCCTGGCCAAGGCTCGGGTCGTTTCCTTGTTGGTCTTTACGGCTTTGGTGGGTGAATTGATGGTTCCCGATGCCATTGGGCATTGGCCCGCAGCCTTGGCCGGCCTGTTGGGGATCGCCTTTGCCGGTGGTGCCGGCGGGGTCCTCAATCAGATTGTGGAGCCCGAGCTGGATCAGCATATGCGCCGGACCCATCGACGGCCGTTGGCAGAGGGACGCATTGGTCGACGGGGGGCGATCCTTTATGCAATCACCTTGCTGGCCCTTAGTATTGCGGTCTTGCTGGTATGGACCAATCCGTTGACCTTGGTGCTGACCCTCCTGGGTACCGTGGGTTATGGCGTGGTCTATACCCTTTATCTCAAGCCCAGTACGCCTTGGAACATTGTCTGGGGTGGCTTGGCTGGTGCGTTGCCACCGCTCATTGGCTGGGCTGCCATTACCGGGAGTGTGGCACCCTTGCCCTTGGTTTTGGTGGCCCTGATTTTTGTCTGGACGCCCGCCCATTTCTGGCCATTGGCTATTTATTGTCGGCGGGATTATGCCAAGGCCTGTATTCCCATGCTTCCCGTCACCCATGGCATTGATCGGACCCGGCGGGAGATTCGTAACTACGCGTTGCTGACTTGGGTGGTGAGTCTTCTGCCGATCCTGTGGACCCATGATTGGGTGTATGGCGCCGTGGCTTTGCTATCGGGTGCATATTTTGTCCAGATGTCCCTACATTTGCAAAAGATGAGTGAAGGACCGGAGATGGACCGCTACGCACGGAAGATGTTTGCTTATTCCATCAGTTATTTGTTTCTTCTCTTTACCGCGTTATTGTTGGGTAAGGTCTTGATGGGATTGGCAGTCGGGATTTATGGGTTGGCGCAGGCCCTGTTGCAGTTTCCCTTTGGCAGTGCGTCGGACCGGCTCGGTCGAAAACCCGTTTTGGTTATTGGTCTGGTCCTTTTTATTCTTGGTTCCATTCTGGGCGCTGTTAGCAATAGTATCTGGGGGATAATTTTGGCCCGGGTCCTGCAGGGTGCAGGTGCGGTATCATCCGTACTGCTGGCAACTGCAGGTGATCTCACCGATGACGCCCATCGAACCAAGGCTATGGCCGCCATTGGCGGAAGTATCTCCATTGCCTATGTGGTGGGTATGGCCATAGGACCTATCATCTATGGATTTTCTGGTCTGCCCGGGGTTTTTTGGGGGGCAGCCATCTTGGGTCTGTTGGCCTTTATTCCCCTATTTGTCCTGATTCCTCCGATTCCAGCCAATCATCAACGGCGGATGGGGAAGTTCCGGGAGGCGCTGCGTATTTTTCTGCATCCAGCCGTGCAAGCCGCCAGTGTGGGTATCTTCATTTTGCAGATGGTGTTAGGAGCGAGCTTTGTGGTCCTTTCTCCGGAGCTGCTTCGGGCGAGTCATTTACCCCAACATTCCATCTGGCAGGTTTATTTGGTAGTCATGTTGGGTGGAATCCTTTTGATGCTTTTTCCCGTCATTTATGCGGAAAAGCATCGCAAACATCGTCAGATGTTGATCGTTAGTGGCTTGACCATTGGTCTTGGTGCCCTATTCATGGGGATTTTTGCCGGTCAGTTCTGGCCCGTTGGCATTGCCTCCATCGTGTTTTTCGCCGGCTACAATGTGGCTTCTGCCATCTTGCCTTCAATGATGAGTCGTTCGACCACTCCCGAGCAACGCGGCGCGGCTAGTGGAGTCTATTCCCTCATGCAGTTTCTGGGTATTTTTGCTGGCGGTGTTGTGGGAGGCTGGGGCCTGGGATGGATTGGTGTCCAGGGGGTCTTCTACATCTTGACGGCCGTGGGAATGGCATTGGCTTTGCAAAGTTATCTGGCGAGTGGTTCTGTAGGTCGGTTACTGGCGGCTGAAAGCTGATGGTCCATAAGCACCCTACACTCCTCCGTGGCCAATGAAGAGGGCTACGGCCCCAAATACAATGCAATAGATGCCAAAGGGTCGCAATGCCTTGATCTCATGTTGATGAAAGTAGCGCATCAAAAACCAGATGGAGAGCCAGGCAAAGAGTCCTGAAAGAATTCCTGAAAGTAGGATTACAGGGAGCAGTCCTGGTGGCAGGGAATGATGAAAGAGCTTGGGAACTTCCAGTAGACCTGCTGCGCCAATGATGGGTGTGGCCAGCAAGAAGGAAAAACGCGCTGCATTGGCATAGTCCAGGCCGGCCCCAATTCCCGCCACCAATGTCGCCCCCGAACGAGAAAATCCGGGGATCAGGGCTAGGCACTGCGCAAAGCCAATGACGAGTGCCCGTTGCCAACCCAACCCCTCCAGGGTGTGACTGGGTTCCTTTGCACGAAGACGATCGCCCCAGATGAGCAGCACACCATTTACCATCAGGGCGATGGCAGCAAAGCTGAAGCCCCCAAAAAGGTCTTTGATTTTGTGGGCAAGGGCAAGTCCCAGCAGTCCTGCCGGGATGGTGGCGAGGATCAAGAGCCAGAGAAGCCGACTGTTAGGGCTTTGGGGTCGGCCACCGTCGCGCACGAAGCTGCCTATCAGCTCTACCCAGTCTCGCCAAAAAAAACTAAGCAAGGCAGCCAGGGTCCCGAGGTGAAGCACGACAATGAAGGGTAGAAACCAGTCAGCATCGCGATTGATGGGCCAGCGAAAGATGGCAGGTACCAGGATACTGTGGCCAAGGCTCGAAATGGGAAATAGCTCCGTGACTCCTTGCAAAGCTGCCAGCAAAAAAAGATAAAAGTGATGCATGGAAACGTTTCCTGCGCTGGTTGGGTAAGCGGGTTACCAAAGGAAGCCGGTCCTTTTAGAGATAGCGAACTCGCAAAATGCTATATTCTCGAACCCCGCCAGGAGCATTGACTTCAATGCTGTCTCCCTCGTGCTTGCCAATGAGAGCGCGAGCCACGGGAGAACTGATGGAAATTTTGTTTTCCTTGATGTCGGCCTCGGCATCGCCGACGATCTGGTAGCAGAGAATGGCGCCGCTGTCATCCTCCAGCTCAACGGTAGCGCCAAAGACGATACGATCTCCAGCCTGTAGGCTCTTGGGATCGATAATCTGCGCTCGCGCCAGAAAATCCTCTATTTCGCGGATCCGACCCTCAATGAAGCCTTGCTGTTCCTTGGCTGCATCGTATTCGGCATTTTCTGAAAGATCTCCCTTGGCCCGAGCCTCGGCAATGGCCTCAATGACCATGGGCCGATCCTGGGTTTTGAGACGATGGAGTTCTTCCCGCAATTTCTGGGCACCAATGACGGTCATTGGGATTTTTTCGCTCATGACTGATTAGCTCCAAGAAGAAGTGGATGGATGGAGATCCTGCAGGCGAACAACGGAATATTCCTGCGTAAGCAGAACTTCCAAGGCGCTTGCACCAGCCGCAGCTCCGGCCAAGGTGGTGTAGTAGGTCAAGCCCATCTGGAGTGCTACCCGACGAATGCTGAAGGAGTCTTGTACCGATTGGCGTTCATCCACGGTGTTGATGATGATTTGTACCTTGCCATTTTTGATGGCATCGACAATGTGGGGGCGACCTTCGGTAACTTTGTTGACCCGTTCTACGGGCAGCCCGGAAGCCATCAGTTGCTGCGCTGTACCCGCAGTGGCCAGGAGCTGGAATCCCAGTTGATGGAGTTTGCGGGCGACGGGGACAATCCCAGTCTTGTCTGCATCACGGACACTCAAGAATACGGTGCCCGAGCGGGGAAAATGTTCACCAGCAGCGATCTGGGCCTTGAGAAAGGACTCCCCAAAGCTTCTGCCAATGCCCATTACCTCTCCAGTAGATTTCATTTCCGGACCCAGCAAGACGTCTACCCCGGGAAATTTGATAAAGGGAAAAACGGCTTCCTTGACGCTGAAGTGGGGCCCACTAGGAATGTCATTGACCCCCTGCTGCTGGAGGCTTTGCCCGGTCATGCAGCGGGATGCGATGCTGGCCAGGGGGATGCCGGATGCCTTGGAAACGAAAGGGACGGTTCGCGAGGCGCGGGGATTGACTTCCAGGACATAGATTTCTTCTCCCTGAACAGCAAATTGACAGTTCATGAGGCCAATGACACCCAGGGCTTTACCCAAAACCTGGGTTTGCCGACGGAGCTCTTCCTGGACGGCAATGGGCAGGGAGTAGGGGGGAAGACAGCAGGCCGAATCGCCACTGTGGACCCCGGCCTGTTCGATATGTTCCATGAGCCCGGCCACCAGGATGGATGTACCATCGGCCACGGCGTCCACATCGACTTCCTGGGCATTATTGAGAAAGCGATCCAAGAGAATAGGGTGATCGTCGGAAATCCGTACTGCCTCTTGCATGTAACGGACGAGGTCGCTTTCCCCATAGACAATACGCATGGCCCGTCCACCGAGCACATAGGAGGGGCGTACCACCAAGGGATAACCCAGCTGACTGGCTTTGCTCAAGGCCTCGCTGGTGCTGTGGGCGATGGCATTGTCCGGCTGTTGCAAACCCAGGCGTTTGAGAAGTTGCTGAAAGCGTTCGCGATCCTCGGCGAGATCGATGGAGTCGGGACTGGTTCCAATGATGGGCACACCCAAAGCAGCCAGATCGTTGGCGAGCTTCAGGGGAGTTTGGCCACCAAATTGTACGATGACCCCCTCGGGTTTTTCCACGGTGACAATCTCGAGAACGTCCTCCAAGGTCAGGGGCTCAAAATAGAGACGATCAGAGGTGTCGTAGTCCGTTGACACCGTTTCGGGATTACAGTTGACCATGATGGTTTCGTAGCCATCCTGGCGCAGCGCCATGGAGGCATGGACACAACAGTAATCGAATTCGATACCTTGACCAATGCGATTGGGGCCGCCGCCCAGAATGAGGATTTTGGGGCGATTGCTGGGTTCTGCCTCGCATTCGTCCTCGTAGGTGGAGTATAGATAGGGCGTTGGCGAGGGGAACTCGGCGGCGCAGGTATCCACTCGCTTGTACACTGGGCGAATGCCCAACTTGTGGCGTTGTTCGCGCAGGATGGACTCCCGGCAACCCAGTAGCTGGGCGAGCCGCCGATCGGAAAAACCCAGACGTTTGAGTCGGCGTAGAAAGGGGGCATCCACATGATGGAGGGGGAGCCCTTGCAATTCTTTTTCCACAAGGACCAACTCTTCCAGCTGATCCAAAAACCAGGGATCAATCCGGCAAAGATCTCGCACATGAGCGAGACTCCATCCCCTGCGAAAGGCATCGGCCAAGTGCCAGAGGCGCTGGGGGCCGGCGTTGCGCAATTCTTGGGCAAGCTGGCCGTCATCGAGATCGCCGGAGATTTCCGTAAGACCGTCCATCCCTGTCTCCAGTCCCCGAATGGCCTTTTGCAAGGATTCCTGGAAGCTGCGGCCCATGGCCATGACCTCCCCAACGGACTTCATCTGGGTGGTCAGATATTGATCGGCCTCTGGGAATTTTTCGAAGGCAAAACGGGGGATCTTGGTCACCACATAATCGATGGTGGGCTCAAAGCTTGCCGGGGTAGCCTTGGTAATATCGTTGCGTAGTTCATCCAGGGTGTAGCCTAAAGCAAGCTTGGCCGCAATTTTGGCAATGGGGAAGCCGGTAGCCTTGGACGCCAGGGCGGAGGAGCGCGATACCCGAGGGTTCATTTCGATGACCAGCATCCGCCCATCCTGAGGATTCACGGCAAACTGCACGTTGGAGCCCCCCGTATCGACACCGATGCGACGCAGCACGGCAAGGGAGGCATCCCTCATGGCCTGGTATTCCCGATCGGTGAGGGTCTGCGCGGGGGCAACGGTGATGGAGTCGCCAGTATGGATTCCCATGGGGTCGAGATTTTCGATGGAACAGACGATGATGCAGTTGTCGGCATGATCGCGTACCACTTCCATCTCGAACTCTTTCCAGCCCAGGACGGATTCCTCGATGAGGATTTCGTGGCTGGGACTGGCTTCGAGACCGCGGGCGGCAATTTCCTCGAATTCTTCGCGATTGTAAGCCACCCCACCTCCGGTTCCACCCAGGGTGAAGGAGGGCCGGATGATGACCGGATAGCCAATGCTTTCGGCAATTTCCCGAGCCTCGTCCAAGTGATGGGCAAAGGCGGAGCGAGCAACCTCCAGGCCAATTTCTTCCATGGCTTTTTTGAATAGACCGCGGTCTTCGGCGGCACGGATGGCCTCAATGCTGGCACCGATGAGCTGCACCCCAAAGCGATCGAGAATCCCTTCTCGGTGTAAATCCAGGGCACAATTGAGGGCGGTCTGGCCGCCCATGGTGGGCAAGAGGGCGTCGGGTCGCTCGCGTTGGATGATCTTGGCGACACTCTGCCATTCCACTGGTTCGATATAGGTGGCATCAGCCGTTTGCGGGTCGGTCATGATGGTGGCGGGATTGGAGTTGACCAAAATGACCCGGCACCCTTCCTCACGCAAGGCCTTGCAAGCCTGCACCCCGGAATAATCAAACTCGCAGGCTTGGCCAATGACGATGGGTCCGGCCCCAATGATCATTACGCTATGAATATCGTCACGCCTGCTCATGGCGGCTCCGGGTAGAAAAACTGGCAAGGAATTCGTCAAAGATCACGGCGGCATCGTGGGGACCCGGGCCGGCTTCCGGATGCCCCTGGAAGGAAAAGACCGGGAGACTGCGGTGTCGCATGCCCTGCAAGCTGCCATCAAAGAGGGAGACGTGCGTGACTTCCATGCAGTCGTGCAGACTCTTGGGATTGACTGCAAAGCCATGATTCTGACTGGTAATCAAGACTCTACCGGTGCGTAGATCGCGCACCGGATGATTGGCGCCATGATGTCCAAACTTCATTTTGTAGGTGGCAGCCCCCAGGGATAAGCCCAGCAACTGATGTCCCAGGCAAAGTCCAAAGACGGGTGTCCCGGAATGGACCACCTGGCGTACGACCTGTTGGGCCGGCAGGAGGGCAGCCGGGTCGCCAGGACCATTGCTGAAAAGCACACCATCGGCCTCCAGGGCAAGGATTTCCTCGGCGGTGCTATGGGCAGGGAGCAGGGTAACCCGACACCCGCGATCGGCAAGTAGCCTTAAGATATTGTTTTTGGAGCCAAAATCCACCACCACGACATGGTGCCGAGATTGGGTCAGGGGAAGGCTGCGAAACTGGTTTTGGGGATTGGGGCTTTGCCCACGCCACTCCCGCACTTGATCTTGGGCGACTTCGCCAATGAGATCGGCCCCCTCCAGTCCCGGAAAGGCACGGGCGATTTGAAGAACGTGGGATGGGTCTGGATTTTCGCCAACGGCCAGAGCTGCTCCCTGGGCACCATGGTCCCGTAAGCGGCGGGCAAGGGCTCGGGTGTCCAATTCCGCCATTCCAGGGACCCCGTGTCGACGTAAAAAATCGTCCAGTTCCTCCTCACTGCGCCAGTTGCTGGCGCGGCGAGGGAGATTCCGCAGCAGGAGACCGGCGCAGAAGATCCCACTGCTTTCGGCATCTTCGGAGTTGATCCCGACATTGCCGATGTGGGGATAGGTCAAGGTCACCAGTTGCCCGCGATAGGAGGGGTCGGTCAGGATTTCCTGATAGCCAGTCATGGCGGTATTGAAGCACAGCTCCCCGGTGGCGATACCGGCTGCGCCAAAGCCCACGCCGTGAAAGGTGCTACCATCGGCCAATGCAAGGACTGCGTCCAAGAACCACCTCGAATACGTAAGAAGGGTGCAAAAAAGGGAGGGCCATAGCCTCCCCTGAATTCCGACATTCTACTAATCTGCTGCCGATGGGGTCAAACAGCTTGACCGCAGGTCCCAACGAAAGGGGGGCTGGGTTATGATCCTGAACGTGCCCTGCTGCTGTTGTCGGGAGCGCTGGGGTATACTCTAAATAGAGTAGATTGGTAACAAGGGAAATCAATGAGAAATCGTGCGCGATGTTTGCTGTGGGTGGCTATGGGAATAGCCATGGCAGGTTGCGGTGCCGCAACCAATAATGGACTGCCTATGGCTGGACCAAGCATGCCAGCGTTGCCCCAACCACCCCAGGTCAGCCCACCGCGCTACGCAGTCACACCGTATCAAGCGACTGCACCCGCTCGGCCAGTTCCAGCCCCGCTGCCAACGGTGCGTGCTCCTACCCCGAGCATTCATGAGGAAACGTTGCCAGTGACACCTCTGGTATCCCTGCCCAGCACCCCCAGCACCCCCAGCACTTCCATACCCTCCACTCCCAGCACTTTTGTGACGGAGAGTACTGCTTCTCTCAGCGCCAGTAATTTTCGTACCAGCTGGCAAAAAGATCTGGGAGATGCCCGAGAACGGAGTTCCGCCTGTGTGGGTCAGACGGGCGGCCAGCGAGAGCAATGCTGGCAAGCCCTTTCCAGTTGGGCCAATGGGCGGTCATCCGTCTATGGTCAGGCGAGCAAGGTGCTTGATGGGGCGCAAGCCCAGCAAGCCAATGCTGCCCAAAAGTTCTTCGAGACCACCGCCCAATGGGCTAGTGCTTGTAGCACGCTTTCAACTTCCGCCTGTGCCCAGTCACCACTCATCGCCAAGATCAAGCAGTGGAAAAATTCCGTTGGCATTGGTAGTGGTGCGTGATGCCCGGTTACAGCTTGGCGTAGGAATGCAAGCCACCGAGGAACAGATCAACGCCAATAAAACAAAATGTCACCGTCAACAAGCTGATCAGTGACCACCATGCCAAGGTATGGCCGTTAGGTCGCTTGGGACCTTTGCGGCTGCGGAAATGGAGATAGGCGGCATAATTCAGCCAGACGATCAAAGCCCAGGTTTCTTTGGGGTCCCAGGACCAGAATCCACCCCAAGCCTTAGCCGCCCAGACGGCGCCCAGTATGGTCCCGGCCGTAAAAAAGAGAAAACCAAAAGTCACCATGGAGGACATGATGCGCTCCAGTTTGGGCAGGCTGGGCAGCCGCTGCGCTAGGGCTGATCCCCGAACTTCCGCCCGCTGGCGCAGTAAATAAGCCAAGCCCACCATGGCGGCAAGATAAAAATTGGCATAGGCAATGAACTCGCAAGGTACGTGGATTTTGATCCAAAAGCTCTGCAAGGCGGGAACGATGGGTTGGATCTGATTTTGGTGATAGGCCACGCCTACCCAAATCAAGAAAAAATCGGCTACCAGGATCATGGGCATGGCAAAAGCTCCGAGTCCTCGTTGCCGGTCCTGGCCCTCATAATAAAGGTAAAATAGCGCGGTAACGGCGCAGAGCAATACCATGGCGTCATACATGTCGGTGACCGGGATATGCCCCCAGCTGGGATGCCCCACATAGGTTTGCTTCCAGCGGACCGCAAGACCAGCGAAACCCAGGACCGTTGCGAACCAAGCAAAGCGGTGTCCGCGATCTCCCGCACGCTGGGAGCCATTATAGAGGTACAGATAATAGCTGATGGCACTGATGGCGATGGCTCCGCTCATCCAGTAAAACATGGCAGAACTTTGCCAAAAATAGCGCAGCAGAAAACTGTTCTGTGCCGTAAATCCTGCCATATACAGCCCGACCCCTGGGGCAGCCAGCAATAATATGGCGAGGAAAAGCCGACGAAAAGCTGGCCAATGCCAGCCAAACCACAACAGCCCAGCATACCAGATGCCGAGAATGATATACTGCCAAAGCCAAAAATCGGCACGAAAAATGAACCATACCGCTACCGCTCCAGCACTGAGAAACAAGGCCCACAGCCTTGCCCACAGCCGCTCTTGGCGTGCATCCTGGGGAAAGGCGAACCACTGGCGGATTTCACTCACATCTACAGACATTTGCGCAACCTCCCTCAGGGACGATAGCCGGGGACCTGAATTTTGACCCCGTTATTGATGTAGGTCATGAAGTAATCCAAGTCTCGATAGTTTTGGCTTTGCAATTTCTCGGGTGCGGCGCCCACCTTTTTGTCGCAACCAACAAAGCGTTTTTGCAAGGTGTTGACCGCACCCCAAGCAGCTCGATACGTGGGATAATGGGCAGTTTGCCCAAGGAGTGGTGAGATGATTTGCGCGCGGAGATATTTACCAGCGTAGGCCACGTGACAACTGGCGCAACTAAAATTCAACTGTCCTCGGCGCATAAAATAATAGGCCTTTCCTTCTTCAAATGCGCGCACGGCTCCAGGTCCGCTAACGCTCACATCCGTTGGCATTCCATTGGAAAGAGATACGAAATAGGTTTCCAGGGCAATCAGTTGGGAACCACCGTACCGTAATGCCTTTTCTCCATTCGCTACGCGACAGGTATTGAGAGCCATGGCGGCGGTGATCACTTGATGGGTCTTGGGGTCATAATAGGGATAGTGGGCTGCGACTCCCTTGCCGCCCTGAGCAAAACAACTTGCATAGGTTTTGCCATTGGGAAATTTGCTTTCCCAGAGTTTCTTGCCCTGACTCAAGGTCAGGTCTCCCGGATTGAATTCCATGGCCTGCTGATATTGCTGATATAAGGGTTTGCTGAAAGCGTAGCTGCCCAAGGCATATTGCTGCAACGACATTTTCGGAAATTGTTCCTGGAAGTACTGATGAAACTCCTGCAGCGTTTGTTTCGGGCCTACTTTGGTATTCCCCAGTTGCCACCAGTCAATGGCTTGTGCCTCTTGGATCGTGGCAAAAACCCCCAGGGTACAGATAAGTACGATCAAATTTTTCCGATGATTCATGATGGACTCTCCTTGGCACGGTTTTATTTTTGCAAGGACCACAAATAGTCAGACACCAAGTGAATTTGATGTGGGCTCAAGACCCTATTTTTGCCAAATTGGGGCATATTGATGTGGGGTATGGTTTTTTCCGGATCGTAGAGAAAATCGGCAAGTTTCTGACGCGTATGAAAAACCACCTGGAAGGGGAAATGGGTCAGATTAGGACCGACATTCCCGGCCTGCGTACCGCCCGGTAACACATGGCAGGCGAGACAGTTTCCTTGCCCGCGGTTGAAAGCGATGGCTTTGCCCGCGGCAATGTCGGCGGGGCTGGGGTTTGCCATGGCAATGGCCGGAAGCAACAGGGCAAGAATGCTTGGGAGGAGGAAATGGGTACGGGACATGGGAACTCTCCTTGTGTTGCGACTAGGTTTTTTGTTCCGCGACAATGTCGAAGAACTCTTGGTGAAAATCTTCCGGATTGCGGGAGCTATCCCCGCTCAGACGCCAATGGTCCTGGTTTTCTGGCCATAGCCACAACCGTTTGCGGGGAACGTAAAAGAGAATGAAAATGCCAATGACCAGCAGCATGCTGGAGCCATAGACAATGGGCATCCCAGGGTCCTTGGTCATTTCCAGGCCTGCCGACCAGTGCAGATCCAGATGGGTAAAACTAATTAGAAACGGTAAGGGATACTGGTGTAGATCGCGCAAGGTGACCAGGCTTGCTGCCAGGAAACGGGAGGCATTGGGACCTTGTTCCTGATCGTTATGCTTTGCCATGACCTGCTGCAAAACGCGATGGAAGGTGGCGGGGGAAGCATTGGCACCTCGCTGCGCAGCCTTCTCCAGGGCCCCAAGATAGTCGAGAAACAAATGCACGCCGCCATGGGGCCCGAGGGGAATCGCCAGGTACTGTCGCAGGGAGCTTCCCTCCTTGCCATAAGCCAACAGCCGAAAGTCTTGGCCATGCTCTGAGACCGGATCCAAATAACTGCGGTAGCTCCAAGCTCCATGGCCATCGGGGCCGAGGACTCGATAGCGAACGATAGGTCCCACGTTGATCATGCTCTTTCCCGGCTTTTCCGGAAGCCCTAGATCTTTGCGGGGAATGGTATTGTTGATCTTGAGTTTTTCAATCTGTAAAGAATAACTGCTACTACCCCCTGCCTGTAGATGCTGTCCAACCCGAGCCTGAAAAAGGGAGGCGGGAAGCTTGGTATCCAGCAGAGAATGACTGGAAAAGGTGAGGCGGGAGCGCTGATCGTTGAAAGAGGTTTGAAAGATGCTGACTCCATCAACAGTCAAGGGATGGTTGGGCTCGGCAATTCCCGTTTTGATCAATTGGCCTTGGTGATTGTAGATGGAAAGATGGGAGATGAAACTTTTGGCGATGCCGTCGCGATAATGACGGATCTGAAATTGATCCAAGCGGACCAGAAACGGGAGTCGTTGTACCAGAAAGCCATCGCCCACCAATTCAAAAACGGCATTGACGCTTTGTCCCGTGGGAATGCTGATGATTCCCCGAAAAGCACTTTCGTTAGCGGGCAACCAATCCCGAGGTGGGATCTTGGACAGTGGCAGGGAAAAATTATGCAGAGGTTGCAGGCTCCCAAACCATTGCGCCGCTTTCAGGGGGAGATTGGCGTTGTACAAAGCACCAGCGCAAAAGAGAATGATCGCCACATGAGTAAAAAGATATCCCAAGCGATAAAAACGTCCCTTTTGCGCAAAGAGCTGTCCTTTGGCTGCTGTACCAGTGAAGGAGCAGTGATATCCACGCTCTTTTAGGATGGTCTGCAAGCTTTCTGGAGCTATTTTTTTGGGTAGTCGTGCCTGTTCGCGACGGCTGCGGAGGAAGGCCGGATTCCCTTGCCGCTTGGTTTTTATCATATCCTTGAGCATGGATGGACTGTTGCGCAACACACAAGAGCTTGTGGAAAGTACCAAAAAGGCCACCAAGCCAATGTACCAAGCGCAGCGATACACATCATAGAGATCCAACTGCCCAAAGACACGGAACCAGAAAGGACCCAATTGGTGGAGATACTGTTGCGCAGGTTCCTGTTGTACCAGCACTGTTCCAATAATGGAGGCGATGGCCAAAAAAAGGAGCAAGTGTACGGCCAGACGCATGGAGACCAGGGCTTGCCCCAGGAGGCGAGCGCTGGTCAAGAGAGTGGGGCGATCGCCCCTAGCGAGGACTGGGTTCTGGGTTAGCATGGACGGACCGCGGAAGGAGCCAAAGTTGATATAGACTGATGGCCATACCCAAGAGGACCACCGGGCAGGAAAAAACGCCCCCAATCAGCACTAGCCAAACGAAATGAGGATTGCTTTTGGTGAGAAACCAACCGGCAAAATCCAACAGAAAGGCTACAAAGGGAACGGCGATGAAGAATATCTTGATTCCCTGGCGAGATTTGGTTCGACTGAAAATCCAGCCTGCGAGGGCGAAGATCACCCCCAAGGTGCTCAAATGGATCATGCCATTCATTAGCATGGCCGAGTACGGCATGCCGGTATCTACCTTGGCTTGCTGTTTGAGGAGATCAAAGGTGCCAATGTTGGGCATACCAATGCTGTGGCACTTGAGACAGGAAGCATTGATCAACGGTTGGACATTTTTCTCATAGTACCCCTTACTTTCCCCATGGGCCACCCAGTGATTGACGACGCCAGTCATCTTGGGCTGCTCACCTTTCGGGACGTGGGCCATGATCATCATCGAGGGGAGCATGGTCTGCAGCTTGCTGGAACTGCGATTGCCGTAATAATGGACGACCACGTCCTGGATCGAGATGCCAGGCTTGCCGTCTGCCCCCTGTAAGACCACATAGGTATAGGCCTCCGCTGCCAAGAGGCCTAAACCCACCATCACAATGAAGCCGGTCAGGACGATCTTTTCTACCAGAGAAAGTTCCCTTAGGGTGCGCATTGGGAGTCTCCCTTAGAGATCATATTCCTTGGGGAAGGCGATACCAGGGTTGCCGGTCATATTCTTGGTTAGCACCGGCAGGTCCCGATGATCTACCCGCACGGTTTTCTTTGCCTTGAGCCAGCGCGCAAAGACATCCCAAACGGGCTCCCCTTCGACCTTTTGCATGGCTGCCCAACCAGCGACTTTGTATTTCTTGCTGGCATGAACCAGCTTGCCGCCCACCCGCAAATCGGTGATCCGCTTGTTGATGCTTTCGGCGGGGTTAAAGGTATATTGGATATTCCCCACCCGAATCATGTCTCCGCCCTGGATATAGTATGGGTCAGGATTGAAGAGGTTATCAGCCACCTGTTCCATGACGTTTTTGAGTTCCGCACCGGTGTACTCGGTGACCGTAACCTGGGGGTAGGTGATGGCCGTTTGTCCCATGACGTCTTCCATAGTGATGGTCTCGCCCGGAAGCTTGGTATAACCCCAACGAAAGCCGGGAGAAAAGGCCGCTTCGCAATCCATTTCCTCGCGCAGGGCATTGCAGATGAGTTGATCGAAACTACCGTTGAAATTATCCCTGCGGTAGAGAAGGCTTTCGGTAACCGCCATGGGTTCGGCCAACTTTTGGGCGTAGGGGGCGCGAACCTTGTCAATGTATGCACTCATTTCGGCATCGGCGGGGATCATGTTGGCAAGGATGGGTAGGTAATAAAAGCGCCAGCCACGTAAGCGTCCCTTGGCCACATCCAGATCGAAACGGGCCAGGAATTTGCCGTTGGTGCTGGTGTTGACGATGATGGTTTTGTTGACCATCACGGGCTTGGGACCCATGATCTCGTGGGTATGACCACCCAGGATGATATCGATTCCCTGGACTTGGGAGGCCATTTTTTTGTCGACATCGGCGCCATTATGGGACAGCACCACCACGACATCGGCATGGTGTCTTTCCCGGCACTCGTTGACCATCTTCTGCATGTGCCCAGGATGGATTCCAAAGGCCCATTTGGGGATGAAATAAGCGGGATTGGCAATGGGGGTGAAGGGAAAGGATTGACCGATGATGGCAACCTTGACTCCATTGACCTCACGGATGTCGTAGGGATCAAAGACAGGCTCGTTCCAAGGAATGGTAAAGACGTTTTGAGAAAGGAACTTGGCCTTGAGCTGGTGTTTGAGGAGATATTCCACGCGCTCTGCACCATAGGTGAATTCCCAGTGGCCCACAAAATAATCTTCCTGGAGAAGATTCTGGGCCCCCACCATATCTTCGCCCCGGGTCCAGAGGCTGGTGGCAGAACCCTGCCAGGCATCGCCACCGTCACAGAGAATGGTGCGTTCGGGTCCTAGTTCTTGGCGGTAGCGCTTGACCAGGCTGGCAATGTGGGCATAACCACCAATCTTGCCGTATTTATGGGCCAAGGTGTCAAAATCCAGGCAAGATAGGGCATAGCCCGTGGGGGTACCTGCCTGAACGTCGTAATATTTCAGCTTGGCATTGCCCACCAAGTGCGGGGTAATGCCCCATTCGTGTTGTTGGCGGGTGCCGATGTTGGTGCCGGGTTCGCGCCACCAGACAGGGAGCAGTTGGGCATGGGTGTCAGTAATATGGAGCAGGGTTACATTACCGTACTTGGGTATATCGTAAGGATCTTTGCCATCGCCCCAGCTGGAAGCGAGTGCCGATGGGGCTAGGAATCCTCCTGCGCCGGCGATGCCCATAATGGCCATGAAATCTCTGCGGCTTACATTCATTGAATAGCTCCTTGCAACGATGTCTGAGCGTGTAGTAAACATTTTAGCAAGAAGTCTAAAGCAAGCTATATGCCATAAAGTATTGATCTCTGGATTCTACCTGACATTCGAAAAACATCCCATGAAAACAACAAAGAAATGGGTTATGGGTGCTTGCTTTCTGCTTTGGCTTGGACGATGAGGGTGGTGTTCGTCCTTTGGAAATGTCCCCATTGGGCCAGGCGGATCACCAGACGGGCCAGTCCGTTGCGGAAGTGAAGGCGGCTCTATGCAGCAAAAGGCCCGGTTGCACCGGGCCAAAATTAGGGGTACCAAGAAGATTTTTGTAGTTCGTGCTGCTTGCCTTAGGCCTTGGGCACATAAATATCACACCAGCCGTTGGGGCTGATCTTCCCCGCCACCGCTTTGCAGGCACCGTCTTCCTTGGGGTTGCTGGCGGGAATGTAGAGCTTGCAGTTGCTGCACATTTCCGATCCCTTGGGGTGGGGCCGATAATCCACCGCACTTTGGGCCATTTTGCTTGCCGCTTCCGCGGGACTGGTAAAGAGTAGGGGCGCGACACTGACTGCACCCAGCACGAGTGTACTGCGGCGCAGCCACTCGCGCCGACTCAGAGTAGCTGATTGTTTTTCCGTAGTATCAGACATTTTGTTGCCTCCAGTTCGTAACAGGAACAATCACTATAGCCAAGTCGAGAACAAATTGTATATATGCACTCACAGATAGCGCAGGGATAAATCCAGGCTTTGGAGATTACGGGTCAGACTGCCCACGGAAACGAAGTCCACCCCCGTTTCGGCAATGGTCCGGATGGTCTCCAGGCGGACATTGCCCGATGCCTCCAGGGGAATGGTGCCAGCAACCCTCCTCACTGCCTGTTGGAGCTGCTCGATGGTAAAGTTATCGAGCAGGATCAGATCGACACCAACCGCCAACACCTCTTCCAATTGTTCCAGGGTTTCGACCTCCACTTCGATTTTGCTGAGGACCGGAGCAAGAGCGCGCGCTCGGGCAATGGCTTTGGTGATGCTGCCAATGGCAGCAATATGATTTTCCTTGATGAGGATCCCGTCAAAGAGCCCTAGTCGATGGTTGCGACCCCCTCCCATCCGAACCGCATATTTTTGCGCCATGCGCAGACCCGGTAGGGTTTTGCGGGTATCCAACAGTTGGGTTGGGGTGCCCGTCAGGGCCTCCACATAACGACGGGTCAGGGTGGCGGTACCCGAGAGGGTTTGCAGAAAATTGAGAGCGGTACGCTCGGCGGTCAACAATGCCGCAGCTGGACCCTCGAGTCGACAGAGCTCTTGCTGGGCCTCGATGATGCTTCCCTCGCTGTGCAGCCAGTGGATCGTAATGTTGGGATCGACTTGGCGAAGGCACTCGTTCACATAAGGTTGCCCGCAGAGGATCCCGGCTTCTCTGCTGATGATGTGGGCCTGCAACTGCCCTTGGGCGGGAATCAAGGCGGCACTCAAGTCACCAGATCCCAGGTCTTCGGCCAGGGCTCTGGCGACCGTGGAAGCAAGATCAGCGGGTAGCATGTACGTCCTTTTGCGGTTGGGTCGCGAAAAAGAGCCAGCCAAGTCCCAGCAGGGCGGCGAGCAAGGAGGCCAGCAGGATACCCAGTTTGGCCTCTTCGCGCATGGTCAAAGTGGTAAAGGCCAACTGACTAATGAACAGCGACATGGTAAAACCGATACCCCCCAGCCAGGCAGCTCCCAGCAGGTGCTTCCAGGATACTCCTGGAGGAAGAGTCGCCAGTTTGATCCGGATGGATAGCCAAGAGCCCAGAGTAATTCCGAAAAACTTACCAAACACCAAGCCCAAGACCACGCCCAGGGTGATGGGACTCCACAACATGTTTCTGTGGACGGTGGAGAAATCGATGCCAGCATTGGCCAGGGCAAAAATGGGTAAGACACCAAAGGTGACCCAGGGACTGATTTGATGTTCTAAGCGTTGCTGGGGAGACAATAGTTTCCGACTGTGATGGCCCAGGTCTTCGGCCATGGCCGTGAGGCGATCATTGACCAAGGGATCGAGGTTTTTCTCTTGGGCGAGCAAATGCTGCAGGACCTCCTGATTTTGCTCCAGACTTTCTCTCAGCTTTTGGGGGCTGACATTGCCACGAGCGGGGATGGTAATGGCCAGCAGAATACCGGCAATGGAGGCATGCACTCCGGAGCTAAGCAGAAAATACCAGAGCACAAGCCCGAGCAGAAGGTAGGGCAGGACATTGCGAATGCCGCCCAGATTCATAAGAAGGAGAGCTAGAAAGACGAACCCGCTCATTGCCAGGGCCCAGAGATTTAGGTGGGCTGTGTAGAAGATGGCAATGACCAGCACCGCCCCCAAATCATCGGCAATGGCCAGGGCGGTCAGAAAAATGATCAGATTTTTGGGGATCCGCCAGCTCAGCAGCACCAGGATCCCTATGGCAAAGGCAATATCCGTGGCCATGGGGATCCCCCAACCAGCGTGGGCGGGGCCATGGGCGTTCAGCAGTGAATACAAAAGTGCCGGTACGATCATGCCGCCCGCCGCAGCAGCGATGGGTAAGATGGCATTACGCCAATGGGAGAGTTCGCCCACCAACAGCTCCCGCTTCAGTTCAAGGCCCACCACAAAAAAGAAAACGGCCATCAGGGCATCATTTACCCAGTCTTGCAAGTCATGGTCCAAGCGCCACGAACCGAGTTGTAGAGCCAAGTGTTGGTGCCAGAAATCCTGATATGGAAGTTTGAGAAAAGAATTGCTAAGGAGCAGGGTGAGCAAGGTAGCTGCCACGAGCACCATGCCACCGGCTGTGGATCGACGCAGAAACTGTTCAAAGGGGGTCAACAGCCTCCCAAAGAGCGGCTCTAGGGGATAGAGACGTTCTTGGGGGTGGCGGTGGGGCTGAGACATGGGCGCGGACTCCAAAATTATTGCAATAAATCCAGTTGGCTTCGCTGCTTTTGGATTTCGCTGAGGGCAGCTTCCAGTTCCTGGACCCGCTGCTCTTCCCGCTGCACTACCGCAGCGGGTGCGCGTTCTCGAAAACTCGGCTGGGCCAAACGGGAGCGGACCTTGTCCAGCTCGCTGCCAAGTTTACCTTCCTCTTTTTGCAAACGCTCTTGCTCCGCCGTTATATCGATGAGTCCTGCCAAAGGCACCCGGATCTGGAGATCACCCAAGAGCTGTAGGGCGGCTGGGGGAGCTTCTTCGCCACCGGCTAGATACTGGATATGGTCGATGCGGGCCAGGGTGTTGAGCCAGGTGGATAGGCTTGCCAGACGCTCTTGATCCACCACGGTGCCACCCTGGAGCAAGATGGGTAAGGGGCGGCTGGCGGGGATGTCCATTTCGCCACGAATGGAGCGGATGGCGCTGACGAAACCCTTGAGCCAGTCCATATCGGCGTTGGCCTTGGGGTCAATCCGGTTGAGGTCGGCCTTGGGGTAAGGAGCCAAGGCAATGCTGGGCCCACTTTTGTCGAGAAGCGGGGCTAAGCGCTGCCAAAGGGTTTCGCTGAGAAACGGTACAAAGGGGTGGGCGAGCCGTAGGGCGGCCTCGAGGACGGCCAGCAGCGTTCGGCGCGTACCCCGTCGGGCTGCCTCGGAAAAAGGGGAGTCGTCCCGCAGGATGGGTTTGGCAAGCTCAATATACCAGTCGCAGTAATCGTCCCAGAGAAAGTGATAGAGACTTTGGGCGGCATCGGCAAAACGATATTGGTCCAGTGCTTCATTGACTGCGGACGCGGTTTCCTGCAAACGTCCAATGATCCAGCGCTCCGGGGTGAGGAGTTCGGTTGCTCCCGCAAGTTCGTCGTGGGCGGCCATCTGCAGCAGGGCAAAGCGGGCGGCATTCCAGACCTTGTTGCAAAAATTCCGATTCCCTTCCACCCGTTTCAGATCAAAACGGATGTCCCGCCCTTGGGTGGCCAGGGCAGCAAAGGTAAAACGTAAGGCATCGGTACCAAAGGCGGGGATTCCCTGGGGAAATTCTTTGCGGGTGGCCTTGGCAATTTTTTCGGCCATATGGGGCTGCAATAGGCCCTGGGTGCGTTTTTCCACCAGTTGATCGGCACTGATCCCGTCGATAAGGTCCAGGGGATCCAGGACATTTCCCTTGGATTTGCTCATCTTCTGACCCTCCCCGTCGAGGATCAGGCCATGCACATAGACCTCTCGAAAGGGGACTTCGCCGGTGAAATGCAGACCCATCATGATCATCCGGGCTACCCAGAAAAAAATGATATCGAAACCCGTGACCAAGACGTTGGTGGGATAGAAGGTCTGCAGTTCGGGAGTTTCCCTGGGCCAGCCGAGGGTGCTGAAGGGCCATAGGGCAGAACTGAACCAAGTGTCGAGAACGTCGGGGTCCCGCTCGATGGGCGTTGGGGCTCCATAGTGGGCCAGCGCCTGTGCCTGGGCTTCGGACGCACTGCGGGCCACGAAGATCTGACCATCGGGACCATACCAGGCAGGGATTTGGTGACCCCACCAAAGCTGTCGGGAAATACACCAGTCTTCGATGCGATCCATCCAGTCGAAGTAGGTGCGGGTCCAGTTTTCGGGAACGAAGCGGACCCGCCCTTGGGCCACTGCCAAGCGTGCTTGCTGCGCGAGGGGACCAACACGAACATACCATTGATCGGTAAGATACGGTTCGATGATGGCCCCGGAACGATCGCCACGGGGAATCATCAGACGGTGGGGATCGCTTTTGCGCAGATACCCTTGGGATTCCAGCAGTGCAAGAATCCGCTGGCGGGCTTGATAGCGTTCCAACCCCTGTAACTCGCCTGGAATGGCACCCCCGGGGTCCTGTCCATGGATCTCCGCTTGCGATCGGATTCGGGCATCGGGGGTGAAGACGTTGACCAGGCTAAGGCCACGGCTACGTCGCCCAGGAGGGTTTCCGGACGGGTGGTAGCGACGACCAGCTCGGCGCTGCCATCTTCCAGGGGGTAAGCGATGTGCCAGAGCCGACCCTCTTCTTCGCTACTCAAGACTTCCAGGTCGGAAACGGCCGTTTGCAGAACGGGATCCCAATTGACCAGGCGTTTCCCCCGGTAGATCAGACCCTCTTGGTGGAGGCGAACGAAGACCTCGGCAACCGCTTGCGACAGCCCCTCATCCAGGGTGAAGCGTTCCCTTTTCCAGTCGCAGGAGGCTCCCAGTCTGCGCATCTGCTGGCTGATTCGCCCGCCCGATTCCTCTTTCCAGGCCCATACCCGTTCCAAAAATGCGCTCCGCCCCAAATCATGGCGCGATTCCCCCTGGGTTTCCAGGCGTCTCTCCACCAGCATCTGCGTAGCGATTCCGGCATGGTCTGTGCCGGGTTGCCAAAGAGTCCGTTTGCCCTGCATACGGGCCCGACGGATCAGGATATCCATCAGGGTGTCCTGAAAGGCGTGACCCATATGCAAGGTCCCCGTCACATTGGGTGGCGGCAGCATGATGCAGTAGGGCTCGCCTTCTCCTTGGGGAGAGAAGAGGTCGAGATCTAACCAGCGTTGGTAGCAGTCGGCCTCGATATCGGCCGGCGCAAAGGGGCGGTCGAGGGGGTCAGTCATGAAAGATCCTTATGCTTGATCGGTATTGGTATAGCGCTCGGGGTCGATTAGGGCCTCTGCAAAGCCGTCATGAAGAACCCGCTGGAGAATGCTTGGTAGTTCCTGTTGAATTTCTTGGGCCACGGCCTCGCGCAAACGGATTCCTTCCAACGCCAGGGTACGCATGAGGGTGAGACTGACCTGCTCTTTCCAGATTTTTTGGAGGGTCAGATTGACTCGTTCTTCTAACTCATGGGCAACCCGCCGTTCGACTTCCGCAAAGAGCAGCGATTCAAACTGCTGGAGAAATTCCAGATCCAAGGCTGGTAGAGCAGGAGTTGGGCCTTCTTCACCAGCAGGTGGTTCTGCTTGGCCATGGGACTCTGCTGGGGCTTCCGTTTCCGCAATCTGTGCCGATGGCGTTGTCGCTGCGCTTTCTCTTGCGGAATCAACAGCTGGGTATTGAAAGGAGAGGCTGCGGATTCGTTCCAGGGCCTGGGCCAGCTCCGCGCCTTCCATGCTCTCTTCGGCGATCCCTTGCCCTTGGCTGGGATGGTCCTTGGGTGTCGATGCGGATTCGCAGACTTCCTGCGGCCTGGATGCAAGCTGGGCGTTGTTTGCTGGCGCTTCCGCAATGGATGGTAACTCCGTTGCCGTGGCTATTTGGGGTTTCGGCGCTGGGGCAGTGGCAGCGTCATTCTCTTCGGAAGCAGTTCCATGGCTTCGCCGCCAAAGGGGGGGCGGTAGTCCTTCCCGAACCAATTTGGTAAGCAATAGCGGCTCGCTTCCCTCGGGAATTTCGGGCTCTTCCAGAATCGGTTCGCGGCGTTCGTGGTTGGTCATCAGGATCCTCTCCTTTCAAGACTCCAGCGGGTGGACTTGCATACTGTAACCTGCCTGCTTGCATTGACGGTAGCGTTCCCGAGCCGAAGCACGAGCCGCCACCGCTGCGGGGATGAAATCAATCAAGCGATCCGCGGGTGGTGCCAAGGGAATTTCTGGTCTATCCCATTCCATCAGGATGAGCCCCGGAGCATCAGCACGCCGTAGCCCAGGATCCAGAAAGAGATAGACGGGTTCCATTGGATCCGCGCCATGGGGGATGAAACTGCCGGCGTGAAAAGTCCATAGAAAATTGTCGATCTCCGTCAGGGTGCCAGCATCAGGTAGTAAAACATCAACCCTTCCAAGGACCTGCCATGCCTTGGCAACGACCCGGCAGCTTGCCCGCCGCTGCTCTACCAGGGTCAGCATTTTTGCGGAGAGCTGATAAAAAGTTGCCTGGGGCACGACGTCCTTCCTCAGGATTTGCTTTTGGCGCGATGCCGAAGATAGTGCACCAAGAGGGGAACGGGTCTGCCGGTGGCCCCTTTCTGTTCGCCACTTTGCCAGGCGACTCCAGCAATATCGAGGTGGGCCCAGCGATAGGATTCCGCAAAGCGCGACAAGAAACAGGCCGCCGTGATGGTTCCTGCAGGTCGGCCGCCGACATTGCTCAAATCGGCAAAGGGACTTTTGAGCTGTTCTTGGTATTCCGGGAAAAGCGGTAACTCCCAGGCCCGGTCTTGCGCCTTTCGACCCGCCGCCAGCAGATCGTGAATCAGCCCCTCGTGATTGCCAAGTACCGCTGCTGTCTGGTGACCCAGGGCAATGATACAAGCGCCGGTGAGGGTGGCCATATCGATGACTACATCGGGATCGAAGCGTTCGGCATAGGTGAGGGCATCGGCCAGGATCAGACGACCTTCGGCATCGGTATTGAGGATTTCGACGCTCAAACCGTTCATGCTGCGATGGATGTCTCCCGGTTTGGTGGCCTTGCCATCGGGTAGGTTTTCCGAGGCGGGGACAATGGCAACGATATTCAGCGGCAGTTTCAGCTCCGCTGCCGCTTGGATGGCCGCCAAAGCGCTGGCGCCACCGCACATGTCGTATTTCATTTCATCCATTTTATCGGCAGGTTTCAAAGAGATACCGCCGGCGTCGAAGGTGAGCCCCTTACCCACCAGCACAATGGGTTTTTCGTCTTTGGCGCCACCTAGATAGCGCAGGACGATCAGACGCGGTTCCTGCCGGGAACCCTGGGCGACGCCGAGCAGGAGATTCATGCCCAGTTCTTCCATTTCCAATGGACCGAGAATTTCGCAGCCCAAGCCCAACCGGGTGGCCATCTGCTGGGCTTGCTCCGCTAACCAAGTCGGGGTGCAGATATTGCCCGGTTCATTGGCTAAGTCGCGGGCCCAATGGCTGGCACGAGCGATACTGGTTGCCAAATGGATGCTCTCCTGCAGCTCCGCACTGGCTTCGCTTGCGATCAACGTGATTCGCTCCAGGGACCGGTAGGGATGTTTGGCCGGTTTTTTGTGGTGGTCGAAGCGATACTGGCCATCCAAAATCCCGCGCAGCCAGATTTCTGCCGACTCGGTGGGGGTTCGGTGTGCCACGGGAATGTCGAGTACGGCTAGACTCAGTTCAGGGAGCTTTGCGCGGGCAATGGCACGTCCCAAAGCCTGGGCAGATTTGCGCAGGTCCTCTTCGCGCAGGCGCTCGCCGCTTCCCACTCCCACCAACAGTAACCGTTCATAGGGCAATCCAGGGAGCGCATAAAGTAGCTGACATTGACCCGGCTCCCCCGTAAAATCTCCGGTGGCTAGGAAGTGGCTTAGGGCTCCGCCACTTTGCTGATCGACCCATTTGGCGTAACTACCCAGTTGTCCCTGTTCATGGCAGGCGAGCACTAGGCAAGCGCCCTTACCCGTTAGGCTGAGATCTTGTTGAATTACGACTTCCATTGTATCCCTCCGCAATATCCAAACGCCTGCATTCCTATAGAGTACACTTGCGCGCTTATTTGGGCGAATCGCTGGGGGTCCCTTTATGGCGCGCGCTAGACTCCAGATCCTGCCTTGGCCCAGACAGCGGATCACTGCGCTGATTTATCGGTCGGTATTATGGTATTTTGGGATCGCCAGTCTCGTGGTTCTCTTTTTGTTGGCTATTGGCCAGCTCAAGCAAATCTTGCAGCAGGTGGCAGCGGGTCAGCTACCCTTGGAAATGGTTCTGCAACTCTTGGGTTTGAGCCTGCCAACCTTGTTGGTTATGGTCATCCCCCTTGCTCTGTATTTTGCCGTGTACTTGGTTTTTTCCAATCTCTACCGTAACCACGAGATGATGGCGATCCAAGGTGCTGGGATTGGTTTGGGAACGCTACTGCGGGGCTTGTTGGGGATCATTGTGCTCATTGTGCTCTTGGAAGCCTTGCTGGCGCTCTGGTGGGCCCCCCAGTCCCAGTGGGAGTTACAGCAGGAGGCTTCGCGCCTGGCAGCAGCGGCAGCCCAATCCCTCATTCGTCCCGGCAATTTTGCCGATCTACCGGGCGGACATGTGATCTATGTGGGCCAACAGCTTGCCGGCCAGGATCGGTATCGGGAAATTTTTCTGGACCTTTCCCGCGCCAATGTCAGCGATTATGCCACCGCAGCCTTTGGTGAAATCCGCATTGCTGCTGATGGAACCGTTTCGCTCGTCCTCATTGACGGGAAACGATATCTTGGGCAGCCTGGCACTGCAGGATATGAAATCTGGAGTTTTTCTCACTATCGCGTTGCTTTGGCTGGACCTGACCAACATTCCAGTACCGATCATTCCTGGGCAAGTCGGTCGCTACCACAACTCTTTGCCGATTTATCCCTGGTAAATCAACGCCGACATGCCTTCCACCGGCGCCGCCTGGGATTGCCTTTATTACCCCGTGTCTTCCAGGGGGTGTTCCCATGAAGCGAGCTGATCGCCTGTTGTTTCAAGGGATGCTGGAGTGGAGTGGGATCGTGCTCTTGATTCTGCTGGCAGTGGCTTTTCTAGGGGATTTGATCGCCAAATCTTCTGGGCCGGGCGGTAGCCATTGGGGGATGGGGCTACTGTTTCGCTATTGCGCGCTGCAGTTGCCAGAGACTGCCTACACCATCATTCCCCTGGCGGTGCTCATCGGCGCACTCCTGTGGATGAGTTTGCTCAATAGTCGCTCTGAGCTTACTGCCTTGCGCATGGCCGGATGGTCCCTGTGGCGATTGCAGTGGCCCTTGCTCTGGGTGGGTTTGCTGGCAGCGCTGTTGATGCTGGGCCTGTCGGAGTGGGTGGTGCCACGTACTTCTCTGGCAGCCGAAATGCTGTGGGCTAATCAGGGTCAGACCCACTTTCAGTCCTTGGGACAAGACGGCTTGTGGTTGCGTCAAGACCATGCCTTGGTCCATATCCAGCTGGTGGGAAGTAGAGGATATGCCTTGCGCCAAATGGAAATTTTCTACCCGCAGCCAGGCATGGTAGGAATCCGGCGGCTACTGACGGCAAAATCCGCTCAGTATCAGGATGGCTCCTGGCAGCTTGCGGGTGTTCGAGAATATATTCTGGAACCGCAACAAATCAAAATTCTGGATCGTGACCATCAGGCATGGCCGGTGGCATTACTTCCACAAACCTTGCGGGCCTTTGTACATCGCCCCCGCACCATGTCACTGGGAGATCTGTGGCGGAGCTATCAAAACCTGCAGGGCGGGGTGTTGGCCATGAATCGCTTTGCCTTGGCCTTCTGGCAGCGGATCAGCTATCCCTGGGTTGGCTTGATCATGATTTTCCTGGTTACTCCGTTGATCGTCCGCAATCCTCGTGGAGGTAGCGCATATTTCTGGGTGATGATCGGTTTGTTGCTTGGACTATCCTTTCATTTTTTTTCGCAGATGTCGGGTTTTATCAGTGCGGCAGGAGGAATACCACCCGTTGTTGCCATTCTGGGTCCCATGACTCTGTATGGAGGGTTGGCTTGGTTCCTCCAATATCGACACCCATAAGCGCTATTTCTTGCCAGCATCGATACCCTTGTCGCACACTACAAGGATTACAGTTCCTGGCAATGAGGACCACATGGAGGCCAAAGGCTTGATTGACGCTTTGCAGGATTTCGATGCTTGGCGTCAGGAAGTGGCAAAATTGGTGGAACAGGTTTCCTCCTTTTCTCATCGACTCGACTTGCTTCCCAGTGGGACCATGCTGCGCCTGGAGATTCTGGCTCGTGAACTGCGCGTCGAGCGAGTGAGCATTTCTTTCTATGGTGAGTTTGCCCGCGGTAAGTCGGAGCTCATCAATTCCTTGTTCTTCTATGATCAGCAGCGCCGGTTCTTGCCCTCTGGTGTTGGCCAAACGACCATGTGTCCAGTGGAGATTTCTGCCAGCGAAAATGGTCAGGCCAGTTTGGAGCTCTTGCCTATCCAGACCCGGACCATGCATGGCAATATCCTGGAGTTAAAAAAAGATCCTAGTTACTGGAAGCGTTTCCCCTTGCCCATGACCGACCCAGTAGCGGTATCCCAGGTCCTGCAGCAACTCCAGGAAACCCAATGTGTTCCCCTTGCGGAAGCGCGGCGCTTTGGTTTGTGTCCAGCCCTGGATAGCACGCGACCACAGATCAGTCATTGTCCGCCCTGTGGGGAGGGTAAGGTGAAGATTTCTCGCTGGCGATTCGCCCTATTGCGCTTGGTTCATCCGGCCTTGCACAGTGGTTTGATCATCATCGATACACCAGGACTCAATTCACTGGGAAGCGAAGCAGAATTGGGCCTGGACGCTGCGCGGATGGCGGATGCCTCGATTTTTGTCCTGGCAGCCGACAGTGGTGTTACCCAAAGTGATTTACAGATCTGGGATCAGTCATTGGGCATTCATAGCCGGCAGCGACAATTGGTTGTGCTCAATAAGTGTGATCTACTGGTGGATGAATTAGACCCTCCCGAAGAAAGATTACAGGCTGAGCATAAGCAACAACAGTTCGTGGCCGAACGCTTACAGATGCCCTTGGATCACGTCATTCCCATTTCTGCACGGGAAGCTTTGATAGGCCGTTTGCGAGCAGATCAAAATCAGTTAGAGCGCAGCGGAATCCTGCGCTTGGAACAAGCCATTGCGAACATCTTGATCCCTGGTAAACGACATGCCATCGCTGCAAACACCCAGCAAATATTGCAGCGGGTATTAATGGATCAACGATTTATTCTGGAAGAGCAGCTGCAAGTCATCCATTCGGATATGGAGAGCATGTTGCGCCTCCAGGCCCAGGCTGGAGAGCAAGTTCCCGTGCTGCTGGAGCGGCAAAGAAAAATTCTTGAGCACTTGGAACTGGATTGGACACAATTTCGTATATTACAGGAAGAATTTCGACAAGAAGCGCGCGGGCCATTGCTCGAAAGCTTATCTCTGGAGGGGCTGGATCAGATCATCGAAAAGTCTCGCTCAGAAATTTTGGCGGTCTGGACCACCTTCGGAATTTACGAACGTTTTTCCCAATTTTTTATCGATACCATTGCTGGCTTTGACCAAGCCATGACCCGGGCTAATCGATTATCGGAGCGAATGATGACCGCCTATCGCGGCCTCGAGCAGCGTTATAGCCTGCCCCGCTTGGACACCTTGCCCTATGTGCTGCTGCCGCGGCGCTCGGAGTTGCTTGCCCTCTCTGATTATTACGAGCGTTTTGGCAAGCGCCTGGAAATCGCGGCTTATCCCCAGGGAGTGGTAGTTCGCAAAGCGTTTTTGCAACTGGCGAATCGAGTCCGTACCTTTGTCCAAGAAACCCGGCGAGATTTGCTTTCCTGGGTGGAAGAAAGTCTCGATTTGATGAATGGACATTTGGATCGCTGCCGCGGACAAGCCCAGGAACGCACCGCCGCTCTCAGCGCTATTGCCGAGTCATCGGCAAGTGTGCAGCAGCGGATTGATGCGCTCAACTTGAAAGAGTCGCGCATTCATTATGAAATCGACGAACTCACCCGCCTGCAACAGGAGCTGGATGGCTATTTCCAAGCCGTACTTTCCCTCGAAATAGCCTCTTGATGGGAGAATCCTGCCTACCCGTTGCGCGCTCGAATGGATTCTTGATCAAAAGCCTTATCCAGTTCCTGGGATAGCTTCAGTACCTTGCGAAAGAGTTGGGGATCGGCATCATCGGCTTGGCTTCGAAGGCGCAACGGTGCCAAGCCTTCAAAACTTTTGGCACGATCTACCAATGCCTCGGGCGAATCGCAACTATTGGCCTCATACAGGCGTAACAGAATCTCGTTGGTCAGGGGATCACCCTGACCAGCCTTGGCAGCCGCAATAGCGCTGGCAAGATCCTGATTTTTTCCAAAAGAAATATCAGCATGGGACTCTAAAAAGTGAATCAGTTCGGCGTAGGTCATGGAGGCTCCTTCTATCCATTGCGGATACCAGCGTTCAGTGCAACCTGGCAATGATCAGCGACTCGTTGGAAATAATACTGCAGATCCAGGGGGATGGTCACTCCATCGAGCAGACGGAGAAGTTGAAAGTCTGCAGTGAGGATCAAATCAATGAGGGATAGGGTGCCCAGATAATATCGCTCTTTGCCAATAATTTTGGCAAGTTGTCGTAGATTCCCTTGGCGTTCGAGTTGTTGGTATGCCCCATAGCGGTCATTGGCCAGCGCTTCCAGGCTCTGCCCCAATCGACGCTCGGCTTGGCTACGAAAAAAGGCGAGATCATCCGGATCATCGCTGATTTCTGCAAAGGCGGGTTGGACAGGGATCACCAGACGCTCCAGGAGTGCCGAGAAGTCTCCCCGCCACCGACAAAAGGCCTGCCATTCGGCATCTGGAATCGCAGCCAGGGGCTTGCCCGGCAAGAGCAATGCCAGAGTCCACAAATCCTCGAAAGCGGCACTGTAGATTCGTTCGCCAAAGTGCAATAGCGGCAGTTGGGAAAAACCGAGATCGAAGGCGGTTTCCAGGTCCTGCAAAGGTCTGGGTTCGGCGAGATAGGGAACCCCTTTGGCCCCAAGCAACAGTCGTAGCCGCAGGGCTTTTGGATCGGACCAATGAAAATAGAGGGTAATCTCAGACAAGGGGAACCCGGCTTAGGACAGCATGCCATTGGGTATCATCGATGGGGAGAATGGAGAGACGATTTCCCTTGCGAATGAGCTGGCTGGTGGAAAATTCTGGAAATTCGCGGAGTTCTTCCAAGGTCAGCACCCGAGCGAGTTTCCCCACATAGGAGAGATCCACCAAGTCCCAGCGCGGTGCCTCGGGACGAGAGCGGGGATCGAAATATTTGCTTTGGGGATCGAACTGGGTGGGATCCGGCCGAGCCTTGCTGGCCACCACGGCGACCCCCACGATGCCAGGTTCCGGAACCCGGGAGTGATAAATGAATACCTCTTCCCCAATTTGCATGGCACGCAGGAAATTGCGGGCTTGATAATTGCGGATGCCATCCCAGGGCTCTGTCTGCCGCAAGCGCAGATCTTCCAGGGAAAAAGCCTCGGGCTCGGTCTTCAGCAACCAATGGGCCATCTTTAGGCCTGCAGAAGGATGGGATGGCCTAAGCGATGGCTGAGAATTTCGGCCAGATGAATGCCTAGTGCTTTGCCACCCCGCTCGTCCAGCCAACTCCCTCCACGCCAATCAAAGCGTGCGGGTCCATCACTACTTGCCAGCCAAATCTGTTCGGTGGCTAGTTGTCGGTTGAGGATGATCTGGTTGCCATCGGGCAATTCCAGGGTAAGAACCCCGTCCAGTAGATCGGCGTCGATCGCGTCCGTTTGCTCTTCGATTTGTGCCAACAGACTGCGAAGACATTCCTCTGCAGCCGCATTGAAACTTTGGGTCATGCTTGCCTCCTGTTTTTCCATGATCGCCTTTCCGCAAGCGGCGGGCAAGGGGAATGGTTGTTGGTTCCGACTTCGCCACGTAGCCTAATCCGTTCTTCGCCACGCAAAAGCGCCCGGCTTTTGGGAGAGAGGCGCAAGGCCGAGTTCTGCAAATGGGGAAGCAAATAGCCCCGGGCCAGGAGATGGCGAAAAACGGCCTGCCAGTGTCGGGCAGAGAGCTGCCGACCGATGCCATAGACGGAGAGTTGCTGGTGGCGGTGTTGCTGGATACGGGGGGTATCCCGCCCTAACAGGATATCGATGAGGTGTTGCACCCCCCAGCGCTGGCCACTGCGGTAGGCAGCCGAAAGGGCCATTTGCGCGGCTTCACTGGCGTCCCAGTGGGGCGGTGGCTGCAGACAATTATCACAGTTGCCACAAGGTGCGGGGAGTTCCTCGCCAAAATATGCCAAGAGTCGTTGGCGACGGCAACCAATCTCCTCGGTCAAGTCCAGCATGGCTTGCAGCCGTTCCTCCTCCAACTGCTGTTGGCTGGCATCGGTGCCTTGGATCATTTGCCGAAGCAGAATGAGATCCTGCAAGCCATAGTGCAGCCAGGCCACGGCAGGCTTGCCGTCGCGGCCAGCCCGTCCAGTTTCCTGATAATATGCCTCGATGTTCTTGGGCAAATTGAGATGGGCGACAAAGCGGATATCGGACTTGTCGATACCCATTCCAAAAGCGATGGTGGCAACCATGAGGGAAACAGATCCCGTCAAAAAGGCGCGCTGGTGGGTATTGCGGTCCACTGCCGACATGCCGGCATGGTAGGGGAGGGCAGAATACCCTTGGCTACACAGCCATTGGGCGGTTTCTTCGACCTTGCGACGGGATAGGCAATAGACAATCCCTGCCCCCCGTTGTCCTTGCAAAAATTCCAGCAAGGCGGCCTTGCCCCCACCGCCTTGCTGGATTTGATACTGGATATTGGGCCGATCAAAGGATTGTACGAAGACCTGTGCATTTTGCAGGGCCAGCGATTGTTGAATGTCTTGTTGGCTTTGGGGATCGGCACTGGCAGTGAGTGCAATGCGGACCACCCCTGGGAACAGCTCCCGGAGGCGCCCGAGTTGATCATACTCGGGACGAAATTGTGGCCCCCACTGGGAAACACAGTGGGCTTCATCAATGGCAAAGAGATTGATGGAGAGCTGCCGTAACAAGCGGAGGGTGCGCTCGCTCAGGAGCCGTTCCGGCGCACAATAGAGCAGCTTGAGACGGCCATCCTGCAAGTCTTTTTCCACCTGCTCCTGCTCTGCGACCGATAATCCCGAATGCAGGGCCGCAGCCGCTACGTTGCGCCGGCGCAGGGCCCCGACCTGATCTTCCATGAGCGCGATGAGGGGCGAGATGACCACGCCAAGCCCCGGTTGGACAAGGGCGGGAACCTGATAACAGAGGGATTTCCCGCCCCCGGTTGGCATCAAAACCAAGGCATCTCTCCCCCCCAGAACACATTGGATGATGGCATCCTGGGGTGGGCGAAAGGTCCCATGGCCAAAAGTTTTCTGGAGTACTCCAAGGGCCTGCTGGAAGCGCGACTCAGGGAATGAATTGGGCATCGGCACGGGGATGGGTGCTGACCAGATTGGCAGCGGCCAAGAGCTGGCAAGTGATGGACCAGAACAAGGCAGGGAGAGAAAGGGCCATGATCAGGATGGCCAGGATGCTGCCAGTCAAGGGATTCTGTAGCCCCGCCGAGCCGACGACGATTCCCGCCAGTACCCCAATACAGATTCCAATACCCATGAAGAGAAATGCCAAAAGGATACCCGTCAGGAGCGGAAGGAAGAGCCAGCCAAGTTGTTTCCCAAAAAGTTGGGAGGCTTGACGCAGGGCATCTTTGGGATGTTGACCATACGCAGCGTAGAGGGCAAAGCTATATTGGAAAAAGGTACCCATGAAATAGCTGGCAATAAGGACGATCCAGATCTGCGGTTGGTGAAACAAGTCGGCCATTTGCTGACTGCTGGTGACCGAGGCCCAACCCGACCACACCAACAGTAAGGTGTTGAGGATGGCGGGGAGGAGTGCCAGGCTCCAAGCCTCTCGGCGACCAAGGCTCCAGAACGCGGCCAAAGGATCATAAGTACCGCCGGCACTGGCCAGGGCAATGGCACGCAGGAAACCGATCATCAAGACGTAGATCCAAATGCTTTCTGCGCCGAGCCAGACCGGGCGGAGGGCTGGTTCGCGCAGATTGAGAATACCCAGGACACCAAAAATCAAGAGACTGGCCAAGCCCAGCAAAATCAGATGCAAGAGCAAATGCCAAAATTGGGTACGGACAATTTGCCAAGCACCCCGGAAGACCTCGCGGAGGGATAAGGGGCTGGCAGTAAATATGGGTTCGGACATGGCACCCCCGGGATCAACAGGTGAAGGAGACGGATGGATTCATGAAGCAAGCAGCTTGGGACAATCGACCTGGGTCAGGGTAGGCTCCGACCCATCAATCCGCACCGCGCTCAATTTTCGGCCCCAAACACAGCCACTGTCGAGGCCCAGTAATCGAGGCTCCAGCAACAAACCCTGGGTAGCCCAATGACCAAAGATGACGGAACCTTCCTGCTCGGCCAGAAAAAGTCGATGCCAAGGTCGATAATCAGCACTAGGTCGATCATTACTCCACACATAGGTTCCATCCTCCCGGACCCAGCGGGTGCGGGTAAAAATCCCGATGCGAAGGCGAAAAAGATCGGCATCATTGCGACAATCTTCAAAGCGGGTGGGAGGTGGCAGCTCCCACAGCTCGCGCAAAAACCGTTTCCAGTTTTTGCCCTGCAAGGAATGTTGTAATTCCTCGGCATGGCTGGCAGCTTCTGCAAGACTCCAACGAAAGTCCAGGCCTGCATGGACCATGGCCCAGGGTAATAAGGGATCTTGGTACAAGAACGGCTGTTCCCGAAGCCAGCAAAAATAATCCCCGGCGCGACGATCCGCCAACAGTCGATCCAGGGTGTCGCTTTTCTTGCGCGGTGCGATTCCTGACCAGCGGCTCAGGGCATAGAGATCGTGGTTCCCAAGGACCGTGCGCACGCCACTCCCATGCCGAAACAACCAAGTGAGGGTTTCCAGACTCTGCGGACCGCGATTGACTAAGTCGCCGGCAAACCAGAGCTGGCCGAAATCGGAAGGGAGGGCATCCAGCAAAGCCATCAGGGAAGAAAAACACCCTTGTAGATCACCAATGGCAAAGATGGTGCCGCTGTCTGCAGCAAAGCTACTCAAAAACTGATTACCTGATCACTTTCTTTGATGGAACGGATAAGCTTTGCCATGGTACTGACTTCGATGCCGGGCAACAATGCGTAGGAGTTTTCCTTATCAAGATTCCAGTCAATGGCATGGAGTCGTCCCCCCAATTCCTGAATTTCTTCCAAGAGATCATGATAACCGCGGAATTCTGGAAGGGAGGGGGAGCGCAATACGGGCAAGGCATCTTCCAGAAAAAAGAGGCTGATCTGGATGTCGTCGGCCAGCGCTCCCAGTGCGGTGCGCAGAGCATGGAGTACTGGCCTGCCATCCCCGCCAATGGCGGATCGAACCAACACGGTCCAGTGGGTTGTGGGGTCTGATTCGCTCGGCATTATAAAAAACCTCCTGCTTGCTGGGGATGCAAGCCAATTCACAAATTATAGTGTAGCAGAGTGGGACCCTGGAGGTAGCAGGAGCATGGTCGGATAGATCCAAAGCAGGTACACTGATTAGGGATATTTTCGCAGAAAGGCAATGGACCATGGCAGAGCAAGAACCGATTTTCATGATTGAACGTATTTACACCAAGGATCTCTCCTTCGAGTCACCCAATACCCCCCAGAGCTTTACCATGTCCGAAGCCCCGACCGTGGATGTGGGCCTCAATACCGAAACCCATGAAGTATCGGGAGCGCCAGAGCTTATGGAGGTGGTGTTAACCGTGACGGTCAACGCCAAAAGTAGTACCAGTACCTATTTTGCAGTGGAGGTACAGCAGGCAGGTTTGTTCCGCTTGCAGCATATTCCGGAGGAGCATCGGCCGGTATTGCTTGCGGTACACTGCCCAACCATTCTTTTTCCCTATGCCCGGGAGGCGGTGGCCGATCTGGTGGGACGTGGCGGCTTCCAGCCCCTGCATCTGCATCCGGTAAATTTCGAGGCCCTCTATCAACAGGCGCAGCAGGAGCAGCTCCAGCACACTACCCAGTGAGTGCCAGATGCGGACGGTCCTCGGGGCAGGCCATTGGGGAACGGCTCTAGCCCTTTATTTGGCGCGCCGTGGGGAGCCAGTGATACTATGGGGTCGTTCCTTGCCCGCCCAGGGCATTCCGTACTTTGACAACACCCCAGTCCCGAAAAATCTGCTACTGCGAGTTAATTTGGCAGAGGCAGTGGCGGATGCTGCCGAGTTGGTGGTGGCGGTTCCCAGTTATGGCGTGCGGGGATTGCTGCGTCTAGTGCAAGACCTGGTGAGCCCGCCCTTCCCGCCCTTGATTCTTGCGAGCAAGGGCTTCGAGAAAGAGAGTGGGGCGCGGCTGGATGAAGTCATCCAGGAGCAGTGGCGAGGGCCTTGGGCGATACTGTCTGGCCCGAGTTTTGCGAGTGATCTGGCAGCGGGTCGTCCCCTGGCCATGACTCTGGCAAGTCTGGATAAGGATTTGCTGGCGGATCGGGCGGAGGCTTGGCGTTCCCCGCAGATGCGAATTTATCCCAGCCAGGATGTGGTGGGCGTTTGTCTGGCGGGGGCTATCAAGAATGTGCTGGCCATTGCGGCAGGTATTTCCGATGGCCTGGGCAATGGCGATAGCGCTCGGGCAGCACTCATCGTTCGTGGTCTTGCCGAATTGCAACGTCTTGGTACCGCCCTGGGTGGAAGTAGTCAAACGTTCATGGGATTGGCCGGAGCCGGGGATCTGATCTTGACCACCAGCAGCGATCTGTCGCGGAATCGGCGGTTTGGTTTGGGTATTGGCGCTGGTCGGGAACCCGGGCAGGTCTTGGCCGAGCTTGGCGAGGAAGTGGAGGGATGGCGCAGCAGTTATGCCCTCTATCATCTGGCCCAGAATCTGCGTATTGAGATGCCCATTGCCCGTGAGGTCTATCAGGTACTGTATGAGGGTAAATCGCCCAAGGCGGCAACCCTTGCCTTGATGCAGCGTGGCTTACCAGAGGAATCCTGAGTATGGCAATCTTTGGTCTGCCTGCTGGTGACGAGAAACGGCGGCGAATTCCTTTTGCTCCCTTTCGTACCATTGGCTTTCTCCTGGTCCAATTTGTGGTGCTCGTCATGCTTTTGCTGGGGGTGTTGCTGGTGCATACCAACCAGGATTTGGCGCGGCTCAAGAGTTATACGTCCGAAGTGATCCGGATCGCCCAATTGGCCCAGCAAAGCAGTGATCGATGGCAGCAGCAGGGGCCAGCAGCAGCCATGGCGCAATTGCAGCAAAAATTAACCAGTTTCCCCCGTCAGCTCCCCCCCGGAGCGAGGGAAAATGGCCAATTACAGAAATTGCAAGCATTGACGAAAGATCCCAATCCCGCAAACCTGCCCAAGGCTTTTCGAGCCCTCAGCGACTGGAATCTGGATGTGCATCTACGTGGGCGAGATCTGGTGCTGGCGGCTGGTCACGATGCCCGCTATACCCTTATCGGCTCGGTGATTGCGTTGGCCGCCTTCATGGTTTTCATTGTCGTTACCCTGGTTTTTTTTCGTACCCGCATTTTGCGCCCCCTGCGGCGTTTGCAAGAAGCCATGTACTCCCTGGAAACGGGTGGTTTCCGACGGGTATCCGAGGAGCGTGCGGATCCGGGTATCAGTCCCTTGCTCGCCTACTACAACCAGCTGGTGGGCCGGCTGGAAGAGCTGGAGCGACAGCGGCGACGATACCTCCAGGATCTCCAGCAGGAAGTTCATGAGGCTGCCAGCACTCTCATGGCCCAACAGGCGGCCATGACCCGTTCGGAGCGCATGGCGGCAGTGGGGGAAGCGGCAGCTGCCTTCGCCCATGAATTGCGCAATCCACTGGCAGGCTTGCAGGTGGGTTGCGCCAATATGCGTCGAGAAATCACCGATCCGGAGTTGAATGCTCGACTTGGCCTCATGGAAGAGGAACTCCGTCGGGTCAGTCGCCTCTTGGATCAACAGTTACGCGGTGCCCGCCAGTCCCAAGAAAAGGGACAATGGGTCGAGCCTGCCGAAATCATCGAAAATCTCCTCAACTTGATTCGCTACCAGCTGCCACCGGAAATCACGCTGCGTTTGCAGCTCGGCACCGGTACCGGTCGTTGTCTCCTCCCGGTGGATCAATTTCGCCAAGCATTGATGAACCTTGTACTCAATGCCAGGCAAGCCTTGGCCGATGGTCCTGGGGAAATTGCTGTGGAACTGGAGCGCGAGGAGGACACCTTGAGACTGCGCATTACCGATACTGGCCCCGGTTTTCCTGAGCAGCTGCTGCGCGATGGAATTCGGCCCTTTGCCAGTGGTCGCGAGCATGGGACTGGCTTGGGCTTGGCCATGGTGCGCCGCTTTCTGCGCAGTCAAGGTGGTGAGGTCCGTTTGCGAAATCGCAGCGAGGGCGGTGCCGAGGTCGTGCTGGTGCTTCCCTGTCCGCAGTCGACCCTAGCAAACCAGCAAGAAAAGCTCCCCTCCCAGGAGAAGCAAGCCTTGCCAGGTACTACCCAAAACGAGGATGCTAGGAGCAATGGCTGATCCCTTGTTGATTATAGAAGATGAAATTTTCCTGGGCCGGGAAATGCGCCGCTTCTTTGAGAAGGAGGGTTGGGAAGTATTTTGGGCCGAGCGGATTGCTGATGCCGAAACCTGGCTGATGGAGGGGCTGCGGCCGTTGGTGACGCTGGCTGATCTCAATCTTCCCGACGGTAACAGCCTCGATCTTTTGGACCGTATGCGCCAGCGAGGTCTTGCCGGCGAGTGGGTGTTTTTGACTGCCTACGGCAGCGTTCCAGACTCGGTGCGAGCCTTGCGCTTGGGGGCCTATGACTTTCTCGAAAAGCCCTGCGAGATGGAACGTCTGGCCATGGTGGTCCGTTCCGGTGGCCGCGCTGCCAGGGCGCAGCGACGGGTAGCTGATGATACCAAACAGCAAAGTCGACGCTTCGGCCCAGAGGCTTTCTTGGGGACCAGTCCGGCCGCACAACGGGTACGTGAGATTCTCCAACGCTTAGCTCAGGTTCCCTACAATGCCTTGATCATTTCGGGAGAAACCGGAACGGGAAAGGGTCTGGCAGCGCGAATTCTGCATTATAGTGGCATGCGCCGCGATGGACCCATGGTCGAACTAAACTGTGCCGCATTACCCAGGGAGTTGCTAGAGTCTGAACTTTTTGGGTATGAGCCGGGGGCTTTTACCGGGGCGAGTTCTCGGCATCAAGGTCTGGTGGAGCAGGCCAACGGCGGTAGTCTCTTTCTTGATGAAATTTCCGAGATGGACTTGGACCTCCAGGCCAAATTGCTCAAGATCATCGAAGACAAAACCCTTCGCCGTTTGGGTGGGGATCGGAACATCCCCGTAGATGTGCGTTTTCTTGCTGCAACCAATCGGGATTTGGATGCTTTGGTTGCTGGTGGTCGCTTTCGCGCGGATCTTTTTCATCGTTTGAGCGTGGTGCGCTTGGATCTGCCGGCCCTGCGGGAGCGCAAAGAAGATTTGGAGGTGTTGGTCCCCCACTTTGTGGCGGAATTCAATGCCCATGCGGGAAAGCGGGTGCGCCATATTCCGCCGGCCGTCTGGAAGGTATTGCAAGACTATGATTGGCCCGGAAATGTCCGAGAGCTGCGGAATGTCATTGAGCGGGGAGTCTTGTTTTCCGAGGGCGAGAATTTGCCCCTGGAGTGGCTGCAGTTGCCAGGCCTTACCCGCAGCCATTGTCCAGCACCGACGGCCTGTCCTCTGGAAGATGAGCAGCAAGTGCTCCTCCCGTTGGACGGCAGTATGGATCTCGATAGCATGGAAAAGGAGATCTTGTCGCGGGTCTTGCAACTCACCGATCACAATGTCACCCAGGCGGCGCGGATCCTGGGAACTACCCGTGAAACCCTGCGCTATCGGATCCGCAAGTATGGCCTGCGGGAGGGGGAATCGTCCTGATTCTCCACGGTGTGGAGGCTGCGGACTTGCAAGCTCGCCTAGGGACGATTACATTCTCGCGCTAACTCTTTCGGTCCGGACCCAGAATGAGCCATGAGCACCGCCCCATGCTACAGAGCAGGATGACAACGAACGAGGAGGCCCAGGCGGCCCTTCAGTATCAAAATGAAAGTCTGCAGCGAGTCTCCAGAACCTTTGCCCTGACCATACCGCAATTACCAGAGGGCCTTCGGGAGGCCGTGGGCAATGGTTATTTGTTATGTCGGATTGCCGATACCATCGAAGATGATCCGCATCTGGACTGGGTGGCAAAAGCCCACTGGCAGCAAGTATTTCTCCAGGTGGTGGAAGGAAAACGACCGGCGGCTGAGTTCAGCGAAGGTTTTGCTGCGGTCATGGCTGCGGAGATGCCGGCAGGGGAACATGATCTCATTGCCCATACCTCCTTGGTGGTTTCTCTGACCCACTCTTTTAACGCTGTGCAACAGCAAGCCTTGGCTCGCTGTGTGCAAATCATGGGAGAGGGGATGGCGGAATTTCAGCGCTCGGCATCCCGCCAAGGGCTGGCTGACCAGGCCGCAATGGATCGATACTGTTATGTGGTGGCTGGGGTGGTGGGGGAGATGCTTACCAGTCTCTTTTTGGACTTTGTACCTGAGCTCCAGATCCACCAGGAAAAATTGTTCCCCTTGGCCGTATCCTTTGGCCAAGCACTGCAAATGACCAATATCCTCAAGGATCTTTGGACTGACTGGGAGCGGGGAGTCCTGTGGTTACCCCGGGACCGGCTGTACGCGCACGGCGTTGCGCCAAGTGATTTGCATCCCGGTCTATGCACCGAGGGTTTTCGCGCCTTTCTGGAAGAGATGCTGGCAGTGGCGGCTGGGCACCTGCGCCGGGCCATGGACTTCATCCTATTGATACCGGAGCAACAAACGGGTATGAGGGATTTTTGCCTTTGGGCACTGGCCATGGCCGTGCTGACCTTGCGGCGGATTGCCGAAAATCCCTGTTTTTCCAAGGCGGAGGAAGTCAAGATCAGTCGCGCGAGTGTTTTCCGAATCGTTTGGGGTTCTCGTCTGCTCCATCGCTCCGATAGCCTGCTGGAGCTGGCCTTTCGGGTGGCGATGAAGAAATTGCCAATGCGTTCCCTGCCATGTTGATGCCCTCCCATCCCTATTCCCTGCGCCGAGCACCGCAAAATACCTTGGATGAGACCATTGCCAAAGCGCGCGAGGCCTTGTTGCGGCAGCGAGCCAGTGATGGTCATTGGTGTTTTGAATTCGAGGCCGATTGTACCATCCCCGCCGAGTATATCCTGCTCATGCATTACATGGATGATCTGGATCGGACCTTGCAGGAGCAGATTGCTGTCTATCTGCGCCGACATCAGGGGGATCATGGCGGGTGGCCCCTGTATTATGGGGGAGCTTTTGATTTGAGCGCCTCGGTCAAGGCCTATTATGCCCTCAAACTCGCAGGAGATGACCCGGATTCCCCCCATCTGCAGCGGGCCAGGGCGGCTATCCTGGCCCATGGCGGTGCCGAGCGGGCCAATGTTTTTACCCGAATTACCCTGGCCCTTTTTGGTCAAGTGCCATGGCGGGCGGTGCCTTTCATCCCGGTGGAAATCATGCTGTTCCCACGCTGGTTCCCCATGCATATCTACAAGGTCGCCTCGTGGTCGCGAACGGTAATGGTGCCGCTGTTCATCCTTTGTAGTTTGCGTGCCCGAGCCCGCAACCCCTCGGGAATCGGTATTCTGGAGCTCTTTACCCGTCCACCCGAGGAAATCCGTGACTATTTTGCTGCGGCGCGCAAGGGTCTTGTCTCGCGTTTTTTTCTGTGGGGGGATCGCTTGGGAAAGGCAATGGAGCCGTTACTGCCCAAAGCCTTGCGCCGCATGGCGATCCGTCGAGCGGAAGAGTGGTTCATTGCTCGTCTCAATGGGGAAGACGGTCTCAATGGTATTTTCCCGGCCATGGTCAATGCCCACGAGGCTCTGGATTTGCTCGGCTATGGCCCCGATCATCCCTATCGGCAGCAGACCAAGGCGGCGCTGGAAAAGCTCTTGGTGCGACGCCAGCACGAAGCCTACTGTCAGCCCTGTGTTTCTCCGGTCTGGGATACCTGTTGGGCGATCCATGCCCTGCTCAAGGTTGATGGGAACGATCTCCAGAAGGCTTCCTTGTCCCAAAGCATGGCCTGGCTCTTGGCGCGACAGATCAGCGATGCCCCAGGTGACTGGCGGGAACGGCGGCCAAATCTCCGCGGGGGTGGTTGGGCCTTTCAGTATCAAAACAGCTATTATCCGGACCTGGACGATACGGCTGCCGTAGCCTGGACCCTGTTGCGAGCGGGCCGCCCCGAAGATAGAAAGGCTTTGGAACAAGCTGCCGACTGGCTGGTAGGAATGCAGTCTCGCAATGGCGGTTTTGGGGCCTACGATGTGGATAATACCTACCATTACCTCAACGAAATCCCCTTTGCCGATCACAAGGCTCTACTCGATCCCCCCTCAGCGGATGTTAGTGGTCGCGTGCTTGCCTTTCTGGCAGCCCTGGGTCGGCCAGAAGATCGTTTGGCCATCGCTCGGGTCAAGGACTACTTGTTGGCAGAGCAAGAGCCATCGGGGGCTTGGTTCGGACGCTGGGGCACCAATTACATTTATGGTACCTGGTCGGTACTGATCGCTTTTGCCGAGTTGCAGGATGCTACTTTGGCACCGGTCATGAGCAAAGCCGCCCATTGGCTGCGGGCGGTGCAACAGCCCGACGGCGGCTGGGGGGAGAGCAATGATTCCTACCAGGATCCCGGCTTGGCCGGTCAAGGGCAGCCCTCCACCGCAGCCCATACAGCCTGGGCCTGTTTGGCCTTGATGGCAGCGGGGGATCGGGACAGCGATGCCCTTCGACGAGGGATTGCTTGGTTGCAGGAGCACATCGGTGCTGATGGTCAATGGCATGATCCCTGGCATAATGCGCCGGGCTTTCCCAGGGTCTTTTATATCACTTACCATGGTTACAAGCTGTATTTCCCCCTGTGGGCCCTGGCCCGCTACCGGGAGCTCCAGGAAGGGTCTTGCGACTAGGACTCTTGCTGCCCTTGACCGCCGAGGCCAAGGCTTTTGGCGCTAAGGTGCAGCCAGGTCAATTACAGGACTTTGGCAGGCATCTGCTGATTCTTTCCGGCATGGGCCAAGCAGCGGCCAGGATGGCTGGGCAACAGTTGGTTCGGGCGGGGGTAGACGCATTGCTCAGCGTGGGTACGGCCGGGGCCTTGCATGCCGGATTACATCCGGGGGATCTATGTCTGCCGACTACTGTCCTTTGGCGAGGCCAGCCCTATGCTGTCGACCTTCCCCTGCAGGAGTGTTTGCAGGGGATTGGTATTGCCATTGCCGGTGCTGCCGAAACCCTCTGGAGTTCCGAAATGCCCCTGGGTGATCCCCAAGAAAAAAAAGCCTTGGCAGCATATGGCGCATTGGTGGATATGGAAAGTGGAGCCCTGGCTGCGGTGGCTCAGGCCGCGGGACTACCGCTGGGGGTCGCGCGGGTGATCGTCGATACGGTGGATACCCCATTGCCTAGCTGCCTGCAAGGGCGAAGCATCGATCCTTGGGGCAGGCCACGATGGCAATTTTTGCTTCCGCACTTGGTCCGCCACCCCCAGGAGCTTCCTGCCCTACTGCAGTTGGGCCGACAAATGTCGCTGGCGCAACAGACCTTGGCTAACTTGGGACAGTTCCTGCAAACGAGAGGGTGTGTATGAAGGTATTGATTACCGGTGCCTCGGGATTTGTCGGCGGGGCCGTGTTGCGCCGTTTGGCGCTGGAAGGTTTGGACTTGCGAGTGCTGGCCCGAGCAGGGGCTGACGATGCCAATTGGCGGGAGCTCCCCAATGTAGAGCGGGTAGAGGGCGATCTGGGTGATGGGGAAAGCTTGCAGCGGGCCGTGCAGGGTTGTCGCTGGGTCTTTCATGTGGCAGCCGATTATCGCTTCTGGGTACCAGACCCCGAGTCCATGTATCGTGCCAATGTGCAGGGTACGGAGACTTTGCTACGGGCAGCCCTGGATGCTGGAGTGGAGCGAATCGTCTATACCAGTAGTGTCGCGGTGCTGGGATTTCGAGCCGATGGCCAGCCTGCCGATGAGGATACTCCTTCTTCCCTGGAGCAGATGATCGGTCATTACAAGCGATCCAAGTTTCTGGCCGAGGAACGGGTCCGCGCCCTCTGTCGCGAGGAGCATGCCCCTATTGTCATTGTGAATCCCTCTGCCCCCATTGGCCCAGCAGACCGCAAACCTACTCCGACCGGACGGATGGTGCTGGAGGCGGCGGCCGGACGGGTCCCTGCCTATGTGGATACGGGCCTCAATGTGGTGCACGTGGATGATGTAGCCATGGGCCACTGGCTGGCACTGCACCAGGGACGGCCTGGGGAGCGTTATATCCTGGGGGGGGATAATCTCTCTTTGCGCGCCATCCTGACCCGCATTAGTGGTTTGACCGGTCGTCCTTCGCCGCGCTGGCGGCTGCCTCGGCGGGGCTTGTATCCCATTGCCTGGGCTGCGGAGGCCTGGACCCGTTGGCGTGGACGGGGTACGCCCTTGTTGACCGTGGATGAGCTTCGGATGGCGGCCCATCACATGTACTACAGTTCCAGTAAGGCCGAGCGCGAGCTTGGCTATGTCCATCGCCCGGCCGAAGAAGCCCTCCGGGATGCCTTGGCTTGGTTTGCCCAACACCAGTACTTTTAGGACCCTATGACGATTCTGGTCTGGATCTTGACCATCATTGCCCTTGCTTCCCTGGGATATTGGGTTCTTGCTTGGTGGCAACTGGAACGTTTTCGCCCGATCCTTCCCGAGACCCCAGCTCCGAAGGAGTGTCTTGGCTGTCCGCCAGCCGCTTTGCTGAAGCCCTGCCATGGAGTAGAGGAAGGGTTGCTGGCAAATCTACAGAGCTTTCTGGCTCAGAATTATCCCAGCTATGAAGTTCTTTGTGGCGTTCAGGATCCAGCGGATCCGGCTTTGCCTCTGCTCCAATCCCTGGTCGCCACCGCCGGCAAACGGCTGCGGGTGATTTCACATCAGACTACGTTGGGGTCGAATCCCAAAGTGGCCAATCTGCAGGGGATCTTGGCCGCAAGCCAATATGATTTTTTGGTGCTGAGCGATGCCGATATCCGAGTAGGCCCCGGGTATTTGGCAACCCTATGGGGCGAACTCCAGCAAGAGGGAGTCGGAGTGGTGACTTGCCTCTATCGTGCCCGCGTCGAGGGGGGAGGCTGGTCAGCGGTCCTGGGGGCCCAGATCCAAGAGCAGTTTCTCCCCTCGGTGTTGTTGGCAGCGCGCTGGGGACCCCAGATCTATTGTGCGGGTGCCACGATTGCCCTGGAGCGTACCCTTTTGGAAAAAATCGGTGGGTTTCCCGCCATTGCTGATGCCCTTGCCGATGATTTTGCTCTGGGTGCTGCAGCTCGGGATCTTGGTTATCGGGTGGCATTGAGCGCAGTGGTGGTCGAGACCGTGGTGCGGGAGGAGAATTTTCGCACTTTTTACAGCCATGCCCTGCGGTGGGCACGCACCACGCGGGCTGTCCAGCCCTGGGGACATGCTTTTTCCTTTCTGGCTTGGCCATTGCCCTGGCTATGTCTGGCCAGTCTGGCCTGGGAACAGCCCCTGGGGCTACTACTGGTCCTGATTCTGCGGCTCGTGTACCATGAACGAATTGTGCGCAAATTGCGTTCACCAATTCCTCTCTGGGCCGCGTTTCTTGGCGATTGCATGGGCTTGATCCTTTGGGGCCATGCCAGACTCACAGGAAAAGTGCATTGGCGAGGACGAAATTTTGTCGTCCATGCTGGCGGACAAATGGATAATGGAGTGAAACGATGACCATGAAGACCCTATTTTTACAGGCCCCCTCCTTCGAGGGCTTTGACGGAGGTGCTGGCTCCCGGTATCAGGCCAAGCGCGAGATCCGTTCTTTCTGGTTTCCTACCTGGCTTGCGCAACCGGCAGCTATGATTCCTGGCAGTCGTCTTCTGGATGCCCCACCCGCCGATGTGACCGTGGAAGAGACCCTGCGGGTGGCATCCGGCTATGAGCTATGCATTATCCATACTAGTACGCCGTCCTTTCCTTCGGATGTGCGCATGGCCGAAATGCTCAAGGCCCACTATCCGCAGATGATGATTGGTATGGTCGGGGCCAAGGTTGCCGTGGAGCCGGAATCCTCTTTGCAGGCCTCTCCTGCCATTGATTTCGTCGCCCGCGAAGAGTTCGACTATACCCTGAAAGAAATTGCCGAGGGTCGCCCCCTGGCAGAGGTGGATGGGATCCATTTCCGAGATCAACATGGTCGGGTGATTGCCAACCCAGATCGCGCCATGATCGAAGACATGGACGCGCTACCATTTGTCTCGGAAGTCTATCAACGGGACCTGCACATTGAAGATTATTTCATTGGGTATCTGAAGCACCCCTATGTATCGTTCTATACGGGCCGCGGCTGTCGTTCTCAATGTACGTTTTGTCTTTGGCCCCAGACGGTGGGCGGGCATCGCTACCGGACCCGGAGTGCGGCCAGTGTCATCGAAGAAGTGCAATTTATCCAGAAAGCCTTCCCGCAGGTTCAGGAGGTATTCTTTGATGATGACACGTTCACGGATGATCGACCCCGCGCCGAGGAGATTGCCCGGGGCTTGGGCAAACTGGGTGTAACCTGGTCTTGCAATGCCAAGGCCAATGTCCCCTATGAAACCCTCAAGGTGCTCCGTGATAACGGTTTGCGCCTGCTTCTGGTGGGCTATGAATCGGGGAATCAGCAGATTCTTAACAATATCAAAAAGGGACTCAAGGTCGAAGCAGCCAGGAAGTTCACTGCGGATTGTCACAAGCTCGGTATTGCCATTCATGGCACTTTCATTCTTGGCTTGCCGGGGGAGACTAAGGAAACCATCCAGCAGACTATTCAGTTTGCCAAAGAGATCAATCCGCACACCATCCAAGTGTCCCTGGCGGCGCCGTATCCGGGTACTTACCTTTATAACCAGGCGAAAGCCGAAGGCTGGCTCACGGAGGAGGACGAAGCGCACCTGGTCAATGATCGCGGGGTGCAGATCAGTCCCATGAGTTACCCCCATCTAAATCATACAGAAATCTTCGACTCCGTTGAGGTCATGTACAAGAAGTTTTACTTCCGGGCGGGAAAAATTGCGGAAATCACTGGTGAGATGCTGCGCAGCTCACAAATGATGAAGCGCCGTTTGCGAGAAGGGGTGGAATTTGTGCGCTTCCTGCGGCAACGTCACGGCTAAATGGTCGATAGCCCGCGCCTCATAGTCAACGCGGATGATTTTGGACTCGATCCGGCGGTCAATGCCGCTGTTCTTTCCGCTCATCAAGGCGGAATTTTACGCAGTGCGAGCCTGATGGTCTCGGCGCCGGCGGCTGCGGAAGCCGTTGCCATGGCCAAGGCCCATCCGAGTCTGGCGGTGGGCCTTCATTTGACCTTGGTGGATGGTGAGCCGGTGTTGCCCCAAGAGCAGGTTTCTGCGCTGGTGGATGCCTCTGGTCGTTTTGCCGCGGATCTCTGGCAGCGGGGTTTTCACTATTTTTTCTCTCCCAGGGCTCATCGCCAATTACGCGCAGAAATCGAAGCACAATTTGCGCTTTTTGCCGATAGTGGCCTGTGCCTGGACCATGCCAACGCCCATAAGCATCTCCATGCCCATCCCACGGTACTGCGATTGATGCTGGCCGTGGGGCGGCGTTTTGGGTTGCGGGCGGTGCGGGTTCCGCGAGAGCCGCTGACTATGGCGCGACAATTGGCTCCCGTGGGAGCAAGAGCGGCTTTGGGTGCGCGACTGCTTTTTCCTTGGGTGAACCGTATGCAGCGGTTCATTCGGGCCCAGGGTTTTGGCTGCAATGATTTTTTGCTGGGTCTCCTGAGCACCGGGCAGATGGACGGTGAACGTCTTCACCGTGCCTTGCAGATTCTGCCTGCGGGCAGCCTAACGGAGCTCTATTTTCATCCTGCCCAAGAGCATAGCCCTCGTCTGCGAGCGCTCATGCCCGATTATCGACCGGTGGCAGAGTGGCAGGGGCTCTTGACCCTCGCTCCCGATGCGCTCGGCAGGCATGGAATTCGTTGGGGGAGTTACGGTGATTTCTTCCCGGGCTGAACGTTTTTTGGCGCGTTTGGGGCGTTCTTATGTAGACGCACTTGCGTATTTGCTGATCCGCTGTGTCCACCATGCTCGATGGACTCTGGGTGCCATCGGGGTCTTCTTCTTGTTGGCCCTGTATTATGTGATCATCCATTTTGCCATTGATACCAATACCAGCAATGTGCTCTCCCGAGATCTTCCATTTCAGCAACGACAGGCAGCCTATAACAAGGTTTTTCCTCAGGATCGCGACAGTATCGTGGTGGTTTTGCAAGGCAAGGACGCCGCCGCCACCGATCAGGCGGTGGATCGTGTAGCCCAGTGGGCCAAGGCCCATCCACAATGGTTTCGCAGCGTTTATTTGCCCGGTGGAGGAAGTTTCTTTCGCCGCAATGGGCTGTTGTATCTGCCGGTGCAGGATGTTCAGGATTTCGCAAAGCGGATTACCCAGGCACAGCCGCTCATCGCTCGACTCTCTGCCGACCCGAGCTTGGCGGGGTTCAGTTCGTTACTCAGTGAAGCCATCGATCAGCGACTCCATCATGGTACCCAGATTGTGGGATTGGATCCCATCTATCAGGCTTTTCAGGAGAGCATCGATGCGCAGTTGGCTGGCCATTCTCGGCAAACCTCTTGGGCGAGCCTCATGGGGGGTAAGATGGCTAGCCTGGGACCCAAGAAACGCTTTGTGATCCTCGAACCGGTTTTGAACTACCATAGCCTCCAGCCCGCAGCAATCCCAATCCTCTCCCTACATCAAGGCTTAACTGATCTCGGCATCGATGGCGCCCACGGCATTCAGGTAGGGGTTACGGGAGAGGCAGTGCTCGACAATGAGCAAATGCGCACGGTGAGCGCCGGGGCGGCCAGTTCCATGGCCGTGACCCTGGGGCTGGAGCTGCTGTTGTTGATTATCGCCTTGCGCAGCACCTGGCTGGTCTTGGGCGTCTTGCTGAACCTCCTGGTGGGGATCGTGTTCACTACCGCCTGGGCACTCTTCTTTGTGGGTCCTTTCAATCTGATCTCCATTTCCTTTGCCCTGCTCTTCATTGGTCTTGGCGTAGATTTTGGCATTCAGTTCAGCCTGCGTTACCGGGAAGAACTGTACCATAGTGCCCATCATCAGCTTGCCATGGAACGGGTGGCCAAGGGGTTGGGGGCAGCACTTTCGTTGGCGGCGGTGGCTGCAGCCATTAGTTTTTATGCCTTTTTGCCTACTAGTTATGCGGGGATCATTGATTTGGGGCTCGTTTCGGGCACGAGTATGCTGATTGGTCTGGCATTGACAGTTACGCTGCTGCCAGCATTTTTGACCCTATGGCCCTTACCAGCAGGTCGAAATAGGCAACAATTCCTTCATTTGGGGCGAGTTCCGACCTTGTCCCGACATCCCATTCACCGATATGCCTGGTTGGTATTGATTGCGGTGATATTATTGGCCATTGCTGCGTTTCCGGCCGCGCTGCACGTTCGATTTGATTTCAATCCCTTGCATATGATTGATCAGCATGCCGAGGGGGTACGCACCTTCAAAGAGTTGCTGGCAGATCCCGATACCGCTCCGTATCGGATCGAGATGATGACCAGGAATCTTACCCAGGCGAAGCAGATCGCGGGCCGCTTGCAAAAGTTGCCTACGGTTTCCCATGCCATCACCATTGCGGATTATCTGCCCAAGGATCAGGAAGCCAAGCTTGCTATCCTGAGTAATCTAGAGATTCTGGTACCGCCGTTCTCGTTGCTCATGCCTGCCACCTTGTCGGCACCTGCGCCCGATACCCTAAGCAAATTGCAGAACCTGGAAAGCAAACTCCAGCAGCTGATCCAGCAAGAGCATCCACCAAAAGGATCGCCACTGCTTTCCTTGGCGGCAAGTCTACAGCAATTCTTGCAGCAAGAAGGGAACAATCCCCAGGCTATTTCGCAATTGCAGCAGTCGTTCCTGGGCACTTTGCCGGCCGAACTACAGCGTCTGGGACAAGCATTGATGGCTTCTCGGGTGACCCTGCAAACCTTGCCCCCGGCACTACGGGATCGCTATCTCGGACCCCAGGGCCAAGCCCGAGTGGAAGTTTTTCCCAAAGAAAATCTGAGTAGTGATGGGGCGATGCTCCAATTTGTTCATTCGGTACTCCAGGTGGAACCGCAAGCGGTGGGGACTCCGGTGTTGCTGGTAGAGGGTGGGCAAGCGGTACTGGGTGCTTTTCGGGAGGCAACCTTCCTTGCCTTGCTTGGAATCAGCCTGTTATTGCTTGTTTCTTTGCGGCGCTACCGGGATATGCTGTTGATTATGCTCCCGTTAGCACTTGCAGCTTTGTTTACGGTTGCGGCCATGTCCCTGTTGGGATTGGAGTTCAACCTGGGGAATATCATCGTCTTACCCTTGTTAATTGGCCTGGGTGTGGCCTTTGCCATTTATATTGTAATGCGCTGGCGCAATGGTGTTGACGCCGCCCATCTCTTGCAGACCTCCACCCCTTTTGCCGTCCTCTTTAGCGGGCTGACCACCTTGAGCGCTTTTGGCAGTATGGCGCTGTCGGTGGATCCTGGTATGGCAAGTCTCGGTAAGGCCCTGAGCCTCGCTTTAGCCATCGTTCTCCTCTGTATTCTGGTAATTTTGCCAGCATTGCTGCTGCTTTTTACTGGTTCTCCCAGAGAGCAGGGAATCCCCCAGGATGAGGGGAGCTGAAGCGGTATGCGCCGGACCCTAGTCAGCTTCCTTTTTCTGCTGCTGGGCTTGAGCTTTCTAGTATTTTTGATCTGGAAAGAAGGCGCGGAAGGGATTTTTGCTCTCCTGCAACATGCGGGATGGCCATTACTTTGGCTCTTGCCCGTTCATGTAGTGGTGATCGGCCTCGATGCTGTCAGCTGGCGTTGGCTGCTCGGAGGGCAGGAGCGCCCTTGTTTGTTCAAGCTTACCTGCTTGGCTTTATTGCGGGAGGCAATCAACGCACTGTTGCCCGTGGCAAGAATCGGGGGTGAGCTGGTTGGCATTCGGCTCCTGAGCCATATGGGCGTCTCCCTGTATCGGGCGGCTGCCAGTGTCCTGGTGGAAGTCAGTTTGACGCTGCTCAGTCAGTTCTTCTTTACGGTCCTGGGTGTTCTACTTTTGCTGATGTGGATCAGTGATCTACAGGTATTGAAGCTGCTCCTGATTCCCCTGTTGCTGAGTCTTCCGATACTGCTCTTGATTTTTTGGCTGCTCGGTCGCGCCAACGTTTTCCAATCGTTGCAGCGCTTGCTGCTCCGCTTTGGAGGCGAGCGGGGGCTGCTGCGATTGCCTGGAGATCCGGCCCTCCTTGATCAAGAGATCCAGCGGCTTTATGCAAGACGATGGCAGCTATTGATCGCCAATGCTTGGCAATTGGCGAGCTTATTTGCTGGTGCGCTGGAGGTGTGGTTGAGTTTCCGTTTACTGCACCATCCGATAAGCTTAACTGCGGCGGTCTTGCTGGAAAGTCTCGGCCAAGCCCTCCGCAATGCCTCCTTTTTCATACCCGCAAGTCTTGGGGTGCAGGAGGGCGGCTTTGTGCTTTTCGGTGCCATTGTCGGTGTGGGTCCGGAGCTGGCCCTGGCATACTCTTTGGTACGAAGATTTCGTGAGCTGTTGCTGGGGATACCGTTGCTTTTGTCCTGGTACTTATGGGAAGGTAAAATAGCAATAACTGCTTGGCAGGGAAGACGTGTTTCGGGAGGGAGTCGTATATGAGCGTAATGGTAGAGGAGCGGGCTCCAATGGAGCAACCGGAGTTATTCTGCCAATTTTTTCATGAAACCCACATAGCCTTTGACCCGAAAGCCATTGTCTGGCCCGAACTTGACGAAGCCGCCCTGGCCCGACTCAAGTCGTTGCCTTTTTGGGGGGAGGCCGTGGCTACCGAGAGTGTCACGGCACGGATGGTGCAGCATATGGCTGACCAAGAGCCCGATCCCGTGGTGAAAAGGGCTATCGCTCTGGATGGTTTGGAAGAGCGGCGGCATGCGGAGCTGCTACAAGCAATGATTGCCCATTACGGCATTGAGATTCCACCCTTGCCTGCACCTCCGCCGGTGCGCGACCCCTACTGGGAATTTCTCTATACCGGATACGGGGAGTGCCTGGATTCCTACTTTGCCTTTGGTCTTTTTGCTGCTGCCAAGGATTCCGGTTTTTTTCCGCAGGAGTTGGTGAAAATCTTTGATCCCATCATGCAGGAAGAGGCTCGCCATATTCTATTCTTCATCAACTGGCTGGCTTGGTATCGACGGCGGCTGCCTTGGTGGCAGCGGATCAGGCTGGAGTTCCAGCGGATGCAGGTCATCGCCCTCCAAGCCTGGGCGCGCATCAAGACGGCCCGCAGTATGGATAACGGGAACAGCGAAAACTTCACCATGACTAGTCATGAGCAGGTAAGCAATGATATGAGTTTGGGTAAGCTGCTAGCCCTCTGCCGTCAGGAAAATGAACGTCGGTTTGCTCTTTACGATCGCCGTTTGCTGCGTCCGCAATTGGCGCCGCGCATCGCTAATATTTTGTTTTTCTTTCTCTCCCGGCGGGCCACAGCAGAAAAATCTTAAAAGCATAGGATGCATACGAAACGGTATGTTATACTTTCTAGATTATGCTGAGCCCGCAGCATGCTGAAAGAAGGAGATCTGCATGGCAGTACCACTGATTCAAAGCTATCGTGTAGGGCGATATATCCTGGGCCAGAAGCTGCGGGGAAATCGTCGCTACCCTTTGGTGCTCATGCTGGAGCCTCTCTTTCGCTGTAACCTGGCCTGTGCAGGTTGTGGAAAGATTGACTACCCTGATGAGATCTTGGACAAAAGACTTTCTGTTGAGGAATGCATTGATGCGGCCTTGGAGTGCGGGGCGCCCATTGTTTCCATTGCTGGCGGGGAGCCGCTGATTCATAAAGATATGCCAGCCATTGTGCAGGGATTGATGGAACACAAGCGTTTTGTCTATCTCTGCACCAATGCCCTGTTGCTAAAAAAGCGCATGGATGACTATCAACCGTCCCCCTATCTTACTTTCTCCGTCCATTTGGATGGTAATGAACGGCGCCATGACGATTCGGTCTGTCAACCAGGTACCTACCGTCGTGCTGCTGCGGCGATCAAGGAAGCCGTGGGCAAAGGCTTTCGGGTGACTGTCAACTGCACCTTGTTTCAGGGGGAAGAGGCAGAAGAGGTGGCCGAATTTTTGGATGATTGCAAGGCACTGGGAGTAGAGGGGGTGACCATTTCCCCGGGCTTCCAATACGAGCGCGCACCACAGCAAGAGGTTTTTATCAAGCGCAAAGCCTCTCGGCAATTGTTCCGGGATATTTTTCGCATCGGTAAAGAACGAAAATCCCGTTGGCGCTTCAATCAGTCCAGCCTCTTTCTGGATTTCCTTGCGGGTAATCAAAACTATCGATGTACACCCTGGGGGAACCCTACGCGGAATATTTTCGGCTGGCAAAAGCCTTGTTACCTGCTGGCATCGGAGGGCTATGCGAGCAGTTTCCGGGCCCTCATGGAGGAGACCCCCTGGGAGCGTTATGGGGTCGGAAATAACAGCAAGTGTGATCAATGCCAGGTCCATTCGGGTTTTGAACCGACTGCGGTCAACGACACCTTTGCCCATCCTCTAAAGGCTCTCAAAGTGGCTTTATGGGGACCCCGTACCAGTGGACCCATGGCACCAGACATGCCTGCCAGCCCGCCCGACCATGGTTCCCGTCGGCCAGTATTTCCCTTGCGGGTGGAAAGATAGGGCATCTACCATAGCTCCTGAGGAGTTACGTCATGTTTCGTTTTCTGCGCATGGTCTCTTTACTGGCTCTCGCCTTTGGGCTCATACCCGGTGTGACCTGGGCGGCAACCGATGCCAAGGTTGCCGAGACAGATGCGGGCGTCAATCGCTCTCCCGATGCTGCCATCCAAGCCCTGGACAACGCTCTTCTGGCAAGCATGAAGGCCGGAGCCCAGGCTGGTTATGCTGGGCGCTATAAGGTCATTGCCCCCGTATTGGATCAGGTATTCAATTTTGCGAGGATCGCAGAACTGACCCTCGGGCCCGAATGGCAGAAATTGACTGCCGTGGAACGGCAAGAGTTTGTGCATACCTTTCGGGACTATACGGCGGCCACCTATGCGGCCCGATTCGATAGTTTTAGCGGAGAGAAATTCGCCATCACCGATACCCAAGCGCTCCAGCCTATGGTAAAGGCGGTTTTTACTACCTTTACGGAAAAAAGTGGCAAGATCCATCGCTTTGACTATCTTTTGCAGTTGAGTGGCGGAAAATGGCAGGTAATCAATGTGGTTGCTGATGGGGTCAGCGATCTTTCTCTGAAACGTGCCGAGTACACCGATACCATTCGGAAAAAAGGATTCCCGGCCTTGATTGCCCATCTGCAAAATCAGATCAAGAAATACGCTGGGGGTACCAAGTCATGAGGTCCGTTTTCGCGTTCTTGTTACTCTTTGGAACCCTGGGCCTTGGTGGCTGTGCTACCGTGCAGGGACCACAGCAGGTATCGGGAAACAGTGATCCCTTGCAACCCGTCAATGAGCCTATTTTCCATGCCAACCTTTGGCTTTTTCGCAATGTCCTGGACCCGGTTAGTCAGGGCTACCAAACGGTCACCCCGCAGTTTTTTCGCACGGGTGTGGCCAACGTTTTTGCCAATGCGGGCATGCCTTATGTATTTGCCAATGATTTTCTCCAGGGGCGGGTACAGCGGGGTATGGAAGGGCTGAGTCGTTTCCTGGTCAACACCATCTTTGGCTTGGGCGGCCTGATCGATGTGGCCCACAATCTGGATCTGCCAGAGCAGAGTAATAATTTTGGAGTGACCTTGGGAGTTTGGGGAGTACCCCAAGGGCCCTACTTGGTTTTGCCTTTCTATGGTCCTAGCTCGCTGCGAAACCTGCCAGGCTTGGCCCTTGCTATCTTTGCCTCGCCTCCCTATTACTTCACCAGCAGCAATGCGCAGTGGGCGTGGTCTGGAATGGGAGTCATCAATACCGGCTATGTAGATGGACCCAAGATCAAGATGGTGGAAGATGCTGTCAATCCCTATATCTTTGCTCGCAATGCCTGGGAGCAGCATGAACAATATTTGATCGATGGTGGGAAGGTAAGCAAAAATCAGTTATTGGAAGGCTTGGACCTCCCGCCACCCACAGCCCCCACTTCATCAGCCCAGTAAGCAAAAAGGAAAGTTCCCTGTGGATACAGTCGTTGTGGAAAGAATTGCCCACCTGAGTCGAATGAAGCTGCCAGCAGAAGAAATACCTGTGGTAACAGAACAATTGGCGCAGATCTTCCGCCTGGTCGAAGCGATGCGGGCAGTGCCCACGGATGGAGTGGAGCCCATGGCCCATCCCCTGGATCTGCAACAGCCCTTACGGCCCGACGAACTGCGCACGGGAGGTCCCCAACGGGCCGATTTGTTGGCCAATGCGCCCGAGGCCCAGGACGGCCTCTTCCTGGTACCCAAAGTGATCGAGTAAGGATAAGGATGGATTTACATCTACAGGATATTCATAGCCTGGCTGAGGGTCTGCGGCGCAAGGATTTTTCTGCGCTGGAACTGACAGATACCCTGCTTGCGCGATTGGCGAACGGGCAGCAGGAACTGAATGCCTTTGTGACAGTGACGGCCGATTTGGCCCGCCAACAAGCCCGGGATGCCGATGCACGGCGGGCCCGTGGGGATCACCATCCCTTGCTGGGCATCCCCTTGGCACATAAGGATATATTTTCCACCCAGGGGGTGCGGACTACCTGTGCTTCGCGGATGTTGGCAGACTTTATTGCTCCCTATGATGCCACTGTGGTACAGCGGCTGCGTCAGACGGGTATGGTTTTGCTTGGTAAGCTCAATATGGATGAGTTTGCCATGGGCTCTTCTAACGAGACCAGCCATTTTGGTCCAGTGCGCAATCCTTGGGATTTATCTCGGGTACCAGGTGGTTCTTCTGGTGGATCGGCAGCAGCTTTGGCCGCCCGTTTGCTTCCTGCTGCTACGGGTACCGATACGGGTGGTTCCATCCGTCAACCGGCCGCTTTTTGTGGCGTTACTGGTCTCAAGCCCACCTATGGGCGGGTTTCTCGCTACGGTATGATTGCCTTTGCATCCAGCCTGGATCAGGCTGGACCCATGGCCCGTACTGCAGCAGACTGCGCCTTGTTGATGGATGCCATGGCTGGTCATGATCCCCTGGATTCCACCAGCCATCCCAAAGCTGCGGGAAATTTCACGGCGGCGCTAGGGCGGGGCATCGCGGGATTGCGGATCGGCGTGCCGGAAGAATTTTTTGGCGAAGGGCTCGATCCCGAGGTCGCCGCAGCCGTGCAGGCGGCCATCCAGTTCTTTGCTGCGCGGGGAGCAAAGGTTCTTCCTGTGCACTTGCCCCATAACGCCCATGCGGTGAGTACCTATTACGTGCTGGCACCAGCCGAAGCCTCCAGTAACCTTTCGCGCTATGATGGCGTACGTTTTGGTCACCGCAGCGAGCAAAGCGCTGATCTTATGGAGCTATATTGCCAATCCCGTTATGAAGGTTTTGGCCCAGAAGTTCGGCGACGCATCCTCATCGGCTCCTATGTGCTTTCTGCCGGATACTATGACGCGTATTATCGGAAGGCTCAGCAAGTGCGCGCCTTGATTCGTGAAGATTTTCGCCGGGCCTTTGCCGAGGTGGACGTTATCTTGGGACCGACGACACCAACCCCCGCCTTTGCCCTGGGTGATAAAAGCACTGATCCGGTGTCCATGTATCTGGCCGATATTTATACCATTGCCGTGAATCTGGCAGGCATTCCCGCCTTGAGTCTCCCTTGCGGTTTCACCGCGCAGGGATTGCCCATCGGCATGCAGCTCATGGGTGATTATTTTGCCGATGAATTGCTATTGGCCGTGGGCGATGCCTACCAGCGGGAAACCCCTTGGCACCAGCGGAGTCCCAAGGAGAGTGGACAATGAGTAGGGAATGGGAAGTTGTCATCGGCTTGGAAGTGCATGTCCAGCTCAACACCCAAAGCAAGATCTTCTGTGCCTGCCCAACCGCCTTTGGCGCCGAACCCAATGCCCATACCTGTCCGGTCTGCCTGGCGTTGCCTGGGGCCTTGCCGGTGCTGAACGAAGCCGCCGTCGATAAAGCCATTGCCTTTGGCCTTGCCATTGGTGCGCAATTGCATCGCCGTAGTATTTTTGCCCGCAAAAATTACTTCTATCCTGACCTACCTAAAGGCTATCAAATCAGTCAGTATGAAATCCCTATCGTGGGTCAGGGCCATCTGGACGTCTTGCTCCCCGATGGCAGCGAAAAACGGGTGGGAATCACCCGTGCGCACCTGGAAGAGGATGCTGGTAAGTCGCTCCATGAGGCTTTCGTTGCTCAGTCGGGAATTGATCTGAACCGGGCAGGAACACCCCTTCTGGAGATCGTGTCGGAGCCGGACCTCCGCTCGGCAAGCGAGGCAGTTGCTTATCTGAAAAAACTCCATGCCCTGGTACGCTATCTGGATATTTCTGATGGCAATATGCAGGAGGGATCTTTTCGATGTGATGCCAATGTTTCCATGCGTCGGCCAGGGGAACCCTTTGGCACCCGTGCGGAAATCAAGAATCTCAATTCCTTCCGTTTTTTGGAAAAGGCCATTCTCTTCGAAATGGATCGCCAACGAGAGATCCTGGAAAACGGTGGCAAGATTGTGCAGGAAACCCGACTCTTCGACGCCAATAAGGGCGAGACCCGTTCCATGCGGAGCAAGGAAGAGGCCAATGATTATCGGTATTTCCCTGATCCCGATTTGCTGCCCTTGCATTTAGCTGAAGAGCGCATTGATCGGGTACGGGTAAGTCTGCCAGAGCTCCCCGATATCCGCAGGATTCGCTTTATGGAGCAATATGGCCTGCCTGCCTATGACGCCCAAGTTCTCACGGCGTATCGGGAACTGGCCGATTATTACGAGCAAGTGGCCGAAGGTCTTGATGCCAAGATTGCCGCCAATTGGGTCATGGTGGAGTTGCTGGGAGCCATGAACAAGGCCGGTCTGGAAATGCCGGACTTCCCGGTGCCTGCAGGGGAACTGCGACTACTATTGCAGCGCATGGCCGATAGCACCATTTCTGGAAAGATTGCAAAGGAAATCTTTGAGATACTTTGTTCAGAGGGGGGCACGGTGGATGCTATCATCGATGCCAAGGGCATGCGCCAGATTACCGATGAGCACGCTATCCTTGCCCTGATTGATGAAATCATTGCTAATAATCCCAACCAGACCGCGGAATACCGCGCTGGTAAAGAAAAACTGTTTGGCTTTTTTGTGGGTCAAGTCATGAAAGCGAGTCACGGGAAGGCCAATCCGGATCAGGTCAACGCTTTGCTGAAAAATCGCTTGCTCCCGCAGTAAACAGAACTTTCCTAATAGTTACGGGTTTCATCCATGGAAAACCCCAGAAGCTGTTCGCCTTGCCATCCTTGGGGGCGATTTCCAGTTGGACAGGCGGGGTAGACTTCAGAGAGGAGTCGGAAATCTCCATTACCTTGTAGCCCTTATGGCCATTGTTCTTGATCCAGTCTCCTGCGAGCTTGGTGGTCAGGGTACTATTTTGATTCCAAGCGGTGCAGAGATCACTGGCCCACTGGGGTGACATAAAATCTGGTGCAGCCGCCAAGGCCATGGCAGGTACCAAAGCGACTGTGCCCAGGACGACCGATACGAACAACTTTTTGATCATTTTTTTCTCCTCTTCCCGCTTACGCTTGTGGAATAAAACCAATTAAGAGTGTAGCCGGATGTGAGGGTCAGGAACAGTAAAAGTTTTTTTATTTTGAGATAAGTCAAAAAAATAAAGAATATCAGTGAACTCTTGCTTGGAGAGGATCAACGATGGCTGGCGGGATTGAAAAGACGTTCATATTCGGCAATGGCAAAACGATCGGTCATCCCTGCAATGTAGTCTGCGACTACCCGCGCCCGCTGGCGTTCTCCTCCTCCTCGCTCCGCCAGGCGTTGCTGGTATTTCAGGGGGAGTAAGCGGGGGTCCTCAAACAGTAAGGAAAAGATTTCCCGGACAACGCGTTTGGCTTTTTCTGCCTGGCAGTACACCCGCGGATGCCGATACAAATGGGTCATCAGGAATTCCTTCAGGCTTCGGATGGCCTGGCGGAGTTCCGGACTATGGGCGGCAAGGGCCTCGGAGTGCTGGCGAATGTCCTGGATACTTTGGATATTGGCCGCTTGTAGACGGGTCCGGGTGGTTTCGACCAGGTCGGTGATCAGCAGATTGATGAGCCGACGACCACTTTCGTGGCGCAGGACGCTGGCGGGGGCACGCGGATACCGTTGCGCTACCGAGGCAAAAATTTCACCAAAGAGGGTATGGGCACAAAGTTCCTCTAGTTGCAGTAAGCCAGAGCGAAGACCGTCGTCAATATCGTGGTTATTGTAGGCAATTTCGTCGGCCAGATTGGTGATCTGGGCCTCCAGACTCGGCTGCTGACCTAAAAGAAATCGCTCGCCCACATCGCCCAATTTTACTGCCCGAGACAGACTACAGTGTTTCAGAATCCCTTCCCTGGTCTCAAAGCTGAGATTCAGACCGGGAAAATCGCCGTACCGTAACTCCAATCCATCAACAATACGAAGGGACTGGATGTTGTGCTCAAAACCGCCAAAGTCCAGCATACAGGCATGTAAAGCATCTTGCCCCGCATGGCCAAAGGGGGTATGGCCCAGATCATGGGCAAGGGAAATGGCCTCTACCAAGTCTTCGTCCAGTCCCAGTTGCCGGGCAATGGCGCGCCCAATTTGTCCCACTTCCAGGCTGTGGGTGAGTCGGGTACGGTAGAGATCTCCCTCGTGATTGACAAAGACTTGCGTTTTGTATTCCAGGCGTCGGAAGGCGGTGGAATGAATGACGCGATCTCGGTCCCGCTGGTAGAGGCTGCGCCCACCCGTGGGATCTTCTTCGGGATAATGGCGGCCCCGACTGTGCTCGGCATGGGCGGCGTAGGAGGCTAGGGTACAATGCATGGCTATTCCTTGGCCTCCGCAAGAACCTGTTCCATGGTACTTGCCAGGAGCGGGAGGCGATGGGCAAAGAGCTCATAGGCAGCATCGGCGTACTGACGAATTTCATACTGGGCATCGGGTTTGCGACGGAGCCGAAAAAAGTTCATCAGACTGCGAAAATTAATGGTCCAGTAGACATCGGAATAGGCTGCCACGGGCATGACATTGCGCAGCAATTCCCGCGCCCTGCCTCGATAGGGATCTCGTCCACCACTTTTGGGGGGAATGATGCCTTCCTCCCGACACTGATCGATCCGGGCACAGGCTTTGTTGTAGTTCCTTTCGTACCAGGCAAAGAGACTATCCAGCAACTTCTCGTATTCGTCCATGGCTTCTTCATCGAGTACGGCAAAGCCCTCTACGCTGCGTGCTTGTATATCAGGGAGGTAGGCTACGGAGATGGGCTTGCGGTAGCGCATGGAAAATTCATTCCAGCTGGAAATCCGGTGCTTGACCCATTGCCGCAAGACAAAGATTGGGGCAATGAAGCGAAAGCGAAAGTACACGGTCTCAAAGGGAGTACCGTGCTGATCGCGCAGGAGTTGGTAGAGGAGCTTCCGATCTTTTTCGGAAAAGGAGGCAGCATCGGGGAGCCGATTATTGGTGCTGCTGATCCGGGCGGTGTTGATGATGGTGGCTTCATCTCCCCAGCTATCCTCCAGTTCGATAAAGCCAAAGTTGCCGATCCGACGACAGCTTTCGGGATGCAGGGCCAGGCGCTTGGCAATTTCTTCTTCCAGTTCGGCGCTGCTTTTATTTAACGAAGCCATGGGCGTCCTTATTCTGTGAATGCGCTAAGGGTCTGGCGAAGGGCCGCTTCGGGAACATCGCCAGTGATGATGGCCTCACCAATGCCGCGCAAGAGGATGAAACGGATCTGTCCACCGCAAGCTTTTTTGTCGATGCGCATGTAGCGCAGGTATTCTTCTGCCGGGAGTCGGGGGGCATGGGTGGGGAGGCCGGCTGCCTGGATCAGGCGAAAAATCTGCCCTTGTTCACTTTCTCGCAAGAGGTCCAAGCGGCGGGAGAGATCGGCAGCCATGACCATGCCAATGGCCACGGCTTCGCCATGGAGATAGGTGGTAAAGCCTGTGGCTGCTTCGATGGCATGGGCAAAAGTGTGACCATAATTGAGAATGGCCCGAAGCCCACCCTCCAGTTCATCCCGGGCTACGACCGCTGCCTTGTCGGCACAGGAACTGTGGACGACACGTGCCAGCGCCTCGCTATCGCCGGCAAGGATGGCATTGAGATGTTCTTCCATCCAGGCAAAAAATCCTGGATCATTGATCAGTCCATACTTGATCACTTCGGCAAGGCCGGAGCGAAATTCCCGTTCCGGTAAGGTGTCGAGGGTGTCCAGATCGGCAATGACGGCCCGCGGTTGATGAAAGGCCCCGATCATATTCTTGCCCAGGGGGTGGTTGACCCCCGTCTTGCCGCCTACGGAAGAATCCACCATGGCCAGTAGCGTGGTGGGAACTTGGAGGAAGGCAATGCCCCGTTGGTAGATGGCCGCTACAAAACCACCCAAGTCGCCGATCACCCCACCCCCCAAGGCACAAAGGGTGGCGTCGCGGCCAATACCGGCAGCTAGCATCTGTCCACAAACCGTCTCCACTTGGGCCAGGGATTTGCTGCCTTCGCCAGCCGGTACCACAATTTCGGTTATGGGTCGTTCTACCCGTAGGGTTTCGCGGAGGGCGGCAAGATACAGCGGTGCGACGTGATCATCGCTCAACAGCACAATGGGACCGCTACGCAGAGCGGGACGGAAGAGCTCCGGTTCATGGAGGATGCCAGATCCAATATGGATCGGGTAGGAACGGGAGCCGAGTTCAACCTGAAGGCTGGTCATGGACGGGTCTCTGTGGAATCGATTGTCTTTTCATTGTAGGGCGGCTCCTTGATCCCTGCAAAGAGCCATTCATGGTTGTTCGCGCAGATGGCGAAGGATCCGTCGCAGCACTTGATCGGAGCGTAGCCCATCGCCGCGAACCCGCCAGTGGGCCGTTTCCCGGTACAGTGGGCCTCGCTCTTGCGCTAGCTCCTGGAGGCGAGCGGGGAGGTCTTCCACCTGGAGAAGAGGGCGCTGTCGATCTTGTTGGACCCGGCGAAGTTGTTCTTCCAACCCTACTTCCAGGTAGATCACCTCACCCATTTGCCGAAGAAGTTCCCGGTTGCGGGGGTCGAGGACTGCCCCTCCGCCGGTGGAAAGGACCATGGGCTGGTCTTCCTTGGCGATCTGGGCGAGCATGCGGTGTTCGCGTTCGCGAAAGCCAACTTCTCCCTCAATGGCAAAAATGGTGGGGATATCGACACCCGTACATTGGATGATTCTGGCATCGGAGTCGACAAAAGGAACACGTAAACGGGCCGCCAAAAGGCGGCCGATGGTGCTTTTCCCAGACCCCATGGGGCCAATCAGGATGGTTTTAGTCGGCAGCGTCATCCGAACTTTCGCCGCCCACCACCTTGGGCGTAATGAAAACCAGCAATTCGGTTTGGGCGGTGCTGTATTCCTTGGCCTTGAAGAGCCAGCCCAACAAAGGGATATCCTTCAACAACGGTACCCCCGAATCGCTGCGACTGTCAGTTTCGGTGTAGATCCCACCAATGACTACCGTCTGCCCATTGTTCACGAGTAGTTTGGTTTTGACCTCCTGGGTGTTGATGGGTACGCCGCCGGCGGTAACCTGGGCATAGTTGGGTTGATTGTTGGTTGCTTCCACATCCATGGTTACTTTGCCATTGGGGGCAATATGGGGGGTGACCTTGAGGCTCAGTTCCGCCTTTTTGAAAGATACGGCCGTGGCCCCACTGCTGGAGGCTTGCTGATACGGAATTTCTGTACCTTGGGCAATGATTGCTGCTTCGTTGTCCTCGGTAAGGACTTTGGGGCTGGAAATGATTTTGGCCTTGTTGGCTGCCTGCAGGGCCTGCAACTGTAAGTTGAGGATCCGCGAGCCCGAGGCGTTGCCCAGGGCAAAGCCCAGGGAGGCAGGATTCAGACCGGTAAGGGGACTACCCGAGGGGGCATAGGCGGGTAGATTGACGATAGCCGGGACACCGCCGCTGGTGCTGCCTGTGCTGGTACCACTGGTGCTACCCGTGCCACCAAATCCACTGATGGGATAGGAACCCCCTTGGGTACTTGTGGAACTAGAGGCACCCGTACCGGATAGATTGATGATGCCGCCACCGCCACCGGAGGTGTAGCTTCCGCCCCACTGGATCCCCAGGGATTGGGCGGCGTTGGTGGTAATCTGGACAATCCGTGCCTCAATGAGGACCTGCGGTACTGGACGATCGATCTTGGCAATCAACTTCTTGATGTTATCGATGTCTTCGGGGGTATCGCGGACCAACAGGCTGTTGGTTCGGGTAACCACGGCCACAGAACCTCGTGGGCCAAGGAGTGAATTACCAATGAGGTTCTCGCTTGGGATCCCCAGGGCCGTGGCCAAGGCATGTCCTTGCTGGGCGTTGAGACCGGTTTCGTTTTCCTGGTTGACCTGCTGCGAAAATCCGCGCAGGAGATCGGCAATCTGGCTGGCTCGGGCATATTTCAGGGGGATCAGTTCGGTTACCAGGGGTTCCAGCTTGCGTTTGGCAGCAGCGGCCTTGAGCTCCGATTCTTCCTGACTGGTAATTTGGTTGGCTGGGGCTACCCAGAGGATATTGCCGATATGTTTTACGGCGAGCCCTTGGGACTGCAGGATCACCTGGAAGGCTTCTTCCCAAGGCTCATTTTTCAAGCGAATGGACAGACTGCCGTTGACGCTATTGGAGACGACAATGTTCTGATGGGTAAAGTCGGCAATCACCTGGAGTGCATCCCGAACACTGATATTCTGAAAATCCATGCTCAGGCGTTTACTGGCCAAGGGGTTTTCGCTTTCGGCATTGGCTTGCTGGTGCCGAACCGAAATCATGGTCTGCTGACCCAATTGGTAGGCCGAGTACTCAAATGGTCCAGAAATATGGAGGACCAAGCGGGTATTGTTGCCTAGGGGATAGGCATCGACATACTGGACAGGGGTACCAAATTGGTCCGTGCCAAAACGGTGGGTGAGGCTTGCTGGAATTTGGGTATTGCGAAGTTCGACAATCAGACGGTCGGAAGCTCTGGTTACGTCCAGTTGTGGTTGTTGCCCCTGTATGTCGAGGCTAAGCATCCCAGCGCCGTCTTTTTCTCGGTGGAAACGTAGGTTTTCGATTTGGGTGCTGGTATTGACCACCGGTAGGGCGCTGGCAGGAGCCGCGGCAGCTGGGGTCGAATTGCTGTTGACGGTGCTGAGTGGGGCGGCAGGACTTGATGCAGAAGCCCCTTCCTGATTCCCTTGGAGGGGTACCAGCGAAACGCGGTAGCCTTCGGGGGAGGGTTCGACCATGATCGCTTCCGGCTTGGCCAGCAACAGGTCCAGATGGGCAGTCTTGCCATCATTTTCGGCGAGTACATTTTCGATGATACCGGCTCCCGCAACGGTCTGTGCGGAGCTTAAGATGTGCGTATCCTGAAAATCGATGCGGACCCGATAACCGTGATTGAAGGTGTTGATGTCGTAGGCCGGTCGCCCATTACTTTGAATCGATACAGAGGTGCCCTTGGGGTCGGGCTGGATCTGGATTCCCTGGATCAAGGTTTCGGCTGCTGCTGCTTTGGCCATGGTCAGGCAAACGAGGGCGGCAGCACATGCTAGACGGAGAGCATTTGGCGGGAGGTGAATACGCTGGCGTCGGGCAGCCGTGACGATGGGATCTTGCTGGTTCATGGGCTTCATCCTTGGTTGATTCCTGGGTTAGCCATTGCTTGGAAATTGCAGGGTGGTGTTTTGTTTTTGATAACCACCAAAGGCATTGGGGAGATATTGTTCAACGGTTATTACATGTTTCTGTGGATCGATGCGGACGATCTTCCCATCCTTGTCGCCAATACCATCACCAATTCCTGCTCGATAGACCTTACCATCGGGGGTAAGAAATACCCCCCAATAACGGCCATCGGCTTGCACAATGCCAGTCAGGGTCAAACTCCCAAGGCTATATTTTTCCAAGGGCAGCAGGGGGCCTTTATGCACGGGTTTGGGGCCCTGATTGGCATTGGCGGCTTCCTGTTGCAAGGCCAATTCGGAGAAGCTGGTAAAGGGGTCTCGATGCAAGGGGTTCACATAGGCTGTCGGGCTATAGTGCGGAAGAGGAGGAAGGGCTTGTATCTTGGGGTGCAGTGAGGGACCCTGATCAACAAACGCGTGCAGTTTGGCCATCTGGTCTTCCCGGGAGCAAGCAGTCAGGGTAATTCCCAAAAGGATTAACATACCGTAGTGGATTCTTCTCATTTGGCGGCTCCTGGCTGGACCTTGTCAGCCTGGTCCGCATCCAAGTAGCGATAGGTGGTAGCAATACAGGAGACCTGCAGATTCTGGGCGCTCAAGGCCTTGGCCATGGGGGTACTGCCACTGCCTGGCAAGGGAGTGATGGTAAGACTTCCCAGGGTGACGATGCGCGGCATGGCTGCCACGGCGGCAGCAAAACGACCCAGGTCATCGTAGGTACCCGTGACTTCGATCTTGACGGGGATTTCGGCATAAAAATCCTTGTTGACCTCAGGAAGTGGCTGGAACAAGTTGAATTCCAAACCCCGACTGCGTCCTGCCAAAGTCACATTATCGAGTAGAGAGGGGATCTGGGCACGGTTGGGAAGCTGCTCCAGGAAACGTTCGAAACGATGATTCATTTCCTTGATCTGTTCCTGGTAGGCTGGCAGGTCGGCGGCCAGCAACTGTTTCTGGCGCACCTGCTCCTTGAGAGTTTCCACTTGATTGGTCAGGGCTTTGTATTTGTCGTTTTCCGGGGAGAGAAACCAGATCCAGGCCAGGATCCCCATGAGAACCACCAGGATGACGGCGCCAATGGCCTTGGTTTTGGTGGGAAGGCGAAGGATATCCTCCATCTGCAGGTTATTGATTTCATCCCAGGTCATGACTTGGCTCCTGCACTCACATTGGGCTCTGCTACCATCATTTGTAGGGTGAACTGCTTGACCTCATCGCTGCCAAGCTTGCTCTTGCTGATGATGTTCAAGGTCGGCTTGGTGAAGGTACTGCTGCTTTCGATTTGCCGCATGAACGCAGCGACTTGGTCATTGCTTTCGGCATAGCCCGTTACGGTGATGTTGTCACCGGTCTGCTCCAGCTTGCTCAAAAATACCCCTTTGGGAGTAATGGCTGCCAGTGCATTGAAGATTCGTACCGTCAGGTCTCTGCGATCTTGCAGTGTGGTGATGATTTTTTCCCGAGCCAAGAGGGCGTCGCGCTTTTTGCGTAAATCGGCCACCGAGGCAATTTTCTGGTCCAGCTCCTTGGTTACCTGCTGGAGGTAATCCACCTGGGCTTGGGCGTCGGCTACCCGCTGGGCAAATATTTGGTAGATACCGTAGTAGAGTAATGCCGCGACAACAATCAAAAGCACCAGTCCACCCAGGAAGAGTTGCTGCTGCTGAAGGCGTTTTCGTTCCCGGTGGGGGAGCAGGTTGATTCGAATCATTCGCCAAACCTCCGAAGCGCCAGGCCACAAGCCACAGCCATGGAAGAGCGCTCATCCCGGAGAAAACGCTCGTTGACATTGGGGCCAATGGCCATTCCCTGGAACGGGTCGGGATTTTCTACGGTAAAACCTGCAAGTTGTTCGCAAATGCCAGGCAGATTTGCGCCAGTGCCAAAGAGTACGACCTTGTCTACATGGATATCCGGCATGCTGGCTTGAAAAAAATCCAATGCACGAAGGATTTCTCGGCCGGTTTCCAGCACAAATGGCTTGAGAACTTCTTGTTCGTAGCCGGCAGGGAGGCCGCCGAAGCGCTGCATCCGTTGGGCATCCTCTTCGGTCAGACCGAAATGTTGGACGATGCGGTCGATGAGTCGGGCCGCGCCGAAATTGTGATCCCGGGAGTAGACTGGTTGGCCACGCTCAAAGACGTGCAGACCAGAACTGAGTCCGCCGATCTCGACGAGGACAATGCTGCTTTTGCTGGTGGCATCGCCAGGATATAAATGCGTGTAGAGGCCCCACAAGCTGAACTGGCGAATATCGATGATTTTGGGTTTGAGTCCGGCACCCTCTAAAATCGCCGCCCGGTCTTCGACGTGGTCCCGTTTGCTCGCCACCAGGAGAATCTGTTGGTAGCCTTTTCGTTCGGGATCCGTCCCTAGCACTGAAAAATCAAAATTGACCTGATCCATGGGGAAGGGGATGTACTGTTGTCCTTCATAGCGGATCTGCTCTTCGATGACTTCATCGCGCATGCCGCTCGGCATAGAAATGATCTTGACGATCACGCTGCTCCCGGGTAACGCGCTGGCCACCGCACGGGTCCGAACCCGAGAGCGTTGGAGCATTCGGCGGATGGCTTCGGTGATGGGACTGAAATCACCCTGCGCCGCATCTCCTCCCACACCCCGGCCCAAGGGCTCGCTGTCGGCCTGCACTACGGTCAACTGTTTGCGGCTGGCCGAGAGTTCGACGAATCTCACTGCATCGGAAGCGATGTCCAATCCGAGCAAAGGCTGACTCAGCATGCTTGGCACGTTTTTCCTCACCTGGTTTTGGTACATGGTTCCACCCATGGGCGATATTGCCAATGGGCGTCTATTTTTTGCAACTTGGCAGTGAAATTAGCAGCATTCCCATTGCTGTCAAGGCAAATCTGGAAAAAATGTTTCCCCATTGCGAAGTGCTCCCGTTAATTTTGTCCCCTTGGGTCTGGTTCAGTACACTGATCTACCTATGCTAAGTGATAAACCCAAGGAAGAATGGAGTGAGTGGGACCGCTACTGGATGGCACGTGCTTTGGCGGAGGCGAGCCAAGGGGCGCAGGCGGGCGAGGTTCCCGTGGGTGCTGTGTTGTTGGATGCACAGGGAAATCTTCTTGCCGCTGCAGCCAATGCCCCCATCGCTACCTGTGATCCCAGTGCCCATGCGGAGATGCGGGTGTTACGAATGGGTGCAGCGCAGTTGGGCAATTATCGACTCGGTGGCTGTACGCTCTATGTGACTCTGGAACCTTGTGTCATGTGTTTTGGTGCCATTGTCCAGGCCCGTCTGACGCGCGTAGTCTTTGCTGCCAAGGACCCCAAGGCTGGAGTGATTGTAAGCCAGTTGCGACTTCCCGAGACGTCGCCCGGAAATCATCGGCTCTGCTGGCAGAATGGGCTGATGGCTGCGGAGTCGGCAGAATTACTCCGGGACTTTTTTCGCCAAAGAAGGCAGTGATCGGTGCTAGGAGGAGGCAACTGAGCTATGCAGCAGTGGGACGATAGCTGGGAATTGCCCGCTTGGGGGCGGGGTATTTGGGAGTTGACCGGCGACTTGCAAGACTGGTTGACCAGACTCAGCGCCCGCCAAGGATGGTTGCTGCTTTTTCTGCCCCATACTTCCGCAAGTCTGGCACTGCTGGAGAATGCCGATCCCGATGTGCAGTCAGATATCCTGGATTTTTTGGCCCGCCTTGCTCCCGATGGTGATCCCCGTTACCGTCATCAAAATGAAGGAAAGGACGATATGGCGGCCCACCTTCGCAGCCTCCTCGGTGGCCAGAGTTTGCAACTGCCCGTCCGGGAAAAAAGGCTTTGCTTGGGTACTTGGCAAGGGGTGTATCTGCTGGAGCATCGAGAGCAGCCGCGGCAACGTCGCTTGCTCCTGAGTTTTCTTGGAGAAATCGGGTCATGAAGAATTTTACCGAAGTACTGGGAGGTATGCTGTGGGCCATCCGTAGCTGGGAGCAGTGGGAGGATCTTCAAACGTTTCTAGAAGGCGATGCTGCCAATGGTTGGTATGTGTATTTTGTCGGGCAGGAGCTACCCAAGGCCCCATTGGACGAAAGCCATTTTCGCCGGGTGCTGGGCGCGCTTGATTCGCTCCTGCGTCACGATCATCGAGAACGCTATCTGGGTATTGTCTATGTGGATGATCGAGAAAGCCCAAGTCTGGTGAAGATCTATGATCCCAACAACTTGGGTGCTTCCTGTGGGAGTAGTGGTAAATGGATCCCACCGGGTTGGATTCTGTCGCGAATGCCGCCAGCACCCGTGGCGGGTCCTTTGGTGATTCCTGAGGGCCGTTTGCGTTGGTGGCGTGAACTTTTCTCGGAACGAGGTGCGTGATGGAAGGTGACTGGAAACAGTTGGATTTCGAAGGAATTCGTCGGCTCTTGGAGAAGCTCTCGGCCACCCCCCTGGGCGCCGATGCGGCGCGCAATTTACAGCCAGCCCCAAGTGTAATTGCTGCTCGACAGTTGCAGGAGGCCATCACTGCTGCTCGCTTTGGTTTGGAGAGTGGGGCAGGCCCCGTGTTGCCCGATCTGCCTGATCCCCGGCCAGCCCTCCGTCAGGCGGCCTCTCCTGGTGCTGCTTTAGCAGGTACCGCTTTTCGGAATCTCCATCGGATCCTGCGGGTTGGGCAAGAGCTGCGGCCTTTTGTGGAGTCGCGCCCGGCGTTATTACCTGTAGGGCCGGATGCCTTGACTGCTGCGAGCTCGCTCATTGCGGCCATCGATGCGGTGTTGTTACCCAATGGCCAAGTGCGGGAGGATGCCCACGGCGAACTGCAACGATTACACGGCGAACTGAAACAGGAGCGGGTCAACGCCCAGCGCCAGCTCCAGGGCCATTTGCGAGGCGATGCCAAGGCCCACTGGGCCGGTCAACGCTTGACCGTGCACCTGGCCGATGGTAACCGCGACGAGATTCGGGGTGTCCGGCGAGGATCTGGCCCTGGCGGCCATGGCACCGTTGTCGAGCCCATGGAAATGGTCGCTCTCAATAACCGCTTGGAAAAGTTGGCGGGTACTATTGAACAGGAAAACCAGGGAGTGCTCCGAGCCCTCACTGATACCACTCGGGAGTTGCTGCCGGCCCTGCACCGTTTGGTTGATGCCCTCACTTGGCTGGATCTGGCCATTGCCGGCGCCCAGTTATCCATGCATTTGCAGGCCCAGGCAGCAGAATTGGTAGAAGAGCCCGTGCTGATTCTGGAAGGCGCCGTCCACCCCCAGCTGTGGTTGGCCCATGTGGATCACCGGGGTCCCCGACCCAAGCCCTTGCAGGTGAAGATCGATACCCAACAACCCATTTTGGTCATTACGGGTCCCAATACGGGGGGGAAGACCGTTTCTCTCAAGACCGTTGGTCTTACGGTGCTTATGGCGAGCTGTGGTCTTCATGTACCGGTCCAGGGTCGGGCAGTGGTGGGTCGCTTTTCCCGGATCTTTTTTGAGTCTGGAGATGCCCAGAACATGGCTTTTGCCTTGTCGACCTTTTCGGGACATGTGGCCGTGCTGAAACGCCTCTTGGCTGAGGCTGATCAGAATACCCTGATTCTGCTGGATGAATTAGGTACCGGAACCGATCCCGAAGAGGGGGCGGCCATGGCCATGGCGGTCTTGGACGAATTGGCGAGTCGCGGTGTCCGTGGCATGGTCACGACCCACCTAACCCCCATCAAGTCCTTTGCTGCCGACCATCCCGCCTTGCAAAATGCTTCTATGCGCTTTGATTTTGAGCGATTGGAGCCTACCTATGAATTGGAGATTGGCGTTGCCGGTCGCTCCCTGGGCTTGATCATTGCCGAAAAGGCAGGATTGCCGGAATCGGTAATGGGGCGGGCACGGAGTTATTTGCAAAGACTCCAAGCGGGTGCATAGAGATCCATTGACGGGTGCCAAGGCTTTTTTATTTGACGTTCTCGCCAAAACTGCATAGCGTTGGATGCAATACTTTGATCCTGCGAGGAGACTCTTGCCATGAATGCCCCCCACCAGAACGAAGGCGTTACTCCAGATGCCTTGGCGACGGAGTTGACGGGAGCTGAAATCGTTGTGCGCGCCCTGCGCGACGAGGGCGTGGATGTGATCTTTGGCTATCCCGGCGGTGCTGTCTTGTACATTTATGATGAGCTGGATAAGCAGGATGCGCTGCAACATATCCTGGTGCGTCACGAGCAGGCGGCCGTGCATGCTGCCGATGCCTATGCCCGGGCAACGGGCAAGGTGGGCGTTGCCCTGGTCACCAGTGGACCCGGCGCGACCAACGCGGTTACGGGTATTGCTACCGCCTATATGGATTCCATCCCGTTGGTGGTGATCTCGGGACAGGTTCCCGTCGCCTTGATCGGTAACGATGCCTTTCAGGAGGTGGACACCGTCGGCATCACCCGACCCTGTACCAAGCACAATTTTTTGGTTCGGGATGTGCGGGAACTGGCCCAAACCATCAAGACGGCTTTCTATTTGGCCGCATCGGGCCGACCGGGGCCGGTACTCATCGATATCCCCAAGGATGTCACCGCCAAGCGTTGCCCCTATGAATATCCCGACAAGGTCCTGTTGCGTTCCTACAAACCAACGGTACGAGGACACTCCGGGCAGTTACGCAAGGCGTTGGGACTGATGGCAGAGGCGGAGCGTCCCTTGTTCTATACCGGCGGCGGTGTCATTTTGGCCAATGCTGCGGCACCGCTTACGCGCCTGGTGCGGCATTTTGGGGCTCCCATTACCCAAACTCTGATGGGCTTAGGGGCGTATCCGGCCAACGATCGCCAGTTTTTGGGCATGCTGGGCATGCATGGCACCTTTGAAGCCAATATGGCCGTGCAGCATTGCGATCTACTCATTGCGCTGGGGGCGCGCTTTGATGATCGGGTCACTGGCAATCTGGCCCACTTTGCGCCCCATGCCAAAATTATCCATGTGGATGTGGATCCAGCTTCCATTTCCAAGAACGTGAAGGTGGATGTGCCCGTGGTAGGTGATTTAGGATCGGTTCTGGAGGAAATGCTGGACTGGGTCCAGGAGTCGGGTTTGCACAGCAATGGCCCGGCTTTGGATCGTTGGTGGCAGCAGATCGAAGAATGGCGCAGTCGGGATTGTCTGCATTACGAGCAGGGCGAAAGCATTATCAAGCCCCAATATGTGATTCAGAAGCTCCATGAGCTTACGGGTGGAGATGCCATCGTTACCTCCGATGTCGGGCAGCACCAGATGTGGGCAGCGCAGTTTTATGGTTTTGCCAAGCCCCGCCGGTGGATCAACAGCGGCGGATTGGGGACCATGGGGTTTGGGCTCCCAGCAGCCATGGGGGCCCAATTGGCAGAGCCCTCTGCCACCGTGGCCTGTATCACGGGCGAGGGCAGTATTCAGATGAATATTCAGGAGCTTTCTACCTGCCAGCAGTATAAGTTGCCTATCAAAGTGCTTTGTCTCAACAATGGCTATTTGGGTATGGTTCGCCAATGGCAGGAGTTTTTCTACGAGGAACGCTATGCCTCCAGCTATATGGATGCCCTGCCTGATTTCGTGAAGTTGGCCGAGGCCTACGGTCATGTTGGCTTGCGTGCCGAGAAGCCCAGTGAGGTGGAACCAGTGCTCAAAGAAGCCCTGCGTCTGAAAGACCGGTTGGTATTCATGGATTTTTTGGTGGATCGGACGGAGAACGTCTATCCCATGGTGCCGGCTGGTGCCGCCCTTTCCGATATGATTCTGGTTTGATGCATGGGGCAATCTCATATTATTTCCGTATTGCTGGAAAATGAGGCCGGTGCCTTGTCCCGGGTGGCTGGTCTGTTTTCGGCTCGGGGGTACAATATCGAGGCCATGACGGTAGCACCTACCCATGAGCCGAGTGTCTCGCGGATGACGATTTTGACCCATGGTTCGGCGGAAATCATGGAACAGGTCTTGAAGCAGCTCAACAAGCTGGTCGAAGTCATTCGGGTGCAGGATCTGAGCGATGGCCCCCATATCGAGCGCGAACTGATGCTCATCAAGGTCCATGCCGTGGGTTCGGATCGGGAAGAGGTCAAGCGTTTGGCTGATATCTTTCGTGGCCGGATCATCGATGTGACGGATCGTAGTTACACCATCGAACTAACGGGTACGGGCGAAAAACTCAATGCCTTTCTCCATGCCCTGGATCCGGGGATGGTCATCGAGGTAGTTCGTTCCGGTGCCAGTGCCATCAGCCGAGGCGCCAAGAGTATTTAAATTTCCACCAAACCAACTGAGGATTTCATGAAAGTCTATTATGACAGTGACGCCGACCTTGCCCTCATCCAAAAGAAAAAAGTAGCCATTTTGGGTTATGGATCCCAGGGACATGCCCATGCCTTGAATCTGCACGATTCTGGAGTAGATGTGGTGGTGGGTCTCCGAGAAGATTCTCCTTCGGCGGAGAAGGCTAAGAATGCTGGCCTCAAGGTCAAGACCGTGGCCAAGGCCGTTGCCAGTGCCGACCTAGTGATGATCCTGACTCCCGATGAAGGACAGGGTGCGCTCTACCGCGACGAAATTGCACCCAATATCAAAAAGGGTGCGGCCCTGGTATTTGCTCACGGTTTCAATGTGCACTTTGGTCAGATTCATCCTCGCGCTGATCTGGATTGCTTTTTGGTGGCGCCCAAGGGGCCTGGACATCTAGTTCGCTCGACCTATACCCAAGGTGGCGGTGTGCCTTGTCTTATTGCCATTGCCCAGGATGCCAGCGGCAAGGCCCAGGCTCTGGCACTTTCCTATGCCAAGGCCATCGGTGGTGCGCGTGCCGGTGTCATCGAGACGACCTTTCGCGAGGAGACGGAAACGGACCTCTTTGGCGAACAGGCGGTTCTCTGTGGCGGAGTCAGCGCATTGGTGCAAGCGGGTTTCGAAACCTTGGTGGAAGCTGGATACGCCCCCGAGATGGCCTATTTTGAGTGCTTGCACGAACTCAAGCTCATCGTCGATCTGATGTACGAAGGTGGCATTGCCAATATGCGCTATTCCATCTCCAATACGGCAGAGTATGGCGATTTTACTCGGGGCCCGCGGGTGGTGGATGGACGCAGCAAGGACGAAATGAAGCGGATTTTGCAGGAGATCCAGAACGGCGATTTTGCTCGGGAGTTCATTCTGGAGAATCAGGCAGGCAAGCCCAAGCTCCAGGCCATGCGCCGCTTAGCTGCGGAGCATCCCTTGGAAGTGGTGGGGCAGAAGCTGCGATCCATGATGACTTGGATCGGTCAGAACCGGATTGTCGATCGTTCCCGTAATTAACTGCTGCGCCGGCCGGGTTTTCCCGGCCTTTTCTCCGGACGGGCTGGCTGCTAGGCTTGCCCAATGAAAAGATCCTATCCCTATCCGTGGCTGGCCCGTGAGGGTTGGTCCATTGTTGCCCTGGCTCTAGTCTTGGCCATTGTCTTCCAGCTCTTTGCCTGGTGGTTCCTGGCCCTGCCGGTTTTTCTTTTTTTTCTCTTTGCCCTCCAGTTTTTTCGCGATCCATCACGCAGCCTACCCGCTGATCTGGCGGGTGGAGTGCTTTGTCCTGCCGATGGCCGGGTCATTGCCATTGAGTTGGTGGAGGATCCTTTCCGTCAGGTACCTAGTCTCAAGGTTAGTATTTTCATGAACGTCTTTGATGTTCATGTGAACCGTCTGCCGGTGGGGGGTATGGTGCTGCAACGCTGGTATCATCCAGGTCGTTTTTTGAATGCCTCCTTGGATAAGGCCTCCCTGGAAAATGAGCGGAATGCCTTGCACCTGCGTACGGCACAAGGGCAGGAGTTGGTCGTGGTGCAAGTGGCAGGCCTGGTGGCGCGACGCATTCTTTGCTATCTGAACGAGGGAGACAGGGGCGTGTTGGGACAGCGCTTTGGTTTTATTCGTTTTGGTTCCCGAGTGGATACCTATCTCCCTCCCGATAGTCAGGTGTTGGTGGCTCTCGGGCAGCGGGTTCGTTCGGGTGCCCAGTGGATAGCCCGGTTGCCGGAGCTGCCGTGAATCGGAAATATCCTCGTCGTGGGGTGTATCTACTGCCCAATTTATTCACCACCGGGACCCTCTTTGCCGGTTTTTATGCCATTATTGCTAGTACCCACGGCCATTATCGCTTGGCGGCCATGGTGATTTTCATTGCCATGATTTTGGATGGTTTGGATGGCCGCATCGCGCGGATGACTGGCACCCAAAGCGCTTTTGGTGCCGAATATGATTCGCTCGCCGATCTGGTGGCCTTTGGACTGGCACCAAGTATTCTGGCGCTCTTTTGGGGCTTACAGGGTTTTGGCAAATTCGGCTGGTTGGGAGCTTTCGTTTTTACCGCATGTGGCGCCTTGCGGCTGGCTCGATTCAATAGTCAGGCCCAGAACCTTTCCAAACGCTATTTTCAGGGTTTGCCCATCCCCACGGCGGCAACGGTCCTGGCGAGTTTGGTTTGGGTGGCAGTCAGTGAGAGGGTTCCAGCACTGACCCAGGTGGCCCAGGGCGTGGCTTTGGTTTTGGTGTATGGCTTGGGCCTGCTGATGGTCAGCAATATTCGTTATCGCAGTTTCAAGGATATCGACCTTCACGGGCGGATGCCCTTTGCTTTGGCAATTGCCTTGGTGCTGGTAGTAGCAGCCATCGCGGTGCATCCACCGTTGATACTTTTCGTGCTTTCTTTGAGCTATGTGGTGTATGGGGTAATCTACACCCTCTGGCGATTAAGCCGGGGAAGACCCAAAGCAGGCCCTAGGGCGAAACGCGAATGATCATCCAGGCGAGGGTGGCGGTAACCGAAAAAAGGATCAGTCCATAGAGGCCATACAGCCATTTGTGGACGTGGTACTGACCTTGGTCTACCTTTTTGACGGTGCGAATGAAATTGATACCGCCAATGATCAAGTTGGCAACTCCCAAAATAATAAAGAGAATTCCCATTCCGGAAAAGCCGGCTCCAGTATTCAATTTGGTATGTAGCATGGCCGACAGCTGTTCCAGAAAAAAATCGAATTTCTCAATAACAAATCCAAAGGCAATGAGGCCAATACCGGTGCGGACCCAGGCCAGAAAGGTGCGTTCGGCGGCCATATAGATGCGTGGATCGATGATTTCTTTGGGGGGCACAGTGATTCCTTTGGCAATATGGTGAAGGTCGGAAAAAAACCAGAATCCCAAAACATAGACAAGGAGCAGGGGCGGCCAGATCAGAAATCCGTGCAGCTCAGCAAAGATCCGGGCCAGGTGGAATTCATGAACTGCCTGCAGGAGGATTTCCAGGCGATAGGCCAATAAACCCGTTCCGATGGTAAAAAAGATCAGTTTGAAATAACCCAGATAGGTTCGCTCCAAGGCCATATACAGACGCGGTTCCTGGGCAGTGGGCAGATGCCGCAAAAAAATCACGAGCGCACCGCCATTTCCATTTGTTGTGCTAGACGACGGTACTGGATGGCCTCTGCCAGATGTTCCTGCGCAATGCTGTCGGCCTCGGCAAGATCGGCAATGCTCCGGGCAATACGTAAAATCCGATGATATCCCCGCGCCGAAAAACGGAGCCGCTCAGCAGCCAGGCGGAGAAAACGTTGGCTTTGCTCGTCCAGCGCACAGTGACGCTCCAAAGCTGCACCCTGCAATTGGGCATTGCGGCAGCCCTGCCGCTGCCACTGCCGTTCAATGGCCGCCGCCAAACGAGGGCGCCAATAGGTAGTGCTTTCGCCTTGGGGGGCTTGTTGCAGGAATTCCGGGGCAAGTGCCGGTACCTCAATCTGGATATCGATCCGATCGAGGAGAGGACCCGATAGGCGCCCACGATACTGCTGAATCTGCCCGGGACTACAGCGGCAGGCTTGCAGTGGATTGCCCAAGTGTCCGCAGGGACAAGGATTCATGGCGGCAACCAATTGGAATCGTGCTGGGAACTGAGCCCGCTGCCGGGCTCTGGCGATATGGATCTCGCCCGTTTCCAATGGTTCGCGCAGAACCTCCAGGACGCTGCGGGAAAACTCCGGGAGCTCATCCAGGAAAAGTACACCTCCATGGGCAAGGCTGATCTCTCCGGGTCGGGGTTGGGAACCACCTCCGACCAGTGCCGCAGCGGAGACGCTATGATGGGGACTGCGGAACGGTCTCCGACGCCACTGACTTACCTGAAAAAGACCATGAAGACTATGGATGGAGGCAACTTCCAGAGCCTCTTCCCGCCGAAGATCGGGGAGCAGTCCCGGAAGGCGGCTGGCCAACATGCTCTTGCCCGTACCGGGTGGGCCAGATAACAAGAGATGATGGCCACCGAGGGCGGCAATGAGCAAGGCCCGCTTGGCCGATTCCTGACCGCGCACATCGGCAAGATCCAGGTAGGGTTGTGGTGATGCTTGGTCGGGGGATAGGGCTTCCCAGGAAGTGGTTTGGATCTCACCGCGCAGGATTTGCACCAGTTGCCGAAGGTTTTGGGCCGGGCACAGTCCAATCCCCTCTACCAAGGCGGCCTCGGGGGCAGAATCCAGGGATAGCGCCAGTTGATGTCCGGAAGCCTGGGCAGCGAGGGCGCAGGCTAGCGTTCCAGTAACAGGGCGGATGCGACCATCCAGGGCCAATTCCCCCATGCATTCCAAAGTTGCCAGGGAAGCCTTCGGGATCTGTCCGCTGGCTGCGAGAATCCCCAGAGCAATGGGAAGATCGAAGCGCCCCCCTTCCTTGGGCAGATCTGCGGGGGCAAGGTTGACAACGATTCGACGCGCAGGAAAATCCAGTTCGCTGTTTTGAATGGCAGAGCGAACCCGATCTCGGGATTCCTTGACGGCTGCCTCTGGCAGACCAACGATGGCGAAGGTGGGCAGGCCTGGACCTAGGTCACACTCTACCGCCACCTCGGCTGCCCGGATGCCCACGGGGGCCCGGCTGAGAACAACGGCAAGGGCCATGCGCTAGTCGGTAGGGTGCTGGGAATGCTCTGATCCTTGGGACAACTGGGCTTCGAGAGCGCCGACCCGTTCGGCCAGACGGCGGAGCAACTCCTGTTGCACTTCAAACTCATCCCGGGTGACGAGATCAAGTCGGTCCAACGCATTGGCAATGACTGTTTTGAGTTGTTTGTCCACATCTTCTTTAACGGTGCCCAAACGAGCAAGGGCATCGCCAATGGCGGCAGCAATCTCGTCGGTAATACGCTTTTGCATTTGGCTCTCCTTAGAGTCCCATGGCCTGACGGATAAAGAAACGCTTGAGGGGAGGGGTCATGCTCGTTCCCCAGAGTCCAAGATCCCGCAAACGTGCTAATAGTATACTACGATTGGAAAAGAGGTGGTTCAGTCCACTGCACGCAAAGACCGTGGCAAGGTTGTCGGCGCGCCGATCCCGTTCATATTGCCGTAACCGGGGAAGAGTCCCCCAATCTTGTCGATCCTTCCGGGCCTGCTGGATTACCTGCTGTACGGCAGCCACGTCCCGAAAACCCAGATTGACCCCCAGACCTGCCAGGGGATGGACGCCATGGGCACTATCGCCAAGGAGGACCACGCGCTCCTGGACGTAGCCATTGACGTGTAGGGCGGAGAGGGGAAAGCTTGCCCGTTTGCCAATGCTCCGAAGCTGCCCCAGGGTGGGACCAAAAACCCCTTGGAGGGCGCGTAAGAAGGGTTCGTCTTCCATGGCTTGGAGGGACTTGGAGCGCCAGCGCTTGGCACTCCAGACCAGGCTCGCCTGGGGGCGGCCATGCTCATCGTCGCGGAAGGGGAGAAGAGCGAGAGGACCTGTGGGGAGAAAACGTTGATAGGCAGTGCCCAAGTGTGGGCGTTCGATACCAATGGTTGCGACAATGGCATCCTGCTGGTAATCCTCCCGCAGGATGCTACCGTGAAAAAGAGCACTGCGCAGTGGTGATTGTCGTCCCTCGGCGATGACCAGGAGGCGAGCTTGGGAGAGTTGCTGATGCTGATCTTCTACGATAATGGCAGTAGGATCTGTGGCGACATATTGCCATTGGCAGTGGTAACGGATCTCGCCGCCAGCTCCTTGCAGGGCGTTGCGCAAAGCTTGCTCGAGGATTTGATTCTCGACAATGTAGCCAAGGAGCGGGGCATCGACTTCGCTGGCATCCAGGTGAATACCGCCAGCATGTTCGGCATCCCAGACCCGCATGCGGGCCACTGGGGTACCCAAAGCAGCTGGATCAACTCCCAGAGCAGCGAGGAGGGTACTGGCACCGGCATTGACAAGGCTACAGCGTTGGATAGGATCCGGGGCGGCGCACTGGGCTTCCGAACGACGCTCCGCAACCAGGATTTGCAGGCCCATGCGCGAAAGGGCGAGCCCCAGGGCGGCACCCACCATGCCAGCGCCAGAAATCAGCACATCATAGGAGGAGGTCATGGAAACTTTCCTGTAAAGGGGGAATTCGGCTGGCGCGGGGGAGGGCAACGCCGGCCAAGCGGGCGGCCAAACGTCGTTGTAACCCAGGACTGCGGGCAAGTGCCAGGAACGCCAGTTCCCGCCCAAGCCGCAGACTGGGAATGCCAAAGAGCTGGTTCATTCCCTCGGTAAAAGCGATGGTTTCCCAACGATCTTGCCGACGGATACGCTGAAAATCCGCGAGGAGCTGGCGACTGCCAGGATCTTGCCCTGCAGCCTCAGCCTCCTGGAGGAGAGCAGCCAAGGTGACCACGTCCCGAAGCCCCAGGTTATAGCCTTGTCCAGCCAGAGGGTGGAGGGTCTGGGCGGCATTGCCCAGGGGGACAACGCGACTTTCTGGTGCTGCCCGCAGAATCTGCAGATACAAGGGATACCAGGCTCGTTGGGACACCTGCTGCAGGGGAGGGACCCCCGGTGGGAGTTGCGCATTGAGGGTACGCAAAAAAGCACCATCGTTGGCTTCTTGTAAGGCAGCCGCTGCACTGGGCAAGAGGGTCCAGACCAGGGAGTGCTGGCCATCGGCCCGGGGTAACAAGGCCAGGGGACCAGACTCGCGAAAATGCTCATAGGCGGTGTGTGGAGCGTGACTAAGGTTGCCGACTTGGGCCGTGCAGGCAAAACGATTGTGGTCAAAGGCTTGGCGTTCGAGGGAAAGTAGGCGTTGTAGTTGGCCATGGCCGCCATCGGCCAGGACCAGGAGGCGTGCTGTGATGCTTTGCCCCGAAGTCCAATGCAGCCGAATGCGATCGGGAAACCATTCAAATCCAGACACCGGACCCCATGGGAGTTGCTGGATGGAGGAGTTGAGGGCTTGGACCTGATGGTGAAGCCGCTCCAGGAGGAGCTCCAAGGGTACCACTTGCCCTAGCAAGCCTGCCGTAGGTCCCAATAAGTGGTGTTCCAGAAGGACTCGAACAGGGCTGCGTTCCTGGGAAACCTGAACCTTTTCGATCGTTCCCGCTTCCTGGCTGTCCAACAGAATGCCCCAGCGAGAAAGCTGTCGGATAGTCCCCAAGGCCAAGGCAACAGTGCGCTCCCCGGTGGATTTGGACGAGGTGTTGGGCGGTCTGGTATCGACCACTGTGATGGAAAAAGACGGTTTTCCCAGAGCCAGTACCAAGCTTTGGGCGATAGCACCGTTCCCCAAAATGAGTAGATCGCATTCCATTGTTCCTACTCTAGGCATTCGCTCCTTGGACAGCAAGTACTCCTCTTTCATCTCTCTTCACAGAACCGGATCTTTGGGAGCCGGGCTGGATCATGGCACACTAGATCACTCGTTTTTATGGAAGCAGGCCATGTCCCCAACGATTCCCCAAAGCCACCCCCTTCGTATCGGCACTGTCCGACGTAATTTGCCCATCTGTGCGGTTACCCCCGATCTCGCCATTGCCGTTCTCAACATTCTGGGAGATACGGAGCTGACCGAAGCGGCCGCCGACGAGTTGAGCAAGAAACTGTTGGGTCTGGATTTTGCGGCATTGGTGACCGCCGAGGCCAAGAGCATTCCCCTGGCCTATGCGTTGGCCTTGCGCTTGGCCAAGCCGTATGTGGTCCTGCGCAAGCAGTACAAATCCTACATGGGCGAGGCGCTGGAGGCGCAAACCCTGTCCATCACCACCGGCAAACCCCAGACCTTGATTTTGGATGCCAAGGACCGCGAACTCGTGGCTGGGCGGGGAGTGGTGCTGGTGGATGATGTCATCAGCACCGGTTCTACCCTGGCCGCCATGGATGCGCTCATGGCAAAGGCCCATGCCCGCGTGATCGCCGTGTCCGCAATCTGTACGGAGGGTTCGGTTCCCGAATTGGCTGCGCCTTTATATGCCCTGGCCCATCTGCCCTTGTTTTCTGGAGCGTCCCAATCATGACGCAAATCTATTCCCATTTACTGAGCCCCCGGCAACGCTGTGACCTGGAGTTATTGTTCAGTGGTGCCTTTGCACCGCTATCCGGTTTTTTGGGAGAAAGGGCCTGGTATTCGGTTGTAGAGGAGATGCGCCTTCCCGATGGCGCTCTCTGGCCCATCCCTATCACCCTGGACATCCCCGAGGGGCTGGCTAGGCGCTTGCAGCCTGGGGATTTTCTGCATCTGGAAAGGGAGGATGGTACCCCGCTGGCCCAGCTTCAAGTGGAAGAATTGTATCGGGTCGACCGCCTGGCCGAGGCCCAGGCGGTCTATGCTACGGTGGACCCTGTTCATCCGGGGGTTGCGGCAGTTTTGGCTATGCCTCCTTGGAATGTTGCCGGGACCTTGACCGAGTGGCGGGAAGGAGGACTGTTACGTGCTGCGGCCGTGGAGTTTCCGCCGGAATACCGACGACCAGCGGAGTTGCACCCCCTGGCTGCTGATGGTCCCTTGCTGGCTTTCCAGACTCGTAATCCCTTGCATCACGCCCATTTGGCCGTTACCCAGGCAGCCTTGGCGCAGCTGGGTGAAAACGCCAAGCTGTTGCTGCATCCGGCCATTGGCCCCACCAAGCCGGGCGATGTAGATGCCGTCGCCCGGATGCGTGCCTATCGGGCGGCATTTTTTCGCTATCCCCAGGGTACAGTGATTCTTTCCCCTATCCCCCTGGCCATGCGCATGGCAGGTCCCCGCGAGGCCCTGTGGCATGCCTTGATCCGCAAGAATCATGGGGCAAGCCATTTCCTGGTAGGGCGAGCGCATGCGGATCCGGGTCGTTCGGGTGGGGGTAGTTTTTATCCTCCTTTTGCCGCCCAAGAGCTCTTGACTGCCCACCAGGAAGAGCTTGGTATCGTACCCGTACTCATGCCCGAATATGCCTATTCACCCTCCCGGAAAACCTATGTCCCCCGTGCCGAGGCCAATGGCGAACGCCTGGCCGATTTGTCGGGTACGGAATTGCGCCGACGCCTGGCGGCGCAGGAGGAAATTCCCGAGTGGTTCTCCCCCCGGGAGGTGATCCAGATTCTGCGCCAAGCCTATCGCGGTGCTGACCGTCGCGGGCTGGTGCTCTGGTTTACGGGTCTCTCTGCCAGTGGCAAAAGCACCCTGGCGGGCATGTTGGCTCGCTACCTGGAGCAACGGGATAGTCGCGCCATTACCCTCCTCGATGGGGATGTAGTGCGGCGTTTTTTGTCCAAGGGGCTGGGGTTTTCCCGGGAAGATCGGGAGGAAAATATCCGCCGCATTGGTTTTGTGGCCAGTCTCGTTGCCCGCCATGGTGGAATTGCCCTGGTGGCGGCCATCTCGCCCTATCGCGAAGGGCGGCAAGCGGCCCGGCAACTGGTGGAGGCTGCTGGTGGCGTTTTTTTTGAGATTCATGTTGCCACCCCCTTGGCGGTTTGTGCCCAGCGGGACCCCAAAGGTCTGTATGCCAAGGCCATGGCTGGCACCATCGCGCACTTTACCGGGGTCGATGACCCCTATGAGGAACCCGAGCAGCCGGATCTGCGTTTGGACACCAGTCAGCAGGAGGATCGGGAAGCCCTGCAGATTCTCCTGGATTTTTTGCAGGCTCAGGGAGTTCTGAGCAACGGACAGTAATGCATGGATATCCTGCAATTATGGTCCGCAACCCGTTGCCTGCACCTGCGCCTGCAGGGACAGCTCTTGCAGGGTGTGGCCGTGCAGGGCGGAGTGGCCCGATTTTTTTTTCGGGGGCGAGTCCTCTTGGTAGCTTTTCAGCAAGCGCCCCTGGGCCTTTGGTGGGAGCCGTGGGAGGGGCAAAAACTTCCGGGCCCGGCTGGGTCCGCTGCCATCGTTGACCAGAAACTGCGGGGCTTTGTTTTAGAGGGAATGGAATTACCCTGGGCCGATCGTACGGTAGAGATGCATTGGCGCAAGGAGGGCTGGGATCGCCAAGTGCAGCGCTGGAGTATCATGGCCGAATGCTTTGGTGGTCGCGGAGCCCTGCTCTTACTGGATGACGCCGATCGGATCTGGTGGTCCTCCCGCTGGGACTCCTGGGAAGACAAGGACCCCAGACTATTGCCACGCGCCAGCTATCGGAGACCCGCCGGCGCGCTGCCTTGGGGTGATGATCTCCCCTTGGGTCTCCTGATCCAGCCAACATTGCGGTCAGCGCTGGTGGCAGAGCCGACCTGGTCCAGCTGGAAGCTGCCGGAGCCTTGTGGCACTTGGTGGTCCTGGCCGGAGGGCAAAGAACTGCCCGCCCATCCCCTAAGGATCGTTGGCGATGAACGCCCTTTGTTGCTGGAGGGGCTCCTGCGTTGGCCCCGAAAGGAGCCGGACGCTGCCTCCCACCCCGAGGCCAAAACGCGTATTCTCGAACAGCAACGACTGCGCCTGGAGCGCAGACGGCAGCGACTGCAGGAAGATTTGCAGGGTTGGGAGGCAGAGGATGGACAGCATCGACGTCTTGCCGAGGCCCTTTTTCAGGTCCCCAATGCCATCCATGGAGGGGGTAGCCTTCGACTTCCCGATTATCGTCCCGATGGTATTGGGGAGTTGGTGGTAGACTTGCCGGCTGGAGTTTCCCTGCACGGCTACGCGAAAAAGCTCCTCCATCAGGCCCAACGGGCGCAACGAGGGAGGCTTCGGGCGAGACAAGAACTGAGCAAGCTGGAAGCCCAACTGGCTGCATTGACGGTAGAAAATGTGCAAGCCACTGCAAATTGCGCAACACCTCTCGTGCCCAAAAAAAAGAAGTCTACCGCGGTGCATGCCATTGACGAGCGAGAACTGGAAGGGTATCGGATATCGTGGGGAAAAAATGCCAAAGCCAACGAGTATCTGACCTTTCGTTTGGCGAGCCCCCAGGATATCTGGCTGCATGTGCAGGACTATACTGGCAGCCACGTTATTCTTCACCGTCGACCCGGGGAAACGATCCCTGGGGCGATCCTGTATCAGGCGGCCCTGCGGGTACGGCGACCGGGCAGCGAAAACTAGTTTTCAGCTGGATCTTCGGGTTAGAAGCGGCGAGAGCTTTCCAATGAATAATGGCGGAAGCGGTGAGATTCGAACTCACGGACGGTTGCCCGTCGCCGGTTTTCAAGACCGGTGCCTTAAACCACTCGGCCACACTTCCCAGTAATTTTATATTGTACCCAAAAAATATCTAAAGCCCAAAGGATATAGACCCACCATGGCTATGATTTCAGCATCCCCAGTACTTTCCTGACAAGATCTTTGGCTGGACGAAGCCAATGTGTGCTTTCAGTATGGCGCTTTGGGCATAGCTGGTAGCGGCATCCCAACGCTGTGCTGGTGACTATTCCTGGTGCCGGCCCATCTCGTCCGCCAGGTGGGTAGCTGGAGCTTGTCGGTCGCGGGGAAAGTGGCCGCTGGAAACCACGAAGCCGACCCAAAACCGGCCTAGGCAATATTGCGCAACAACTTCCTTGTTCCATTGCACGGAATTTGGGCAACGTTTGCACTGACGGTGCATCCTCTTTTTTGATATAGTGCAGTCAAGAAGCTTTCGAGACGATAATCATGATCGACGCAGACGGCTATCGCCCTAATGTGGGCATGATCATTTGCAACCACGAGAATCAAGTCCTCTGGGCAAAACGGATTGGCGAAGAAGCCTGGCAGTTTCCCCAGGGGGGGATTGACGGCACGGAAACGCCAGAACAGGCTGTTTTTCGCGAACTCCTGGAGGAGGTGGGCACCAACAAGGTCCGCATTTTAGGGCGAACCAAGGGGTGGCTGCGGTATGAAGTTCCCACCCCCAGAAATAGGTCTTCGCGCCGACGCTATCGCGGTCAAAAGCAAATCTGGTTTTTGCTACGATTTGAGGGCGAGGAAGCCGAGATCAATCTAGAAACGGAAAAACCGGAGTTCGAGGACTGGCAGTGGGTCGACTATTGGCAGCCGGCCTCGGAAATTATTGCTTTCAAGAAACGAGTATATTGTCTGGCCCTTCAGGAACTCGCGCCACTGATCGGAGTTGCACCGGCTCCCTACCCGATCCCCGCGCGCGATAGTCCCAACCACCGACATCGGCGCAGATATGCTCGTGCCAAGGTTCACACGGGCTGACCTACCCATTCTGATAAATCAGCCCGAAGAAGCGTGTACTACGCTAACAACTTACTTCTTGCGCAGGCACTCGCGCATGAAGTTCTTGCGTGCTTCGCCTTTCATCCCCTTGGCGCGAGCATTGCAAGTCTTCATTTTTTCTTGCTGGGCGGTCAATTTCTTGGGACCAGACTTTTCAGCCATCTTCTTGTGCTCCATCTTCTTTTCCATCTTGTGTGGTGCAGAAGAAGGAACGGCAGCAGTCTCCGCAAAGGCGGCACCGGAAACCAGGAATGACAAAGCAAGCAGGGAACCAACGATTTTCTTCAACATGACATCCTTCCTTTGGTAATGTAATCAACGAACGAACAAGTACAACAATGACAAAATATACGGCATTACAAAAGATTTTTTAGGGTCTGCAGGCCCTGCGCAACCTCTTCTTCATTAGGGAGTTGTCCATTAGGAGAGAGGTGATCAACCAACGCGGGTAAGGCCTGACTGAGTCCTTGGGCCAATGTTTGCGGATCCACACCTAAGGTGCTGGCAATACTTTGGATTCGATCAGAACCAATGACAGATTCGATTTGCTGCGGATCAATGGGCGAATTTTCGCCACTTCCAAGCCATGTGGAAACAACGGAGTCTAACCCACCATTCTGCAACTGTTGCACCAGACCAGTAATGCCTCCTGGTTGACTCTGGATAAACTGGGCAGCCATGGCAATGGGGCTTGCGTTATCGGAACCACCGGAAGAAAACGCAGATACAAAATTGTCCAGCAAGCTCATAGATCCTCCCGTCCTATTATTCACAAAGAGGATCATAGAGGAGAATACCGCTGCAGAAAAGGGGGTATAACTCTATAATTTATATTACTGTTTTAGCCCGATGGCTGCTGACTAACGAGTAATACTCCGGCGCTTGCGCACTTCTACCGTCACGGTTCGTGAACGAGTTTCTGGTTGCGAAGAAGGCTGCGATTCCTCTGGAAGGGCAAGATCCTTGGGATACCAGAACTGCGGGCGGGGGTTTTCCTGGGGATGGAGAGAATCCCCCGCAATGGGCTTCGCAGAAACCGGACGCGAGGATGGGCTTTGATCCAGCTCACGAGCACGTTTGCGCTCTGGGGTAATACCATACTGCGGTGCAACGATGGGCATAACGCTCCCTTACATAGCTTACAAATTGCCAGATGAAGACCAAGTCGGCAAACTACCACCGTCGTTGTCATCTTGAATCCAACGGTACCACAGAACCTGCTGATCAGTAAAGAATTATTGACTCCTATTTCTGCGATGGAAAAGGCAGTTCTTGCTCCATGTAGCCCAGAGCCGATGGATACCTACCTGGATGTCATCCCATGAACTCCCTCTCCATAACCCCGCATGCAGCCCGATTTGGACATTTATTGTTCCAAAAAGCGCACCAAGTCTGCTGGCGCGGTCCTGGGCTCTCCCGTTGCCGTGCGCTTGAAAAGAGGCACGGTTCGTGCCATTTTTATCAAACGCCCCCTATAAATCTCCCAATAGGCGGCCCTCATTGTCGAGACATAGTGTACCGGAAACCCGTACAGATTGGGCCGTTGTAATCGATATCTTGCCTTATTCTATCGCGGGATTATGGAGACAAATTGTCGGATGATTATTTTGACGATGCTCTGCTCATCACAGTAAGGATAAAACCCGCTTCTAAGGCCCAGATCAATGGATCGTGGTACGGACCTTGCTTGCGTTTATTGTTATTACCCATCGAGGAGAACAACTATGCCGAAAAACAACCATGGAACTTTGGTGGCCACGGCAATGGCCGCAATCTTCTTGGTTAGCCCCTTTGCTGATGCCGCGGTACTCCCGGCCTCGCCCCCTAGCATACACGTCAATGCTGGCCCCCTTGGTCAGTTGACACTGGGTGGGATTCTTAGTGTCAATGCCCGAGCCCAGAGCAACCGTTACGATATGACCGGCCCCGCTGGCAAGTATTTTAGTGCCGATGTGACCGATGGCCTGGTTTCCGTTGCCAAAACCCATGGCTTGCTCCAATTCTATCTGGAGGCGGGTGCCTATAATTTCTATGGAATCGGCCACTTGATTTCCAGTTCCTACAATATTCAGTTCGGTTTGGATGGTTGGCAACAACAAACCATTACCAGGGGAATCCAGGCAAATTATACCGCTGGACCCTTCTCCGCATCGCTGGCCTGGACCGATGGCTATTATTCCAAGCGCTTTAACTGGATGGTTGGGCAAGTGACCTATTCGCCATCCAGCAGCAGCACATTCATTGTCCAGGGGGGTGGCAATGTCGGTCATACCTCCTATTTAGGGCCGTTGGACAACTCCGATTTCTATCTTTTGGGATACAACTACAGCGGCAAACGGTGGAATGGATTTGCTTATCTGCAGTATCAAAAGCTAATCAATGGCAAGGATTTTGGAAATCTTTCCGACGGCAATCAATATGGTGCCAGCATCGACGTAAACTATGGCTTTACCAAGCATTATTCCCTCAGTACCCGACTGGATTACATGGCGTATAGCGATACCCCAAGCTTCTATTATGGCGGCCAGTCCACTACTTTGGTTGGTAATGGGTTAGGATATGGACCGGGCAGCCGTGCGGTTGGCTTGACCCTGACTCCCATTTATCAGTACAAACATTGGTTTATCGAGGGGGAAATGAGCTATGTCCATGTCTACCATTTCACTCCAGGAGAGGCTTTTGGCGAAAACGGCAATCAGCCCAACCAATTCGTTGCCATGATCCTAACCTATGCCGAGGTGGGCCCCCTATTTCCACGGGCGGGGGCAGCAGCCCATATTGCCAATGTCGTCCATGGGGATTTGCTGGGCAAAATCTGGGCTTGGTTACTCTTCATGTTCTACATTGCCATCGCCCCCGTGGAAGTGGTCGCGGTATTGACCTATGCCAACAATTATCTTCCCGGTTTGTTGCAGGGGAATACGGGTTTGCTGAGCGGGCTGGGTTTGCTTGCGGCCGTACTGCTCCTGGGCGCCATGTTCCTCTTGAATTTCCTGGGAATCCGCCGGGTGGCAATGATCTTTACGGGTCTTGGTTGGTGGAAGCTTGGGGTTCCCGTTCTTACCATCATCGTGCTGGTTTCCCTGAGTTATCATCCAGAAAACCTGCATGTCCTGCATTGGCATAGCAGTCTCCATGGGATGTTTGTGGCCGTCGCCTCCTCGGGGATCGTGTTTAGCTACTTGGGCTTCCGGCAAGCTATTGAATTGGGTGGGGAGGCGAAAAATCCGGGACGCCATATTCCCGGTGCGGTCATTGGCGCCATTGTGGTCGGTGCCATCATTTATGTGGGCTTGCAATGGGCATTCCTGGTCGCCATGCCGCCAGATCAAATCGTCCACGGCTGGCAACAGCTTAATTTTCCCGGTCTTTTTGGTCCCTTTGCGGCGATAGCGTCGCTGCTGGGGATTGGTTGGCTGGCGGTGCTCATCTATGCCGATGCACTGATTTCGCCTGGCGGTACGGCTTTGGTATATGCCACTTCGGCAGCCAGGGCGGTGGTTGCCAATGGCGAAGTCAAAGCAGGACCTCGCTTTTTTACCAGGATCAGTAAAGGTGGCGTGCCGTGGGTGGGCGTGATTGTAGCGTATCTCATTGGTTGTCTCTATTTCCTGCCATTTCCTTCCTGGCAAAAACTCGTCAGTTTCATTACTACGATTTCCGTCATTACCTACGGAATCGGACCCATCGTCTTGCTGCAGTTGCGTCGTTCGGTACCCGATCTGCAACGACCATTCCGCCTTTGGGGAGCCAAAATCATTGCGCCCATCGCCTTCATTCTATCCTCCTTGGTTGCCTACTGGGGTGGTTTTCAGGCATTGAGCTACATTTTTGGCGTACTTTTTGCTGTGCTGATCATCTTCGGCATCATTCGCTTGCTGCGCGGTTCCCAGTCAGGAATGTCTGGTTTTTATCATATCACCTGGATTTTCCCGTATTTCCTGGGGCTATGGGTGCTATCCTATTTTGGCCCCAAAGTACTGGGCGGCACCGGGGATATTGGCTTTTATTGGTCCATGCTCTGGGTGGCGATTCTGGCCCTCTTCTCCATGGTCTGGGCCCTGAAGGTTACCGTTTCCGATGGGAGTATCGCTGATTATTTCAGCGCCATGGCAGAGGAGGGGATTACTCTTTGATCGTCGGGTAGAACTGTTTTTTAACTTTTACTTTCACGGTGTTGTAGAAATCTTCGGCGCCGCTAGGCGGAGCTTTGGTGGAATAGGGAGTATTCCCGGTCTTTGCCAATCCACTTGGCTGGGTAGTGGGGATCTGTTATTGTCTTGCGCCTGGAGAGATGGTCTGTATATGCAGGGGCTTGGCCCCTAACTGGCCCATGGGAAAGATTGTAACCAACTAAATGGATGATCGTATTTGGAGTATATGGGTTCATCCCGCCGGCTCCGCCAGATGCTGTCGAATATTTTCTCCTTTGGCGACAAAGATCGGTCCCCTCGCAGTGGTAGATATCGAACCCCGTCAGGCCCGGAAGGGAGCAGCGGTAGGTATTGATCCAGGTGCCGGGGTGTGGCTGGTTGGCGTCGCCTCCCCATTGTAATGGATAGAGTCCAGCAAGCCTTGGCCCGGCGCTGGCGCCCCCAGAGTTTTGCCGATTTTGTGGGCCAGGATACCGTGGTCAAGGCCTTGCGTCATGCCTTGGACAGCGGCCGCCTCCATCATGCCTTCCTGTTTACAGGTACGCGCGGGGTAGGCAAGACTACCCTGGCTCGGCTGCTGGCCAAATGCCTCAACTGTGAGCAGGGGGTGAGTAGTACTCCTTGTGGTCAATGCAGCGCCTGCCTCGGCATTGCCCAGGGGAGTTTTGTTGACCTCCTGGAAGTGGATGCCGCCAGCCGTACCCGGGTCGATGAGACGCGGGAGCTTCTCGATAACGTTCCCTACGCCCCCAGCCAGGGGCGCTATAAGGTCTATCTGATCGATGAAGTCCACATGCTCTCCACCCATAGTTTCAATGCCCTATTGAAAACCCTGGAAGAGCCACCGGAGCATGTGAAATTTTTGCTGGCCACCACCGATCCGCAAAAGGTGCCGCCCACCATTTTGAGCCGTTGTCTACAGTTTCAGCTGCGGCGATTGGAGCCAGAGTTGATTGCTCGGCGTCTTGGCACGATTTTGGCGGCCGAGAAGCTCTCTTTTGGGGAGGATGCCCTACGCCTCCTGGCCGAGGCTGCGGACGGAAGTCTGCGCGATGCGTTGAGCCTTACCGATCAGGCCATTGCCCTGGGCGCGGGAACAGTGGATGCACAGACGGTTACGGCGATGCTGGGCCTGTGTCCCAAAGATTTGATCGATGCCTTGTTGGCGGCTATTTTGGATCGCGATAGCCAACGACTCTTTGCCCTGATCGCCGATCAGTTTGCTTTGGGCCGGGACCCTGCAAGTCTTTTGGATGGGATCATCGAAGGACTGCATCGTTTGAGTCTGGGTCTTTGGCTACCGGAGTTGCGCAAGGCTTTGCCAGAGCATTTGCTGGACCGTGCGCGGCAACTTGCCCCTATGGAGCTCCAGGCTTGGTATCATTTGCTGCTTTCGGCGCGACGGGATTTTTCCCTGTACCCCAATCCGCGTATGGCCTTGGAGATGGCTCTGCTACGCTTGTTATCCTTTGCCTTGCCAGAGGGTCCCAAGACCGATCCGAAAAACAAGCAAAGCCCAAGTCCAGAAGACTCGACGCCCCCAATGGGTGCCAAGCCCAAGATGGTAGCGGAGCAGGACAAGGCAACACCTGCTGCGCAGCAGATTCCCGATTACCCCCACGAGGATGCCCAAGCCAGCTGGCGGGGAATATTGGCGCGTTTGTCCATTGAGCCGTCTTTGCGGGAGTTTTTGGTCCATAGCCGGGCCTTGCGTTGTGAGCAAACGGAGCTGGTATTGGCCATTGATCCCGTCTATCTGGATCTGGTCCGTCGACAGGAGCAGAAACTGCAGATGGCCCTGGGGAAAGAGGTACGGCTGCACCTGGTGCGCTTGGACAAAGAACATGGCAGTACGCTCTCCCAGGCGGATCAGGAGGCTGCTTCCGCCAGACGGGCGGCCTTGGAGGCCGAGGCTTTGGCGGATCCCCGGCTGCAGGAATTTCAGGAAGTTTTGCAGGCCCGTTTGCTCCAGTGGGAAATGCAGGATCTTGCGGTCAACGACTGAATCTTGGAGGAAAAACCGATGATGAAAGGTGGTTTGGGAAATATCATGAAGCAGGCGCAACAAATGCAAGAGCGTTTGCAGAAGACCCAGGAAGAGTTGGCCCAGGTGGAAGTACAAGGGCGAGCCGGCGGTGGGCTTGTGGAAGTGACGATGACCTGCCGTAACGATGTCCGGCGGGTGCGGATTGATCCTTCCCTGCTGGCCGATGGGGATCAGGAGATGCTGGAGGATCTGGTGGCGGCGGCTATGAACGATGCCCTGCGCAATGCCGAGAAGACCAGTGCTGAGCGCCTCTCTGCCATTACCGGTGGCATGAATATTCCTGGTCTGAACCTGCCGTTCTGAGCCCATGGCGTCCACGCCAAGTCTTGAGAAGCTAACGGCTCTTCTGCGTCGCTTGCCAGGCATTGGGCCGCGCTCGGCCCAGCGCCTCGCCTTGGATCTGCTCTTGCGCAAGCGAGAGCTCATGCCCGCCCTGGCCGAGGCCTTGTTGCAGGCGCACCAAGCCATTCGCCATTGCCAGCGCTGCAACAATCTCTGCGAGGCGGAACTGTGTAGCCTTTGTGCTGGCGGCCATCGGGACCAGAGTCAACTCTGCGTGGTAGAATCGCCCGCCGATTTGTTGGCCATGGAAGCCGCGGGTGTGTATCGGGGGGATTACTTTGTGCTCCTTGGTCATCTTTCGCCCTTGGATGGCATCGGCCCCGAGGCCTTGCATCTGGATTTGCTGGAGCGGCGGCTGGCAGAGTCAGGTCTGCAAGAAGTGATTTTTGCCACCAATTCGACCCTGGAAGGCGAGGCTACGGCGCAGTTCATTGCCTCTTTGATTCCTCCGGGTTTACGGGTCAGTCGCATTGCTCGGGGTATACCCATGGGTGGAGAGCTGGAGTACTTGGATCGTCAGACCTTGGGGCGAGCATTGCAGGGGCGCAGCGCTCTGGATTGGTAAGTAAACAGCAAGGATTCATATGGGGTTGGCTGCAAGATGATTACTACGAACGGGCCCTTGCCCGGAGACAATGTTTTTTTTCTCTTGATGGGGGCTATCCTGGTCTTCGCCATGCACGGTGGCTTTGCCTTTTTGGAGCTGGGCACCGTGCGCCGCAAAAGCCAGGTCAATGCCCTGGTCAAGATCCTGAGTGATTTTGGTATATCTACCATCGTGTATTTCTTTATCGGCTATCACATTGCCTATGGCATCAGTTTTTTTGGCAATGTCCAGCAGCTGACGGGCACCGACCAGGGTTTTGCGTTGGTTCGATTTTTCTTTTTGCTTACCTTTGCAGCGGCGGTGCCAGCGATCATCTCGGGTGGCATTGCCGAACGCGCCCGCTTCGTACCGCAATTGGCGGCAACCGCGCTCCTGGTGGGACTGGTCTATCCTTTTTACGAAGGAATTGTCTGGAATGGTAACTTTGGAATCCAGAGCTGGTTGACCCAGAATTTTGGGGCGCCCTTTCACGATTTTGCCGGTTCCGTGGTGGTCCATGCCATGGGGGGCTGGATGGCCCTGGTGGCAGTCTGGCTACTGGGTCCCCGGCGGGGACGTTATGGGCGCGATGGGAGTATCCATCCCATGCCCCCATCCAACATCCCCTTTCTCGCCTTGGGCTCGTGGATTTTGATCATTGGCTGGTTTGGTTTCAATGTGATGAGTGCTCAGCAGCTTGCCCAGGTGCAAGGTTTGGTCGCCCTCAACTCCCTCATGGCCCTGGTGGGGGGAATGCTGGCAGCCCTGGCCCTGGGGAAAGGGGATCCGGGCTTTGTCCACAATGGTGCGTTGGCGGGACTAGTGGCCATTTGTGCCGGTTCCGACCTGGTCCAGCCCATCGGGGCCTTGGCCATTGGCGCCATTGCCGGAGCGATTTTTGTCTATCTCTTTACCTTTGTGCAGCATCGGCTGCGTTTGGATGATGTTCTGGGCGTTTGGCCCCTGCATGGGGTCTGCGGCGCTTGGGGCGGGATTGCGGTGGGGATTTTTGGTCTGCGTGCGCTGGGTGGAGCGGGTGGAGTAAACTTGATTTCCCAGATTCTAGGGACCCTGCTGGGAATTGCCATTGCCATGCTCGGCAGTTTCGTGGTCTATGGCTTGCTCAAGCAGATGGTCGGCATTCGTCTGGGCGAGGAAGAGGAGTACCTGGGTGCAGATCTTGCCATCCATCATGTCAGCGCCTATCCGGAGGAGGACATTCAAAAATCGTGACCTCGATCCCAGTGCCAGAGGACCTGGATCTTCGCACCCTGCCGAGGCTTGGAGTCCGCTCTCGCTTTGCCCACAAGGATTCCTTTGGACGGGTGACCGCCCTGGGTGGGGCGCCAGAATATGGTGGCGCCCTGGCCCTGGCGGTCAAGGCCGCCTATCGAGTTGGGGCAGGGGTGGTCACTGCCATGGGTCACAGCAGCAGCCGCTCCCATGTGGCAGCCTTGGTCCCCGAGGCTACCTGGTCCGACTGGCCGGCCCGCCTTGTCCGTCGTCTGCCCTCGAGCCATTTTCTGGCCTTTGGACCGGGTTTGGGTCAGGGTCTGGCTGGCCATGATTATGCCCGCGAGGCTGGTAGCCTGCCGGGGCCACAGCTGTGGGATGCCGACGCCCTCAATATTCTGGCACGTCTGGGTCCTGGGCTTTTGAAAAGCAGTGCGATCCGGATCTTTACTCCCCATCCTGGGGAGGCAGCACGACTGCTGGATTGCTCCAGTGCTGCGGTTCAGGAAAATCGTCCGGCGGCTATTCAGGCCCTCGCAGAGCGCTATGGGGGGATTTGGATCCTCAAGGGAGAAAGCACCTTGCTCTGGGAGGGTAGGGAGCTGCGCCGTTGTCCTTGGGGGAACCCGGGGATGGCTACTGGCGGCAGTGGCGATGTGCTTACCGGTGTCATTGTTGGTCTCTGGGCTCAGGGCTTGGCGGCGTGGGAGGCCGCCCAGCTGGGAGTGGCCGTCCATGCCCGGGCTGGGGATCGGGCGGCAGCGCGCCTTGGGGAGGCCAGCGTCCTGGCTGGTGATCTGATCGAGGAATTACCCATGGCGCTGCAGGAGTTGGATCAACCTTGAGTCCCGAGGAAATCACGATCCTCCAGGAGTGGGACCGGCGCCATTTTTGGCATCCCTTTACGCAAATGGCCTGTTGGGGGGATGATGATCCCTGGATCATCGAGGGTGCCGAGGGGAACTATCTCTATGATATCCATGGCCGCAAGGCCCTGGACGCCATTGCCAGCCTGTGGTGCAATGTCCATGGTCATCGCCATCCCCGTCTGGACGCCGCTCTTATCGGGCAACTGGCCAAGGTAGCCCATAGTACTGTCCTGGGGGCGAGTCATCCGGGGGCTATCCGCCTGGCCAGGGCCCTGGTGGAACAGACTCCCCGCGGACTGGAGCATGTCTTTTTTTCTGAGGATGGTGCCGAAGCCGTAGAGATCGCCATCAAGATGGCGGCACAGTACTGGCAGAATCTGGGGCGCCCGCAAAAGCGCCTCTTTGTGAGTGTGGACGATGCCTACCATGGTGATACGGTGGGGGCCAGTTCCTTGGGCGGTTTCCCTCTTTTCCATGGCGTTTATGGGCATCTGCATTTCCCCGTCCGGCGTCTGCCTAGTCCTTGGGCCCTGCAACAGCAGTTCGAGGGTGATGCACAGCGCGCCCGAGTAGTGTGGTTGGAGAAGCTGGGCGAGCTCCTGGAACAGGAAGGCGAGCAGATTGCTGCCTTGGTTCTCGAGGGGGGGGTGCAAGGGGCTGCCGGGATCTTGCCCTATCCGCCGGGGATCCTGCGGGGCGCAGCGGAGCTTTGCCGGGACTTTGCCGTGCTCCTGGTGGTGGACGAAGTAGCCACCGGCTTTGGTCGCACGGGTAGTCTTTTTTATTGCGAGCAAGAGGGCGTCTGCCCCGACCTCCTGGCCTTAGGGAAAGGGATTACCGGTGGGTATCTGCCGTTGGCGGCAACGCTGAGCACAGATGCCATCTTTGCCGCCTTCCTGGCCCCCTTTGGCGAGGCCAAGCAGTTTTATTATGGTCATACCTACACGGCCAATCCCCTGGCCTGTGCTGTGGCCTTGGCCAATCTCGAAGTATTTGCAGAAGAGAAAGTATTGCCTCGGGTGTCCCAGCGGATTTTGCAGCTACACAAGGGACTGGAACGCTTTGGGGCGCTGCCGGTTGCGGGACTGCCAAGGCAATTTGGACTCATGGCTGCTATCCCCCTGCGCGATCCCCATTCGGGACGAAGTTATCCCTATGGAGAGCGGCGAGAGTATGGGGTTTGTCGTCGGGCCCGAGAACGGGGTGTCTATCTACGTCCCTTGGGAGATGCCATTGTTCTGGTTCCACCTCTGTCGGTGACAGCGGGTGAGATAGACACTATTCTGCGTGTCCTGGAAGATTGTATGACCGAGGAGGGGCAACCATGAACACCGTAGCCGATCGGATGAGCAAGACCGTGGTGAGTGTGGCCGAAAACGATCCGGTGGAAACCGTGGCGAAAGTATTCCTGGAATCGGGGCATCATCTATTGCCCGTTCTGGATGCCGAGGGAAAGGTTACGGGCGTCATCACCGAACACGATCTCATTGATGCCCACCGTCAGGTGCACTTGCCCACGGTAATTTCCATTTTAGATAGCGTGATCCCGGTGGCGGGACTCCAGGAGTACCGCGAAGAGCTGCGCAAAGTCACCGCCGTGGATGCCAAAGGTCTAGCCTCCCGCCGGCATTTGATCCTGGCGCGTCCAGAAGATTCCCTGGAGGATGCCGCCGATCGCATGTTCGAGCACCACGTTCATTCCCTGCCGGTGGTGGATGGAGAAGGACACTTGCTGGGAATCCTCAGTCGTTCGGATATCCTTCGAGGACTGCTCGCGCGGCAATGAAGCGCTGGAACTTTGGCAGCCTGGCCGAGACCGAGGCCTGGGCAGCTCACCTGGCCGCCTTAGGGCCTATCCCTGGGGTCATTTATCTGCGCGGGGATCTGGGGGCCGGAAAAACGGCCTTGGCGCGGGCTTTGATCCACTCCTTGGGTTATGTTGGACGAGTGCGCAGTCCTACCTATACCTTGGTGGAAGCTTATCCGACTCCAGCGGGGATGGTGTTGCATTTGGATCTGTATCGCTTGCAGGCTGCCGAAGAGCTGGAATTCCTGGGGTTACGCGATTATCTCGAACGCCCCGCTCTTTGGTTGATTGAGTGGCCACAGCGCGCCGAAGCTTTGCTCCCCAAGCCCGACCTGGAGCTGCGCATGTCGATCCTGGCCGGTGGCGAACATGCCTTGCAGGTGCTGGCGAGAACCCCCCCCTGGCAGGAACGATTACACCAGCTGGATGCCGGGGAGGGTCTTTCATGAGCGAGCGCCGACGCATCCAGGTCATGAGTACACAACTTGCCGATCGCATCGCTGCCGGGGAGGTGGTGGAGCGCCCGGCTTCGGTGCTCAAGGAACTGGTGGAAAACAGTCTGGATGCGGGTGCAAGCCGGATTGAGGTTGCTGTGGAAGGGGCGGGTATTGAGCTGCTGGAGGTCAGTGACGACGGTGCCGGCATTCTGTCCGAGGATCTTCCCCTGGCCTTGTGCCGACATGCCACAAGCAAGCTCTATGCCGATACGGATCTGCTGCACCTGGGCAGCTATGGCTTTCGTGGAGAGGCCTTGCCAGCCATTGCCTCGGTATCTCGCTTTACCATTTGCAGCCGCACGGCAGACGCTTCGGCAGCTCGTTGTCTGCAGTTGTCGGGAGATGTTTTGGCACATGACGAGCTGGCCGCCAGGGCACCAGGGACTACGGTGCGGGTCGCCGATCTTTTCTATAACGTCCCTGCCCGACGGAAATTCCTCAAATCCCCGGCTACGGAGATGGGCAGGATCAATAAGCTCTGGCGTCAGCTTGCCCTCTGTGCCTTTGGGGTGGACCTGAGTCTGCGGCAGGGAAGTCGGGTAGTACAGCGATATCCAAAGGCCACTTCCGCCGCCGATCGCGATCGCCGGGTAGCCAGCATTTTGGGCCCGGATTTTCTGCGCAACTCCCTGTATTTTGAGCAAGAGCAAGAGGGTTGGCGCATGTGGGGATGGCTCGGGCTGCCTACCTTTCATCGTAGCCGCGCCGATGAACAATATTTTTTTGTGAATGGACGGGTCGTGCGCGATTCCGGTTTACAGCATGCACTGCGTTTTGCCTATGCCGATGTCCTCTACCAGGACCGGCAGCCCGTTGCCATCTGCTATTTGGAATTGCCGCCGGATTGGGTGGATGTGAATGTCCATCCGGCCAAGACCGAGGTGCGTTTTCAGGATGGACGACGGGTACAGGACTTTGTCCGTCATAATTTGGCTGATCTCATTGCCGCCGAGTCCCGTCCCAAAGCTCCCTCTTTGGGATCCGTACAGGCATTTTCTTCTGCATCAAGGGAAGAAAATACCCAAGAGCTGGGACTTGCCTTCCCTCCTGCCACGGTCCAGGAGAATGCAGGGGAGTATTGGCAGAAGCTGGTGGCTCCCGTCTTTGCCGAACGGGAAAACCCGGCTTTCCAAGCCAAAACCCAAGGGCTCTCTAACTGTATGGATGCCCCTCTGGGCTATGCCTTGGGTCAGCTTCATGGGCGTTTCATCGTGGCCCAGAACCAACAGGGGCTGGTGCTGGTGGACCAACATGCTGCCCATGAGCGCATTCTATATGAGCGTTTCAAATCCCAGCGGCAGCAAGGGATTCCGCAACAGCGCTTGCTCCTGCCGCAGACCGTGAGTCTCAGTCCGGCACAGGCCGAGCTGCTGGCAGAACGAGGTGATTTGTTACAGGCCGCGGGCCTGGATTGGGTCCGTGCCGGGCCCAATAGTATTCGCATTCATGCCTGTCCCCAGGGTTTTCCTAGTGAGGCCTTGGCTGATCTGGTGGCCGATTGTCTGCTGGATGCCCCAGGCTGGCGACCGGAGGAGGGTGATGAACGTCTGGCCAACATTGCTTGCCGGGCGGCCATCAAGGATGGACACGTGCTAAGCATCGAGGAAATGAATGCCTTGTTGCGCCAGTTGGAGGCCTCTCCTCGCTACGCCCAATGCAACCACGGTCGACCCACCATCCTGCAGTGGACTTTGAGCGATCTGGATCGCCTCTTTTTGCGTGGGCGATGATCCCGGTTCTATTTTTGTATGGGGCAACGGCTAGCGGCAAAACCGATCTGGCCGTGGCCATTGCCGAGCGTTTACCTGTGCGGCTCATCAGTGTTGATTCTCTGGCTGTCTATCGTCATTTCAATATAGGGAGTGCCAAGCCTGACGCTGCCGTCCAGGAGCGTTATCCCCATGCCCTCATCGATATTCGCGAGCCAGAGCAGGTCTATTCGGCAGGAGCGTTTTGCAAGGATGCCCTGGAACTCATCGAGCAAGCGCGAGGAGCAGGGCAGATTCCTCTGTTGGTTGGGGGTACCGGTCTCTATTTTCGGTCCCTGGAACGGGGCATTGCGCCACTGCCCTCGGCAGATCCGGAACTGCGAGCGCGGATTGTGGCCGAGGCCCAAGTGGTCGGCTGGCCGGCCCTTCATGGCCGCCTGGCTGCCATGGACCCCCTGCGGGCCCATGCCATTGCTCCCCAGGATGGACAGCGGATCCAGCGGGCCCTGGAGCTTTGCTTATTGGGTCAGGGTGCTGCGGAGCACTGGGGGGAAGGTCTGGTTGGACCCATCTGGAAGCTTTGGTTGCGTCCAGAGCGCCCGGCATTGCATCGGCGTATTGAACAGCGCCTGCAGGCCATGTTTGCCGCGGGCCTGGTGGAGGAAGCGCAAGCGCTCTTTTCGTCTTACGGCGAGCAGGACCTGCCCGCCTGTCGGGCGGTGGGGTACCGGCAGCTTTTCGCCTGGCTGCGAGGTAAGCTGAGCCTTGCCCATGCCCAGGAGCAGGTTCTCTATGCCACGCGCCAGCTGGCCAAGCGGCAAGAGACCTGGTTTGCCAGCGAGTCCGCCGACTGGATTCTGGACCCAGGCCAAAGTCAGGCCAGATTGGAAGTACTGCGAGACTTGGAGCTTCGTTTCCAGAATCTGGCCAATTGACAATTTCGATGTTTCCTGGCTACTATTGTGAACAATGCGGGAATAGCTCAGTGGTAGAGCACAACCTTGCCAAGGTTGGGGTCGCGAGTTCGAGCCTCGTTTCCCGCTCCAAATTGCCAGGGAAACATTGTTTCCCTTTTTTCTTTGGCTGGGTGGCAGAGTGGTTATGCAGCGGCCTGCAAAGCCGTGTACCTCGGTTCGATTCCGGGCCTAGCCTCCATTTTCAACCTGCATATGCCTACTTCTCCCGACTATCTCGAAATTTCTGTCAATGGTAGTTTCCTACAGTTGCCGTCAGGGAGCACCATTGTGGACCTCATGCAACATTTGGGCCTTACTGGCCAGCGGGTTGCTGTAGAACGTAACCAGGAAGTAATTCCTCGCAGTAACTACGCCCAGACCGTTTTGGTATCTGGTGACCGGCTGGAAATCATCCGCGCCGTTGGTGGCGGCTGAGCAGCTATTCTTCCCCCTAGTCTTTCGGTAGGATTCCTGATTATGTCTACTGATTCGCTGCACATTGGTCATCGCTCTTTTTCTTCCCGACTGCTGGTGGGGACCGGAAAATATCGGGATTTTCAGGAAACTCGGGCTGCCATTGAGGCTGCCGGGGCGGAAATCGTCACCGTTGCCCTGCGCCGGGTCAATCTGGGTCAACATGCTGATCAGGAAAATCTCCTCGATTATCTACCCCAGGATCGCTTTACCATCTTGCCCAATACCGCGGGCTGCCATACTGCCGAGGAGGCCGTGCGTACCTGTCGTCTGGCTCGCGAGTTGGGGGACTGGACCCTGGTCAAATTGGAAGTGATTGGCGACCCGCAAACCCTCTTTCCCGACATGCGGGAGACCTTTCGAGCCGCCGAGACCCTCATTGCCGAAGGCTTTGAAGTGATGGTCTATAGCACCGATGACCCCGTGGCCTGCAAGCAATTTGCCGACCTGGGTTGTGTGGCGGTCATGCCCCTGGCAGCCCCCATTGGCTCCGGTTTGGGGATCCGTAATCCCTACAACTTGCGGATCATCCTCGAACAGGCCACGGTGCCCATCCTGGTGGATGCGGGTGTCGGTACGGCCTCGGATGTGGCTGTGGCCATGGAACTCGGTTGTGATGGCGTTCTGCTCAATACGGCCATTGCCGGTGCCAAGAATCCGATCCTTATGGCCGAGGCCATGCGCCTGGGCGTGGAGGCAGGACGGCGAGCCTTTCTGGCAGGAAGAATGCCGCGCAAACTCTACGCCAATGCCAGTAGCCCCAGTGAGGGACTGTTCTTTTGAGGCCAGAAGACGCCCTGGAGTACGCCCGGCAGGCGCCCATTGATCGGGACTTTCTGGAGGCGGTGGAGCGTCTGATCATGGATCGGGTGTCCATGGGTACTCCGGCTGCCTACGCCGATGATTGGGAAGAAACCGAGCGCTTGATTGTCCGTTTGGCGGATCGAGGGGTTGGCACGCGGCTGGAGCATGTGCTGGATGAGCAGGGTAACCGCTGGCGGATTTACCTGGATTGGCAGGACCCCGTAAGTCTAGAGTGGCAGATGGTGGATTTGGAAGAAAGCACCGCAGCCCGTGCGGTGACGCGGGCGGCCTTGGTCTGGTATTACCAGCAAGAGATCAATAGCGCCACGACCCAGCCCCCGGATCCCTGGTCTTATTTCGAGGTGGTGGAGCGGCTGAGCATGATCCGGGAACTCTTTACGCGCTCCCTGGAGGATCATCCGGTTTTGCAACTGGAGTCGGAACTGCAGTCCCGTTTCCGGGAGATCCAGGAAAAGCTGAACGGCCTCTATGAGCTTGCTGGCCAGATTTTCGACCAGCGCCTGGAAGGTCCCAAGTCCGGTACCATGCACTAGACCATGCATCTGCACATCCTGGGTATCTGCGGTACGTTTATGGGGAGTCTGGCACTCCTTGCCCGTGCTGCAGGGCATCGGGTTACGGGTGTGGATGCCAAGACCTATCCCCCCATGAGCTCTATATTGGCTCGGCAAGGTATTGAACTTGCGGAAGGGTATGAGCGCGCTTTGCCCAATCCCTTGCCGGATCTGTTTTTGATTGGGAATGCGCTGGCGCGCGGAAACCCCATGGTGGAGGAGATTCTGCGCCGGGGGCTGCCCTATGCCTCGGGTCCGGAGTGGTTGGGACGGGAAATCCTGCACGGGCGCTGGGTCTTGGCAGTGGCCGGAACCCACGGCAAAAGCAGTACCAGCGCCATGTTGCTATGGATTCTGGAACAGGCAGGTCTGGAAGCAAGCTTTTTGATCGGGGCAGAGCTCGTTAATTTTGGGGTATCGGCGCGGCTGACGGACAGCCCTTTTTTTGTCATAGAAGCCGATGAATATGACACGGCCTTTTTTGATAAACGTGCCAAATTTCTCCATTATCGGCCCCGCACCCTCCTCTGCAACAACCTGGAATACGACCACGCCGATATCTACCCTGATCTGGCGGCCATCGAAACCCAATTTCATCATCTGCTCCGTACTGTCCCCGATAACGGACTCCTCCTTCGCCCCATGGCGGAACCGGCCTTGGATCGTGTCTGGCAGCGCGGCACCTGGACGCAGAGTCTCTTTTTTGGGGCTGGTAGTCCCTGGCAGGTTCGGCTTGCCGAGCCTTCGGGGAGAAATTTCAGTATCTGGGAGGGGGGACACTGCCATGGGGAGGTGCATTGGCAGTCCTTGGGAGACTTCAACGCCCAAAATGCGCTAGGTGCCATCCTGGCGGCGCGCCATGCGGGTGTACCCATTGCCACGGCTTGCCAAGCCTTGGCTAGTTTTCAGGGATTGCGACGGCGCCTGGAGTTGCGCGGTACGGTCCGGGATATCCACGTCTATGACGATTTTGCCCATCACCCCACGGCCATTGCCAAAACCATCGCTGCACTGCGATCCAGCATGGAGGGGCAGGGTAGGATCCTTGCCGTCCTGGAGCCCCGCTCCAACACCATGAAAATGGGGGTCCATCGCAATAGCCTGGCAGCGAGTCTGGCCGGTGCCGATGGCTGTTTTCTCTATGCCGATCCCAAGCTTTCCTGGGACCCGCGCCAAAGTCTTGGGGGTGCCGTGGAAATCTTTTCCGATATGGGGGAGCTGCGCAAGGCGGTGGTCCGCAGGGCACGTCCAGGGGATCGGATCTTGATCATGAGTAACGGCGCCTTTGCTGGGATTCACGAGGATCTGTTACGGGATTTGGCCCATGACACCTAAACGATTGGGGCTTGCCGTTACCGGTGCCTCCGGTGCTCCCTATGCCCTCCGCTTGCTGGAACGGCTCATGGCCGAAGAAATAGAGCTGCAGGTGGTGTTTTCTGCAGCCGCTAGGGTTGTCTTTCGGGAGGAGCTGGGCCTGGAACTTCCGGCGAAACCGGCGGAGTTGGAGACTTTCCTGCAGGATCAGTGCGGCCGCTTGGGACCTATCCGTTGCTATGACAGCAAGGATTGGTTTTCTCCCTTGGCTTCGGGTTCCCATTGCCCGGAGGCCCTGGTGATCTGCCCCTGTTCCGGGGGTACCCTCGCGGCCATTGCCCAGGGGAGTTCCGATAACCTCATCGAACGGGCTGCGGATGTAATGCTTAAGGAGGGGAAAAAGCTCATCCTGGTTCCCCGGGAAACCCCCCTTTCGGCCATCCATCTGGAAAACATGCTGAAACTTGCCCGTCTGGGTGTTTGTATATTGCCTGCCAGCCCCGGCTTTTATCACCAGCCCAAGGAAATCAGCGACCTGGTAGATTTCGTGGTGGCCCGCATTCTGGATCACCTGGGAGTCACCCAAGCGCTGGGTCCTCGCTGGGGGTCCTGAGGACCCAAAGGCGGATCTACCAGGGCGGTTCGTCTGATGGTAGGTTCCGGTCATTTCCCAACAGATTCTGGCCCGTCACCTGACTCCCAGAATCCACCCTTCGACCTGGGCAATAGGGTATTCGCTGGGAAGCAGGTCGGGCTTGAGAAATTTGCGGAGACCCCCGTCCATGTCCACCTGCCGCAGCCAAGCGCTGACAACATAGGCATCGTGCTGGTCTGGTGTGCGGCCCTCTTGGGGATAGTTCTTGCTCCACAGCGCGGGATAGACCTCCATCAGTGCCGATTTGTCCGCAGGAATTTCCCAGCCGTCGAAAGGCCAGCAGTGGAGTCTGCCCCCCAGCTGGATCCGGAGATACCTCAGCCATGGCAAGCCGGCATGGGTTGATTTGGCAACGGAACCGGGCACGTCGAAATGAAACACCAATTTGGCCTTGGCCCGCTCCTCGGTAAGCCGTCGCCAGCGAGCTCTACCGGACCGGGCCGCGCCATTGCCCTGCCAACCGTCACGAATACAATCCACAGAGGTGTTAGCCTCGTCCGTCGGCCAGTGCTTCTGGAAGTCGTCGAGAAAGGTCGGCCAATCCGGCTTTAGGTGGTGAAGCTCGAAATACTGCAGGGGAAAGGAAAAACCATGGTCCATGCCGACGATAGTCGGTACATCCTCGGGCAAGCGCACCGCCAGCTATTCTGTCAGACCGCGCCGGGTCCAGTACTTGTATGAGCCTGGGGGCGGTTGCACTTCCCCTGGTACGGTCTCCCGGCTCGCCTCGTAGACCCGAAGCCCTTTCAGGCCGGAATCCGGGGTTTTCGCTCCGGAGTAGTCAATGCCAATATACCGACTGAAGCTTGGCTTACTATCCTCTGGCATTTTTATCTGCATGTCCGTGCACCTCGTTCCGCTGGATTTCTGCGCTTCTTCCTACCAGGCAGCAATAGAGACAAGGAACGAGGCCGTTGAACTGTCAAGTATTCCTTGAGCGTTGCGGGCTATAACCCTCGAAGCGCTTCTCGCAGAAAGTCGAACCCAATCCTCTCTTGCTCCAGACGAACGCGTTCGCCCCAATGGTTTTGGCGTAATTGATCATAAAGTTCGCTTTCCTCAACGTTCAAGCGTGTAAGCGTCCCTGTTTCAGGCTGCATTTCAGCTCCCCATAGTGCCCTGTGGGCAAGTAGTGTCTGTTGATCCATCAGAATCGAGGTGACATGAGGAAAGAATCCGCGCAATTGATTGAGAATGGCAAAGCCGTGCGTATCGATGTCCCCCCAATAATAGACTTGTTTTTCATGCAGCCAGGTTGCGGCCGCGAGATGGTCAAATCCGTATCCCGCTCCGAAGACTACCATCGCACCAGAGACATCCGGAAAAGCCAAAAAGTTGATTTCATTTTCCGTGATGAACACTTTCGATACCGGCATATCAAGTGAGGCGAAGGCTGCCTGTGTCAGGGTGATATCCTGATCGGCTTCTCCAGGCAGCAACCGAACATTCGAGTCCAGTATCCGAAATCGCACCCTTGCCGGTTTATCAAGAAAGCCATAACGGTGACAGAATCCACCCATGCCCCTGTGCGTTTGATCAATCGAGTCCGCCGGCAGCACGAGATCGAGCAGTTCAGCCAGCACGCCGCGATGTCCTTCGATCAGTTTGGTGTGGACGCCCGGTAGGTCGATCTGACGCAGATACATCGCGGGGCGGGGATGTTTCTGCAACCAGCCGACAATCTCCAGTAGTTGTGGCCAGTCTTCGGCTAGCTCCAAAGCACGCATCGGTTTTTTTGTGAGCCAGGGAAGAAGTTCCGGCTGTTTGTGTCTGGTCAGTTCGACCAGCGCCGCGAACTGTTCTGCCGCTCGGCGCTTGCCAATCAGTGCAAGAGCATCCGAAAGCTGGTCGATCCAAATTGCCGCCGGGATTTCATTGTGGCCAAGAATACGGTGGTTGACGCTGCGCCATTCGATACGATAGTAACCTGCGGCGGCGGACAATTGGCCGATCCAATCCCGCACCTCGCTGAAGCGTTCGCCAAGTTCCCGAGAGTCGGGGCTTTTGAGGGTCAACCGCCGAGGGAAGAGCGACGCTTCGCCAGCCACGGCGGCGAGCAGCAAACCGCGATCCCACAGTTTTTGTACCTGATTTTTGAGATCTGCCGGGGTTGTCCATGTCATCCTTGCATCCTTTGCTTCTCGGATCGATATTCTTCAATACTCAGGTTGCGCAGGACTGAGTTGCGACCATCCTGATTGTGTACAAAACCGACACTAGCGACAAAAGGCTCGATGATGTGGATTTTCTGCAAAGGCGTGACGATCAGCAGTTGCAGATTGAGTTGCCCGAACAATTGCAAGCCGTACTGGGCCGATTCATCGGAACCGCGCCCAAACGCCTCATCGATAACCACGAAACGGAAGGAACGGGAGCGCACCGCACCCCATTCCAGACCAAATTGATACGCCAAGCTGGCGGCGAGGACGGTGTAGGCGAGCTTTTCCTTCTGGCCGCCAGATTTTCCCCCGGAATCCGCATAGTGTTCATGCTCGGTGTTGTCTTCACGCCAGCGTTCGCTGGCGGCAAATACGAACCAGTTGCGAACATCGGTCACCTTGGCTGTCCAGCGCCGATCCAGTTCGGAATGCTCATCCCGCCCCCGGAACCGCTCGATGATTCGCTTCACTTGAAGGAATTTAGCCTCCGAGTATTGCGCATCCTCCGAGCCGGTGAGCGCACCTTCGGTACAGGTACGCAACTCGGTCTGAAAATCGCGGATATCCGCGTCGAGATTCATCTGTGCTTCGAGGCTGATGTAGCGGCCCGGGTTGTAATCAATCTGGGTAAGCGACTCGTTGATCCGGGCGATACGATCCTTGATGGTTTCCCGTTCGCGTGCCAGCTGGGATTGAAAATTCGCCACCTCCCGAATGGTGTTCTCGTTCAAAAGTTCCTTGAAACGTCCTTCAAACCGGGGCAAATCATCGGCCTGCAGTTGATCCAACATTGTTCTGTATTCGGGGGCGGCAGCCAGGTTGGCATCAACATCTCCTGTCTCCTGCCTCCACATCCCTTTATATTCGGTCATGGCCTTCACGATCTTTTCAGCTAGACGCTTGATCTTCGAATCTTCGGCGTCAATCTTGGCCTGTAGCCAGTCACGCATGTCGCGCTCGCGATTGTCGCAAGATTCGACGGTCAGCATCTGGCCGCCCAGCGCCTCCTCACGCATTGTTTCCAAGAGGTCAAATCGCTGAACCATATCTTCTGTTATTTCAGCTAAAAGAGCTTGCGCTTGTTGCTTGAGCTCTTGCGCTGCGCTGATTTTTTGCTCGGTTTTCGAGCGCTTATCCTTCCGTTCATCAAGCTGATTCTCCGTTTGTTGCAACTCCCCTTCGAGCGCGGTCAATTGTGCCGTCAGCGTCTTGAGCAGATCGGAAGCCGCTTCCAGCCGAGGACATAGCGCCGTCGATCATCGATCCGATGCCGGTCATCCTTTTCATGCCGCTCTCCGGGGGCTTTGATCTGTCCGGCCTTGGTAATGGCACGGGTTTCGCGGCGGAATTGATCCTGGTTTTCACAGCAGACCAGATCAAAACGGTGAGCCACCTCCCGTTCGATCCAGTCGTAAAAAGGCGAATCGGGTTTGACTTGCAGCTTACGCACCAGTGAGTCGGGATGAAGCGAGGGTAATTCACCGCACACGTCCTCCCGCACCCGGAAATAAACCAGCCGACCGCGCAGGTGCGTTTGGTCAACCCATTGTGCCACCGTGGCGTAATACCGATCCGGAACCAGCAGAGATAAGCCAAAGCCGTGAAGCAGCCTTTCGATGGCACCTTCCCATTCATGCTCGTCTTTATGTACCTGTAGTAATTCACCGGCAAACGGCATCTCCTCTTCTGTCAAATTCAGTGCCTGACAGAGGGTGCGTCGCAGGGCAATCTGTGCCTCAGGGATATTGCTGACCCGGGCTTTTAAGCCGGTGATTTCCGATTGCAGCTGTTCGTATTCATCTTTTTCCTGTTTGAATAAGGCGCCTGCCTCATTGAGAGCGTTCTGTGTGCGGACTTCAGCATCTTCCGTCGTTTCGAGCCAGCAGGCGGCTTCAGACCGTTGACGCAGAAATTCCTCTTCGGTCGCGGCGGGGAATTGCCCCAAGGTGCGTACCAGCTCCTCATAGCGGGATGCTTTCTGCTTCCTACGTTCCAGTTCATCCTGTTTTTGCCGAATCTCCTGACCGATGCTTTCAATACGGTCACCGCCATTTTCCGCGATGGTTCGGCGCAGTTCACGCTCCTGCCCCTGCTGGGCACGACGCTGCTCCTCCAGCCGCTCGATGGCGACTTGGTGCCTGGTCAACTCCTCATCCAGGGTAGAGAGTCGTTTTACTAGGAGATCGAGCTTCAGGGTGGCGAACCATGGCCGCAGGGCATCACGGCAAGCGCGCAGATTATCCGCCGTCTGCGTCAACTCCCGATGCCGCTCGCAATCGGCCACCAGAGGCGTCAGCATCTCCATCTGGCGTTTGGCCTTGAGCACCGCCTCATGCGCTCGGTTGAGATCCTCGAAGTGGCTGATGAGGGCAGTGATACGTGGCGCTACATCAAAGGGTTCGAGCATGTGACTGCGCACGAAGTCGGTCAGGTTCCCGATGGATTTGAGAGATACCGTCTGGTGGAACAGCTCCAGTGCCTGATCGTTCTCGATGCCGAAACGACGGCGGAACCAAGCGCCATAGGGCGGAAAGCTGTCGAACAACTCGACGCCGCCCGAGCGCAGTTGCCTGCGTAGGCCCGTTATCTCACTGCCGAATCCGGAGAAATCTGTCGCAATGGACAGATCGCGCTCGCAGGCCGCAAAGAGACGAGCCGGTTGCGTGTGGGCCTCTTTCATCCAGAAGACCTGCGCCAGGGTGACGGTCTTGTTGTAGCCTGCGTTGTGAAAAACGCCGAGGATCACCGAATAACTGTTGAAGTCGCGCAGTGCGACCGGCTTGGCGCTGCCCAGGGTTTCTTGCCGCTCTGATTTGTAAAACCCGAGCACATAGGACCTTAGCGAACGTTCGCGGCTGTCGGCCCCGGCCGCTTTGTTGTAGGCAATGCGATGACTCGGTACCAGCAGGGTGGTGACGGCGTCGACCAGCGTCGATTTTCCGGAACCGATATCCCCGGTGAGCAGACCGTTTTTCCCGTCCAGTCGCAGCGTCCAGACCCGCCCGTTAAAGGTTCCCCAGTTAAAAACCTCGAGCCGTTGCAGGCGAAAACCGGCCAGCCGGTCATCGGCCATGAATTCAAGTTCAAGCGCTTCAGCCATCCATCCCCTCCTGCGGTTGCGCCAGTTGCTGTCGATATTCCGCCAATCGCTCGTCAAAATCGGCGAGCCACTGTGCATCGACAAACGCTTTGATAATGCGTCGCACCTCGATCATCTGCCCTTGGCCACGCAAGCGGCGAATAAAGCCGAGTTCGGCAATTTTGTTCAAGATGGTATCGACCTGATCGATGAGTTTCACCTCATTGCTGCCCGCAGGCAGAAAAATCCGGATCAATTCCATCACGTCATCCCGGGACAATATCAGGCGGGTATCGCCGCCACCGGCGTCGAACTCGGCCAGTTTTTTGCGCAAGAGCGCGAGCAGCAAACTGACCGGATAGGAGAGCTGCCGCCGGGCAACCAGGCGCGGCATGGCCGTCTGACCGTCCGCATCCTCATCCTCATCCTGCCGGGCACGCAAGAAAGCGTAGCCTTCGGCCTCGTCGAGCATCAGCTCCAGACCAAGCACCGCGACGTAATCGCGAACGCTTGCTTGCAGATTCAACAGCGAGACCCACAATCCGGGGTTGTCTTCCTGATAGAGCACGCCCTTGAGCAGAGGCACCACCACCATGGATAGTTCGTGAGGCGGTCTGGTTAAAGGGTTGGTATCGTCAACAGTCATCATCAATCCTTAAGTAAAATAATGCGCGGCAGGCTCGCCCGGCGGATAACGCCCGTATCGAGCCGCCAACTCACCTGTTCTTGCACCTCATCGTCCACAGCCGTTTTAGGCCATTCACCGGCCAGCTGCAGATAGGTAACCAGTTCGGCCAAACCGTGACGCAACGGATGGCGAGTCACCACCTCGGCAAGGGTGATCTGGCTCTGCCCCTTCAGTTCCTGCCTGATATTCCGGGTCAATTCGGCCCGGTCAACCACCACTTGGGCATAGAGAGCCGCCGTATCCACATCTGTATCCCCTTCGGTAATCGCCATCTCGGCAATGCGGGGCTTGAGCGGCGGTCGATAAAGAGGTCGCTCCAGAGGGAGTTCTATCTCGGCGGCGGTCTCGGCCAGCGGCATGAAATCCCCCGATGGCAACGCCTCGCGCAACGCCAGCGCATGGTTTTCGACGCTGTGCAGGATGTCCATGATACGGCGGTTTTCCAGCCAGGCCTGATCATCGAGAAACCGCCGCAGCTGCTCGGAAAGCTTAGCCACCGTCCGCTGAGTATGTTCTCCCGCTTCCAGCCAGTCGTAATGTACACGTTGCAGACGGGTATCGGGACGCATGGCGTGGATCGGAGAAAGGGACAAAACCTGTTCCAACAGGCGGGTCAATTCTTCCTGACGGGACTGGGACATCAGAAAATCCCAGAAAGCGCGAAAGCTCTTGCCTTGGTCGGAATCGGCGATGGCATCGCGCTCGCCCATGATTTCTTCCAGCAGCGCCCCTTTGGTTCCTTCCCATAGGGCAATGCGCTCGCGCACCTTTCGGTCAAGGGTGCGAAAATTGTGCTCCACCTCGCGAAAGTCGGCCAGCAGCTCCCGCGCCAGCTGCAAAAACTGTTGGAAGCGATCCTTCAGAGCGGTGTCGTCCAGAAGCGGAATATCACCTGCCTGAATGCGGGCGATCTCCGCGTCGATATCGCCGCGACGCTTTTGCAGTTCTGCGATGCGTACCTCTGGATCGGTCTGGCTCCCTTCGCTCATCTGTCGTAACAGATCAAACAGGGTCAGCAGACGGGATTCCGTGCCGACAAAGGCGCGCTCGGTCAGTCCCTCCAGCCAGGCCAGGGCCTTCTCCGTCGCGGGAGTCAGATCAAAATGCGGCTCGTCTGTGCCCGGGGGATAGAACTTGCGCAGCCAGCCCTTGTCGTTTTCAGCCCAGTTGTTCAGATAGTCTTGCGCTGTTTTCGGAAAGGCTTCATCGCCCAATTGCTCGCGCAGGGCAAATAGCTCATCTTCCAACGCCTCGACCAGATCGGCCTGAGACAAATTGCGGACATTGGGCACGATAAACACCCGGTGTAGAAAACCGGCCACCAACGGCGCGTGATCTGCGCACAGCAAACGCCAGGCAGGGTGGTTCTGGCGGAGTAGCTCTAAAGTGGCGTAGTCGAGTGTCATATCTTCTCTCCGGTTTTATCCAGCGCCACACGAACCAGAACAGCAGCCTCTGGCCGCAGGCGAGATCGTCTGCATCCCACACCCAGCTGACCAGCTACCGGTTGAAATCATGCACCCAGGCGCGAAAGTCTCCGCATAACAGTTTTTCATCGTACTCACATCACGCCCAAAATCCATCCCTCAACTTCTGCAACGGGCTTTTCGCCGGGAAGCATGTCCGGCTTCAGGAATTTACCGAGGCTGCCATCCGTATCCACTTGTCGTAACCAGGCGGCAACAGCATAGGCGTCTTGTTGATCGGGGGTGCGGCCCGCCTCTGGTGTGCTCTTGCGCCACAGCGACGGGTAAACCTCCATCAGCGCGGATTTGCCTGCAGGAAGCTCCCAACCGTCGAAGGGCCAGAAATGAACTCGGCCGCCAAGTTGATTGCGCAGGTAGCGAAGCCAGGGCAGCCCGGCATGAGTCGATTTGGCCACTGAACCGGGCACGTCGAAATGAAAAACCGACTTGGCCCCGGCACGTATCTCGGTGATTCGACGCCAGCGGGCGCTGCCGGAACGGGCCTCGCCTTCGCCCCGTGAACCGTGACGAATAAAATCGACATAGGTGTGCTCGGCATCGGTCGGCCAGTGTTTCTGAAAATCATCGAGGAAGGCCGGCCAGTCCGGCTCCAATTGGTGCACTTCGAAATACCGCAGTGGAAAGGAAAAACCGTGGTCGATACCAACGATGGTCGGCACATCCTCGGACAACTGCATCACCAGCCATTCGGTCAGGCCGCGTCGGGTCCAGTACTTGCGTGGGCTGGTTGGGGGTTCCACTTCCACCGGTACAGTCTCGCGGCTCGCCTCATAGACTCGAAGCCCTTTCAGACTGGAATCCGGTGTTTGTGCGCCGGAGTAATCGATGCCGATATAACGGCTGAACCTTGGTTGGATGTGTTCCGGCATTTTTACAATCACCCTGTCCGTAAGCCTTGTTCAGTTGTAGGCGGTAGGTCAAAACATCATGTCCTGGAGCCTGCCGGATTTGTTTAAGTCCGATGGGCTCCTAGTGCACAACGATTCCAGCGAGCGGGTGTATCGCTTCGTTTGATCATCACAGCCGGGGAGCGAATTCAGATCACACTCTTGCCGCAAGGGGGTAGGCAGTTTTTGGATACCCCTTTGCGCATTCAGGGTGCAAACCTGCGAACCCGCTACGCACGTAGGTTCGAACTTCCTGTATTTCCCGCTATCCCGGACATGCCAGCGTTGACGCAGCATGTGCCCCGTAGTCCACGCCGCCTGGTGCAAACCGCAAACCCTGCAAACAGGATTTTCTGGTCGAACGGTGTTGCGATGCTGCGCTGTCGCCTCCCGCATTGGACTATCGCCTGGAAGGGCGCCTAGCGCCTGGAGCACGTATGCGTCCTCCGACCATAACAATAGGCGCTGACCATCGTCACCACCATCACAAGCACTGGCCCGACGTGACAGTAGTGATGTTCGTGACGGTCGCAGCTTATTGTTTACACCGGCCAGCACGCAGATATGCCCTGGCGATCCGACCGTCACACGGAATCAGGCTCCTGCATCCACGCCGGGATATCCCGCTGTCCGTGCAGCACGCGCCAGACGTCGATGTGGTCCGAGTGCTCGACGTAGAACACAAGGGGCGGGTAACGCGTCAGCGGCCAGGCACGCAGGCCCGGCAGATTGAGTTCATGGGCGTAGCGTGGTGAGCCCGTGGCGGAGTGGCGACCGATGTGGCCGTAGGCCTTCTCCAGCGCATCGACGAAGCCCATTGCCACGGCTTCGCCCGCCTCACTCAGGTAGCAGGCGACCGCCTCGTCCACATCCCGGTTGGCTTGCTCACGCGGGATGACTGCCTTGGCCTTCACGCCTTGGCAGCAGGTTTGGCGGCCTTGCGCACTCGGTCACGCAGTCCGTCGAAGTAGCTGGCATCGGCGGGGGCCGCCGGGGCCGAGGCTGCTCCCGCCAACAGCAAGCTGCGCAGTTGCAGGCGATCCTGATCCTTGCGGATCAACTCGCGCACGTACTCGCTGCTCGTACCGTAGCCGCGCTGGCGGACCTGTTCGTCCACGAAGGACTTCAGGGTATCGGGGAGAGAGATGTTCATCGTGCTCATGGCGTAAGCATAGGGTCTTTGGCAAAATTTGGCAAGACCCATATTCCATCCTACTGAAAGAAGGCATTCACATCCACCCCGAACATCTGCCTGTGAACCGCCCCGACTTTCGTGGAGGCCGGTTGGTTGAAGTCAGGCCGCCACCGTGGTGACCTGACTGGCGAGTTGCCGAATCACATCACGTTGTTCGATCTGGCGGTTGATCCGCCCGCATCGTGGGATGAGCAGCGGGCGAGGATTGCCGGCTCAACGCCAGAGGGAGGTCACTGATTGATGGTCGTTTCCAGCGCGCGCAGGCGATCGACGATGGCATCGAAGGCGGGAGGCTCGCCGATGAACATGCCGGCACCGATCATGCGCTGGAAGTCATCGCGCAGCGCGGCCAGTGCAGCAATTTCCGGAATGAGTCTGAGCTGCCCGGCCAGGCATGCGTCGTAGTTGGCGTAGCTCGCGTTGTAGAAGACCTTCTTGTGCTTGACGACATCCGCGAGCAGAGCGCGATCGGCCACAGCGGCTTGCCCATGGTCAAGATCGGCCAACATGGCCAGGTCGTACCAGTGGCGTGACAGACGTTCGGCGCCTGTGCGGAACTCGTTGCGCTGACACTCGACGTGTATCAGCGTCGCCTTTTCCCAGAAGGTACGTGTCGGAGACAGCACACTGACCGTCGAGCGAGGGAAATCGAGTTCAGCGACATGTTCCGCGATGTCGGGTCGCACCTCATGCTCTTCATTCGGCTCGGTGATGTTACGGCCACCAAACTCGATCAGGACGCTGTTGCCCACATAGTCTCCTGGTGCCTCCAGCACGCTCGGGTAGTGCACCCGCATCTGCTCGCCGTCATCGCTGACTTCAAGCTGGAATGCATCGGCATCGAACTCGTCCGCCAGCATCTTCTGGAAGTGCGGCGCCACGACACCGTGGGTATGGCCGCGCACGAAGGACTTGAGATCCTCGCTGATTTTCTTCAGCCGATTGCGTGAGACGCCTTCGGCAAACGGGTCGAAGGAGCCGTCCAAGCCACGGTAGTCGAGCGTGATGTCCACGTCCTCGGAGAAGCGCGCAATGGCGCCGAGCACCTTGGAGAGTGATGTGCCGCCCTTGAAGGCCATTGGCAGTCGGTCGGGCATGGTGAACAGGGTCTGCAGCACCCAGCAGACCCAGACTCTTTTTCCAGTACGGCGGGCGTGCGGGCAAGCTGCGGAGCCAGTGCCCGATAGATCTGGGACTGCTCTTGAGGCTGCAGGTGCAGGAAGGACTCAGGCATGAACGGCCATCCGCTCGTTTCGGAAGATGGCGTCGCTCATCCACGCAGGCATCGAGCTGGTGGCTGACTTCAGCACCTCGAACTCGCCAGGTCCCAGCTTGCGCCGAATCTTCTCGACGAGGGCCGGCGTCACTTCCTTCTTGCCGAGATACCACATCGCCGCAAGCGCGAGCCCGGCGGGTCGACCCGCCAGGGCCAATTTGCGCTGACAGACGTGCTGCAGGCGGATCTCCATCTTCCCCACGCGGATGCGCTTCGACGGGCCGGATGTTACGAATACCGACTGGGTCGGAACCTGCGTGGTTAGTTCGAGCCGACGCGCCGCTTCGGCACCGTGAACCTGGACAACGGCGCCAGTGGTCTTGGCGACGGTCTCGGCCACCTTCAGTGGCGAAGGGCTAACCTTGCCGACGAAACGGCTGACCTCTGGACGCACAAAGACGCCGCGCGTCACGCGCGCGATCGACCCTGATTTGACAAGGCGGGAGAGAGTCTGATCGACGGACGCACGCGTGCCGCACTCCAGGAATGCTGTCGGGGTGAAAGGCTCCCCGATCGGCATCGCCTCGATGCGCTCGCGAATCAGCTCGGCAGTCTTGGTCGTCGTGTTCATGTTTGAAAATGTATGCGAGTTTCTGACAAAATGCAAGTGCGATAGCTCGCTGTGGCAAGCGTGTGTCCCCTCCGGTGGCCAATGCCGCAATCCAATCGCTTGATTCGTCCGCGCGTACCTCTTTGATCTGTATAGACCTGAATTGCGGCCTTTGCTGACTTCGGGCCGATTTCAGGGAGCGAGGTGGGAGCGAGGAATGGCCAGGAGAGAGTGGAATGTGTTCCAGAACTGGCCGAGAGACTTACTGGTGAAGTCCGCAGGCTTCCGCAGGAACCCCCAA
>JABEBX010000532.1_pt1 | contig 193794 bp, 218 predicted proteins | sample 7245971 | NCBI WGS metagenome assembly JABEBX01 (sample SAMN14506365, study PRJNA622280) | hot springs metagenome | biome: hot spring [ENVO:00000051]|acidic hot spring [ENVO:00002120]; feature: spring [ENVO:00000027]|sediment [ENVO:00002007]; material: sediment environment [ENVO:01001048]... | reverse complement strand
GCTATGCGGGGGGGACCGGGGGAGGTTATACCAGCCTGTCCTTCAACGGTACCCTTCTCGGGGTTGCCGGGGGAGGCGGCGGAGCCGGAGACGGCTACAACGGGGGTGACGGTGGCCAGACGGCGACCGCTGGAGACGGAACAAACGGAACCGGTGGAGGAGGCGCTACTGACAGCCAGCCGGGTACACCTGGAGCCATTACTAGTGGTTATAATGGTCGAGGCTACAGCTGTCCGGTAAGCGGCATGGCAGGAGGTTCTTCGGAACCGCTCACGGGGGTGGCCTGTGTGAATAGCACTACTTACGGAGACGGGGGCGAGATAGGCTACACCGGATCCAGCGGTAACGGTGGGGGTGGAGGTGGTGGCGGCGGCTACTACGGCGGCGGGGGAGGTACTCTTGGCGGAGACTATGGCCCTGGCGGGGGAGGCGGCGGAGGATCGGATGAAGCCGGAGCGGCAGCTAGTAGCGTCGCGGACACGGTGGGAGGCGGTGGGAGCGGGGGAGGTGGTGCCGGGGCCGACGGCGGGAACGGCAGTATAACGATCTCCTGGCAGTAGCGGGCATGGAGGACGGTCCAACCTAAAAAAAAAACGGAGCGCGTAGGCTCCGTTTCCAATAATTCCAGGATAGATTTTGTTTGGGTACCTAGAGGCACCAAGGCCCTTGGTTAGCGCGGGACAGCGGTGGTATATCCTGTAACGGAAATCCGCTCATTTGGAGCATGAACAAGTTTCCTGGCGGCAATAACAGAACGTCAACTATGGAAGCACGTTTTCCGGCCTGGAACACTTTTGTATAGTCCAGGATTCGAGTGCCCCTATTCGGCGGATCCGCTGGGCCGTAGATCACCAAGTCCGCTACTACCTGAGCCAGGTCCTGGGTGCCGACGAGAACGTAGCCATCCGCTTTCTGTGCCTCGATGACCTTTTCGACTCGGCCAGCGCACCCTAACGTCAGACCGCGCACGGGGTGAAGAGGCAACTCAGGCCATCGCTGCAGGTAAAACGGTTTGTTACCGGTGGGTACATCGTCCGGTAGGTTTCCTTCCACGTACAGGTACCGCGGATAGATAAGCTTCTCACAGCCCCACAAGACTCTTGTCTGTCCAACAGACTTCAGATAGAAATCCATCAGAAGGTCCAGATGGGGGAAGGGTGGCTGGACTCCAGCGGGGAGAAGGTGCTACGTGGCAACCCACCTATCTGCAGGAAATATTTCTGTTGCGGGTTCTCCGCCAACAAGGACAGCAAAGACCCCTGGGTGGGCCCCCTTATCGGGTTCCGGGAAACCACTGCTGTCAGGTCTACTTTATCTACAAGTCCGGAAGGTATCTGATAATCTTCTCGGCGTAAGGCGAACAAGGGAAACTCTTGCACAATCCTGAACAGATCCCAGTCCGAGGAGAGGTGCTGATATCCAGCCGACTCCCTTATCTGTCGACCGTCCGAATTGGGGGAATAGCCACACCACAACCCACCTAACGTGGCCCCTAGAGCCCTGGAAACAGAGTGAAGCACCTCCCTGCTCGTGTATTCGCCTACCCGCTGAAGACTTTCCGGAGGTATGGTTCCGTAGCCATAGATATGGCCGTTTGCCAAAGGTATATACCCCCAAAGAAACCGCCGGTTGTCTCGTGGTACGAATTTACTGTATAAATGCATGGTATCTCCTGATATATTGTCCTAGTGTCGAGTATAGCCCAACAAGCTCAGAATCCCAACGGCCAAGCAAGGATTGCGTGGTCAATCAGTCCTGAAAGTAGTCCTATACTGCACTGGTCCCGTTTCGGGGTACGGTTTTACTCGACCGAAGGAGCTTGTTATGCGAATAGACGAAGACGTAGCTACAGACGTAGTTACATACGAAGTCCTATCCAGGATCGACCAGGGGATCGCTGGAGAGCGACTGCCGGTCACAGCCAAAGTCAGGACAACTGCGGATATCGACAAGTGTCGGCTGGCACACAAAGTCGGTGAGAGTTTCCTGGGCATCCTCCAGCAGTTCGCCTGATCGGCGCAGAAGCCCCGGCCTACCGGCAAGGGGAAAGCGAGAAACCCTGGATCTTTAATGCGATTTTTCCATGTTGTTTTCCGGCACTACCTCCAGAGCCTGGTCAACGCTCAGGCGAGGCTTAGCTGGCATTTTCCCTGGCTTCGGTTTTTCCTGCCGTTGCTGATTCCGATCTTCCTGCTCAGTCTCCCCGTAGCACTAGGGTTGCGCCTCTACTATGCCCACCAGGACTACTGGATGTATGCTTTGCTGGTTTTCGCCAGTTCCTTCGTATATCTGCTGCTGGAAATCCTGCTGCACTGGACCCTTCCGTTCTGGCGCATGATAGGGCAGGCCCTGTTTCTGGCCCTGCATAAACTTCCCAGAGCGGCGCCGGCTAAAGCACTCCCCGCGGCCGTCGATTCGGAAGCCAGCTCAGTCCCAGAGCAGCCCGTCGGAACGGTCGAAACAAGGCCCCAGCCCACCTCCCCGCCTGTGCCAAAGCGAGAAGGGGTAAGACCGACAGGAAAGGCCAAGGGGGCCTGGCTGGAGTTGGAGCAAATGATCGGGATCCGGTCAGTGAAGGAGGAACTTCGTAAAATGGCCAATTTTGCGACAGTCCAGCAAGAGCGCCGACGGCTGGGGTTGCCGGTGGATCCTATATCCCTGCATCTGGTGTTCACTGGCAATCCAGGTACCGGGAAAACCACGGTGGCCAGACTTACCGGCGAGATTCTGGCCGATCTGGGCCTGCTTCAAACTGGGCATGTCGTGGAAACCAGCCGGGACCGGCTAGTGGGCAAAAGCATCGGGCATACGGCACCCCTTGTCGCCCAGGCTGTCCAGGAGGCCTTAGGCGGTGTACTGTTCATCGACGAGGCCTATTCCTTGCTGCAGGGGGCGGAAAACGACTTCGGGAAAGAGGCCGTAGAAACCTTGCTCAAGGAAATGGAGAACCACCGGGAAAATCTTTGCGTCATTGTCGCCGGTTACGCAGGGCCCATGCGCAAATTTATTGACAGCAATCCAGGCCTCACTTCGCGCTTCTCCCGCTTCATCGATTTCGAGGATTACAGTGAGGACGAATTGCGGCTCATCCTCCTCAACCTTTTCCTGCGCGGAAAATACCAGTTCGACGAACAGGTGATGGAGGCCGTTGCCCGGGCCGTGCATCAACTTTGTCTGCACAAGGAGCAGGGTTTTGGTAATGCCCGGGCCGCTCGAAATTTATATGATCAGATACTGGAACGGCAATCGACCAGGTTGATCGAACAACGAAATTCGGATACCAGCCGGTTAGTTGTCGAAGATATCCCGGTCGTAGGGGCGGCCCAGGCCGAAGACTATCAGGAGGCGTTAAAGGCGTTAGAGGCCTTGATTGGGTTGAGCTCTGTGAAGGAGGAAGTCCGCAAGCTGGCCAATTTGGTGGCGGCCAATCAACGACGGTTGCAACAGGGCGGCACTCCTTTGCCGGTGTCTTTGCACATGGCGTTTACGGGAAACCCCGGAACCGGCAAAACAACGGTTGCCCGCCTGGTTGGCCGAATACTGGCGAGTTTAGGCTTGCTGGAGAAAGGGCATGTCGTCGAAGTGGACCGCGGTGGGCTGGTGGGTAGCCATGTAGGTGAAACCGCGATCAAAACTCAGGCGGTTATCAGGGAGGCGATGGGAGGCGTTCTCTTCGTGGATGAGGCCTATACCCTGCTCTCCGATAGCAGTCAGGATTTCGGGCGGGAGGCGATCAGCACCCTGCTGAAGGCAATGGAAGACCACAAGAACAATCTGGTGGTTATCGTAGCCGGGTATCCGACGGAAACAGAACGGCTGCTACGATCCAACCCGGGCCTTCGTTCCCGCTTTACCCGTTCGATCCTTTTTGCCGACTACAGCCAGGAGGAATTGGCTGCCGTCTATTTGAGCTTCGCTCGAGACCACGGACTTCGGCTCCAGGACGCCGATACCGAAAAACAACTTAGACAGGTGATCGCCAAAGTGGCCGCTGACCGCGAAGCCCATTTCGGGAATGGGCGGGAGATGCGCACCCTGTTTGAACGGACTCTGGAAAAACAGTCCGAACGAATCATGGCAGACCCACAAGCGGACGTGTTTACCATCATCGCCGACGATCTCCCGAACGGCTGAATCCCGTCTGGCCGGCAGGCCTGGCTCTTCCTATACTAAGTAGGTCTGGAAGAGGAGAGGTATATATGAAAGAAACCGTGATTATCAATATCTACGGGGGGCCCGGGGTGGGCAAGAGTACGTTGGCCGCCCGCGTCTTCGCGGAGTTACGGGAACAGGGGTTAGAGGCCGAGTTGGTGACTGAGTATGCCAAGGAATTGGTATGGTTCGGGCGTCAGGCAGAAATGGCTGATCAGCTGAGCATTTTCGCGCAGCAGCATCGGAGAATTCTGCGGGTATGGGGCAAGGTTGAGTACATCGTAACCGACAGCCCCATTCTAAACTCCCTGCTATACCAGCCGAAGGGATACCCTGAAAGCTTTTCGAAGATGGTACGGGAGTTCGATGCCAGGTTTCCAAGGCAGCTGAACTTCTTACTGGAGCGGAAGCATCCCTATGAACGGAGCGGCCGCGTGCATACGGAAAGAGAGGCAATAAGCCTTGACCAGGAATTGCCTCGGTTACTGGAAAGCAACCTAATCAGCTACAAGACGATAGGTGCGGATACCCCGCCAGTCCAGTATATCATGGCAGAGCTGCAAATCGGATAATACTTTCGTGGCGATCTCCTCCGGGACTTCGCCACTTTCTTATGCCGGCCGATCAGCCTGCTCAACCCACCTAAAAAAAGAGCGGGGAGAACCCGCTCTGAATATTGAATCGTGGCTGGATTACTTCTCCGCCACTAAAAAGAGTCCTTTAGATGCAAGTCCAGGTGAGCTTCCTTGTCGTTATCCGGATCGTAAAACGGATGGGCACAATCTGACAGTTGCAGGTTTTCTGTGGAATTCGCCAGGGTTCGCCACTGCGAGAACAATGTGCTTTCCTCGGACATCCCGCCGTAAACCGTCTCCCTGATAATCGGCTCCAGGTCCTCAAACCTAAAATCTTCGGACATTAGCTGATCGAGCACCGGCCGAAACTCAGACTTAGCTTTTTCAGATAACTGCTCGTAAGTCACCAGGATTTTGGCCATCTCGGCATAGGGTATTTTATACCCGTATGCTTCGTACTTGCGCATCCGCAAGAGGACCTGTAACGGATTCCGATTGAAGTGCCGTAAACGAAGGTTATGGCGCGCGCGGTCTGTGAGCAGCTCGGTGTCGTAGCGCAGAACTTTACCATCCAATTCCGCCCGGATGATGGAAAAATCGAACCTGGACCAACTTGGCAGCTGGTTTACTGCGGGGTCGAACTTCTCCGGATGCTCGACGTGTTCCAGTTCGTCCTCCCGAATGATCCCGATTTCTTTGACATGGATAATCTGCCATTGCTTGCTGTGCTCTACTGCCGGGGTTTCCAACTGGGGTTTAGCTAGTCCGACGGGTGGCTTCTCCTCCCACCGTTTCAATATCGTGATCGCAAAGCTGGACGATAAATAGAAAGTCCCCCCGCCATCTTTAAGTACGGCTATTGCCGCTCTGGAACGGGTAGCCGGACCGGATTGCAACCCCCGCAAAGGCGACCCGTAATACGTGTGCCCCCGATAGAAAAAATCCACATCATGAGGCACATGTGTTGGTTCCCGCCCATGGGCTACTTCCACCAGGGCAGCTGCGGCGCCGCCGGCCAACACAAAGCCAAGGCGGCTCATGTCCTGGACTGTTTTCCATGCCAGCCCAAACTGCTCTTCCAAGTATTGGCGAACGCTGAAGGTAGCGTTCGTTTCGTCATATGTTGGTATTTGCATACTAGTTCCTTAGTCAGTAGTCCTATCTAATATAGAATCGAGCCTTCGCGAAAGATCGGAAGCTTGCCGGGGCTGCCCTGAAGGGCTATACTCCCGATGTACTATCATACGTGCCAAGAGGATTGCATGGCCACCTTTCCCCGGATTGCGTTTCGGAGTCCTACCAACAACCATCTGGCCATCGCGCGCATGCGTAAGGACTTGGAGGCAGCTGGCCGCCTCGTGCTTGAGCTGCCAGGCCCCGGTCAAATCCCGGTGCTCCTGAATGTCTCTACGGAGCAACCGTTGATTTCGCTGTACGGTCCGGATTCCCGCGAAAGCGACCTGTTGCTGGACCTGCTGTATCGGCAGGCGTTACGATCCGAGCCGGATATGCCTGGACATAGGCTGATTTTTGCCGAAAACAAGCTGCGCTCCGTCCCTTTGATCCACCCCGGGATGACCACTCATTACCTGCAGAGCGAGAAAGACCTGGAAAAGGCTTTGGCGGAGATTGAAGCCACGGAAGGCGGCTTCCTTATCCTGGACAATCCCCTGCGTGGAGCGCGCCGCGGCTGGCCGGCCTCTGCCATTCTTGACAGCTGCATCGCGGCCTTGGCAACACTGTTGGACCCAGCAAGCGGCAACCTCCTGATCGACCGTGCCGACAAGGATTGCAATGGCCTGGTCCCGCTTCCGCCGGATCTACGATTCGTTTCCGTCCACTCTATCAACAGGGAGTGGTTGATCACTCCGCTGGACGGAGAACCGCTCACGTTCTTGCTGACCAATACCGGTACCGGCCAGGTTCAAGAAATCACCCCAACCCCGCAGCCTCGGCAATGCTGAGGTCGCCGTATTACCAAATTCCTTCCCGGAGGTTCTGTACATGTCAGTAGCTACTTCCCCCACCCCAGATAAACAGGCTGAACAACTGGCGAAGGCCATTCGGCAAATGCTGGGGCTCAACGAGAAAAACAGGCCAGCAGACGAAGCCCGAAAGGTGCAAAAAATCCTGTCTATTCTGGACCGGCTTCTGGATCAGCCGGATGAATCACCGCTGCTACAGGCTATGCGATTGCTTGCTGATACGGGGGAGTGGGATGGTGTAGCCTGGCTACAGGCCACCTGTGACCGGATGGCTTCGGAGATGAACGTCAGTATTCAGGAAGACGGCGATACTGGAGATCTGCAACCCGGTTCCGTCCTCGTCGTATTGACCCCATGCCTGCTGGAAGTCGACGGTCATGCAGCCGCTCCGGATTCTTTGTCAGACCTCAACCGAGAAGAGACAACGGCTTGGCTGGGAGATGCTTTTTATCGCCACGGGTTGGTGGATCCCCTGAGTTCCCTGCTGGTCTTCCCAAAGCTATGGTCATTGGCCGACCTTCCGCAAACCTGGAGTGGCCAGCGCTCATTGACTTCCCGGCTAATCGACAGCATGGAAACAGGTACCTTGAAGATACGATCCACCACTCCCGTGGTGCTACCTTATCGCCGAACAGAACTGCGATTTCTGTTGACGGTCGTGGCGGCAGAAGATGGCAAGGGGTCCCTGCTTCAGGAGCAAGCGTACCTGGATAGCGACGATGACGAGACCTGGGATGATCGGTTCGAGAAACAATTCGCTCCCTGGCGTACGGAACTTGAGCGGGAGATGCTTCGTTTTTCCCAGGTCAAGGATTGTCGTGTGCTGAATCCCCGGGTACAGATGACCGCGCAACTTGCCGGAATTGAAGAGCAGCTTCCCCTTAATCTAGCAGAAGCCCTGCACTATGTCGTTCCATCGTTCCCAATGATTCCAGAGGATCTCCGGATAACCATTGCGCTGTATGAGGCCGGTGGGAATGCGGAGTGGCGGGTAGGTCTGGAGTGTGGAGCACGACAGACGGGGATTTGCATGCCGATTCAGATCGACGAGGAAATAGCCTTGGATATTCTGTTGGGCCATTTGGACTCACTGGGGCTTCCGCATGCTGTCATCCGCTTACAAACTGAGTCACATACCAGCGTGTGTGAAGTACTGGCCTGCCCGGAATGCGCCGCGCCTATTTTCCCTTTCTCCGACGGAGACCGGGCGCTCTGCGCCCACCAGATTGGCCCCCTTCACCAGCTGCATTGACGGCGGCCATGGGCCTATGCCGGATAGGCCCGTAAAACAAGATTCAACTGCTTCTGGAACAACTCGAAGGCGTTTCGCTGGGTACTCGCCAACTTGCGCTGGGACCCTAACCGATCAGCATACAGCACGCCGATCTGCTGCCCCCGCAAAACCAGGCCACCCATCAGCCCGGCATGCGCCTCCGGCCGGACCGTCAGAGTCTTGCCGGATTCCGCCTGGAGCGCCACGGAGGTGACCAGTTCACCTGGGAGATGGGTAGCGACCCCGCTTTCCTCCAACCGGAAAGCGGACAATTCGGCCCACGGTCCTGATCCGGACACGATTCGGCCTTGGTAAATTTGCTGGTCAGGGAGCCGCAACGCAAAAACGACGCAATCAAATCCGCCTCCCCGCCATAATCCGTCTACGGCGGCATTCAACAGCACGTTAAGGTAAACCCCTGCTTTAGGCAGGGCATGCATGTCAGACAAGGTCTGCAGCTGGATTTCCAGGTCTGCCTCGATCCAATGCGGCTGCTTGGCCACTGGTTCCTGCAATAACCATTCCACAGGGCACAGCGCGATGGCTTGCTGTTGGGCCTCCCGAAGATGCTGGGAAAGGTCGGCAGTCGGCTGCCTCAGTAAGGGGGATACCTTGGTCAGGACTTTATCCAACGCGGCGGAGTTCTTGGTCCGAAGCGCCGTGGCGATCTCCTGCCCCATCGCTACAAAGTTAACGGGCTTCCGTTCCAATTCCTCGGCTAATCCCGTCAACCCCCAGGTTTCCAGCATTCGTAGACTCAGCTGACGTATCGTACAACCCAGAATTCGGCGCTCGGCGGTTTCTCGTTTTTCCCCGGCCGCCAGGGCACGATCCAGGCTCTCGGCCTGCTCCTCGCCAAAACACCACAAAGCTAGAGCCCCGACATCCTGCAGCATCGCTGCAAGAAAAGCCCGTTCGGGATCTCCCCCGGCCTTTTCCGCCAGGTACCGAGCCTGGCTAGCGGTCTGCAAGGCGTTGTTCAATATCCTCGCAACCTTGTCGCGGTGCGCTACCGAAGTCACGCTTTCCATCACCAGCGCGGAATAACACAAGGTCCTCACGGTGTCCAGCCCAAGCACGATCAGCGCTCGTGTAATCGTGGAGATCCGTTGCCGAGCCGCATTGAAATAGGACGAATTCGCCATACGTAAGACTAAAGCCGCCAGCGACGGATCTGCCATTACCAAACGTCCAATCTCACCCATACTCTTGGCGTCGTCCGCCGTCGCCTGCAGCAGTTTCTGGACAGTTTCGCCCAGTAGGGGTAATTCTTGTTTTGCCAGCATGCCCGCCCAGGCGTCAACCCCCCGTAGATCAGCCATGTACCTGCTCCCTATCGCCGCTCAGAAAGGGTTCCAAAGCCGTCAGTTTTTGATATAGCTCCCAACGATCCGCCGGCGTGGCGCCCTGCAAGGAAGCTTTCAAACGCATTTCCGTTCCGGAAACTGCCGCCAGCCGCCGCAGAACCACCTCCTCCTCCGCTGACAATTGCAACACTTTCTGCAACTTTTCCAGAAACTCTTCCGAAGGGGTCTTACGACCGTGAATCACCATGGAAACATACTGAATGGAACAACCCATTAGCCCGGCCAACCGGGCCTGTGTCATGGGCCGCTCGAACAACCAGCGCCGTAACTCAGCTCCCAACGGCGGCAGCTGGCTCCACTGCTGATGTTTGTCAGGAGGAACCGGACGTTTTGGTTCCGCGGTAGTCTTGAATACCGGCATGGACTTTCTCCTTTTCGATGCCAAAGCTGGAATAGGCTTAAGTATACCTATCTGGATGAACTTTTGCAAGATAGGCCGTTACTATACTAGCCTCTTAGGTACGGAGGACTGCTGGTGTCTACTGAAATCTTGATGGCTACCTGGAACGGCGAGGATTGGCTGGAAGCGCAGATCATGTCGCTGTTGACCCAGAGCGAGCAAGATTGGCACCTGCTGATCAGGGACGACGGGTCGACGGATACCACCCCGGAGTTATTGAGGAGCTGGCAGGCTCGGTATCCGAATCGCATCAGACTATTGCCCAGTGACGGCCGCCGGCGTGGCGCCATGGGCAGCTTTACGACCCTGCTGCAGGCCAGTACCGCGGACTATGTCTTCTTCTGTGACCAGGACGACGTCTGGGTCCCCGGGAAAGTGGAAGAGACCTTGCGGGTGCTCCGGCAGATGGAAAAACGATATGGTTCCGACGTTCCCCTTCTCGTTCACACTGATCTGGCAGTGGTCGATGCCCAAAACCACCAGATCGCCCCATCGTTTTGGCAGCATCAGGCCTTGAACCCAAGCTACAACACCTTAAATCGACTTTTGATCCAGAATGTCGTAACGGGCTGCACCACCTGTGTCAACCGGGCGCTAATTAACCTGGCGCTACCCATTCCAGAGGAAGCCATCATGCATGACTGGTGGCTGGGCCTAGTTGCCAGTGCGTTCGGCCACATTGCCTCCCGACCGATCCCCACCGTGCGCTATCGACAGCACGGCCGGAATGTCTACGGGGCTCCCGCGGCTACGGTGCCAGCCTACCTGCGGAGGAAACTACGGGAACACGGGGGCGCCCTGTCCTACTCCCTGCGGGTCTTCCGTAAGCTCTTCCACCTGGACGGAGAAGATGGACCTCTGGCCCACATGCGAATTTATTTCGATCAAGGGGAAGCCTTCTTTCGGCAATACGAGAAGAGTCTCTCTCAACCTCAGCGCGACCTGCTGCAAGCATTTCTCGACCTGCGCACGGCTCCTTTCTGGGCTAAACGAGAACTGATCCTCCGTCATGGCTTATGGAAGCAGGGGATGATTCGCAACCTGGCCTGGTTGATCCTGGTTTGAATACCTCCCCTTCAGTAGCGGTCTTGATCCCAACCTATAACGCGGGGATTGTCTGGCGTGAGGCCTGCGCCGCCCTGGCCCGCCAAACACCACGCCCGGATTTCATCCGGATATGGGATTCCGGTTCCACCGACACCACCCGAGAAATCGCCGAGGAGTTTGGCTTTTCGGTTACGACCATTTCCCCCCTGGAGTTTGGTCATGGCCGCACGCGAAACAGGATGGCGGAATCTGTTCCAGATGCGGAGATTATCATTTTCCTGACGCAAGATGCCGTCCTGACCAAGGACGACAGCCTGTCCCGCCTGGTGGAGACGTTTTCCGATCCACGCATAGGGGCGGCCTACGGGCGGCAGCTTCCGAGACCGCAGGCAGGGCCACTGGAACGGCAGGCCCGCCTGTTCAATTACCCGGACAAGGCGAAGCTCGTCACTCCCGAAGACGCTGATCGGCTTGGTATCAAGGCCGTGTTCGTCTCCAATAGCTTCTGTGCCTGGAGACGGGAGGCCTTGCTGGCTCAGGGAGGTTTCCCTGACGTCATAATGGGGGAAGACGTGCTGGGGGCCGCCAAGCTGCTACAAGCTGGGTGGACTTTGGCCTACGTGCCCGCCGCGCAAGTCTGGCACTCCCACGCGTACTCCATTCCGGAAGAGGCTCGGCGATACTTCGACATCGGAGTGTTCCACGCGGCGTCAGCAGACCTCCTAGCCCGGTTCTCCCGGCCGGAAAAGGAAGGTCTCCGTCTGGTTCGGCATCAGATGGCCTACCTTTGGACGAACGCTCCCGGGCAGATAGGACCGGCCCTGATCAGGCTGGCCGCTAAATACGCCGGGTATCGTCTGGGCACCAACTACCGGCACCTCCCCCAATGGCTTGTACAACGGTTCAGCATGCATGCACGCTGGTGGACCACTTCACCGAGGAATAACCAACCATGACCAGCGCTACTGCCCGGATTCACCGCAATCTGACATGGCTTCCACCCTTATTTGCATTGCTAGCCTACGGCCTCAGTTGGACCTACGACGGCGTGCACACCCTGCAATTGGTGGGGGTTGCACTGATCCTCCTGCTCTGGACCGGGGGCATCGCCTTGCAACGGTTTCAGGAAGGTTGGTCTCCAGTTCGCCTGGGTTGGGCTCCCCTGTTCATGCTGGCCTGGATTATTTGGTATGCCTTGACGTTAATATGGACGACCGTTCCCTACACCAGCTGGTTCTACTTCTGGATACTGGGGTCACTGCCCTTGGGCTTTCTGGCCTGGACCCTGACATATCTCGGTAAACCGGAATCGGCGGAAAGGGGCTGGCTCTTGTTCCGTGCCGGAGTCTTCCTCTCCGCCCTGGGTCTGGTCGGATGGGCGCTCTGGCAGTACTGGCACTGGAGCCATACCGGAATGTCGGCGCAAGGCCTCCGCCCCTACGGTCCGCTATTAGACACCAACAGCTTTGCGGCCTGGATGAACCTGCTATTCTTCCCTGCCCTGGTGCTATGGCTGAACCATCGTGAGCAACTCGACGTTCGGTCGTCCAGAAAAGCCCAGCTAACCTCCCTGGCCGGATTTCTTTTCCTTGGTCTGCTGCTGATCGCTGCCTTCTCAACCGACAGCCGCGGAGGTCTCTTGTCCTGGCTGTGCACCTGGCCTTGGATACTCTGGGCCTTCTGGGGCCGTCCCCACATTGCCCGTCGATTAGGAGCCGTCGGCCTGCTGGCCCTGGCCAGCTTCGGCGCGTTCCAATGGTCCCGTGGTTTCGATCTGGTCGGGCACCTGGCACCCAGTTTCATCTCGAAGAACATCTCTACCGTCTCGCGCTGGGACATGTGGCAATCAACTTGGCATATATACCTGTCCCACCCCTGGCTGGGAACCGGCCTGGGAACCTACTTCCTGTACTACCCGATGTATCGGCTTCCTGGTGAAGTCGCATCGGCCGGAACGTATGCCCACAACGACTATCTCCAGTTCCTGGCCGAAGGTGGGCCCATCAGCCTCCTGTTCTTGCTGCTCTTCGCAGCGGGCCTATTCTGGGGGGCCTGGAAACTAGGACGAGAATTACGGAAACCGGCCTTGGCAACCACCGACCGTGCCCGGGTAACCGAGGCCTTCGGTTTGGTCTTAGGGGTATTCGCCATCACCGGCCACGCCTTGGGTAATTTCATCTTCTACAATCTCCCGCTCAGCCTTCTCGCTGGCTTGTTCCTGGCTCGTGCCTGGCAACTGGGGGGGCGGCCAGCCACCCCGGCCCCATCAGGCCCCGCCCCCATGACCAGATACCTGCTGGTAGCTTGCGGCCTTCTGCTGTTGCTTGGCCCCACGCTAAAGTTGCTGGAAAACGCGGCCAGCCGTACGCTAGTTCACCCCCAGTGGGTGGTTAACCATCTGCCGCGCAGCCAGCAGGTTCCAGTATTGCTGGCTGCCGCCCATCTCCTGACCCACCTTGACCGCATGGACCCGACCCCATTCCTGGTCTTGGCTCAGATCGACAGGCAAGCAGCCCACCTGCCATCGGCTACCCCTACAGAACAGAAACAGGATTGGGACCAAGCCTTCGAAAACTATCGACATGCTCTGTACGGGATTCCATTGCAACCGGAGGTTTACAGCGAAATGGGGGCCCTGCTATTCAAACATGGGCTGGCCATGGGCCTATCTCCCGAGGAGCGACGCAAATCTGTTCGCACCATGCTGCTAACAGCAGTAAACCTGAACCCGGAAAGCCTGGCACTCCGCTTCAACTTATCCACTTGGTACGCCAAACACGGAAACGTTCTGTTAGGTTGGGAAACCTTGGCGCAAGCTCAGTACCATCCGCTGATCGGAAGCAAAAATCAGGAAATGTGGCTGGAAATGCTCCGGCAATACCAGGCGATCTATCTCCAACGTGGATCGAAATAACCCGGCTTCCTACGAACGGGCTTCAATTCCAGGTTGGAAATTAGGGCAGCAGCCAGCCTAACCCCACATCGGGCGCTGGCCAATGAGGAAGTCAACGGGGTGCTACGGGAGATGGGGAAAACCGTCAGTAGATTTAAAATGGGGAGATTTTAATCGGCCGCTCTGCGGCCGATCATGGGGCGTGCTGTCTCTGGCGCTGGTCCCATTCGGATATTCTTCCCAACTATCCCGGCCCCCGGGGAAGAAATCCGGCCCGGAATGCTAGCCGTCGGACAGTTTGGTGTATTCAGCAATCACGGCCGGCACATATTGTTGTGTTTGCCGGTAGGGGGGAATACCGCCGTAGCGGAGAACGGCCTTTGGCCCCGCATTGTAAGCGGCCAGCGTGAACGCCAGATTGCCGTCGAACTTCCGCAGCAATTGGTTGAGCAGCAAGGTTCCGCCGTAAATGTTGCTTACCGGATTATAGGGGTTTACTCCCAGCCCAGCCGCTGTCCCGGGCATCAGCTGCATGAGGCCAACGGCACCCTTCGGAGAGATCGCCCGGGCATGGAACCCAGATTCCCGGGAGATGACGGCATCGATCAGGGCCGCCGGTACATGCCCCCAACGGGAGGCCTCGGTTACAACAGTCTGCCATCTGGCAGCCAAAGGAGGCAGGTTTCTCGGTTGCTCCCACTTCTGGATTTGTTGTAAGTCAGAGAGGATCCAGACCCCAGCCTCCATGTTCTCGCAAGGATTGTAACGGACCGCTCGCTCAGGGAAGCCGGCTTTAGCCAGCACCGGAAACCATTCCACCGGGATAGCCATAGGCCCTACCCTAGCTTTGGACGCCGCGACCCGCCCGGCCGCTTCATAGGATTGTTCGGCTACTTTTGGCGAAACGTGATAGGCGTGGGCCGCGAATAACAGGCAGGCAAGCAGGCTCAAAGTGGCAAACCTCGGCAAAAATGAATGGCACGTGACTCGAGTTACAATATAGCGACCGTCTGGACGGGAGGTAGCTGAACCGGTAGAATATGGGCATGGAACCAGAACTATCGGAAAAAAGCAAGAGTATGACGGTGCTGGAAGCCTGCAGGCTTCTGTCTGTTTGGCCTGAAGCCAATGCTGAACGGATCGAGGCCACTGGTTTGATCTTACTCAAGGAACATCGGGCCTCTCGATCCCTATGGTCGATCGGTAAAGATTACCGGGAACAGCAGCTCGAAATGGCGCTGGCACTCCTGTTGAGGCATTCTCCGGAAGAACGGATGGCCCAGGTCCTACTGGAGCTGGAGACCTCGCTGAAAACAGCCATCCATGACACGCTCGTAAACCAACTCTGCAAACCAAAGGATGGTAAACTGGCAGTCCAGAAGCCCACGGAACCTAATCAGCTGGGCGGGTAGAGTCATTTGCTAAAATAGCTCCCGCCCAGTCTCGCCGCAATCATGTAACAAAGCCTCATAAAACCGGCTGCCAGTCGCCCTTAAAAGGGGCTCCTTTATAATCATAAAAAATAAAAAATCATTAGAGCTTAATCATTTCATTTATTTTCTAATCATTTTTTCGCAAAAAATCGACCTCCCAAACAGCCCAGAATCGCCATTGCTCCGCGCAGACTTCAGGCCGTACGGCTTACCCCCCTTCAGGCCGTATAACCGGTTAGCCTGCCATCCGACCAATCAGCCGGTCCAACATAAGAAGGCCCGGAATTTCCGGGCCAGAAAACAACTGGGGGAGTTAGCGCCAGCTGAGAATAGGTCAGGGCAACAACCCCGCTTTCTTCGCCGATAGAAAAGCATCTTCCAGCATCCCGATAACCACTCGGGCCACGACATGGCCTTCGTCGCCTGAGTCATCTATTGCCAGGTCGACCCAGTCCGAAGCCGAGTCATACACCCTATCAGCCACGGCCCAATCCTGGGCATCCACGGCTTCCAGGTATTCGATGGCCTTTATCTCCTCGGGATCTTTCGTTACTTGTTGGTGCCAAACCTTCGCACCCGCCAAAATCTTTTTGGCATAACTGATTTGCTCTGCGGTTCCGATCATCTTTTCCTCCGTTTACGGTTAGCCTTCAGCTTGACCCCTTACTAATCGCAGTATAGCATAATAACAGGTGTCCGGCCCATCGGGAGCCGTCTGCTATACTCAGCACCCCCTTATCAACCGGAGCCTATATGCGCCTCTTTCGATATCCTCCCAGCCGACGAACCTACTGGTCCTGTTCTTCCCTGGCCCAAAAAGCCTTTTCCAGGCTGGGTATCGCCAAACCCCGGGCCGCCACCCTGGAACAATGGAAGGCTTGGAAGACACAGAGTAAAGCCCGGCATCCGCTGTTTTTCTGGTTCCTGGAAGAAGGGTTGGACCGTCTGCAAGATATCTGGTGTTTTCCCAGCGATGTCCTGGAAGCCATCAGAGGTGAGTGGCGGAATCGATTCAGTAAACCCACCCATCTACTGAAAACCGGGCTACCAGCCGGGCCTTACTATTCAGTGGAAACCCGTATCCTGCACGCCTTGTTTCAAACCTTGGTGGACCAGGTAACTGAACAGGCCGACAGAGAAGAAAGAACCAGTCTGGCCAGGTCTTCTGACGAGAAGGTTCGGGCCTACCTGGACTGGGCCGGCGGTCTGGACGACCCTAGCCTTCCGGAAGGACAACAGTCCCCTGCGTTTGCCCGGGCGGCTCGCGAATTGAAGGCTCTGTATATCTGGTGGACGGTTGAACGACCAGGTCGGCCAGACCCGTGGGAAACTTTTAAACCTGAGTCAGAAGAGGATTCGGACGACTTCCTGACGGAGGTGGATCAGGAAACACGGGATCGATGGCGGGCCCAGGAGGAGATGCGCGCCCAACAGGAGGCAGAAGATACCGAAATGCTCATCAGACTGATCCGTATCCGAAATATCCTGGAAAGCTGAGCCTATATTTGATAGGTCATTTTTAAATTTCCGGAGGTCATGATGAATAAGATACTATCAAATAGTTTGTCGGTCATAAGCCTATATCTGGCGGCAACCCAGCTGGTGAGCCTGAATTATTTACCCGTGCTACTGATACTAATGGCTTCAGTGAGTTTCCTGAGCGCCTATTTGAAGGAATACCGACTGCGGGCTGAACTGGAATCGAGAAAAACCCAGAGAAACGAGCTGGCCATGCAGACAATCACTGATAGCCTAGCGCTTCAAGCCGGAGTGGTTACTCCTGCTGTACGGGTGTTTCGTTCCGGCAGCCTTTCCGCTTTCCTGCTACGGTGCGGTAAGACCTATGTTCTGGCTCTATCCGAACCGCTGGTGGACGATGCGTCTCCGGCCGAAATCCGCGGTATAATTGCCCATGAGCTCGGTCATTTATACCATAAGGACAGCCTTCGCCGAACGGGACTGCAGGCTAGCACTAACGTCCTGGCCCTTTACATTGGGGTAGCCGCCGCGGTTTCCGGTGGTGGTTCTCTCCCGGCTTTCTTGGCAGGCCTCCCGGTGATCTGTATGGTTGAACTTTTCGGAGCGATCTTCTTGGCGCACTTCTGTCAGAAGCAGGAATTCAGGGCCGACCGATTCGGGAAGGCGCTGACTGGAACCAAGGGATTGGCTTCCTGGCTGGAACGGTATATCGGTCGGGACGGGGCTTCCGGCGGCCTGTTCAGCTCCCATCCGAACCTAGTACAGCGAGTGAAACGGTTGCGCTGACCTCTTCTATTCGCCGGGGCCTTGGCAGACCCAGAGGAACGGGGGTTTATCGAGAAGCTTGACAATGGCAGCCGAATAGTTGAGCTGATCGACTATCTCTATAGCTCCGGCGAAAAAGAGACAGAGAGATATCCTAAAGTCATGAGCAGGATCCGCTAGTAATTCATGAGATAGCTTCAGCAGTGGGACCGTTTGGTCCTGCTGTTTTTTTTGAACGACGGCCGATTTTTTCACCAAATCACCCAGGCCCGGTTAGGCAGCGTGTGGCTATATTGAGCGTAGTCACATGGATAGAAAAAAGGAGACAGGAATGCTGATCAAGACAGGCAGTACAGCTGATGGTGGTATCGTATACAAGGTATATGAGGATTCGGTGGTAATGGAAGACACCCCGTCAAATCGGAAGGCCTCGCTCACGAACCGGATAGAAGAGGTCATGGCTCTCATTGCCAACCAAGTAATTCCGACCGGGAATCCACAAAACCTCACCTGGGTTTCGGTGGATTCCGAGCGGCAAGTGGACCAGGTAACCGCCAATTGGACGAAAACCTACGGTCAAAGCTGGAAAGTATCAGGTCCCTGTTGGTTACGCCTGACCGAGGAAGAATTTGCCCAGATCGTGGGTTAACCTGTTTTTTTTTCAACGGCGAGAACCATTCTCTCGCCGTTTTTCACTATGTGCTTCCTTGGGGCAGGTGCCGGGCGGGATAGCCGGGGCCTTTTTGAAACTCCAGCAATCAAACCCTTTTCTTCTGAGCTGATCCTTTTCACTGAGCGTCAGCATTTCCGGTTCAGGGGCTGCCAGCACTCCGGTGTGATACTGCTCGATGGCCTGGAAAGCTTGGGCAGCCGGAACCTGTCGGAAAAACTGCCAGTCCGCCAGCCGAGTATTGACCTGCATTCCGTAATGGAAAATGACGGCTTGCGTAATTCTTCGGGAGCGTAGGGCTTCCGGGTCTACCGATTTGAGCTGGAACAGGTTCCTATCGGCCTTTTCGGACAGGATGACCTCCAATCCGGCCAGTCGTTGCAAAATCGTCTTCAGACCATCTTTGGATAGGTTCCGCCTGGCCAGAAGCCGCAGTCGACCCCGCTCAATGTCTTCCATCGTGTAGAAATGCTCGAATTCTGGAGCATCTCCAGCCCCTGGGCGGAGTGGGGGCAAAGCCAGGCGATAGCCAAAGAAGCTTTTTCCGGCCAGCACGACCAGAAAGAATCCGCTATCTGTCCCCTTCGTGAAAAATTGACTCCTAGTACAATTCAGGATCTTCAGAGCCTGTAGAGGACCTCTCAACCCCGTGAGCTCGGATAGGTGGAAAGTCTGGTTAAAGTCCGTTTCAGTAGGGGTTAGTGAAGTGGAGAACTTCGGAATGGAGATTTCAACGGGTTTTCGGATGAAAAGCACGGAATCATCGTGACCAAGGCTCTGAACCTTGTCATAGTAATCGACAAAGGGGCTGATTATTTTCAGGAGGACGAACCTTTCCAGCGGTGGTACCAATTCCGTACCATCCCTGCCGTGGAAGTTTTATAAGCGGGGGTGGAAACCGCTGCCGCATGCCAATCTTGGTTGAACTGATGCCGTAAGCGCTCCAAGGTGTTGTTGTTCCGGATTTCCAAGCCCATTTCTCGATTCCTTTCCAGGCTGGAAACAGAGAAGTTCTCGGAACCAATAAAGGCGGAATGAAGGCCCACGATCATTTTTGCGTGCAGATATATCGGCCGCTTGGATAACAGACGGACCTGGACCCCTTGGGCCCGAAGCCACTGCACGTTCCGACGGTCGGCCGCCGACAGACTGGCCGGAAGCAGAACCCGGGCCTGCCGACCGAGACGGGCTATGGCCTGAAGAATACGTGAGTCATTGCCTAGTTCTTCCGATTCGATGTCAACAGGTGTTCCCTGGTCAATAATGGTAACCATCTGGGTAGTGGCGCCTGGTGACAGGACCAAAGCAGACCTTACCGCAGGCCCTGCCGCCCGATTGTTCCAATCCGCGGCAAAAACAGCGCGCGCGGCGGCCACTTGCCCAGGCTTGCTGGTAACCTGGATGTATTCCCGATTGTAGTGAAAGGCGGAGTAGTCGAAGTTAGCGGTACCGATGGCGCATTCCCGGCGGTTGCATACGTACTTCGCATGGTCATACACGTATCGGCCGCCCGTAGCTTCGAAACGGCTCGGCGCTGGGCGCACCTGGAGGCCCAAAGCCTCCGCCGCTCTGAATTCATGCGACACCTGCCGTGGTTTCATACCATAAGGTTTTCCGTCCAGGATCACCCGCACCTGTACCCCGCGCTGACGAGCCGCCTCCAGAGCTGAGAGTATCGGACGACTAGAAAGGTAGTAGACGTTCAGGTCCACCGAATGGCGGGCTGCTTGGATGACTTGCACAATGGGGGCCGGTCCGGCATTAGGTTCGATGTACAGCATCAATCAGTCGCTCCGTTTGGCACTGGATACACCAGCAAGTGCATGATATGGATCCGCAAGGCCTCGCAGATAGGCCTCACTTCAGGGAAAGCGATCTCTCGTTCGCCACGAAGGTAACCTTCCACGATAGGCAGACTTAATCCGGCCAGGGTGGCCAACTGCTCGGGATTCAGCCCCCCTTTCGCCATGTAGAAAGCGATCCGGAGGCCTAGCTCTTTCCGTACGTCCATCCCCAGAGTTTAGCCTAGAACAGGTGAATGAACAACTCCACAACCGCCAAAATCTCGGCACCGGCGGCTACCAGAAAGATTAGCATGACATGCAGCAGGTCACCCATTAGCCGCTCAAAGCCAACGCGCAGCCGGATGATGTCCCAGAAATCCTCCGCCGCGGATAAAAAGAGCACCAGGCCAGCAATTACCGGAATAAGCAAAACAGCTAGAAGCCAAAACATCATCAAAGCACCTCACAGGGGGAGAACGAACGACAGTACGATAGCTTAGTGTAGTACCAGAGGAGCGGACTCCACCTGATCACCAGGGAAGATGAACATGTTTTAAGGAGAAACGGATTTGCGCCGCCTCTTTCAGGTTTCGGTAAACGGAAAACCGAAACCAGAAGATCGATAAGCCTACCAGCAGCAGAAACCCGCCGAGCAGGAAACCATCTTGTACCAGGAGAGACAACACCTTCAGGTCGGTTCTATACCGGATGGCTCTCGGGTAATAGGCCCGGCCGAAGGCCAACCGGTTCAAAAAATAGAATCGGGAGGCTGAAACCCGATCGGGCTGGGTGGCCAGGTCTCGGACGGCTTGCCGAAACGCCGCGTAGTCAGCCTTCGGTAGGCGGTGATGTTCGGCAAGGACAGCCATTCTCCGCGTTTCCGAAGGAAGGCCGGATTGGACTGTCGATACCGACGAAAAAGGCCCCATGCCGTGGTGCCTTTCCAGTATGCTCGGGCCAAGCTGCAGGCCCAGGCTAAGGAAAATACCGAGGACCATCGGTTTGACAGAAGCGCGTACTATCGTAAACACAAGGCCAAGCAATAGTATCACTATCCCTAGCTTTGCTGTCAGGCTAGGGAAGAAGCTGGGGCGGGCCGGAACGGGGGGAATCAAGGACGGAGCCAGGAACCAGGATAGCCCTGCCGCCCCGGCTGCCAGCAGGAAAGCCGAGAAGGCCAGCCACATGGCGAGGCGATTGCCCATTCGCCATCGGCGTTGCCACACGTGCCAATCCCGGACCCATCCATCCCATTCGGAAGCCTTGGCGGCAACGTCCACCTCTGTTTCGTTCCCTTGATCTGACATGATTCCGTTTTCCCTGGTCTTAACTGTAGTGGGCACTTTAGCCGCGGAAAGGATAAGGCGGGCGTCAGCGGTACTTATCCCCAACACCATTACCCTACCCACTGACCGGATCGTTACTCAAGTCCTCTGCGGGGTACAAGCTTTTCGCCGATTCCCGCAGGTTCCGGCTCAGTCTCGACCTACCGCCCCACAGCAGCAGATCGGCCAGAAGCAGCACTCCTACCGCCCCTGTTCCAGAGGTTGCAATGGCGCTTAAGACTTCGGTCCTTTGGATTCTGTGCTTCTGATACCGAATTGCTCGCGGATAATAGGCCTTACCGAAGGCCAGCTTGTTCAGTAGATAAAACCTGGAAGCCGAGACCTGTTTCGGAGTAGCTGCCAGGTTTTGGACGGCTTTTCGGAAAGTAGTAACTTGCGCGGGGGGTAGGCGATGATGCTCAGCCAGAACGGCCATATCCCTAATAACCGTTGGAAGCACTTTTTCAGGAGGACTCAACAGCACTGAGTAGATCATTATGGGAAGAAACACGATAGCACTTAAAAGGGGTAAGGCTAGTACCTCAATTTCCCCGGTCACAAGCGACATCAGGCCGAAACAAAAAGCAATACCCATTACTATTGCTACCATAAAGCCTAGCCCCGGGCCAGGGTCGGCATGGGATGAAATAGGGGACAGGCTGAGATTCAGATACCAGGCCACCGCCCACCCCAGTACCGTCGCAAGAGCAACACCACCGGTAAGCCACCAAGCGGCTCTTTGAAACCGTCGCCAGACCTTTTCCTGCTTTTTGCGCCGTACCCACTCTGCTCGGGAAATCTCTACCTTTTCGACATCTCCCGAACCGATGACAGAAACTAATTCAGACATGGAAATCCTCCCCCGGGAGACCGGGAAGTTCAGCGTGGAAAAGGATGCTCGCCGAGTCCCGTAGGTTTCGGTTCAGACGAGTCCGGCAGCCAACAAGCAGCATATCGCCCAGCAAGAGCATCACTACCGACAAGGCCCCGTCCCTGGTGAATGTGTCGAAGAATGTGATTCGAGCTTGGTACCGGATCGCCCGGGGATAGTAGGCTTTACCGAAGGCCAGCTTGTTTAGCAGGTAGAAACGGGAGGCCGAGATCCGCTGCGGTTCGGATGAAAGATCTCTGACGGCTCTTTGAAACTTCGCAACTTGTGTTGGAGGCAAGCGATGCCGTTCAGCAAGGATGGCCATATTCCTGGTGGCAGGGGAGAGCACAAGATCATGACGAGGATGGAGACAGCATGATACGAGCCCGATTGGAAAGACGGCGAGTATCAGGACCAATAGTATTTGCGTGGACTCGGTCCAAAGCGCTGCCAGGACCAGGAAGCAAAAGGAACCGCCAAGCAGAATCCCCAGGAACTCTCGCAAGTGGGAACCCGGAGTAATCGGATGGGAATAGATAGACGCCGGATCCAGACACCAGGCTCCCCCGGCCCCCAAGGCAGTCACAAGGGCGATCCCGCCGGCAATCCACAACGTGATACGATGAAGCCGTCTCCAGGTCTGCTCCAGCTGTTTGCTTCTGCTCCACTCCACCTGAGAGGTTGCTACCTTCCGAGCGTCCTCCGGGCAGATACCGGAAATTATTTCAGACATGGAAATCCTCTTAGGAGCGTGGCGGAAGTGTTAAATCCGGAACCGCCGGAGTGCTGGGTACGAAACCAATACTCTTGCGAAGGGCCTCCATCCGCTGTTCCCCACGCTTACGGTCGATCGCACCTACCACTTGAATTTGGCGTACGTCGGCCAGTGTCTGATTCAGCTCCTCTTGAACCTTTTCCAGCGTGGAAGCGTCAATAACCATGCGCTGATTACTCTGCGCGATCGACACGGAGTTGGAGTGGACCATTTTGGCGTTACCCAGCAACAATGCATTCGTGGCATCATCGATCATCGTGGCCAGCTGTGCCGCTTTCTGCTGTTGCTGTAAAGCTCCACGGATACCAAAGCCTTGTTTCCAGGCTGGAATCGTGACGTCTCGTATGGTGTCGTATTTGTCGATCTGCATCTGGTTATTGGCCTGGATGATCCGGATACTCGGAAGGGCCTGGAAGGCTGCGTACTGTACGGCCTTCAGGTCGCCTATGCGCTTATCCAGGCGATGGGAATCAGCCTCCAGGTCGGCCAGTTTTTGTCTTTCGAATGGATTCGGTTCCCCCTTGGCCCGGAGTACCGCGGCTTCCCGGTCCTGCTCTTCCCGGATCGAGGTTCCGGCAGCAATATGCAGAGATAGCAGCCGACATTTTTCCTGGATACCTTGGAACATTTCGTCCAACACCAGGTTCGTTTGGTTCAGGTTGGCCTGCGTCTGGACCAGTTCTTCCAGCAGGTTGTCGATCTGTTCCTTGGCGGAACGGAACCGATCCTGGATGGCGGCCACCCGTAATTCGGTCCGTTGCGCAAAAGGGGCCAACACGCGGCTAAACACGGGCCCTACGATGGGAAGCTTGGCCAAACGTGCCGGGCCGGCGGCGGTCAGACTGAGCTCCTGATTTGCCCTTCGAGCCACGCTTACAACCTCATTCAGCTTCGTACCGAGAAGATCGTTGTCACCGGAGCGGATGCTTTCCAATATCCGATCAGTGTAGGCCGCTGTCTGCTCGGACAGCTCCCTTCCGAACTCAACGCTTATGCGAGAGCCTTCCTTTCGGGCGCCGGCCACCAACTCCCGGATGCGGGGTAGGTCAGCTTCCGACAAACCCAGCCCGATTAGGTCCATTGACGCAGGAACTTGCACAAGTTCTGCACTACTCTGATTGTATTCCATTACAAATCCTCGAAAATAGCGTCCCGTTTTTCTTTCTCAATGACGGTATCCCATATGTTTCGCTGGGCATGGTTAAGATAAGGCAGGCAAGTCTTGTATAACTTGGAAAGAAACTCATGCTCGGCTTTAAGCCAAAACCTGAGTCCATGGCATTCCTCGAACAGATTGGGAGCCAGGTGCAGAATGGCCTCGGTTACCTCCAGGTTCTCGGCCACCCGCTTGGCTACTCCCGCACCGGCGTGGTTTAGAACCTCTATTGTCCTGGAAGTAAATTCTCTATAGGTACTGGCCTGGTCGTACATATCCCTGAGTTGAATCTGATGGCTGCGGAGGTTCTTGGACAGGCGCTGAGCCAGCCAGAAACAGATCCCGACTGAAACTAGCGAAATTCCAGACAAAATTGCGATGGCAGCAGTAGGGTTCACAGTTTCGATCCTCTCAGGCACTCTGGGCGCGAACGGAGGCCAGCAGTGTTTGAAAATGTTTGAAGTGTGGCGCCATGGCCGCCTCGGCTTGCGGGGTAAGTTTACTTGGTGATACCTGCTGCGCGAGCTGTCGCCAAAGGGGTAACAGCACCTCCTTAACCGCATGATACCGATCCAGCGTCAGGAGCAGGTGTGCTTCCGCTAGCCGGGTCTGCTCGGCCTGCAGATCCCAAGTGGCGACCAAAGTTTCCAAGGAAGCCAACCTCCGGAGCAGTCGATCTTCCGGCGAAAGACCACCATACCGGCAAGTCTCTGTCTCAAGCACCGGTTCCGATGGTGTTCGACCCTGGAGCCATTTTCGGGTTTCCGCGATGAAGTAGCTGAGCCGATCGCGGTAAGCAAGAATTTCGGCCTGCTCTGTTTCCAGCCGTTGATAGAGAGCCCGCACTTCCTGAGCTTGGGCATCTACCTCGGATAGCAATGAAGCCAAGGTACTGCTCGCTTCCAGGTGGGCGGCTTGGGACACCAGATGTTGACCCAGACAACGGGCCAACCAGTTGTGTCGGCGATAGAACGTATAAGGGTGGGCCGCGGTCAACCTGGAGAGGATTTGTTCCAGAGTCTGTGAAAGCTGCGCGACCGGCTGGGAGGAATCAACCTCATTCGGTCGGATATCCGGCACCCAATCCCGCCCGAATTGCCCTATCTGTTCGGGGCGGGAAAGAAACCACTGTACCAAAGTGGCAATGTCCTCCGCCGCGGGGAGCTGCTGCTGACTGACGGCCGGAGAATCTTGCTGGGCAGAGGCTAAAGGTGGCAAGGCTGGTTCCTGAGTAAGTCTATTTATGTCAGTATACCGGAGGTAACAAGAACCCGCAAGGCCTGAAGCAGAAAACCTATTATATCCTGGCCGGTTCCTGGTGTTCAGGGCGGGACTATTCGAAACCTGCACAAAAAAGACCGGGCAGAGCCCGGTCCGGAATCAACTGAAAGAAACCATGGTATCCGTCTGACACCAAGCCACAATCAGAGACTGGACGCCTGGCGTACAACAAACGTTTTCCGGAGCCGTAATCTCCTGAAGGCAAAAGGCACCTTCCATTATGGCCGGAAAACCTCTGGAAACCACTGGTTGCGCAGATGGGCACTGTTCCCGCAGCAATTGCAGAACGTCGGCAGATCGGCTTTGCCGTAACCAGTTGGCCTTTTCCAGCAGTACCTGCTCCGCCCCGGCTTCTACATGCAGTAACACCGCCAATAACTGATCCAAGGCGGGTGTTTTGTGTGCCACTACACACAAGTGTCCAACAAACACGTCGGTTTTGGTATATACCTCCAACCTGAAAGGAGTGGATAACGGTGGAACCTGGGTATTGCGCAATAACCAAGGGCCTTTTTCCGGAGTAAGTACAAACTTGAACGGGCTTTTTGCGTGACATACTTCTAAAGCTTGGCCGGCTAGAAAGAGCTGTACCTCTCGCTTCTTTCCCACCTTCTCGAATAAACGCCAGTCCAGGGCCTCTCGTAACCAAAGAAGATCTCGTTGAAACCGTTGGCGCAAGGACGCCAAATGCTCGTCCAACCAGGGAATCAGCATGCTTTCCGCATTATCCGCGGGAAGCTGCAACAGCGGTGTCTCGGCATCGAAAATGAGGCCCAAGCTGGCCCATCTCGATGGCGTCTGAGCACGTATAACCCGATATTCAGCGATATCTGGCAGCCGCCTCGCTTGCTCCTCGATTAGTTCCCGGCTGTGCAGGCACAACCCATGGCGCTCGTGTATGGGGAGTGCCGTGAGATAGGCCTCGGCCGATAGAGCCAACTCGGAAGAACGGAGCTCCAGATTATTATCAACCCGATGACGAACCATATTGTAGCACGGTCCGCGGTAGAGGCTATATTCCAGGCCGGAAAGCTCTCCGTGTTCCAACATGCCGCTCAATACATACTCGGTATCCATCGGTCAACCACCGACGATGGGTCTTATGGCTAGGGTCTGCGAGCGAAGGATAGTTCTCGCATGCCGAGAAATTCGGACTGCGCTGGAGGTGTCTGGGGGGATTGACTGCACGACGGCCCCATTCCGCAATAACTCCTGCACGTCCGGGTCATCGATCCCACCGATCAACCCCAACTTTTTGGCGGTGTCGTCAGACATCGAAACCTGTTGGGCCTTAACCAGATCCAGATCGGTCTTCAGCCCCCGCTTGTATGTGACAGGGACAAGAGGTACCTTCTTGATGACAAAAAAGACGTAGCCTTCTTTCAGTTTCCGGCGGATCATTGCCAACACACTCAACCGGTTATCGGGAGACCAGGAGATAGTGACGTCTCCTGTCATATTCAGGAATGTAATACTGGGTGCTTCCATTTTTTGCTCCTTAAGATTAGGTCCTGCCAAATATAGGGCCAAGATGAGTCCAGACGGACAGAGCCGTAACAACTACAGTGCGGACGGGAGTGAGACCGTTGAGCAGTAGCCACCTAACAAGAAGGCCCGGAAATTCCGGGCCAGAAACGGTTAGCAGGGTAACTGGTTGCAACACCCTACTTCAGGGTAAAGCCAAGGTCTTATTCCGTACCGCGCCAAGACCTCAGCCGGTACAAAGTCAGATTCCAGCTCTTCAGACACGGCAAGAATCCGGACGACTTCGTCCGTGCGCTGCGTTATCTCGCGCGCGAGTCCTTCCGCCTGCTCTCGGAGACGGAAACCTACGGCTGAATCATTCCCATCCGGGTTGTACTCTGACCAATAGGTGACCCAGGAAGGGTCAACCCCAAGAAAAACTCCGGCTTTTTTACTGACTAAGACATACAGCATGGTATTTCTCCCTACCAATGACCTGCCTAATATAGGAAGGACCTAACAGAAAAGCCCCGGATATCCGGGGCTGAAGAATAAATACAAGTTAATCGAGGAAGGAACGAACCAAGGCGACGCGCTCCGGAGTCGACAGACCTAAAAACTGCTCCCGCGTGACACTGCGGGACAGGTCATCGACCAATCCGTAAAATTCCTCGTCTACTTCCTGCTTGAAACGCGATGGATTGCCGAACAGATACGCAATCTTCGAGTCGGAAAGCCGGCCTATGAATTTGGTGGTCAGGTAGTAGTCAGTCTTTACCTTGCAGAGGAAGGGCTGACCTGCCTCCAGAGTTCGGACCATCCAGCCTTCAATCCGTTCCCGTTTTTTCGCTTCCTTGATGACCCCCAGAGTCGTTGTCTTCCATGCTGGGCGACGAAAAACACCCCAGCTCAGACCGTCGAGCTCTTCTTCGGTCCAGCAGGAATCCTCCCAGTCCTTACCTCTGGCCCCGATCAGCCAGGGACCGTAATCGGCTTCGGCATAGGCGATGATGTGTGGATCCTCAGGGTGGAGCACCTCAAACATCAAGGTGACTTCGGCTTGTCGGAGGATCTTCAACAAATCGCCCTTGTAGGGCTTCAGTGATTCCCGGGCCATCTCAACAAAAGGAGAATCGAAACTACCGGTGGTCGTGATCAGCAATTGACCGTGGTCGTAGGGATGCCGTGTCACGCAACAAAGGAAGCCGTTCAGCTTATCCGTAGCCACCACTGGAGTGCTATCCGATACGGTTAGAGCCGTTCCCTGTTCGCCGAGGTTAAATACCTTGTCGAAAGGGTGCTGAACGATCCGCAAGGAGCGATCCAGCACCAGTCCGCGGGTCTTCCGCAACAAAGGATCCCGATCCCAACGACCGTCGTAAAAGACCCGCCGGCTGTACTTGTACAAAGTCAGACCATCTTCAGATTCGGTGGCCTTAAGAAGCTTTTCGGTCCGCAGTTTGGAAATGCGGGTGAGCAACTCTTTCTTTGCCTGCCTCATGGGCGCAAAATCAAACATCGTCGGCTGCCGGACGCTACAAACCTCGAAAGCTTGCCGATTGGCTCCTTGCTCCAAGAAGCTATCGAGTGGCAAGGCTACCAGGTTGCCGCTAAACGCCTGCTCTTCCTCTAGAGAAAAGACAGCGTCGTTGGCTGTTGTTTGGAGAACGTGCCCCCGAAGTAGCAAGTACTTGTTTCCCCGGGAATTGCCCTTCCGCCAAGCGTCAACTCCGCTGGCATAGCGAGTATCGTTGTCGGTCTTACCCTTCTGTGAGCCATATTCCAGCTCGGAACGAGGTGTGGTCAGTGGGTCAAAAGAGATCAGATTGGCATGAACCATGGCCAACGAGACGTCCGGGGTCTCCAATACATAGTAGGACGGCAGAGAGCGCAGGAAGCGAAGCAGGGGGACCTGCTCGGCCGCCGGCAGCCGGAGAAAAGCTTCCACTGTTTCCGCGGTAGCTATAGGCAGCTTGGCGGATGGGTTGCCGCCATCCAGAAAACGGAGGAATTTGCGTTCATGGTTTCCCATGATGGCATAATGCCCCCCAAGGACGCAGAGACGGAAAACAAACTTGAGCATCTCCAGGCTCTGCGGACCGCGGTCGATAAAATCACCAAGGAACAGAAGATGGCGACCTTCCGGATGCTGCAGGAAACCACCGGAATCCCGGTAACCCAAGCTGGCCAATAAGCAATCAAGCTCATCCTTCAGGCCGTGAACATCCCCGACGACATCAATACGGGCATGCAACGGCAATCGGTTGGGCACAAGCTGGATCAGGTCATCGCTTTCCAATCGCTTCAAAGGAAACCGGCTGTCCCGCTGCAACCGAAGATGGAAGCTATCGACAACCTCCTGTCCCACCCTGGCCAGACGATGCCGGTCTTGTTCAAGAAGCTGGGGATATGGCGGGTCCAGTAACAGGACCATGGCGGGCATGTTATGTTTCTCGGCGATCTTCACAAAAGCCGCGCGCGCCTCGTCATCAACAGCCGTCGTGTCCACGAAGGTCGTCAAGCCTTCACGGCAACGGATCTCCAGCATATCAGCCAACAGTCGGAATACAGCCGCATCCTGAGTGCTTCCAGGATGTTCGACTTCCTCGCCGGAAATCCATTCCCGGCGAGTGCCCAGTAGTTGCCGCCGGATCTGATCGGATGACAAAGTCATGCTCTCCAACCCGGAATTCTTCAGTACGGTAGATTTACCCGCGCCAGGGGCGCCAGACATGATATAAACGCGATGGGCTGGTAGTTCGATTTGCATAGGAAAGTCCTCAGTTATTGGTCCTACTTGGTATAGCGACGCCGGCCCGAAGCCGTGCGGTCGATGGCTATATTAAACCACAGGTCCCTTTGATTGATTAGGAGAATGCAAGATGAATATCGCAAACGAAATTGCCGTCACCCGTTATAGTTATGCCGTAGAAAACTGGGATGACCAGAAAATCCAGCTGGTCCTGGATCAGCTGAGCAAGGCCCGCACAGTCCGTGCAAAGGCCTACCGTGAGATTCTGCGGGAGGAAATGGCAGGTCGCCTTGCCTACCGCCTCCAGCCGCACTGACTCTATCTGATTTTTTCAAGGGTGCCTCTTCAGGCGCCCTTCTGTTTGTCTGGAACCAGGCGCGGGATCTGAAGGTTCTTTCCAAACCAGGCCCAGTCACCCGATCCAACGTTTGGCTTAACGAAATGCTTACGGGCCAGCGGGATGGCGGAAGTGCCCGCCCAGCCCCGAAATCTACCAGGGAAGCAGACCGAGGCAGTCTATCGGCTATGTCCTGAAGCTGTGCCAGTAGCGCGGCATTATAGCGCCCCGCCGCTTCCATAACCTCCAGATTATCCCTGCCCGCATAGCCGCCTGATGACATCGAAGCTCTCCTGTGCTATTTTTCAGTATAGCGGTAGTTGTTTTCTGCGGTCAACCGTAACTTAGTCGACATTTCGGCAGGTGCGGTAGATCCTTGGTTACCTGGCTCCCCCCCTTCGAGGAACTCACAATGTCCACCTATATCCGAAACAGTTCTTTTCCCTTGCTCGCTCTGCTGCTTTCGGCCGCGTGTCTGCCGGCCTTCGGCGCAAGCCTGCCGGCACTGCCGTCCCAGCAGTTTGAAGCCAATGCCGAGCACCTGGATAGGCCCGCGGCAGAGGTTGGCTCTTTCCGGACAAGAATCGGACAACGGATCATTGCTTCGCCAGTCTTACAGGACGGTTTTCTCTGGGTAGCTACCGGCCAGGGAGGAAAAGTCCAATCCGGTCAAGTCGCCAAACTCGACCCGCAGGATGGTCACGTTCTCTGGAAAAAGCAGCTTCCCAACATTGTCATGACCCAGCCCATTGTGAGTCAGGGCTTAGTTATCGTCGGCCTGGGCGGCAACCGGATGTATTTCTTGAATCCGGGCTATACCTGTCACTCTCCCTATGAGCACGCCATTCTTGGTTTATCGACCAAGACCGGCCAGGTGCTTTGGACTCATCCAACCCGCTGCCAGGACATGCCTACCTTCGTGGCGGTGGACGGCCTGGTCATGGGCCCTACTGGCGGTAAACAGTTTCTGGCACTTGATCCAACAACCGGCCGGACCGTCTGGAAGCTGCCCTTAGCTGGCTGGTCGGCCATGTCTTCGCCGGCGCTCGCGGGGGATAACCTGTACTTCGGAACGGATGACGGAGTCACGGGTACCCACCGGTTTTACGACATCAACTGGAAAGAACGTCGAATCGTATGGAGTCATAACTTTCCCCGGGCCGTAAACCTGGGCGAAGCCTCTCCCGTTCTCAGCCACGGCCTGGTTTTTACGGCATATATGGAAAAGTCCGCCGTGCCCTTGGGTACCCTGTGGTCCGCGCTCCGGGACGGAAAAAGCCTTCCGGCCATTACATTTCGGCTGGCCGCGATGGATGCTAAAAACGGGAGGCTTGTTTATGATGAAGCTCTGTACTCCGTGCCGACGAACCCGTGGAAATGGCTTAGTTTCTCGGGATCCGTCTGGATATCGAGCAGAGATAGCGACCTAGAGGCCTGGTTTCACCAGGAACTACCGGCACTGCACCTAGATCAGCGGCTATTCGCGTCGGAGCAGAGCGGGAAACAGCACCCGGGGATTCACAATCCTCCGCTCACGGCCTGGCACAACCTGATTTTCGTGGAACCTCGAGTAGGAGGCAGACTTTTTGCTCTGGACGCGCGGACCGGTTTGATGCGGTGGCAGTTGAACACCGGGCCGGATATCAGTAACCCCAACATTCGAGATGGTTGGCTGTATACCGTAAATGCCCGCGGAGTGCTGTATGTCGTAAACGCGCAGACCGGGAAACTGGCAATGACCCAGAATCTCGGAACCGGTGTAGTGGGTCCGGCGGAAGTCGTTCTTACGCCCGGGCATCTGATCACCGGGGGGTCCACTGGAATTTTGGTATCTGAGCCTGATCCGGTTAAACGGATTCCAGGGCTGGCCGCCCTGCTCGGCTCCGGAGCTTAAAGAAAAGCGAGGCCAAGGCCTCGCTTAAAAGAATTACCGCGGCTATTAACCGCTGTCAGCTGAAAAACGATCCTGTGTATCACAACCGCCAAGATCGTCACGATCGAACTCAATACCTTCCGCCAAGTAGGGGGAAACTTCAGACCCATTGCGTTTCCAGGTCATTCGCGCCATCCATTTGCCGTCCGGCAGTTTCTCCGTTACCAGCCACTTTCCCGTCGCCGTGTAGAAAACAGCTCCCGGAACCACCTCGTTAGATTGCATGCGTTATCTCCGTCTCAGACCTGCAAAACGCGACATTTCCGACTCGCCAGCAGGGCCGAATACCTTGGTCACGTACTCCCCGCCCCCGCCGACAGATCCCCGACCTTCGTCCTGGTGATACTCGTCGTTTCCCGTGAAAACTCCGCCGGAACCACGACACCAGGATATCTTGGCCAGACTCTGGTAAAACTTGAGACCGACTGGGTGGTCCCAGGTTGCCTCCCGCGCATGATTATTCTCCGATACGGACCACCACAGCAGTGGTTTTTTACTCAGGTCGGCAGAGCCAAAGGGACCGACGGGAATAACGGTTGCCGTGCTTTTCAGTAAAGGGAAATCCTTGCGGGTGGGCTTGCGCAGTCTGTTATGGCTGAAGCAGGAGGATACCAGATCTTCCCCGTCCGCCCAGCTCGGTAGCCGACGAAGAAAAGAGGAAGTTTCAGGGTGGAACCAGGCCTCACGCGGCCCGGGCCGATTCTTGGCCGGAATTTTCTCGAGAAGCGAGTACAACTGCAATCCCAGCCGGAACCGCTGCTCTACGAACTCATTATAGGCTTCGATCAACTCCCGTCGGACCATGGAAAAAACAGCGGTCGGCAACTTAAGGAACCCATTCTCATATTCACGACAAGACATATAAACTACTCCTTTTATTGAGATCCTGACCAGGAAACCTGGTAACCAGTATAGGGCCGGCCGAACAGCAGCGCAAAAAAAGCAGGGGCTGAGCCCCTGCTGGAAATATCTAGGCTACATCGGCTTCTTCGGTTTCGTCGGCCTTGTACTTGAGTTGAGACAGCACACAAGCCGCCCGGTCTTGATCGGATCGGACTCCCAGGTAGACGGGCTGATACAGACGACCCCCCTGCGGGTACGCGTACAAGTAACGAACTTCAATGATGGCGCCAGTGAATGGAACCTCGAAATTCGGCGGGATGGTCACGTTTCCCAGTGGAACGGCCCGCCCTTGCTCATCGTAGCACTGATAGGCGACGCTGCGTTTTGCGTGGTGCACCATGGATACTTCCACGGTAGCGGAGGCCACGAACTTGAACTTTCGTTGGGAACCCCCGCTGTTGGGCCGGCCTGGTACGTAGGGAGCGCGAACATCCTTGACTACGACACCTTCGCCGCGGCGCGCCTTGACGTCGGCCAGAAGCGCGTGTTTTTCTTCCGCGGTCTTCGCAATGGGCACCACGAAAGCCTTCGAGGCTCCGGACAACCCGGCGCCCAGGAACTTTTCGATAGCGGCATAGCGGTCACCGTAGCCCTGCGTTCGAAGGTTCTGCCCGGCATATTCCAGTAAATCGAAAACGGCATACCGGTCCCCCAGGATCTCGCCATCCACCAGGCAGTCGCTTAGCTTGGACATCTCGGCAGCCAGCGTTTCAGGCAACGGCACAATCAATCCTTTCCGGTTGGCACCTTGGCAAACTACGGTCGCTGAATGGTCAACCCGGATCGCGCGCCGTTCTCCGTCTATTTTCTCCTGCCAGACCAGCTCAGGATCGTTGACGGTGGACATCAGCTCCGCTTCCGTCATGGGGTTGAGCAGCTGGGGAATAAAACCAGAGACCCGGTCCGCCAGTTCCGTTTGTTGGAAAGCTTCGCCGCTCTCCCCAGGGGTATACCCCTTGCTCATCTTTTCGCGCACGAGCTTGTCGTACACTTTCTTGGCCTCCTCGTAGGGAAGAGGCGTCTTGGTCTTGGTCCCGGTAGCCAGGGCCGAATTTCGCCGGCCGTACTGGAACGTAACAACAAAAACCTCCGAAGTCCCAGCTCGGACCAGTTGAGCGTGGTATTCCTTGTCCGAAGACCCATCCTTGTAATACAAGCTAACTTTCTCTTCCATGGTTCATCCTTTTGTCCTGAGCCGGTCGAATACCGGCCTTTAATATAGACACAGAAAAGCCCCTGATAAGGGGCTTGGCATAGTCTGCGCGGCCGGGGTTTCAGCCGGTGAGATCCTTAACGCGGTCAGTTCGAGCAGCAGGGGGTAGTGGGGGCCAGATTGGACTCGCTGCAGGACGGGACACTAGTGATTCCGACAGAAGAGTCGGCGGCGGCGCAAGAGTTCGCAGAGATACCGGCCTGGGTGACGAAAGAACCATTCACGGTCCAATTACCAGGGGGTATGTTGTCCAGGTATTCTGGGGCCAGTGCGCTGATGCTCGGGGGCACTGCACCCGAATTGGCGTTCTCGTAGAGCAGGATAGCGCCTGAAATCTGGTCGGCCTGAGCCTGATAAGTGGCGGCCTGCGAACGGGCTTCGCTGTCGCTGAATTCAGAACCTCCGTAGTAGATAGCGGCAACGGCTAACGCTACGGTTACGACGACGGCGATGATGGCGATAATGATTCCGAACATGGTGAAATCCAGGGGGAAATAACGAGCATACAGTATAGCCTACGATTCCGCACCAGGGAGTAATTCCACCTCGGAGGATTCGGCGGGCGTCAGGGAACCGGTCCAAAGCGCGAAGGCCCAGTTACTGGCGCATAGCCATGACAATGTAGCGGGTAAACCCATCAGTTATTTCCATAGCCTCCTTGGGTCCGTTCAACCGAATCTGCCAGGTTTCCCCGGTAAGGATCTTCGCCGCATCCAATAAGAAATCTCGATTCATCAGGGTCAGGCAGTCCCCTTCGCCACTAAGCCAAGTGACTGGAAGCTCGGAAACGGCTTCTTCCTGGATACCGGTTGCTGAAGGCCTGGATTGGATAAGGAGACAGTCGTTTTTAGTCTCCAGACGCAAAACCGGACTTTCGGTATCGGTAAGCGGGGCCACTTGTTGCAACGCAGCCAACCACTCAGCAGCGGAGACCTGCAAGTGGTGTTCGGCGGTTTCCGGGAGAACTCTTCGATAGGCGAGGTACTGACCGTCCAGTAGGGTACTTTCCAGATAGAATGCGGGAGTCCTGCAAATGAGCTTCTGCGGGGTAACCGACCACTCGGCGTCAGGATGAAGCCGGGCCGCGGTCTGAATCAGGGAGAGGTTAACAGCCGGTATCACGACCTGCAGCTTCGGGCCACGAATCTCTTCCAGAAGAGGAGCCTGAAGATGCGCCAACCGTTTTCCATCCGTAGCCGTCAGCCGGTATTGACTCTTCCCTATTTCCAGGTAGACCCCGGTCAGTATTGGAAACGTATCGTTTTTAGCAACCGCGCAACGGATCCGTTGCAATTGTTCCGCGAACGCTTCTCCAGGGAATCTGACAAGCGTTTCATTTTCAGGTTCATAGACCCGGTCGTCCAGGAAAACCGGGGGAATGCCAATTGCCTGCAGTTTGCTGCGGGAATTGCTTCCCCGAATCTGCAAGTATTCCGAAGAAATCTGTAGCCGCAGCGTGCTTTTTTTTGACAGAGGCTTTACTACTTTGGCCAGTTTTTCGGCTTCGATGTAAAGCGTGAACGGTTTCTCCGGAGCGTCCTTCCAGACAATATCCGGCCAGGGTTCCTGTAATCTGATCCTCCCGTTATCCGTTAACCCCTTGATCCCCTGTTTCGAGCAATCCAGCCGCAGCAGCGGACTGCCGGAACCTGCCGCCTGGCCGGCCGCGGAAGCCATGCGAGATAGGTAGTCATACGTAGAATCGCGAAGCGCGGTGCAGGCAGTCATGGCTCGACTCCTTCTCCGGCATTCGGTTCTACCTTACCCCGATTCAGGTCTTGTTCTACCGCAGCTCGGCGCGCTTGTTCTTTGTCCGCCCAGAGTTTTGCCTGATTCCAGCGTTGGTGCAGTTCCGGATCTGGACTTTGCAGGATATATCCGGTCAGCATGGCCTTACCTAGGTGAGATTGAAAGAGACCGTATTCCCCCTGTAGCTCGACAGCCAAGGATTGGTCTAACACGCGGGAGATGGGGTACGAGTGGGCAGGGTTTCTTTCCAGAACCAACCGACCGATAGGATCAAGGTCTTCTTTCATGTTTTCGGCTCCAAGTAGTATACCGCAAGTATACCACGCTTCGCTCGTGCAGACCACCTTTCCTGGACCTTCGTGCCAGTTTCCCCGGCGGAGAGCTGCCTCTTATTTTTCGATCGGTGCTGTTTTTAGTCCCGTTCGACGGATGGCCTGCCGCTGAACAGAGTGTCCTCGCTAATAGCGATACAAGCCCCCCCCAAAGCAGGCTACGTTAGGTACGGACTGAGCTTTTGCTCGTTTCTGGCAATTTTAAACGGGTAAGTACCGGTCCGTCCGATACCGTAGCGGTACCGGTCCAGAGCGGCTTGCCAGTCGTTTCCAGCCAAGTGGTAGCAGTGCTGCAAGTAATAGCCAGCCACCCACAACGAAACGGCGGGATTCTCGGCCAGCACTTGGGCCCAGTTTCTTCCGCGGAAATCAGGCTGTAACCAGGGGTGCTTTTTCAGCACAGTCTGCAAAGCCGTATAACCTACAGAGCCTACTCCGTAGTGCGCCGGACTCTGTGGGAACAGCCCCAAAGAGCTTTCCTGATAGGCCACTGCCGCGAGCTTAGGTCCAACGCCGATCTCCTGTCCAATACGAACTGCCAGATGCAGGACCTGTTGCTGTGCCGGCGAAAGCCTAGGAGCCGAGGCCGGTAAGGCCGGTAAGGCGGCGGGAACCGATTTCGGGGCAAAGGCAGCCACGGTTCCGGGCAATTCCGAAGACAGAGGAATCTGGGAATAAAGTGGGGTCTGTTCGAACCGTGGGGGCACTGACGAGATGTGCCAGACCGCTCCAGAAAGTAGACCGAGGCCCGTTATCAGGGAATACAATGTGTTTTTAGGGACAGAATGGATCCCACCGGAGCCTAAACGACTAGCTCCTGATTCTGGTTTGCGAGCCAGCAAGAGTACTCCTCACATCGACGATGGCAGACAATGAAGTTTCAGTATAGCACATGGTTCGATTCGCTGGAACAACGTAGGGTGGCTATACTATAAACAGGTCATTTATTATAGAGGTGTAGCTTATGTTTTACTCTACCGAGATTTCCGCAAAAGCCTTGGCCCGTCAGTGCGAGGAATGGACCCGCCGTGAACTGATTGACGGGATCGCGTTCTTCGCGGTTGCCGCGCAGGGAGATAGTTATTTTCTGCGGCATATCGCCGTACTGCAGGAAGAAATTGAACTGCGAGAAAAATGATTCCAGGACCCCAGCTTGCTGGGGTCTTCTCTTTTTAGGCGGTCAGACGGCCTTGAACGCCTTACGCCGTTTGGCAACCTCCAGCTTTTTCAGGGCCTCCGGAAAATCCCGCCGAAGACTGGCTTCGATAGCCTGCTTCATCGCCGGGTCCGATTCCCGGGTAAGTCGCTGCTCGGTTTCGGTTTCCAGTGCTTCCATTCGGGCAGTGTTGCGCTGCCTTAATCCGTGGAGGAAATCTTCCTCGGAAGACCGGTAATTGTCGAGGACCATGCCAGCTTTGGTAAATTCCTTGCGGTAATAGGTCAGGAATGGTTCGTCCAGGAGGATTCGGCCATCCGGCCCAACCCGGTACCGGTCTTTCAAGGGGATCTGAGCAACCGGATCGTTTTCCGCGAGGTAGGCTTCATATTTCTTCGCGATCTCTTCGATCTGTACCGGGTCCATCCCGGCTTCCGTCAAACTGTCTACCAAACCCATGGTCCGCTCTCCTGCGAAACTCGACTTAGGTTAAAGTATACCCCTGGAGGTTGAGTTTGTCAAATGTAGCCAAAGCAGGCTTTGGGCTATGGGATGGCCGGGCGATAGCGACGAATCTTACTCCGCGTCAGGGTATCGCGCTATCGGATTCTTGCGAATCTGGCTTAAAAGATATTCCGCGTGAGTACCATCTTTTAACTGGATCCGCATCAACCAGTCATCCCCCAAGTGTTTGATGGGAGACACTACTTGATAAGCTTCGCCAAATTCCGTAAAGCGCCGCCATTCTCCAAGGTGGAAATCGGTCTGGGCAGACTGATGGGGGCAATGCTCGGAAGGGCCACCTGAAGATGAAGGTTCCACCCTATTTTCCACTTTGTGTGAGGCTTCTACTGCCAACTTGAGGAAATACTTGCCGATATTGGCGACAGCATTTACCAGTTCTTCGGTTTCTTTAGACATGCCTACAGTTCCTCAAAGACTAAGCAAAGTTGCTCAGGGGAATTACCCACACACTGGACTACTGCTCCTGCCGTGCAATTATAGACCACCCTAAATAGAAAGCAAGCATCAGTTAGTGTTAGTGCCGATCGGGGCACGGACAAGACACTTATTCGCACGGTTGATCCACGTCGTTTAAGCGTGGCGGGGGTCCTACCGAAACTTCAGGAATCGGGATATCTTCGGTAAGGTAGTTGAGCAGGTGAATCATGACCGCGAACACGGCCGGCCCGAGAAAAACACCGATTACTCCCATTGTGGAAACGCCCGTAAGCATTCCGGTGATTATCCAGAATACCGAAGGAGTGGACTGATCGGAAGACACGATACGTGCCAAGACTGGCTTGCCAAAATTGTCAGCGAACCCCAGGATCACGAGACCGATGACAGTCACCAGTCCAGCGATCCACCATTGATGCTGGAAGAGCAAGAATCCGCCCAGGCTAATCATGCCTACCGTTCCGACAATTGGGATGATAGCAAACAGGGACAGAAACAGCGCCAGCACAAAAGCGAAGGGAATGCCTGCAAGGGAGAACAGGAGCCAGAAGCACAGCACTTCCCCCATGACTCCGGCAAAAACGCTCCAGGTGACAGCGCGGACAGTGCCCACGGAAACCCGGATTGCGGATTCCAGGAGAGGACTCAATGCGCCCACCCCTTTCAATATTCGTTCCGCGTCCTCCGCGTCCTTCAACAGGAAGAAAAACACGAAGACCGCGATCAGAAGGTTGGCCGTAACTCCGCCAGCTCCGCGGAAAATGCCAATTACATAGGGCACCTTTGATGGCCATGTCGCGAGCGGGTGCGAAAACAGGGCCACGGCGTGATTCCAGGCCGGAACGAAAGTACCGTGCAGAAGCGGAAGATTCTGCAAAAAATCCGGGACCGGCCAATGTCCGGCGGACTCTTTTTGCCAAAGAGGAATCAGAAACGCGACAACTCGAAGAACTTCCGCCGTGGCTACCCCTGCGAAAACCAACAGGAGCAACAGCATGCCGGCGGCCGCCAGGAAGGCGTATCTGGCCCTGTGGTGGGCTTCAACGCGATGGAAAAGCGGGAAAATAGTGATGGCAAGGATGGCGCCCCATCCGGCCCCGAGGAGATAGGGGTGCAGCAGCCACAAGGCTGCCATGGCCACCGGCAAGGCGATCAACAGCCAGGGGCCTCGCTTTAGTTGGTTCATCGAACGGTTTCCTTTGGACCAGGGAGAGGATCAGCTCTTTTAAGACTAGTCGGCTTTCTCACGGTTTCCACTGTTTAATTCTTGCCAAAGATGGTTGGCATAGACAACTATGGCCACGAGGTTGATACCGGCACTGACGAGAAACGTACAAAGAGAACCGTATATCATCCAGGCAGGTTCAGACTTGCCTACACCGGACCACCTAAGCAGACCAATTCCTGCAAAGAATACGATGGCTATCGCAAGGGCTACGATGAGCCCCAATGCTACTGTGGTCCACCAGGTTGCGATCTTCGGTTTCCAGAAGATCAAAGAGTTAAACCGTTTCACGACGGTTTGTCGACTTGCTTACGGTCGCCATCCTTCCGTAAGGTTTTTTCCATTTTTTCCCAGAGCCCGACAACATGTCTGTCAGGGATGGCACTTGTCGAGATATTGCCCACAATCGGGAGTACTCCGGAGCTGCCCACCACTTTAGGCAACTTGCCGTTCCACTTGCGAATCGCCTTGAGTTGGATGACCTCCGGCGTGATGGTCTTCTGCAGAAGCGCCTGAGCTTGGGACTGCGCTTGCGCGCGCACAACCACCTGTTGTGCATCCACCCGGGCCTTCTGGAGTTCGTAGGTAGCCTGAAGAGCCTTCTGCTGCGCTACCTGCTTTTGTTCGATGGCTTGGCTGTATTGCGGGCTGAAAGAGAAGTTGGTGATGTTCACGCTGTCTACCACCACCCGGTACGGCCTGAGTGCACTGCGAATCTGCTGCTCAATGGCGGTGCGAACGGCATCACGCTCGACGATCAGGTTCTCGGCGTTGTAATGGGCCGTAACCGCTTTTACCGCGTTAGAGATCGCAGGATCAATGACCCGCTGCACCAGGGATTTTTCAGTGCCGACGTGCTCGTAGATCCACTCGGCATCCTGCGGTTGCAGGTTCCAGTTGACCGCCGTGGTGGTCTCAACGTCCTGCAAGTCCTTGCTGGCCGCGGTCTCAGGTGCCTGGGACTTCTGGATGCGAACGCTCATTTTCACCACGCGTTGCATGAACGGGGCCTTAAAATGAAGTCCAGGCTGCAGCACGCCTGGCTGTACCGCGCCCCAGGTCATGAGTACTCCGCGCTGACCCGGCCCGATGGTAAACACGCTACCGAAAAGGAACAACAGAAGTAGAGAAGAAGTACAGAATAGCATGAACCCCAGGACTCTTATAGAATTTGTGGAAAGCATTAAAACTCCCTGTATCACTAAGCAGTGGGATGTAACTACTGGAACAAATTGACAGGCAGTATACCACCGCTAAAAATCCGGTCAACTCGGCCCCGTCCCCCAGTCTTTGCATCCGGCCCTGTTTCAGGCTATACTTTACACATACTAAGTACTACTAGAGAAGGAACTACCATGCTGAAACTACCTTTGATTCTACCTGAGATTGAGGCTTGCTTGCTCCGGGACACGAAGACTGGTGAATATCATTTGACCAAAGTTGGAAAGGACGTCTGGGGCCCGCTGTTCGCGGAAGCCGGCTACGATATCCGTCAAATGCTGGATCCAGAACGGTTTCTGGAAACCATTAAAGCCGTTCTGGCATGGCGCCAAAATCAGGCATTCCAGGAAATGATCCTAGAACAGAAGAACACGGATCCCCGGCATCCGGGACGGAAAATGACGGAAGCCTTGATTAGCGGCACGCCGGAAGAGTTTCTGGAGGCCTTGGCCGCGGAAGAACGGCAGTACGAAGCGCAGGAGCGCAGGTCGGCGTTCCGGACGGTTTAAGCAAGGGGGGCCAGCCCGACCTGGACAAGGGTGGGGCACTCATGCGACGGTAAGGGCTATATTACAGGCCGGATTCGCCGGTTCTCGCCAACCGGCGAGCTTACTTTAAGGAGTTTTGCATGTCTGAACGGGTAACAATCGAAGCTTTCTTCCACGAAGCACCCCCTGAAATTCTCGACGAAGTTAAATTTCTGGCTGAAAAAGGGGGAGATCTGGCGGAGGATTCAACTCAGCAAACGGCGCATGTCGTATTCAAGTCTTTCCTGACGACCGACGAGTACCAAACAGTCCTGGCCTGGGCTAAAGCAACCCCTACCAAAGCAGGCACGGGAGCCGTCGTAGTTCTCAAGAACTATGAAGATCCATTCTCCTTCTCCTGGCACAGTTCCAAAGAAGCGGGGCGACATTGGAGCGAATCTCTGGCGGGCTATACCGGTCGTTTCGAGCATTTGCTGCACATGGGGTGAGACCCGGACCGGCGCCTGCCGGTCTTTTTTAGCCAAGATCAAGTCTGGAGGTTTTTTGCTAATCGAACCAATTCCCCCGGCTCCGGGGTATTTCAAGAGATGGGCGCTACAAAGCCTGCAACTACTTTTTTTCGCACCTTTGGTATGGAGTGCCGTTGGGCTTCTTATCGCTCTGTACGCAACTTTTCAAGTTGCCTTGCAGTCATTCTGTAACTACCACGTGTACAGCACGGCAGTCACTTGGTTCTCAGGATTGATCGCTTCCATGAGCTATGGACTCACTCTTCCGACCCTGCTACTGACTCTGGCACTGGCTGGCGGGGTGGCTGAGAAACGGTACTCCGTTCAATTCATGTTCTCCGCGATCTGGGCCCAGCGGCGTCTCATATTAAGAGAAAGTCTGTTTTTCCTGCTTTGGCTTAGTATCCTATATTTAATTATCTCTGGTCTAACCCCTACCTCCAAATCGAGTACAGTCCCTTCCCCGGGCGCTACTTTTTGCCTTTCGGAAATCCTGAATATTCAGCTTCTCTCCGTATTTATCGGCGAAATACTGGCTGGTATGGCGGTTGTATACTTCCAGGCCGGAAAGCCTTTGGACACCGTCAAACCCCTGCGCCATCTTCATAGGTCCTTGCAAATGCTGCCTGGCTGGCGCCGGATATACCTGCCGCTAGAGGCCTCCGGTATGGTAGTAACCCTGGTCGCCGTTTTTACGTTGTTTCAACCGATACCTAGCGATGTCGTATACTGGATGTGCGTGGTGGCCGCACTCGCTCTTCTCTTTTGTAGTGCATTTGCCTATGTCATGTTCCGGGAAATATTCAGGTTGCCAAAGGTGGCCGTCGAGAAATCCTCGATAGTTCGTAACCAGGTGGCCGTGCCCCTGAGCGGCAACTGATAGCTGTCACATCGCCCTTCAGCCCCCGTTATCAGACCGCGGCGCCCCAGGCGGCTTAGTTGCACCGGGTTGAGCACATAGATACACTACCGGCAGATTCTACACGAGATCAGAAGCCATGGCCCTACAACCGGCACTATCCCCCCAGCTCAGCGAAATCACCGCACGACCCCGGCTGAGACTGGAATTAAACAACCTGAATCCGGAACAGCTGGCCGTAGTTACGGCCGATCCAGACGCCCACCAAGCCATCCTGGCTGGCGCCGGGACAGGGAAAACCAGGGCACTGACCGTTCGGATTGCCTGGCTTATAGAACAAGGAGTAGAGGCGGACCGTATCATAGCCTTGACCTTCACCAACAAGGCGGCCCGAGAACTCCGTGAAAGGCTGACCAGCCTATTGGGCAAAACCAAGGCACAGGGCCTGCAAACAGGTACATTCCACTCTATCGGGCTACGCTGGCTCAAGCAGTACGGAAAAGTACTAGGATTGCAAGGCAGTCAAATCCACTGCCTGGATCCGGATGACACCGAAGCTTTGGTTCGCCGGCATATGAAACCAGACCCGTACTGGCAACGCATGGAAATGAAGCCCAGAGATGCGCAGGTAGCCCTGTTCAAGTACAAGCGGGGATTGTACGTTTCCGCAATGGAAAATGATAACTGGCCAGAACGTACGCCAGAGTACCGGGCACTGGGTCTGGACCGAGACCTGGACTCCCCAGTACACCGGCTCTATCAACGTTACGAGACGGAAAAGGCGCAAAACAGCGTTCTGGATTTTGAAGACCTGTTACTATTGCCACACCGCCTTTTCGCCCAATCTCCACAAGTTCTGGGGAGATTACAGGCGGAACTGAAGCAGGTCCTGGTCGATGAGTTCCAGGATACCGACCATTTTCAGTATGCCTTACTGGCCAGACTCAGTCAGGTAGGCCAACCCTGGAAAGGTGGCCCCCGATTTACGGTGGTCGGAGACGATGACCAAAGTCTGTACTCCTGGCGAGGCGCCACCACCGACGTGTTTAACCGCTACCTGCGTGACAGCGGAGCTGAGCTACGCCGGCTAGAGCAGAACTACCGCTGCAGCCCGCTTATCCTGCAGGCGGCCAATGCGGTCATCGACCACAATTCCGACCGGCTGGGCAAAAAACTGTATACCACCAGAACTACAGGAACCAAACTTCGTTTCGAAGCCTACACGGGCAATCGCGAGGAAGCTACGGCCGTACTGCGACAGGTCCAGGACTACCTGGCCGGAGGCGGGAAGCCTTCCGACATTGCCATCCTATACCGGAAAAAGCGCTTCTCCAGCGACCTGGAGGCAGCTTTTTTCAAAGCCGGAATCCCGTACAGGGTCTACGGTGGCCTCGATTTCTATCGTCGGGAAGAAGTGAAGCATGCGCTGGCCTTCCTGCGGCTCATCGCCCATCCTGAGGATAATCTGGCCTTTCGCCGTGTTGTCAATATTCCCCCCAGGAAATTCGGCTCGGCTAAGTTGGAAGCCTTGGAAGAATTCGCCGAAACATGGGGCTTGAGTCTCTATGCCGCGGCCCGTTCCAGCGATAGCCCTGCCCGACACTTGGTGCAAACCCTGGATCAGCTACGGGATGCTTGGAATGACCAGAGCCCAGCCATTCGAGACCTGGGGACTCTGGTCCAGAATTGCCTGCGAGATACCAGGCTACTCGACTGGTATCGTCTGGAGCAGAAAGACAAAGAGAAGGGAGAGATTCAGGCCGATCGTCTACTGGCTCTAGTCGAGCATGCCACTCAGTTTCAGAGTCGGGTGACAGCTGACGGAGACACCGAGAATTTACTCTCCGATTACCTGGCAGAAAGCATGCTGGAAGCCGAAGCCACCGCTGCCTCAGACCGCCCCGCGGTCAGTCTGATGACGGTGCACAAGGCTAAGGGCCTGGAATTTCCGGTCGTATTCATGATGGCATTGGAAGAAGGGGAGTTTCCGGACGGAAAGGCCCCTGTCGAGGAAGAGCGACGCTTGTTCTATGTGGGCTTGACTCGTGCAAGGGATCACCTGTACCTGTCGCACGCCGACAAGCGCTTTGCGTTCGGTGAAGTTCGCCCTGCTTTCGCCTCCCGCTTTTTGCAGGAACTGCCGTCGCCGGTCATGGATCTGAAGACACCGTTAGCTCAGCTGGCTGACAGTGAGGAGAGTATTCCGCTGTTGTCCTGAAATGGATTCCCGGGAAAAACAGCGGTCGCACTCTACAGCCTCCGACGGCTGAGTACCGCCGGTTTTTGATTCAGAGAATGCTCAGGATAGCGCTACGAGCGTCCCAAGCCTTCCGGACTTGTTCCAGACTTAGCTCACCGACCGGTGCAGATTGACAAGCCTGCAGCAAGGCGATAATGCTTTCGGCCATTTCCTGATCCAATCGCGTCAGCTTTGCCAGCGTATCGGCCTCGTTCCGATGCCGTTGCCAAACCCGGTCATTCTCCGGAACTGGCGCTGTACGGACCAAGGCCTCCACCGCCTCCAGCTGCTTGCCGAAAGCCTCCATGGTTTTGGCGACATGCACCGCAGTCTGGTCAGGGAACGGGTGTTCCCGAGTAGGGGGTGGAAGGTGTTCCCGTCGCCAGTCCATTTCCCGGGCCCGCAAGGTCTCGCGGCATTGGCCCAGCAATTCCGACAGCCGAGAGCGGATCAGGAGATCGTCGGCCCTGAGTTGGTTTTCCTTCCGATAGGCGTTGTAGCCCCATCCGTAGAACAGGTTTTCCACTAGGCGCCGAACCGATCCGGCGGCGGTAATGGCGTTGGGAATATCCTGGATATCAATATTTTGCGACATGCCTGCTCCTAAAGAGCGGCCAGTATGTCTGGCCGCAACAAGGGAATTCCGAGAATTACTTCCCGGAAATTTCCGTCATTCCCTGGGCGTTCCATGTGCCCAAAGCGCCGCCCACCTGGAAAGGTACACCGGCTGCTGCATTGGGCGCTGACACCAGCCCTTTCTCAGCCATCTTGAGTCCCAGGTAGTAGCGCACGGCTTCGTGGGGTGAAAGGCCGAAGGCGCGCAGCGAGATCAGTTCCCGCATCCGGTCGTCACGGGGCAGGATCAACACCTTGAGGTCGTTCAGCAGGATGCCGTACACACCCAGGAACTCGCTCAGATGCTGCTTGCACAGTTCCACTACATCGTGGATGTGCTCATTGATTTCCTCCAGCGGGGTGACCTGGATTACCTGATTGATAGCCTGTTCGATTACCGGACCAGCATAGGTTGCCAGTTCTCCGATGGTGATGGAATTGCCATCAAAGGGCATGTGGGTGATGAGCTTCAGAGCATCTTCCTTGGTGTCGATATGGACATAATAGTCCACCTGATACACCACTTCAGCCATTTCCTTGCTGGTAGCCACCCCTTTGTTCTGGACAACTTGTTTGGCGCGCTGCACATACAGGGTCTCGTATTGCCATGGAGAGGTGCCGCTAGTGAAGAAGTCCCGCACCAGTCCGCCCAAAATCGGCTTGTCCGGCGTGGTGATAGGGTACTGGCCGGTGTCATAAACATCGAGGACCGCGCCCCGACTCTTGAGGACCGCGAAGTGATTGCTTTCGACCGTGAGCAACGAACCTGAGACGATGTTTTCGTCGGGATACTTCCAGGCCAGGACTCCAGGACGCATGACGTCATTGCCGTCAGCCTGCAACGTGGTGATGACCTGGCGGGTGAGACTACTGTTACCGCTACCAAATGCCATAAAGGTTACTCCTTGGTTGGTGGTTAAAACTGCTCGCGGGATGCGAGCTCCTACTGCTTACCTGCACCCACCCGACTAACGCCTAGGCAAGAGCAGAACCGAGCATAATAGTACCCGGTACTAAGCCAGATTGCAACCGGAATTAGGCACCTGTGCCATCCCGGGGGGATTTGGGACTAAGCCAAGTCGCGGGGGTTCGAGATACGCAGAACTGAGGCTGGTCTGGAGGCAAGCTCCGTTCTTCAGGGCTGTTTGTTGATGAATAGAAGCAAATCTCGCAAGCCAATTACTCTTGCGCACCAGAGACCTAAGGGAACAGCTGAAGCATATTCAATCCGTCGGCGTATGATCGGCCAATCCCTGGCTGTCCTCCGCAAGCCTAACAAAGCTCCGCGTAGAGACCTGATTTGACGGTTGCGATACGCGATATCAAGCTTGGACCGAGCCATGGCCAGAGCACGAGGTACATCGGCTGCCTGCTGAATGGCGACCATTCTAGCCCGCCTAACCTTCGGATCCTTGTCCATAAACTGGGCCCGGTGTTGTAAATCGGTCAAAAAACCGTCGATTTCCTGCTGCAGTCCGTCCTGGATGGGGCGTGCCGTACGATAAAGGAAGTCACATTCCTTTCGGCGATAAGCTGGGTCCTCCCGTTCGCGCAGGGCCCGATAAATGGCTCCTGGATTCGCGCCCTGGTCCTTGGCTCCTGCGGGCAGGACACGACAAGTTATCGGATCGGATATTTCAGCCGCAGACTCCGACCGCTCCTCCGACAAAGGCTCTTCAAGAGCGGTTTTCCGGATCAAGTTGATGTCGGAAATGTTGGGCTTCATCGAGGTGGCCCAGGCAGTGGGGGAGAAGATGTCGAACGTTTAGGATGGCTTCCTGCCAACACCGTGACCGGAACACCGTAGTGCAATAATCGATAGGTTATGGGGGCGGCAGAGACTGGTTCTTCCACGCAACCGGCAGATTGCGGGAAGCCGTAAGACGCCCGCGGGTAGTAGTGAATTCCCCGCCCGTCGTCGAAGTAGTCGACCCAGCGGATTCCGGGATCGTTGTAGGGCTGCCATCGGACAGGATGCCCATTCACCAGGCCTCTCGCAGATTGCGATAAGGAACTCCCGGACCATTGGGGCACTCGTTGGCCCGCCAATTCTTCGTAGGTCGTCCTGGAAACAGGGACCGGAAACACCCCCCGCATCGTGGTTACAGGTAAGCGTTGGTAGATTGGCCAAGTGCCGTCCGGGGTACTGCCCAGAACACCAGTATTGACCCTGGTTGTCCAGATAGGTCCGCTCTCCCCCGCTCGCCAAATAGACAACGTTTCAGGGCGGGTTGATCCATCGTATTTATCTACCAAAACCCACTCCCACAGCCACGGATCCTTCCGCGCTTTCGGGGAGAACAGCGCCGGAGCCAGAGCCGGATGCCAGTGCCCTTCGCTGACCCCCAAGGCTTTCAGGGTCCCGCTGGTGCGCTCGAACTGAATCAAGGCGCCGCGGATAAACGGATTGCTCCAATTCCAGGGAAATGAATCCGCCGTACGTTGCAGGACAGCCGGTACAGCAAACCGGAAAAAATCGTACCGGACCGGACCGGACCGTCCATGAATTACGGTCTGCTCCAATGGCAGGTAGTCCAACTCCTGCAGTCGGTCCACTACCCGCCGAAAACAGTCGTCAGAAGAAGAAGCGCAGGCTTTAACAGAAGCGGCAGGAGACGGGCGGGGTACCGCCTGCCCAAGGTGGGTACTGATAGTAGGCGGGGTGGCAGATTCCGGGACGGAATGGTGAACTTTTAGAGTAGGTGTGGCAGCGGGGTCATGCGCGGTAATACAACCGGACAAGACCAGCGGTAGCCCTGCTGAAAGCACAACGCAGCAAATCCTTCCTGCCCGCCTGGTCTTTTTAGGCACTCCCGGTTCAGTCCGGTTCGGTGTTGGATCACTCATAGGGCCTCCGCCAGATCAGGACGCTAGCGAACAGGAAACAGAATCACAGGGGCATCGGGATCCGACAGACCAAGAGCACAAGAGCTACCGTGGAATATCAAGTCCTGCGCTGCTGTAGGAAAAGGCGCGATTTCCTTGAAGGCGCCGTCTGGCATTTTGACAAAATGCACGAAAAGCGGGGATGGAACGGAGGTGTACGGCGGCTTGAACGATAGCAGGGTAGTCTTGCCGTGCAGGGTCAGATGCCCGTTTCGGAGAGTGTACGGGGCTTCGAAATGGGGTGGATTTTTCAGCGAAACGGCTGGGCAAGGGTTAGAAAAGACGGCTTCGTGCGTGGTGCTGTTCAGCACCAGGCTTGCTCCGTATTTGGAATGGAACTGCATCACCTGAGCGCTGGCAACGCCGGCCGTAAGCAGCAGGACCAATGGAACTATCTTTTTGAGCATCGAATTTTCCCTTCGTTGATTTGCGGGCCGAGCGCCCTTCTCACGCGTAAGTATAGTATACCGATGCTGACGCGTTAAGGCCTTACGCGTCACCAGCCAGCCTTAGCCCGGTACCGAATAATCCCGCTTTCAGCCCAAGCAACAACGCCGACGGCCGAAGAGCGGGAAGAACACCGCCTAAAAAGTAAGCTACGACTTACCAATCGGGGTGCCGGCCTCTATGTCGATTTCCGGATCGGCCGAAATTGTCTGCCGCAACCAGTTCTTGGATGGCCTAAATTTCGGGTTTTCCAGGTCCGTCTCGCTTTCCAGCAACCTAGCGTTCTGAGCGGTTTGCGCCCAGGCGGTCTCCAGCTTTTGGTAGCTGCAAAAGAGACTGCATCCCACTCCTCTTGCTTGCATCATTAGCTTCTCATCCCAGTTTGGGGTGACAGGAGCAATGACAACCAGGGGTTCCCGATTATTTTGTTCCACGCGCGAACGCAAGTAAGCCCACAGGGTCGGAGCAATTTCCTTCTCAGGAAGAAGCCATTCCGTGCTGGAATAGGTTTGCAAGGCCCGGTGGATGGTTAAATCCTGGCTATACCTGGGGATACTGGATACTGCGACAAATCGCATTTTTAAAGCAAAGTCCCGCAACAATTCCAGGTCGGTGAGAGACCACCGAGACCAGTCCGTATCCGGCCGGGCCTGGATCTGTCGTAAAACCGACTGGAGGTCGCCGGCGGTAGGATTACAGAGTTCCACCAGGAGGCGAAACAACCTTTGATGGCGGAGGCCGTCCTGACTGTCGAAAGGTTCAAGCAGGGACAGCCAATGCAGGACCCTATTTTCGTTGGACAGTTGCCCCCAGAAGTCGAAGGTAGTGCTACGGTGGGTCGGTTCCCATCGGCCTCTCGCCACCCACTCAGAAGAGATAGGTGTAAGCCAGAGCAGGTTGTTAGGCTTTACTTTTTCCAGCAGGGAAAACAGGAGCTCTGGTCTGGTTTTGGGCCAAAGCCAATGTCCGGCCGGCGAAAAGGTGTGGATCCCGGGAACAGAAGCCGGCAAGGGCTTAGAGGTCTCCCGGAGTCTGGCGCTCAAGACATTCCAGTCTTTCAAGCCGTAGGTTTGGGCCAGCAGATCGAGTGCTTGCCCGTGTTTCAGGACGAGGTTGTACCGTTTCTGTAATGCCGTCTTCAGGCGTTTGGCGGCTTGTACTGCCTCTGCGGTAGTAAATGACATGCGTACACTCCTTTCGATGGACCTCTAGGACGGTGTCCGCATTGCCTGTTCCGGCCCAGAAAAAGGAGGTGGACAGAAAAACACTCCGACTTCACCATGGCTTACGCCGCGGACGGCAGGTGTCGGCAACCTGGTCAATATAGACACCACCAGGTCACCGCGGTCAATAGGCTTTCCCGCCTTCCCTTCGGCGATTTTCAGGCTTGTGGTCGTCCCTGACCCGGTTATACGCTAGCTTTTCGGCCACGGCGCCACCTAGGTCCAGGCCCAGGGCGCCGGCTAGATCGCAAAGGCGGATCAGGGCATCGGCCAGCTCCACTTCTAGCATGGGCCGGTGCGGCAGCTTGTCGTCCATCAAGTTCTTGCGGTGGCCTTCCATGGCCTCAGCAATCTCGCTTACGATCAGCATCAGCTTCTCCCCGACGACATGAGGTCGGGCAATGATCGGCTCCCCCGTGTGAAGGTCGTTCCACCAGTGGGCAGCCTCCGCATGACAGCGATCCTGGAGCAACCGTACTGCGCTCTGCACGTGAGCATCATCGGGGGTTTTTTCAAAAAACCCGAGGACGGGGTGCAGGCGCTGCAAAAGTTGCGTAACCGTTCCTTCGATTTCGTCGTTACCGACTGGAACATGCCCAACATGCAGGGTATCGACCTCCTTCGGGCCATCCGTGCCGACCCCAAGCTCAGACATACCCCCATCCTCATGGTCACCGCCGAGGCCAAGCGCGAAAACATCCTCGAAGCCGCCCAGGCAGGGGTCAACGGCTATATCGTCAAGCCCTTCACCGCCGACACACTCAAGGAAAAGCTCGATGCAGTTTTCAAACGCCTGCAAGCCGCTCAGGCAACTCAGCCCGGAATAGCTACAAGCTGAAACCAGATCGCCTTTCTGCTTCTGCAAGCACTTTCTTCAAACCGGTTCCATTCTTCCGGGATGCCGGAGAAACCCACCAAACAAAACCTGGTTTGGATTTTTTGACCTCACTTCATGGCGAGCCTGCGGCTCGCCTTTCTTTTACACCCAGGAAAACCAAGAGAAGCCCTGGCAGCGTGATCAGGATCCTCAACAGCGGACGGCTATACTAATTAAGGACATCAGCAGCAGGAGTAGCAGCATGGCTAACAAATACTTAGTCGATCACTCATTTTTTACCCAGGAAGCTTTTAAGTACATGATAGCGAGGTATGCTCTAACTCGTTCGGAGGCCTGGCTGATTTCGGACATAATGGACAGGCTGTCCCGCGAGGCCAGGAATTGTCTTGTGCCGGGACGGACCGGAATTCAATATCTAGCCGGTACGAAAAGGATAGATCTGCGCACTGTCGGGCGGTACCCGCTTTTCTCCTTGTTGGAAAACCGAAGTCACTCCACCCTGAGGCTATCGATACGAAGAAAATTCGATATTAGCGCGGCGCAGTCGCTCTTGAAGAAGGGATTATTGCTCTCCTTCACGCACGGGAAGGCCAACAAGGCTTACCTGACTGTACGGTACAGTTTCACACTGGTTTCCCATTTGTTGCAAATCATGCGCGCCAAACAGAGAACCATCACAGCAAAACCGGATTCCGGTAGGCATCTGCCCGCAGGGCAAAAGAAAGCCGTGAAACCTGTTCAGCAGCTGTTTCAGCTGACACAGTCCCAGATTACCGTATTCCTGGATCTAGTTCAGGATATGGCTGAGAAGTACCCAGTTGAAACAGCCATCGTTAGCAGGAACTCCGTGAATGCGAAAGAACGGTTTCTGGCTAAAGTAGTCGGCCAGGTTGTTCAGGTACCGGCGCGACGTAAAAATGTGGCGCAAGCCTTGTTTTCCCTGCGCCAGAGAGGAGAGTTGGGTGAAGTGGGCGAAGATACGAAAAAGTACGTGGATCACCGGAAGCTGGCGGAAGATCAGGTCGCCGTGAGGATAAATGATAAAACCGCGGAGATCGTTTTTCTGCTTCTGCAGGCACTTTCTTCAGACAGGACCCCTTCCCCACCGCTACCAGAGAAACCCACCAAACAAAACCTGGTTTGGATTTTTTGACCTTATTGCATAGGCGAGCCCCCGCGGCTCGTCTTTTTGTTAATGTTCTCAGTATAGGGTCATTGGCCCTGCTGGTCAGATAGGGAACTCAGTCCCAGAGATGCTCAGCGGCTTCCGACCGAATGCAGTCGGCCAGGAAAGAATCTCCAGAAGGCATATAATCTTTAGGGATGTTTGGGTTCAGCGTAAATTTTCCGGTTGTCTCGTTGATGCGCATCAAGTAAAGATACGGTATTCGATCGGGACCAACAGTATTCGCTCCGCGGATTAAATCAAGCAAAGTTAATTCTTGCCGGATATAGCCAAGGATATCATTTTTCTCGGCGGAAAATACAACCCAGGTTTCCCAGTTGTCAGCAAGGGTAAGGTTTTCTTCATAATCCACCCACAACGCCATCCGATAACCGGCCCGATCGCTGCCGAACACGCTAAGAAGATTCATCCCTTCGAACTCAATCAGGTTTCCCAGGAAAGGGAGACCCAAGTTTTTTCCCATCTGGCTCGAATATTGTTTGTTTGACATTCCAATCTTCCTTTAATCGAGAGCCGCGCCACGCGCGGCCTTGGTCAGTTGTCGAAATATGCTTTGACTGGTTGCATTACAGGACCATTAGCTTTGATTATCAGAAGCACCTATCGTTAGACCATCAACGACCCGTTCTCCTGAATTTGCTCCCATCTCGCTACCAGCATATCCAGGTAATCGGCGCGACTGATATCGCCTTTGTACAGTCCCACCGCCCAGCCATCATTAGCCTCCACCAGCGCGGTGCGTCAGTCGGAAAGAACGCCGAAATCCAACACATATCCCGCCGGGGTTCCTTCAGCATTATTCATGCGTCGCACGGCTTCCTCGACCAGCGAAAAGTCTGGCACCGGCGCGTCTTCCTCGCCACCATCGTACCGGGCTTGTCCAACGATTCGGCCCCTGGCGATGTAATAGCGCCACTCCGAAATGAACCGGACTACCTCGCTGGCCCATATCGAGGTTTCCTCATTTATCTCTTCCAGGTCTTCGGTAGTCTGAAGCCAGGTTCCAGCTTCGTCGGCCGGCGTGTCCACGGCTGTCAACATGCCATCGGCGACCGCTTCTTTCTGGGTTGCCGGAACGACATGCCCGGTGAACACTTTCGGCGGCCAGTTAGGCTTGATGAACAGCGGCGGATGGGAACTGCTCAGAAAGGCCCGGTACGAAAAGAAAAGCTTGATTTTCCGATGAATAAAGAGCTTGCCGAGCAGCACGGTAGGGTATGACGTGAACCCCTGGCGCACATCAATACCCTGATGACGCATCGCCGCCATGCAGAATTCCACACTGCCCACGGGCATGAACGGGACGTCAGGAAACGAACAAGCATCCTTCGCATAGGACAGCGTATGCCCGGAGTCCGGCGCTGACATGCGAACTGCAAATGTTTCTTGCGCGGAATGTCCGGACTGCGTGAGGATCAACATGGACGTGAGGCCGGGATTGACTGCGAGTGTCTGATTTCGTTTCTCATCTTTTCGTTTTCCTTCAGTAACTTTGCGTTTGAGTTGTTTGCTTCTCGAACTACATCCTGCACCTTTGCGGATCGCCAACCCCGGCCAAGCATTGAAGGAGCAATGCCATTCCCGAGTCCGCATCATAGCGATGTTCCCGGGTATCAGGATCAGCGCACTGCAGTTGGACATGCCCGGAAACAACAAGAGTATACCTACGTTGGTCCACCAAGAGTAGCCTCCCTGCAGAGGTTTCCCTTATCCGGAGAATTCCTACCGGTTGGGTGGGTTCGCTTAGAACAAAAAATGAACCCCAAGGACGGTCGTCCGTGGGGGGGGGTCCTGGTAATTAAACAGGCAGATCGTAAATCTCTTGTTGATCCAAGGCCGGAAATTCTCCCAGTGCAAGACCCTTACGCTGCATAACGGCCTGTGCGAAAGCCTCAACTTCCCTTTCGGCATCCGCGATAGTAATTTCCATCGCGCTCAAGTAAATCTTGGACATGTTGCAAATTGCGACCCAAGTTCGCAGACACCAGGCGCATTAACTGGAGCAAATTCTCCAGGTCCCGCTTCCCCGCTTTTCCAGTTGCGATCAGCTCCTTCAGCCTTGCTTCTACGTCCTCCGCCTTCTGAACCGTCTCAATGACGGCCTCGGAAATGGCAGTTTCCTGCCGCTCACGGATAGTTTCCACCGGAAGTCCAGGAACCCGGATAAGATCAGGCGAAGCGGGGCGAGCCGTGAGCGTAACCGTAGTCCCCGAACCTTGCCCAGGGCTGGAAACAAACTGCCCCCACTGCGTTTCTGTCATGGAAAAGCTCAGCAGCCGCTCACCGGCTATCGGGTATTCGTGCAACCCCTTCCGTTCCATCGAAGAGGCGCGGACGGTCACCTCCAGAAAGCGATGATGCCCTACGGTAGACCCGTAGAATCCCTTGGCCTGCCCGGCCTGTACCCGGGAGACGGTAACCTGTCCAAATGCCGGGTGAGAAATAACCTCTCCGTGAGACCCTTTCTGTTTTTGTGGCTTCTCTATCATCATAAAATTACTCCTTAGTTGTGTGACCTGTCTAATATAGGATGGTCCCCCTGGCGGCATAAAAAAGCAAGCCCGAAGGCTTGCCTGAAAAAGCTCAAAAAGACCACGGCTGATTCCGGCCTGGAACAGACAGCCCTGGAACAGAGGTGGAGGAAGCCTCCTCCAAAAGTGAACGGACGACTGCAGTCATGGCTGGGCCCAGCTGTATCGGGACGGAGCGGGAAAGGAATAAAGGAGCAATCTTCATCCCAAATTCGGACACATACCCTAACCGTTTAAGCGACTCAAGTGTGGCTGGATCGGTGTCCTTGTAGCACGGAACCCAGATGACGCGTCCTTCCAGAGTCAACCCGGAATCCAACTTCTTAAGCAGGTGGGTACCTGGACTCAGGCACGTACCAAAGCCTGAAAACTCCGACATTACGGTCGTGGCCATCCGGTAAAGAACCTTAACGTGTTCTCCGGAACCTACGAAATCCACCCCACCCCGGGCCAAGGCCCCCTGTTGCGCGCGGCTTATGCGAACTACGTCCGGTTTACGTGCGGGACCTGCGCATTTCAGACCAGCGAGCAGAGACCATAGCAACTCGACCAACAGATAGGTGGGGCTTAAGTGGAAATAACTCTTGTTCTTCCCTGGTCGGACCGAAACAAATGATAAAAGACCTTGGGCCTGGAGATTACGGCAGGCCTTGGAGTCTGTAGTTCTTCGGTCAGGCAGGAATAAAGTGTCGCTGTCTATCCCGTTCCTTTTAAGGCAGGACCAAAGACTACCGCCACCGTGGTGTATCAAAACTCATCAGTGTCAGCTATACTTTCGGGAGTTAACAACACTGACACCCAGGCTTCCTCCAGGTTGCGAACCACGTGATACAAGTGGTCCAAAATATCAGAAAGAAGGTACCGGGAAGCAGCAGACAAGCTTTTCTGTGCTACGAAGACAGCGAATGTTTGCCGGGTATAGAAACACTTTTTAACTAGATAACCTCTAGCCATGTTGTCCTCCTAACCAGTCTGACGCTTTATAGAAAATTCCAGAGAGAAGATTCAGGCTTGGCAATAACCGCTGTCTTGCAGCGTTGGCGAGCCCGGCGTGCCACCCGACGGGAGGACTTTTTGGCCTCTTTCTCCGCCTGTTGTCGAGCCAGCTCGGTGTTCACCTGGTCCAACAGGTTTTCGTAAAAGGGTAATTGCTGGTCGGTTATCTCAACGGTAACCGAAACACGATCCCCCACCTTGGATTCGATGGCCATCCGACAAAAATACCCATCGGATACCAGGTCAAAAGGCGCCTTCCGGGAAAGAAACCGAATAGGGAGCAGAGACGATAACGTCTGGGGGTTGTCGATCAGGGCTTCCCGTAGTGCGACAAGGAAGTTGGTCATAAAGGATACTTCACTACGAGATAGATCTCTAAGCAGTCCGGCTACGAATTTATTGGTCAGTCTCATTTCGTTCTCCTGTATCATAAAGTCCTGATTGAGTATAGGAGCCAACGCACGAAACTAAGAGCCTGCCCTTAACGCGTCTCCAGCAGTAAAAAAAGGCCCCAAAGACATAACCATAGCAAGGCCCCGGCATAGATGATGGGATACCCCATCCACAGTTGGCTGCCAGCCACGGCACAAGAAGGGCCGCTTTCCGAGCAAGTGGTGGCCAACGCAGAGACTGCCTGCGAATGGGCAACTTCGAGCAGCTGCGCTCCGGTAGCAATTCCTCCGGTCAGGATGCCTAGCCCAACTATCCAATTGCGGCGAACCGCCGCGCCAGCAATCACCAGGACCAATCCGCCTCGCTCCACCCAACATAACAGGCAGGGATCCCAGTGTCGTACGAACTGCAGATAGAACACGATACCTAGAGCCGCTCCAGCGCAATTGATCAACGACAACCGCAATGCCCAACGAGATCGGGCGGAACCGTGCCAGCGAGCCAACCAGGGCGCCAGCAACAGACCGAGCAACCCAGCTCCACCGGCATAGTATTCCAAGGGTGTCCCCCCGGGCAGCCAGCGCATTTCAGCCACCGCAGCCAAGACTCCGCCTCCTCCGGCCAGAATCCACAGCTTCGGCCAATCCCGCAGGGTAACGGCCGTATAGATTGTGGAAAACAGCAACAGGATTACGGCCAGCTTCAACCATACGCTCAATGGCGACAGCATTTGGCTGGCAGGAGTACCGGGATGTGCGACAATCTGCAGCCAGGCCGGAATGCCGTTAGAAGCGACGGCAATTCCAGCGACCCCAGTCGCCGAAGAGGCCGCAAAAAAACTGGCACCAGCTTGTACCCCTACTGCGCATACGCCACCGGTACAGGCCCCAACACTCGCGGAACCCACTGCGGCCAGCGTGGAAAAAATCCCGGAAAACCGACCCAAGTGTCGGATCATTTGATGTTTCACTGAGGTCATTACGAGTCTCCTGGCAGAATTAAAAGCAGTATAGCGAAGGAGTAGGGCCTTGCACAAGCGGTCACCAATGCTATAATAGCGGGTAGAATGCCAACTAAAAAGAAGGCCGAATGAGCAGAACAATTCGCCGTAAAAGCGTCACACGCCCCAGGTGGGTTCTCCGTGCGGAATGGTTCTCTGCCGCACAGCTGGAGCCCGGCAGTAAGGAAGGCCGTAAACGTATGGCAAAATATCACAGCGACCATGCCCATATCATGCACAGCAGGGGTCCTAAAGGTTTTCGGGCCATGAGTACCCATCGACCTGATCGTATGGCGGCCCGCGCAGATATTGCTTTGTGGATTAGCGGTGGTATGGACCCTGATGGAGACTGGAACTCCAGAATGAGCCGGACCTACCGACAATCGACCTTTTTCACTTATTGGGACTAGCTTGAAATGGTAGGTTTCGAAACTAACAGCACACCGGTAAAATTGGTCGTTATGCCGCCACAGTCCACGCTGCCGAGCCTCGCTTCGGGCTTTCTTTTGTCTGGCCTGGCTGCCGGCTATGTGCTATCCCGCCGCCCAGGAGCTTACCGAGATAGGTCCCTGCGGGGCAGCAAACCTACTGCTCTCCGGGGTGGGCTGTTCTTGCTTTGATATCGGTAGGGATCCCTGCCCTTTAAATGGAACCATGACATGCCAACCTGGACTACCTTCCTTCTAATCGCCACTTGCTTCCTGCTTCTGGGCACTGCGTGGTTCCTTTTCGTCGAAATCTCCGCCCCCTTATCCGAGCCGCTCTACGGGTCACTCCTGGACCCACCGGAACGGTTTCCATGGAGGATTTTATTGCGACTGAGCATTCCTGTACTCCTCGGCGCCGGAGCTTTCCACACCATTTCAGCCAATATCGAATCAGTAGCGGGGCCGGGAGAGATAAGCCTCTTTCTACAAAAAACGTTCTTCAGATTGACTGAGCTGCAAGCGCTCGTCTGGCTATGGAGCGCTTCGGTTGTACAATTCCGGAATACCGCAAAAAACCGGAAAAGGTTACAGTTTCTTCGCAACACTTTGGTGAAAACGGAGCAGGACCGGAGGCGGATAGACGATCTCCGGAAGACTCAGGAAAACCAGAGTTTGCAGCAACTTCCGCAACGACAATGCCTTCCGGGGCAACAGATTGGAAGCCCGCGGACTCACCGGCAAGACCAACCCGACTTGGATTTTCCTGCTATCCAAAATCCTGAACAACCCCCGAAGGTCTGGCAATGGTAACCCCGGCGACAACACCCCCTAGCCGTTGGGACAGTGTTTCTCTCCCCCGCCTTTCTGTAGAATTGGTTCCGGCGTCAGCATTTTTCCAGAACCTGCGGACCACCCTACCGCCGGAAGATTGGGACGGGTTGCGTCAACAGTGCTACCAAAAGGCCCATTACCGTTGCGAAATCTGTGGCGGAAAGGGACCCACTCACCCGGTGGAAGCACACGAAGTCTGGCGATATGTTCGACTGAATGTACCCGGCCGAGGAATCGAACATTGGCAAATCCTACTTAACATCCAGGCCCTGTGTCCGGCTTGTCATTCCGTAAAACACTTAGGCTTTGCCGAGAAAAACGGCACCCTTCCGCAAGCTTTAGCGCACCTCGCGCGGGTCAACCAATGGTCTCCGCAAACCACTATGGCTTACGCGCAGGAAGTCTTCCAACTCTGGCGAGAACGAAGCCAGTACCAATGGGGTCTGGATATAGGCTGGCTGGAAACCATAGGCTGGCATCCGGCTTTCCTACGTCGTCCACCCGAACAATAGAGGTCCCACAATGTCTCGTATAGCCCTGCGTCACCTACCGCTGCGTCTCGACCTTGGATCAAAACCAAGGACGCCTGGACCGTCCAAACCCACCCTTTCAACCTTCCTGGACTGGCCCGCCCGCTTCTCTTTGGAACTACCAGACGAGTGGTTCCATCGCTACCAACGCGAAATCCGCCTAAGAAAAGGCTCCGAGAAAGACTTCTGGATCAGGGCCATCCGGAAATGGTTGGCTTGTCTCCCAGAGCAACGGCCCACTTGGGTGGAAACTCAGGCAGCACTAAAAATACCCAAGGGACAAACGGCTAAAACCGTCAAGGCCGCTCCTCTATTCAGCCAATACCCACGCATGGCTGACGTAGTCGGCCGAGAGTACCCGTCCCCGGAAGCAGTGCTCCAGTCCGCTTTTGTGGCCTATTGGCAAGGGCCGGAGAACGCCTGATGGACCAAGCTAAAGATTCAGCCTCCCCCCCTAAGGAAGACCTCGAAGCGGAACCGACACCCGGCGTCCGTAAAGCCGGAGAGGTCTGTTTGGCGGTCCTGACCAGGTTACAGGAGATCAACCTACGATTGGAAACTCTGCGCCAGTTACTGCGCAGCGAGCAACCAAAAAAAGACGGGGTGGTCCTCCTGGAACTGGCCAACTGCGGGAAAAAATGTACGGGTTGTCCGCACATCCGATGGAAACAATGGCGGTGGCATCCTAAACAGACAAGACATCCGTGGCAGGCACATCCTGTACCGTTTCCCTTGCGGAAGCTGCGCCGATCTGGGGTGTTCGCCGGAAGTTATCCGAAAACCTACCGGCTGATAACGGAGGTCCAAGACTTGGCTAAAAAGAAAGAAAAACTGGTCAAGGCCTTGAGCGATCTGAACCGTGCGCTGGGTCGATCCTGACGCCGGCATCCTCCCCAAGGGCCCGGATAGATAGGGAAGAATAACCGAAGGGACACCTGATTCCGGACAGAGACGCCCCATGATGCCGCGAAGCGGCTAGTTCGGTCGCCCCAAATTAAATGCTTGGGTTCCAGTAACAGAGAGGCCGATTTACCTGAGGCCGGTTTAGCCTGATAGGGCCAGGAGAGCAAGAAACGACGATCTTCATCCATATAAATAGCCTCAGCATGGACCAAAAAGAAGGCTGTTTCAGGATTCAAAACGAAGAAAGATGAACCGAGATAGGCCATCTTCTGAAAGCTGCACCGAGGCCCCCAATACAGGTCACGGACATTGGTCGGCCGATTATCCGAGGTCGCAAAGGCTACCAACAGAGGACCGAACGACCGGAGAAGCGAGAGCAGGGGACCATTCTGATTCGATTTGCCGGAGAGGCCTGCCACCCTTTCAGGCTGGAGGTGGGCAACTTAGACCGACCTAAACCGTGCTGTAGAAGGGGCCTGCGGCGTCTCCGTCCCCAAGGGCCGGAGCGATGGGGAAGAATAACCGATAGGGACCGGGGGCCCGGACGGAAACGCCCCATGATGCCGCGTAGCGGCCTGTTAGGTCGCCCCAAATTAAATGCTTGGGGCGGTTCTTCGACGGGGGCCATCTCCGTAAGGTCGACAGATTAGCGCGAGCCGGGAGACGTAAAAATGGTCTCCTTATCTATAAAAACATAACGGGACCAGAAGCCGGCCAGCTTCGGAGATCCCCCCTTCAGGCCGAAGCGTTAGCGGGCGCCGGAATGAATCCAGAACTGAGGCCGGCCTTCACCCCCCCGAGGACGACTTCGTCGGCACCTGGGACCCAGGTAAGCGGGAAACCGGCGGTCAGAACAAAAAGAACTCAATACGTATAAACACCTGGCCAACCTCCCGGAATGTCGAACCTGGCGCCAGCATGGGAAACAAACGATGGGCCATCCCCAAGGGCCGAACAAATCGGGAGGAGTAACCAAAGGGGCACCGGATTTCAGACGGAGACGCCCCATGATGCCGCGAAGCGGCTTGTTAGGTCGCCCCAAATTAAATGCTTGGGTTCTACTGATTAGGCCAGACCACCACTACTGGCAAAGTTGACCCCGACCTATAAATAAAATCAGCGGGGGAGCGAGATTCCAGGAATAGCTGGAAATCCCAGACCAGCATTGGCGGTCAGGGGAAATTCAGCTTAATTGGGCGGGCCGGTGCCTATATTGGATTAGGTGGTTTAACCCACTCCCTTAGGACATCTAGACGGAGATAATTGCGATGAAACAGACATTGTCAGTAGTAGCGGAGGCGTTGCAGAACGCCGTAGAAAGTGGATTGATTGGGCAAAACGAAATGGGCACCCACGGATGTATGCGACCCCGGCCAGCCGGGACTATCCTGGCCATCAAGAAGGGCAAGGTAGCCGAGGTGCTGAATACTCAGCAGCTCAAATTGCTGGAGAATGAAGGATTGATCCTGCCCCAAAAAACGGCCCGGTGCGGCGCAGCCTCTTTCGAAGCCGTGGTAATTGCCTGGGATGCACTTCTGAACCGGGTTTCCGTAATGGCTGAAACTGAGGCTCTACGGCACAACGCTGAAGCACGTGCACGCCGTGCACGCAAGGAGTTGGATGCGGTACGCACCGCACAGGCCGCAGATCGTCGCACGGCTGCCGTGTTGGAATCCATGCTGGAGGAAGCCCGGAAAATGCGGGCAGAAACACCAGCTGTAATGGAATTCTCACCTACCGCTCGAAACGAGCAGCGACTGGCCGGTATCCCAACGTTGATGGTATCTGATCTGCACTACGGGGAAAACGTCGACCCCACCCAGATTCAGGGCTTGAATACCTACAACGTGGACATCGCCAAGCAGAGGTTAAACCGGCTGTTCTCGAATGCCAGCGACTTGTTGCTGACCCATTTGTCCGGTTCTTACTATGATGGTCTGGTTGTGTCGATGGGCGGGGACATGGTGTCCGGCAACATTCACGAGGAGATCCAGCGTACCAACGATGTCGAAATGCTGCAAGCATGTGTCGACCTCTCCAAGCACCTAGCGTCCGGACTGCGAATGTTGGCTAAGGAATTCCCTTTGATTCGCGTTCCGTGTGTCGTGGGCAACCATGGGCGCATGGAGCGAAAACCGACGGCGAAGGGAAAGTCCGAGAACAATTTCGACCAGTTCATGTATCACTTTCTGCTCTTGGAGTTGCGGGACGTCCCGAACGTCCATCTGCACATCACCAATAGTGCAGACTACGACTTCAAGTTGTATGAAACGCGATACCGGTTGACACATGGAGACCAGTTCAAGGGCGGTGCTGGGGTAGGCGGTATTTGGCCATCCTTGTTCAAAGGGGACCTGCGTAAGCGCAAGCGTGACGGGTATGACTACCTGGAACTCGGGCACTTTCATCAGTATGGCATTATCAACAACATAATCGTGAATGGGAGCCTGAAGGGGTATGACGAATACGCATATCTCAACAACTTCGACTTCCAGCGGGCGATGCAGGCCTTGTGGGTAACGCATCCCCGGTACGGGATGACGATTCAGATGCCGGTGATCTGTGATGAGGAGTCAGAGATTCGCCAGCGTGCGGAGACAGACACGTTCAGCATGGGTTCTTTTACGCCCGCAGTAGCTACAGCTTAGTAAACTTTAAGCCCCGGATCTCCCGGGGCTTTTCTTATGCTACTTTACGAATGCACATTGTGTCGCAGCAGAGATGCCATGTCGCCTTCAGGCCAACAGTGCGTTTGATGCTCTTACTTGGACTGGTTTGCGGGGGTGTCGCTATATTATGTACAGGTCAACTTTATTTAAGGAGAATTACCATGGAAACACTTTCGATGTTCGCCTTCGGTCTTGGCTACGGGTTTATCGGTTTTGCGGCCTCTTTCGTCGCAATCCGTTTTCTGCGGTCGGCCGGGATTTCCCAGCCGCACTGAGTCCTACCCACTACCTGGAGACATGCAATTCTCCTCCAGGTCCATGCACACCATTATTCTAAAGCCGATCTCCCGATCGGCTTTTTCATTTGGGGGGCTTCGTTCCAATCTAGGAACCCTTTTGCTATAATAAGCTTACACTGCCTAACCGAGCCAAAAGGAGTAGAACATGACCGAATTAAGCCCACTCGAACGCATGGAACAACTGCAGAAAAGGCATCAGGCTTTGCAGCAGGAGAGCGCGCAGCTTCGCGCCAAGCAAGAAATGGCACAAGCCCGGTTGGCCGAGTTACGGGAAACGGCTTTGGCCGAATACGGCGTAGACACCCTGGACCAGCTGCGTAGCCTGAAAGTCCAGTGGGAAGCCGAGAATGCGCGTAACCTGCAGGAGTTCGAAGAGGCCCTGCAGGCCGCGGAAGCAAGGGCGGCCGCGGCACGGGCGGCCGTTGCCGGTGACCAGCATGCTTGAGAGCACGGCACAGGGACGATTGACCGAACTGCAAAAAACGGTTTCCGTCATGGAAGCCCGTCGCAACATGGCCGTACAGCGAGAAGCTCAGCTACGACCAGTTCTAGGGGCGGCCCGTGGACGGCTGGCGTTACAGCCGGACATCCAAAAGCTGTTGGATACCACGCAGAACCGCCTGCATGCCCGCACCGTTGGAACGTTCGAGGACCTCCTTACAGCCCTGGTTCGGGATGTATTGCAGGGTGACCAGCAAATCCGCATGACACTGGACACTAGCCGAGGAACACCTGCCTTGTCTGTTGGTGTGGAACGCCAGGACCAAGTTGAAGACATCTGGGATGGCAACGGTGGTGCCCTGACCAACGTGGTCTGTGCCGGCCTGCGCATGATCGCGTTGACCCGCAGCGGTTTGCGCCCCTTTCTACTACTGGACGAAGCAGAGAGTTGGTGCGCGCCGGAAGTGATCCCCCAGTTTGTGTCGATATTCGCCGATTTGTCCACCACGACCCAAGTTCAAACCCTGTTCATCAGCCACCATAACCAGCTGCTGTTCGATCCCCGCACGGCCTTGCTGCGCTTGGTCCCGCAAGGCGACGAAACCCGGGTGATTTCGGAAAGGACACGGAACTGGGCAGAGGAGACGGCGGGAATCCGCAGCATTAGGCTCATCAACGTCAGGCGGTTTAAAGATGCCGAACTGGCGTTGTATCCCGGGGTCAACGCCTTGATAGGCCCAAACAGCGCCGGGAAAAGCACGATTGCCTCCGCGTTGCGGGCGGTGGCGTATGGCGACTGCACGGACGGCCTCATCCGCCATGGCGAGAAACAGGCACAAGTCATTTTGACCGTCGAGAACGGGCAGCGGATCGAGTGGTCCAGGCAAGCCAAAGGCAGCCCTAAAATGCGGTGGAAACTGTTGGCCGCCGACGGTCATATTTTGCGCGAGTCCACTTCCGCCAAAGGCCTGCCGGACTGGTTGGAAACCGTACTGGGCTTTAAGCGTCCGGAGAACCTCGATATCCAGTTGCTGCATCAGAAAACCCCTGTCTTCCTGCTGAACGAGCCGGCACAGCGTCAGGCCGCGGTACTCTCGGTAGGCCAGGAATCAAGCCACCTGCCGGACCTCATGGCCCGCTACCGCAAAAAGGTCCAGGAAGATCAAGCGTTGCTGCGACAGGGCGAGGCGGAACTGACGAATCTGCTATTGGTTCAGGAAGCTTTACAGGACCTGCCTGAACTGGTGCGGGAGACCGATCGAATACAGGACAAAGGCCGCGCGATCTCCGCTTTAGAGCAAAAGATAAAAGCCGTTGATGGCCTACATCAGCAGTGGGCGAGCTTAACGACGCTCCAGCGAAACTGGCTGGCGGAGCTGTCCGCCTTGGGCACTCTCCCAGAGAAACCGGTATTACGGGAGACGGCAGCCCTGACCAGAATGACGGAACTGTGGCCACGCCTGGATCGCTGGTTGCATTTCTCCGTTCCTGATGATGTACCTGCTCCGGTTCTGCGTCCCACCCGCGCTCTGGTCCGCCTCGTGACCGAATGGGAGCAGCAGGATCAGGCGGGTCGGGCAGTTATACGGATACCAGACGTTGCCCAGCCCCGACTCCATGAGTTACAGGGGTTACTTAAGTTCGGCAAGGAATGGGTTGCCGCCGAAAAGCTGTCGGCAGAAGTCAATCACGCTCTGGAACGAACAGAAATCGCCTGCCGGGAGGCTAATCAGGCCTGGCTGGACCAGATGAACACGGTTTCCGCCTGTCCCTTATGCGGGCAGACTTTGGAAGGACACAGACATGCAAAAAGCTAATGGTTTCCTGTTTATTGGAGATCCCCACATAGCGTCCACTGCCCCCGGTAGACGAAAGGATGCCGATTATCCCGCCGTGGTCGCGGATAAGTTGATCCAGGCCTTTGCTATCGCCAACGCGGAAAACTTGCAACCCGTGATTACCGGGGATTTATTTCACAGGGAACGGGATACTGAATCGGCCATGTTAGTGCGCCTCTTTCGAGCGCTGCGGACCTCCAATCGGATCCCCTGGTGTCTGGTAGGAAACCACGACCTGGAGGAAACCCAGGTCACCGACCGCGTGGCCTTAGCGGCAGTGGCCGAAACCGGGTTGTTGGACCTAATCCAGAACGGCGCCCATGCGACACTGGTAGAGTGCCAGGGTATTCTGGTAGGGCTGGGCGGAACACCCTACGGGATGGACATTCCTGGTCAGGTCCGCGGGCTGTTTCAGGAGCCCCCTGATCAGGTGCTGTGGGTGACTCATACGGATGTCCGGTTTAAGCAAGCCTATCCCGGGGCACTGGAGCCATTCGAAATCGACGGCTGTGACCTGGTCGTCAACGGCCATATGCACCTGGAGCAACCGTCCGTGCAGGCCGGCCGTACTTTATGGGTGAATCCCGGAAACATTACGCGCGTTAGCGTGGACGCTATAGACCACAAGCCAGGCGTATTGCTTTGGACACCCCTGGGTGGGCTGGGACGGCGGGAACTGCGCTTTGCTCCAGTTACGGAAGTGTTCAATCTCCAAGGCCGACTGACCTTAGGCGATACGGCGGCTGCTGAAAATTGGAAGGACGTAGGCGGTATTGCGGCCGGCACAGTTTCCAGGAGCGAATTTGCCCAAATGCTGGCGGAATCAGTACAGCTTCGTACCGGATCGGGCCAAGCGGTACTGGCTTCGGAGCTTGTCGCCGTAGCACAGGAAGAAAAAATTCCGGAGGCGGCGCTCCGGTTGCTGCTGGGGCTATTACCGGAATGGGCCGAGACCGAAACAGAGCTGGACGGCGGTTCTTCGAAGGCCGTGGTTGAGAACGGCGGCCCAACAGCAGATACATGAATATCCACCACCCTACCTGAAGGAGTAATTAGATGATCAACCCAATCATTCGGCGTATTCCGGCTAATGCTACTGGCCGAGATTTTGTCATCGGCGACCTGCATGGAGAAATTGGCAAGCTCTCCGCATTACTGAAATCCGCCCATTTCGATACCACCAAAGACCGACTCTTCTCTGTTGGCGACCTGGTTGATCGTGGACAGGATTCGCTAAGCTGCCTGGCGCTACTAGGGGAACCCTGGTTCTTTGCCGTACGCGGGAACCATGAGGACATGCTGCTGGACTATGTGGGCTGGAGATATAGGGGAAAGGCACCCAGGTATAATCCGATCGAGCATCCCTTCACCTTTAATGGCGGAGATTGGTTCTTTACACAGGTGAAAGCGGATAGGGCGCGAATAGCCGACGAGATCCTCCACGTCTTGGGCGATGCCCTGCCACACGTACTCATTGTAGGCGATGGACCGGGGCGCTTCCATGTAGTGCATGCCGAGCTCGATGCGGGGGCGCGGGGCAGCAACACTCTCCCCCAATTCCTGGCCGAGGATACCATATTAGACGCCGGTGGGCCGTTTCCTGGGCCAGAATACATAGATGGCTTCGGTATGGTGGGTGGCTATGTAGACCGCCTCACATGGGGGCGGGGGATGGTTTATGCAAAGCGGAATGGCAACCTGGCACCCGGCCCCGATTACCGCTCTGGGCTTTCCCCGACATTCTGTGGACACACTCCCTTCAAAGCGTCCCGGGCCTTGGCGGTGTTCGAGTCCCACGTCCACCTGGACACTGGCGCGTTTATACCAGAAGGACAATTAACGATGGTAGAGGTGGGACGGGAGAACGCCAAGCAGTTCTCAGTAGTCCTACCGAGGAACTAGGCAGCCCGTCAACGGGGGACCGGCCTATCGGCCAGCCTCCCCGGCGGGTGTCTTCCGACGCTTATACTTCGGAGGCTTGCTTTACCTGCTGCCGTTGGTAAAACTGATCGAAAGCCGCCCAAGTTTCAGCCCAGGTGCCGGAAGTAGCCCCGCGACTGTATTCGACCCCCTTGATCTCGAAGATATTGGCATGCTCAACCCCCGCCAGTAAATCTTCAAACCAGTCTAACGGTTTTCCATCTTGGAAAATTGGCTTGAATCCCAAGCCGCGCAGCCGCAGATCCCCGATATAGCGCACAAACGACTTCACATCCTCAGGGGTCAGCTTTGGCAGGGGTCCCAACTCAAAGGCCAAGTCGATAAACCGGTTTTCCAGGGAAACCATTTCTTCCGCTGCTTCATACACGCGGCTGCGCAACGCCTTCTTGTTGATCCGGCGAGACTCGGTCAGCAACTGGCGGAAAAGCTGGCTGTTACCTTCTACGTGCAACTGCTCGTCGCGGACCGAGTAGGCCAGAATTTGGCCCATCCCCAGCATTTTCCCGAAACGCGTAAAATTGAGAAGGATGGCGAAACTGGAAAAGAGCTGGATACCTTCGATCAACCCGGCATAAACCGCCAAGGCGAAAGCCAGGTTCTCTTCGGAATCGTCTGGAATCCGGTGTAGGAACTCATGTTTATCGCTCATGGCCTTGTAGTTCTGGAAAGCCTGGTATTCCACTTCAGGCATTCCCACCGTATCCAGCAGCAGGGAATAGGCATGCATGTGAATGGACTCAACGTTCGCGAACGCATTGAGCATCATGCGGATTTCCGTTGCCGGAAACCGGTGAAGAAAGCGGGTCGAGTAACCTTCGGAAACATCCACGTCACTCTGGACGAAAAACCGGAAGACCTGCGTCAAAAGATTCCGTTCAGAGTCACTGAGACTCTGCCAGTCTTGGGTGTCCTGTCCCAAGGGCACCTCCGTGGCCAGCCAATGAACGCGTTGCTGACGTTCGTAGTAAGTAAAGGCCCAGGGGTATCGGAAGGGCTTATATACGGGGTTGGGAACAAACAGAGGCAGTACATGCGAATCGGTCATGGGTTCATCCTGTTACTGGCAAGCCAGGCATTCGTCGGTGGAAGGGAAAGTTACTGCGGTATCGGTTTCAGCGGGGGTTCCTTGCTTCGTCGGTTTTACGACGGGCGCCAGGTAGCGCTGTAAATTGTGCTCGGCGGTAGAAGCCTGATGTTCCGTGCGAGATCGGTTGTAGTACAGGCTCTTGACCCCTTTTTTCCAGGCCCGAAACAGGTGCTCAGTCAATTCCCGCTTGCTGACATCGGCGGGGTAGAAAAGATTGATGCTTTGTGACTGGTCGATGTACGGAGCGCGGTCAGCTGCATGGTCGATAACCCATCGCTGGTCAATCTCTACCGAAGTCTTGAAGACATCCTTTTCCCACTCGGTCAGGAACTCCAGGTGTCGCACTGACCCGCGGTAATCCCGGATACTTTTCCAGACTTCAGGAGTGTTCATCCCTTTACTTTCGAGTAGGCTTTGCAGCTCTGGATTTTGAACGGTAAACGCCCCGGAAGCCGTTTTATGGACAAACACATTGGCATTGAACGGCTCAATGGACGGTGAAACGGAGTTGGCCAGAATGCTGATGCTGGCCGTTGGAGCGATAGCCATCCGATAGGCATTGCGAACAGATACCTGGTACTTTGCGGCGTCAGGGCAGGGTCCCCGTTCCCGGGCCAACACTTCCGTGGCCTGCCGAGTAGACTGATCCAGCCACCGGAATATCCGTTTGTTCCACGAAACGGCCATGGCGCTTTCGAAGGGGACGTTCTGGCTCTGCAGAAAAGAATGAAAGCCCATGACCCCCAAGCCGACAGACCGTTCGGCCCGGGCGGAGGCCACGGAGTGCTCGAAGCCTGGAATTTTCTCGGCGCGGCGAATGAAGTCTTCCAAAACGTTGTCGAGAAAGCGGAGGATATCTTCCACAAAGAGATCGTTACCCAGCCAATCAGTGGCGTACCGCAAGTTCAGGCTTGACAGGCAGCAGATCGCTGTTCGGTCCGGAGTAGTCGGCAGCAGGATCTCGGAGCAAAGGTTGCTCTGGGTGATCCACAGATTCTCTTCTTTATGAAAAGCGGGGATGGCGCGGTTTACCGTATCGATAAACAGGACATAAGGTTCACCCCATTCGATCCGAGCCGTGACCAGGCGCTCAAACAGCGCGCGGGCCGGCACCGTCTTCATAACCTTTCCAGTGTGCGGGTCGCGTAAGTCCCAAGGAGCTCCAGTTTGAACGGCCTGCATGAAACTGTCGCTGACGACCACTCCGTGATGAAGCATGGGAGCCCGGCGATAGGCGTCACCTCCCGTAGGTCTCCGGAGGTCGATAAACTCTTCGATTTCCGGGTGGTCTATGGGCAAGTAAGCGGCCCCTGCCCCCCGTCTGACATTTCCTTGAGACACGGCCAAAGTGCTGGTCTCCAAGGTTTTCAGAAAAGGGATCACTCCGCTGCTGGTGGCGCCCAGGTTCCCGACAGGACTTCCCAATGCCCGGACATTGCCCCAATAGGATCCCAGTCCCCCGCCATGCTTAGCCAGAGCTGCGGACTCCTTGTAGTTATCGTAGATCCCTTCGATACTATCGGCCACCGAAGTTAAGAAACAACTGACCGGAAGACCACGATCGGTGCCGCCGTTCGACAGTATCGGGGTAGCTGGCCGGAACCAGTTTCGGGTGAGATAGCTCATGAGCCGTTCGGCGTGGGGGAGATCATCCGAGAAATAGCTGGACACCCGCCAAAACAGACCTGCCGGTGTTTCACCGGGTAACAGGTAACGGTCTTTCAATACGGCTAGAGAGAAATCCGATAGGGAAACCCCGCTTTCGGGCGAAGCGTCCTCCGTTGCAGGCATAGTAGTGCAATCAGCTGTATTCAGCATTTAGTTCTCCAGAGAGTAATATCGGCGGAGCCCCCGCCACGCGGGAGTTCTGTCTTGGCCGATCAGGGTTACAGTGGGTATGTTAAGTATATCATCGGACAATGGTCCCGTCTCCTGCCCCCTTCTACCTAACCACATGTTTCAGCTATAGCTTAACCCCCTGGACTGATCATTTAATTTTTCTATAGCGGCCGATGAAGGTGGGGGGGCTTCCGGATGCTTGACATATACTTTCCATGAAGTAAGATGCAGGTCTTACAGCCTATCCCGCTTGTTTTCTTTTTTACCCTACGAAGGAGCAGTCATGCTGAAAAAAGTAACCACCTCCGAACCGACCTTGCGAATAAGCCTCGGGTTAAAGCAAAGCACCTTGGACCAGCTAGCTGAGTACCGGGAGAGTTACCAGGCAACCTACGGTGACGAAATCAACCAAGGTCTGCTAATCGAGACCATGTTGCGAGAATTCATGGACGGAGACAAGGACTTCCAGAAATATTTGAAAGATCAACGTCGTGCTAAGGAGGCGGAGCGTCTGGTAACAAGCGGGGGGTTTAGCGAGACTCACGGCTCGGATGCGGTTTGAAGTCAGCCTGACCCCGTCTAATAACGAGGTGAAACGGATGAGCCGCTGGGGCTACCAGCGCCTGCGGCAGCAATACGCCAAAGAGGTCTGGAGCCAGGGACAGCGCCCCCCAGCCCCCTTAGCCTGTGCAGCCTTAAAGATCACCCGCTATTCTGCTGGAATGCTGGATTGGGACAACGTCATCGGCGGTCTGAAACCGCTTATTGACTGCCTCTTGCCCGCCTCCCGGGCAAATCCGGATGGCCTTGGGATCCTTGCCGACGACAGTCCAGACGTAATTCCGGAAGCCCCGAGTGTCACTCAGGGGACGATACCCCGGGGGAAAGGTTATACCGTACTGGAAGTTCTACCGTATTCAAGGCCGGATTTCCTACCGGTGGTTGAGCCGGAGGCGGGAATCTGCCGGTGGGATATTCCGCTGTTGACTCCATCTAATAACCAGATAAAGCGTATGCATCCGCAGGTATACCGACGCTTACGGCAAACCTGGCGGGCGCTGTTGCTAGACGGCCAGCAATGGGAGGAACAGGCGGAAAACAGGGGGCCATTGGCCACGGCCAGGCTGCTGGTCATTCGGCGTAGCTTGCGACACCTGGACTGGGACAATGCCTACGGCGGGCTAAAACCAGTTCTGGATTGTTTTGGTCAACCTGGAGCACGAAATCCAGACGGCTTGGGTTTTTGGGTAGACGACAGCCCCGATTGTCTGGAACAGCCGATTATCCGGCAAGTTCGCTGTACCTCTCGCTCCGAGGCGGGGACGGAGCTCCGACTGTACGCTGGATTTCGGAGTTCAGAGATTCTGGCCTCTTGCCAGGATGACCGGCCCAAGGATACCGACAAATGATAGGTGGGGGCCCTTCCGAGTGCCGGTGGCGGCGACACCTCTGTAGAGCTACCTGGCTCTCCCAGGCTCCTGAGCGATCCTGGTTTCTATACCTTTCTCCACTCTCTCACACCTCCGACCACCCTGCCTAGCTCAAGGAGCCCCTTTGACTGCCACTACTGATCTGGTCCCTGAAACAATCTCAACTCCGTCTACCCCGGTCCCCACAATTCCGGAAACCCCCCAGAATACCGGCCTGGAAAAGGGTCCCACTCTGTATGCGAAGATAGCGGAATTAGGTCTTGTTCGTAAACTTACAGAAATCGCCCTGGCCCAGACAAAGGTTCCGAATACCTTAAGGGAAGATGCCGCCCAAGAGATCCACTTAGCCTGGCTCAGTTACACAGCCGATACCTCGCTACAGGTCGGACAGATAGCCTCATATGCCAACATGATCGCACACCATGCCTGTCTACGCGTTCGCCGGGAACTTGGATTGCCGGTGCGCCTTCCGGGTAGTGCCTTCCGCAAGAAAAGCGATGGAAATATGCATGTTGACCTCCGACGGTTCGTCGACCCCCTGAGCTGGGATGAGATTACAGAAAGGCTGGTGAGCCGACAAGAGAACCAGCAGGATGATCCGGAAGGATGGGAACATCTGATAGTCGGGGGAGGAGACCAACAGGCCGTGGAATCGATGGGTCTGGAAGAGTCTGAGCGGATACAAGCCATCTACGCAGAGATGACTCAACGGCAGCGAATCATAGTGGAACACCTGCGCAACGGCGCGGGGCTAGAAGAACTTCCGGAACTAACCGGGCTATCGGTATCTTCGTTACAACGAGAGATATCGGGCCTTCGAAAAAAATTCCCGCAGACAGGTAAATAGCCTTGGCTATACTAAGGACCAATGGAGGTAAGATGCACCCCAGTTCAAAAAAACTCGTGCTTGGCGTCCTACTGCTCGCCGCCGGCTATTCGTCTTTCTCGGACGCTACTAATCTAGGAGTCCAGGGAAAAGCTTGGCCCATCGCTGAAGTCAACATCCTCAAGTTGCTGGTGCAATCGGCCACGCAGGTAGACTGGCATAAGGTCCAGCAGGGCCTGGTAAAAAAAGCCGAGAACTGGGGAAGCAACCTGCCGCAGTGGGCCTTCCCTGAGCCCCGGACGACGAAAACCGTCTGGTTCGATCCAGCCATAAGCCTTCGAAAGGCCGTCTACGGGCCAAAGAAAAGCCGGGACGGAAACTACGAATGGGCCTTAATGTATCCAGCAGGAACCAGAGTAAACCCCCTTCGGTACGTTCGCCCCCCAACCGACATGCTGTTTTTCAATGGTTCGGTTCCGGCCCAAGTGGCCTTTGCCAAAGAAGCCTACCGGGAACGAGGAGCTTCCCTGTATCTAGTGGAAACAGCCGGCAACCCGGAAATATTGGCAAAGGCCATGGACATGCCCGTGTACTACGCAAATAAAGGAATATTAGCCAGGTTTCCGATCAGGAAGCTGCCGACCTTGATGGGGGTGGGGACCGGTGTGCATGAATACGACCTGGCCTTAACCCAGATGGCCGCTCCTTACTCTATCTCCACCTTAAATGCGGCCTGGAATGGCCTGCCCTTAAACTGGACCAGCACCCCACACCAGGAGACTTCTCATGTCCACCCTTAAACATTGGGCCAGTTCTATCCTCCTGGCGGTTTCCCTGTTGCTAGCCGGTAGTTTCGTATCCGCCCAAGCCGTCGGAATCGCATGTCATGGCCGGTTCTACGATCCGATCACGGATACGAATTGGCTGGATTTCCTGCCGATTACTATCATGGGAATACCGCTGGGATTCGGTTCACAAGATCCGGAACCAATGGAAGAACCCCCACTCTGTGTTTGTCCGTCCCACTTTTTCGGTATCCCTACGATCGGGATTGGGATCACCTTCTGGGAACCCCAGTACATTGCCGAAGTAACGCGAGACCCAGGCTGTATGATCACGCTGGGCGGCCTGAATTTGCTCCCTATGTTCGTCACCGAATCAGGGCCTGTAATAAAAGGGGGAGGAAAGGGCGATGACAGCGATGCATCACGGGAGCAGGTTCACTGGTATGTCTACCCCGTATTCGCCTTGCTCAAGCTATTCACCGATTTCGTATGTCTGGATACTTCGGGTTTCGAGCTGGCCAACGTTTCTGAAATAGACCCGTTCTGGCAGAACGATCTATGGGGTGCCATTCTGTCTCCGGAAGGCATTCTTTTCGCCAATCCGATCTCGCAATCCATGTGTATCGTGGATGCCGTGGCCTCGACCTTTTGGTATCCGCTGGACCCAATGTTCTGGTGCGCGGGGGCCTGGGGGGGAGTTTACCCGTTCACAGGTAACAGCCCTACCACCGAGTCGGATCAATCCATGGATGGTCTGGAGCTGACTAAATTCATGGCACAGAGTTCCAGGTTAGGGCTCTTGTGGGGTACTGTCGGCCCGCAAGCCATTTGTTTTTCAACCCCCATGCCAATTCTGATCAAAACCGAATTCCGGCTGGATCCGATTTTCCCGTTGATTACGGAAGGGGCCCCAATCTACATCGGTGAATCCGAATTCATGTGGGGACTGATACCTCCTATGAACTTTCCGGCGTTTGACGATGAAGCCTACCTGCTATGGACCGGAGAACAATGTTGCTTACGCATATGAGATCGTCAGCTCTGGCCCCTTTGGCTCTTGGCCTTGGTTTGTCCCTAGGCTTGGCTACTGTGGCCGCGGCGGCCACTCAGCCAGCCTCGAAAGTAGATTTCCAGCCCGGAAACACTGAGTCCAAGGAAGTAGGGGCGACGCGGTCCTTCCTGAAGGAAGGCCATCTACCGAAAAAAGACATGCCTGACATGAAGTATGTCCCGCAGTATGCGCGCCCACTGTATTCCAACTTGAACCCGAAACAGCTGACGCAGGCCCAGTTGCAGGGGCTTAAGGATGCGCAACACATCCTCAAGCATACCCCCCTGATCCCCGCTGACCAGGCCGCCATCATGTCACAGCCCTGGGCGCAGGCCTTGGGAAAACGAGGCGCTGGAATAGCAAATGCCACATTGGCGGCAGATCGGGCCAGCGTTCTCAAGTTCCTGGGCTTCAAGCCCCAGAACGCTGACAAACTCTTCTACTTTGTGTCCTTTTCCATGCCGAAATCCATGTTAAGAGCCTATGCCGAACAAGCCATGTGGGATGGCGGGATTCTGGTGTTCAAGGGACCTTTGCCCCATGTCCAGCTCTCGACCTTCATCACTAAGGATCTTCAGGCGCTGGTGGGCGGGAAGGGCGCATCAGCAACGATTACCATCGATCCTCGGCTCTACTCCGCATTCCACATCACCATGGCGCCTACCGTGGTTTACAGCACGCTGCCGGAAAACCTGCTTTGCCGGAAAGTTCACCTGCAGCCATTCAGCTACGACAAAAAACAATGGACCTATCCGGTGTGCGATAAAGTGGCTTCCAAGTATTACTGGAAGATCGAAGGTGCAGTAACCAGCCAATACGCCTTGAGACAGTTCAAGAAGGCCGGCGCCCCTGGCGTTACGGTCTACCTGAAGGCCTTGGCCAGAGGAGGCCTGGATTCAGGCTCCGGTAAAACTCAGGTTCCGTTCAAAGGCAGCTGGGCCTCCGCCCCGTCGCCGGAGCAGCTGACGGCCATCGAACACACGGTGGCATCCTTCGGCAATCAGACCTACCAGACTCCCTTTGGGATCGGCGTTGGACCGAAACAGCCAATCCAGCCAGGCCAAGGGGTTTCGGCACTGGCTACCGGCCCACAACCAGTGGTACCTGGAGACGGGATGGCTGCAGCCGGACAAACCGTAACCAAAAACGGAGTAACGTACCGGGCGCCTTAGAGACGGAAGGCGGCATAGGTACCGAAACGCTGCGCTTTATCACTATACTACACACTTCTCGTGGAACAGACTGAACAGGGAAACCCGTGATCCATTTCAACCGTAGACTGCCGCGTAGCATTTTGGTCTTGGCTCTTCTGAGTTTGGGCTCTACTTCGGCATGGGCTACCACTGTGTCCATTCCAGAAGCGCTGTCCAGCGGGCAGCAGATCGGCGCTAATGCCGAAAGCCAGACTGGGAACTCTTTGGCCACCATGCAGAACCAGGTGCAGACTACAACCGGACAAACCGCCGGGGGAGCGAATGCGGATACGGGGGTTGGCAATGTCAGCGCGACAGGCAATCCCGCCAACGGTGTCGGGAGTGAGACCGGTGCTACTGGAACGGGATCGTACCCCTTTACATTGAGTTGCAGTAAGAATCCGCCGGCCAACCCTATCTTCCCCGGTGGTTACGGCCTGGCGGCTTTCAATTGCCTCTACAGCGGCTCTGGATCCAGCGCGCAAGTCACTTCCTTTACCCTGGAATACTGCCTAGCTGGAATCACCGGAGGAAACTGTACTAAAGGTTCATCCAATTGGCAGTCCACCGGAATCGGGCCCGGCCAGTCAGTGCAGCTTTCCAGTACGGTTACTGTTTCCCTGCCCAGTTGCGCGGCCAACGGACAGGGAACTTGCAACGGAACAGTGACCGTGCAAGACAACCAAGTGCAGCAGGCCTCAGGGGGAGCGCTTACCAATGCGGCCACCAACGAAGTACTCTCCGGGAGCAACCAGCTACAGACGACCCTTGGTAATACCTTTAACAGCGGCAACTATCAAACCTCCATCCAGACTGGCAATAGTAGCTATCAGCTGAATAGCTGCACACAACAGATAAAGGGCGGATTAAATGGCAATGGTATTGTCTACACCTGTAATGGCCAGCAGTCTGCTAATTTCGGAGCAACGGCTTGCAGCACTACTGAACAATGTGTCAAGTGGGCCACGCAATCCAGCAGCTATACAACGAGCTGTAATCAAGATATTCAATTAACCGAAAATACGTGTACAACAGTCACACCCCAACAGAATTGTACCATATCCGACACTACCGCAGATTACAACTGCGATGATCAACTGCAGGTGACGGTCACCCCGGGATGCACACCTGGTCAAGTATTGGCCTCTGGAAATAATGCGGCAGGGGGAGGCTATCTGACGGCTAACGGTGTAGCTTATAGCGCATCATGCCTAAACTATGGCGGACCCTATGCGGATTATGCGGCATATACTATAGTCTGCGAATCCGGAGGTTATCTGGTCAACGAAACCCTGCCCATGTGTCCCGGGTACTCAGGGCTTCCCACTAACTTTGAATCCAATTACATGGTAAACGCCAGCCCGGGTTCATCTTACTCTACCGGTTACATTGACAACAATACAGGATCCATGTGCTATGGTTACAGCGGCAACAGCGGCCTTTGCCAATTCTTGTACACCGCTAACTGTTCGGCTACAACCTGTAACGTCACTATAGGCTTCTATAATTCTTACGCTAACAACGTTATCAACATTTATGGTACCTACCAAGTTCCATACCAGATAAACTATAACGGATACTCAGATGGTTGTTCTTTGTACCAGGATGCCTCATGAAAACAGGAAAAGCGCTTTTACTTACCCTGTTTCTTCTGGTCGGCTGGTCGACACCTGCCTGGGCTTTATTCGGCTGTACCCAGCAGGGCGGTAGCACTTGCACGGATTACGGCACTAGAGTCATTTCGGGTGTAACGGTCGGTCCGGTCTGCTGGACGGAGCAGTACACGTATTCCTGCTATACTGGCCAGCAGACCAATTCCTGCTCTGCCGCACAGTTGTCGGGCTGCTACCTGAATTCCACTACCTGTACCCAAACGATTTCTGACGGTAACTGTGTACAGTGGGCCGCTAACTATATCTGCCCAGGGGATTCGTCCACCAGTTGCGTCAACACGGGAGGAACACCTCCGGACCCGGGAGCCTGCCAAACAGCCTCGCAGACCTGCAATACCACTGATAACAGTACATGTGTCAGCCAGACGACTGTGCAGGTTTGCCCGGCAACCACCACGGTTCCCGCTTGTAATACGCAGAGCAACTGCACCTTGTCGGCTTCCACTTGTACGGACAACCAGGACGGTGTTTGTGACCTGGAGAATCAGACCTATACCTGTGGTCTGAGTAAACAAGTTTGCACCCAGTCGGCTGAAATCAATCAATGTGACCAGAATATGACGGAAGGGCTGGGAACCCCGCAAACGCAAAATGTCAGCAATAATTTCCAGGAAGCCGCCACTTACATGGGGATCCTTAACGCTATCAGCAAAGACATGACACCAGGTAACTTGACCATCTTCCCCGGCCAAGCCGAATGGTGTACGGATCCGATCCTGAACGGCCTCATCACCAACAACTGCTGCAACACAAACATAACGGGAAAAGGCGGCAATCTCTTAGACACGTGCACCACGGCCGAACAGCAGCTTAATGCGGCGCGGCGCGCGAATAGAACGGTATACATCGGGCAGTGGTGCAATCAGAAGATTCCTTTGATCGGTCTCTGTATCAGCAAGAAGCAGGGGTATTGTCAATTTGACAGCGTACTGGCCAAGATCATCCAACAACAAGGACGAGCACAAATAGCACAGCTCATGGCCTCTGGATATGCCGCGGCTCAGTCCGGTCCATTCAACTTTCCGTACTTTACCACTAATGGAGGATGGGGTCCTCAGACCGTGGAAAACGGCAATACGGTAGCGGCCTGGCAATGGCCGACCTACTGCGAGGCAGTAAATGGCCAGGTTGACCTTTCGGCTGAAACAGCCGCCGAGCAGAACGGGGGGATTGTTTGCCCGTCCATGCCCGCGCAATGGTTTGCCGTCTGTGATTCCGGAACTTCTTGCGGGGCCTTACCAAGTGACCCACGCGATGGCAGTGGTGGTGATGGCTGGACTGTCCAGAATGTCGATCCACAAACTAATTCCAGCTACAGCCTCGATAACTATACGGTTGCTACGGGAGCGTGTAACCTAACCACGGGAGCTTGTGCCTACACCATCTCAGCATGGCCGGCAGGCTCCGGTGGAGCCGCTGACCTCTCGATGAACGTAGGATGGGCTTTGTACCAGCCCGGTTCCTCAACGCCAACTGCCAACTCGATCAATCAGTTGGGGAGCTTTGAATTCCAGGGAGTCAGTATCGCGGGCAGTCCGTCCACCATGCCGGCCACGGTCCCCTTCAACTACAGTCTGAACAACGGGGCAACCTGGCAACAGGTTCAACTTCCCACCAACCTGCCGATCGGACAGGCTTCCCTTGGTTCCAATATCAGCATATTCGGGAATTGCAATCCGGGTTCCTTCCAGTGTGAATACACGGTGAAAGCCCCGGTATCGGTAGCCACCATGCCCTGGGGAACCCCGCAGAATCCGCAATGCGAAGGATTTAACACGGCTCAACTTTCGGTGCTCGATTTCAACAAAATGAATCTGAGCCAGTATATCCAGAGCATTACTCCTGCGAGTCTGAACCAAACCGCCCTGGCCCAAAATACAGCGTCGGACGCTCAGAGTTTCTACAGCACGTTCACAAGTGGCGGCTCAGCCTCATCGTCAACACCGCAGAGCAATACGGCGGCTTACATTTGCGACAATTTCAACAGTGGTGACCAGTGTCAGGATGAGTCCGCCAGCGGGCAGGGACCCTTCCAAGTAGAGCTGAATGCCACGACGGTCTGGCCGCCCGCGACTGGGCCAGCCGGATCGGTGACCGGGGTAAGCGTCAACTGGGGGGACGGCTCCAGCAGTGAGGCAAGTGTGGCCAGCGGGTTGTTCGTAGCCAACCACACTTACCCGTCCGTCAACACTAATACGACCTATCAGGCGGTAGTCACATTCAACACGGTGTCGGACGGAACCCAGACCGTGGACATTAGCGTAGAGGACGCGGCTGTGACCGTAACTGCGAATTCCGCGGCCAATACGGGCGGGGGTCTCACTTCGGCACCAAACAGTACGTATGTGCCGTCGGAGCTTCCGAATGGTAACACTACCAACAACGCTCCGGGCGTTCCGGCAGGGACGCCACAATGAACCAAAACCTCATGGGGCGTAAAGATGCCTGGGCCTTGATGACTTTTGGAGGTGGAATCGCCGGGGCCTCGCCCTGGTTGGCCGGTGAAATGCAGGCCGCCGCCATGGCGGGGACGGCGGTTCTCGGAGGAGCCTGGCTAGGCTGGAAAAAAGCCTCGACCTGGCTGGATCGGGTGAATACGGAGTCCCGCGAGAATTTTATCTTGCGTTCAGACGCGGTCTACCCCCCCACGATGGGGATGGCCGGGTTAAGAACCGGGTACACCCGCGATCACAGCCGGGCCGTGGATATCCCTAACGACTTGTGGATGCGGCACACGGCTATCATCGGACAGTCAGGCGTGGGTAAGACGACATTAGGGGAGTTCCTCCTTTGGCAGCAGGTGGTGCGTGGAGGCGGTTTCATCTTCATCGATGCCAAGCTGGATTTCGAAACTCGAAACAAGTTAGCGCACATGATGCGGCTTACGGGTCGGTTGGACGAGTTCCATTTATTGAACGTGAGCGATCCGGAAAATTCCGACACCTATAATCCACTCCTTTCCGGGGATGCGGATGAAGTGGCCTCCAGGTTACTGAACCTGCTGCCGTCGGCCGAGAATAGTCCAGGAGCCGATTATTACAGGCAAAGCGCCAACTATGCGCTGACGGTCCTCATTGGCGGGTTGAAGGCGGCAAACTATCGATACCACTATGGAGACCTGACGATTCTGCTGCAATCCCCGCGCGCCCTGGCCGAACTGGAACGGCTCATTCCGGCCGGCCCGGAGAGAGCCACCTTCCAGGTATTTATCGACCAGTACAAAAGGAAACCCCCCGGAGGCGGACCCGTCCAGATTGACTTGAACCAGTTAAAGCAGGTGCTGGGCGGGATGTCCGGGCGGATCGCCCAGTTCTCCCAGGGCCAATTCGGACAGATTTTCAATACCTACGCTCCGGAGATCGATCTCTACGACATTATCATCAACAATAAAGTCCTCTATGTCATGCTTCCGACCATGGCCAAGGATACCGCGGCCCTAAACCTGGGGAAGATGATTTTGTCGGACTTGAGAACGGCCGTAGCCCGGGTCCAAGGACTGCCGGAAGCGGATCGCCCTAACCCGCCCTTCCTGGTATTTGCCGACGAAATGGGTTCTTACGTGATGCCTGGTATTTCCCGACTATTCGAACAAGCCCGAAGCGCGCAAATCTGCATGATCCCGGCGTTTCAATCCTTCGCCAACTTGTCGGTGGTCTCCCCTGACTTTGCCGATATGATCATTCAGAATACCTGGAACAAGGTATTCTTTAAGTTTGGTTCCAAGGACAGCCCGGAACTGGCAGCAGAAATCATCGGCAAAACCAAACGCTACGCCTACTCCCTGTCGCAATCAGAGAGCTCTGGCAATTCGGCACAAGTCGTGCAGGCAGGCCCACAGTCGTCGGAGACCAGTTCAGGCGGACTCGGAGAAACATGGCGGGAGCAAGAAGAATACCGAATCACCCCGGATCAGCTGAAAAGCCTGGGCAAAGGACAGGCTTTTGTCATGTCCGGATCCCGCGTCTATCACGTCAGCACCCCTATGTTGCTGTTTGGAAAAAAGATACCTCCTTACCAGAGTATCAAACGACCTACCGCGGTTCCCAAAAACGAGAACGTTCTCAATTTCACCCAGCGCTACCGAGAGTTTCTGTCGGACTCAGGAGATCCCGGGGTTCCCTTGAAGACGGCCTAAACCTAGAAGTGGAGGAGCTTGTGGCCCCACTATTTTTGTTGCCTGAAAGTGGTTATACTAATCGTATACAGCAAGCAAGCAGGCGACATACATGAATTCAGCAGCAAGAAGCGTTCAGGAACAGTGTCAGTCGTTAGTGGATAACCTGGGCCGAGATGCCTTGGCAGCCCTGGTCTTGAGACTGGAGCCTGACGCTCAAACCGTTACTTTTAGCGCAAAGCTGCCAGAGCTGGCGGATTCCCGCACCAGGGCCCTGTTGATCTTCCTGGTCGTCCTCAGCCAAATCGGCCTGGAAGACGTGAGCAGCGCTGAAGTGGGCACCTTGCTGGACACCGTTCGGGATGAGAGCCTGCGATTGCTAGGCCCTGCGGACAAAACCGGAAAACCAAATGTAAGGAAGGATTTGCAGTCGTGAGTACCATTCTCTTCTGGCTCGCCGCAGTTATCCTAGGGGTCGTGATTTTGAGTATGATTCCTGGGCTGGAACTGCTCATGAAACCAATTCTAAAACTATTCTTCGATGCACTGGTAGTAATCATTCAGGGATCGGGAAGCTGGCTCCTGTGGATTGCCAAGAAAATTGTGCGAGCCCACAGTGGTCTTCTGCGGCATCTGCTGGTAAGCGCGGAACAGATTGATCCAGCCTATGCCTTAGAGCAGAAGAACAAAAGCACCTAACGAAGACCTATGACTAAACAAGGCCACCAACTAACTGGAATAGGGGCAGGCGCTCTAGCTCTGGTACTGGTTAACATTGCGATGGGGGCCACGTGGGAGTGGTATGCAGGCATTATGGCCTGGTTTGGTTCTACGGCCCCTGATTGGCTGGAACTTCCCTACGGTTGGAAGGGCACCCGGAGACTCTCCGTCATAGCTCACCGGACCTGGACACATTGGTTACCTGTCTGGCTTGTATTGGCTGGATGGGCGCTTACCGGAACTCCCACCCTTCTCAAGGCGGCGATGGCGGGGTTTGCGGTTGGTGGCCTGGTACATTTGGCCATGGATATTCCAAATCCGATGGGCATCCCAATTCTTCTCCCCACCCGCCGAGTCAGTCTGTATTGGTGGAAGAGTCAGGAACACGTTCTGGAACTGACCTTAGGCGTCTGGTTATTTGGATTCCTAGCGCTCTGGCTACCTGGTATGATAGCGACTCTTGCAAGGTAATCGTTACCTTGCTATACTATATTGCATCAATAGAGGTGCAAACAAGGACAAGGGTGACGATATGGCAAGAGTAAAAGAACAACTTCTTCGAGCAGAAGAGCAGAAGGATCCAGTGGAATCGGTGGTCGAAATTGCAGCCGAAACCACTAAACCTACAGAGGAGTCGACAGCCGTCCACACTCCACTCCCCACGGTAGCGTACCTTCGGGAGCAACTTCAGGCGCCGTTTAACGCCTCCGAGATTCGGAGCCGGATTGGCAGCAAATCAAAAGACGGAAAATCCGGCCAGGTGCTGGCCTACGTTAGTGCTCGGGCTGTGATGGACCGGCTTGACTCCGTGCTCGGGCCTGACAACTGGCAGGACCATCTGGAATTGCTCGATGGCGGGAAGGGGTTTATTTGTCGGCTAGGTGTCCGTTTTCCAGGTTCCCCTGATTGGATCTGGAAGGAGGACGTAGCGGACATGTCGGCTGTAGAGGCTATCAAGGGAGGAGCCTCGGATGCGTTCAAACGTGCCGCCATCAAACATGGAGTGGGACGGTACTTGTACGAGCTGGAAAGCCCGTGGGTGAAGCTGGAGAATGGCTTTCTTCCCCGGAACTTTCAGTTTCCCTTGCCGATGTGGGCCCGCCCGTTGAAGAAACGAGCAGCCGCTGCCGACGGGCAAGCCGAAATTGAAAAAGGGGCTACCAAGGCTGATACCGGCCAGGTTTGGAACAGCTTTGAACAGAAGGTTGGTGATACGGCATCAGTGGAAGACGACGACGGTCTGTTGTAATTCCGGGACCCCCGCTGGGGGTCCTTTATTTGTCGTCAGCAACAAGATTGACCGGTGTATTTGGTTTTGCGGAAAGCAATCAGAGAAGTGGATATTGCCCCCGCATCTTCTGGTCGCTATATTGTACTTCATGGATTTCGATGATGAGCATCGAAACCTCTTTCAAAGGGAGAAAATGATGTCGAAGCTTCTAAAGCGCGCCGTTGTAAGCGCGACCCTGGTTAGTACACTGTTCGGATCTACGCTGGCATTGGCAGATGTTGCGCCTTCAGCGATTCCGCCGGTAATGGCCAAAGTCACCCAGGCAGGGGTAAAGGTTGTCAAGGAGTTCAAGGCTATCGGAGGTCTTAATGGGTGGGTTCTGATGCGCGGAGCACAGCCAGCCATCGCTTATACCACCGCAGACGGAAAAGCTTTACTGTTCGGTGCTTTGGTAGATAGCCGGGGTCAGAACATGACGGCTGCTTACATGGCCAAGTATACACCCAAACCCGATCTGACCAAGCTGATCCCAGCTCTGCAGCACAGTACCTACGTGACACTGGGTAACCCAAGTAGCAAGCACGTGATCTACGCTTTCGAAGATCCGAATTGCATCTTCTGCCACCTTACCGATATCGAGTTGCAGCCCTATGTCAAGGCTGGTCTTCAGGTCCGGGTAGTAGTGGTCGGTTTCCTCAAGAAGAGCAGCGCAGGGAAGGCAGCTGCCATTCTGGAAGCGAAAAATCCGGCAGCCGCTTGGGAGGCGAATGAAGCTGGGTTTAACGAAGCCGCAGAGGAAGGCGCGGCAACTCCGCTGGCCCATCCGTCGGCTCGGACGATCTCAGCCTTGCAAGCGAACATGCAGCTGATGCAAAAGTTCGGTTTCAATGGCACTCCCGGTATCGTTTACCAGGTCGGCGGGAAGTGGCAGACAGTGAACGGTATGCCTCAGGAATCCCTGTTGCCGGCCATGACTGGCCTACCGCTGCAAAAAGAGACCAATCCTCAGCTGGCGCGATTCCAGCACTAAACCTTCCTAGCGGAAGGCAAAAGCCCGGCTCTGCCGGGCTTTTTTGTTGCACAGAGTCGCTATATTAGGTCAGTACAGGCCCTGTATAAGGAGAACTCAATGGCAAGCAGTAAGAATCAGGACTTCCAATCTCATACGGTCTCCGGTAACGTGGCGACCATATTGGAGTCATTCCGATACAGAAACAAGAACGGAGAGGACAAAGAGGCCCAGAAATTCAGGCTGGCCTCCAACCAGGGTACCGAAACCATCTGGTACCAGGTAAATATCTTCGACCCCAGATTGGCAGGAGTCATGAAAGCCCATTTGGGCGTAGGGAGGCGGGTGGTGGTGAACGGTCGGCTTAAAGTCGCAGCGTATTCCGGCCAGGCCGGGCCGCAGGTATCCATGCAGTTGGATGCCTCCGCCGTCAATTTCATGGATGCCCCCGGAGAAACCCAAACCCAACGTCCACGGGAAGAAGAAGACGTGCTCCTCCGTGCTTGGTCCCTTCTGAGGTAATAAGCGATTTTCCCCCGGCCTGCCGGGGGTTTTTATTCAGAACAGGGTAGAAGTAGCCGCTGATACCCAGTATCAAAGAGTTAGAACATTGCGGCAGATGTTATCAAAAGCCTGCTTCGGTTTCAGGCCTGGAAACGAACGAACGGCTGACTCTAAAATTTGGAAACTGTCGAGAGGAAGCATCTCAGAAGTCAGGGCACGATTCAGTATTTCCTCCAGATCAACCGGCTTACCTTTGAGCGTAGCTACGCACAGCAGCAACAAATTGTAATGCAGCCGGTTAGTTTCCTGGTTTTGCGGGTCTACATCAAAAAATGTCTCGGGCGCAGGGTGTACTCTAAAGAGAAGTTGGTATTCTCTAGCGAATTCCTGCCATGACTTCAGTTTTGCTACGAGCTCCCGCTCGTTTAAGGGCTTGGCCAGGTGCAAAGTGATGTCCGACAACAACCAGGCCTTGTCTTCGTTCTGCTCAGGTATCTCTGCAACAGGGGCCGGCGAGGTGGCCACCTCGACTGGGTTCGGCACTACCGAGGAAAGACTGGCCAAATCTGGATCCAGGGGTTCTGACGGATCGTGCAGCAGTTCACTCGAGTCAGCTATGCGTAAAGCCAGCACATCAAGCAGGGAATCCAGGTCAGCTGCGGTGGCGAACTCAGGGTGCAGAAAATCGCACCAAGCATAACTATAACGGTCCACCCTGACCACGAAGATCACGATCGGATCCTCCACTCCAGCGGGGTGGTGGTAAAGTCCGTATATTTCGCTCTCGGCCTGGTCCTCCGAGTAATACTCCACCTCGAAGATCCAACCTCTGGCCGTTGTAATTTTGTTTTCCACGTAAGGCCGAAGTCCGTTCAACAACATATTGACCGCCGCCTGGTGTAAGCCGATGCGAAGCTGAAGCATTTGCTCCGCCTGTCGTCGTTGGTCTTCGATCTGTTTTCGGCGCTGGAGGAAGGCCGGGGGTAGTGTAGTTGACGCCTCTGGCATGATCCGTGGTTATCCTTTGCTTGACGATAGTAGTAAATAGAAGCGCTAGACAGGACTGGGCCGGAGAATTCAGGCCGATCCGACGTAGCACTTGCGAAGACAATATAGCAATCTGGATCCCGACCAGACCGAACGGCCGATAGCGGCAGTAGTTGCAGAGCTAGTGGCTATACTTAGTTGCGATCAATCCGATCGAAACCAGGCCCAAGTGGGCAAAGGAACAAAAAATGGCTGCACAGGTACAGAAGGATATGTCCGGGATCCTCTTTCCGGAACGAAACAAGAAGAACGAAAAAGGCCCAGATGTAACGGGTCGTGGTACCATTGGCGGCGTGGAGTACCGCGTTGCTGGGTGGAAGCGCGAAGGAAGCGGTGGGGGAAAATTCTATTCCCTGTCCCTTGAACACGGGGACCAGAAATCTGCCAAAGGCTCAGATGAGCTCACAGGGGTCTTGTTCCCCGAAAAAGATAAGCGGAATGACAAGGCGCCGGACCTGACCGGCAAGGTGACCGTCGGCGGAACAGTGTATCGTATCGCCGCATGGAAGAAATCCGGGCAAAACGGGGCCTTCTACTCGTTAGCCTTTGAACTGCCGCGAGACGCCGCAGATTCCAAGCCCACTGCCAAGCCCGCGCCCACCCCAGACGACGACGATATGTTCTAAGTCTTTCAGCCCACTCTTCTGAGTGGGCTTCTTTTTGTCTGCACCAAGCTATAGCTATACTGCACATAATTAGCTATACTGGTGCTGATTACGTATAGCGAAGCTGATGGGAGCTAGAACATGCTTGTAAAAGAACTGGGGGGTCTGCTGATCCTCGCTTTCATAGTCTGGATCTTTTTAGCGCCACAACCGGACGTCCGAATGCAGCGCGCCTGCTCTCCGGTGCAGTGGGGCGGGAACGTTGTAACCTCGTTGGCGGCACTCAGTACTCCGGCTGCCGAGTTGTATGTCCAAACCGGCATGGACAAAATGACTTACGGCTGCGAGTATTCCTTATGGCGGCTGTTTTATCAAAAACAGTACAACCAATACCAGCTGTATCGGGCGGCTCACCCTGGCACGGCGGCCACTCAGTCTACCGCAGTTCAAACTACCGCCCCGGTGTCGTCAGCTGCTTCCGCTCAGGCTCCTAGACCAGCCGCATGATCCGCATTTCCCGCTTACTTCTCGGAATTATCCTGGGAACCGTTTCCTTTACGGCAGAGGCACAGCCTGTTTACCTGGTGGAACTGGCCAATTTTGCCTGTCCCCATTGCAGGCACATGGAAGACTATATCCCCCAGATCGAGAAGGCGGTCAACAGCACCGGCGGTGTTTTTGATTTCGCTCCGGTGGCCGCCGACAAACAGACGAACGCCCCCGCCCAGGTTTACTTTGCGGCAAGAGAGCAGGGCTCCTCGATTGCGGACGAAACACGAAAGCTCTTGTTTGAAGCCATGGGTACAGACGGCATGCCTATCGAAGACCCGTCGCAGGGGATTGTTTTCCTGCAACAAGATTGGCCGGCAACAGTTCCTGGCCCGAACTATACCCAAATGATCCAGGCCGTTTCCACCAAACCAGTAAAGCAAGCAGTAGCGAAGGCGCTGGAAATGGGGGACGAGATGGGCGTTAGCCGATTGCCGGCCTTTATCTTTGTTCGGGACGGACAACCGGTTGGCTTGCTGGCGCGGGGGGGAAGGTATCCGCACATGGCCGCCCTGGCGCATGCGGTACTGGTTGCTATACCTCTCTATGCAAAAGGTGCCGTACTGCCACCAGACACCGCCCCGACCGCCTCATCTACTGATCATTAGGAGAAACTCATGATTGCCTTGGAAACCTACGCACACCATGTGGAACGACCTGCTCTGGTTAGCGTAGCTGGGGTTCGTGTAGCCGAAGCTGACAACTGGGTTCTAGGCGGACCCATCCGCATCACGCCGGTAAAGCAAGTTCGGCCAACCGAACAAGGTTTGCCAGGAAACAAAAAAGGCGACACCAGGGGTCTTTCCGATCTCGGAACAAAGGTGACGACCGTTCTCTTCAGTTTTGGGTCCAGCACGGTTTCGGCTGCCTATGCCCGGGATCTGGAGAGATTACCGCACCAAGGGAAGTATGTGGTGGTAGGAGAAGCCTCCGAACCCGGAAGCTCTACTTATAACATGATTCTTTCGGCACAACGGGCGGCCCACGTGCGGGAGATCATGGTTCACGCAACGGATAAAGTAAGCGCGCCGATCGCCTTGGGAGCGACTTTTGCGTCCCAGCAGCCTTCGCAATATGCCAAAGACCAAAATGTCACTGTCTATAAGAGAAAGTAGGCCTCAGCCATAACACCTAGTATTGAGACTACGCTGTGGGACGGAATAACCCGTCCAGAGGTTCGCGGGAGGTCCGCAAAGCAGGAAAAACCTGCATCTTGTCATTTATCTCGGAGGTTAGAATGAACCATTTTTTCATGGCCGGTCGTATCGAAAAAATCACCAAGAGTGGCGGTAAGCGTCAGGCTGAAGGCGGCAAACCCCCTTCTGCTATTGTTCTGTTGCAGTACGGGCCATCGCGGGAAAGCGGTAATGGGCCCGTGGAGTTCATAAACGCGTCCCTGATCCGAATTCCAGCCTTCCGGTTCGAGAAAATCGCCGACAAGCTCGAAGTTGGCAGTATCGTGGCGATTGCCGGCCATGTCCAGGGAATCGTCAAGAAAGTAATGGAGGAGTCCTACTTGACCAACGAGCTGGTGGCTGACAATGTGCGCGTTGGCGCTCTTGATTTCCTCTTCGAGGAGGAAGAGGAGGTCGAGTAATCCAGGCGCACCAGACCTGCCGAGCGCCGTCCCAGCAAGCACTGAACGGCGCTCGTTCTTGTGGAAATTCGGACCCACCATAACCCTGCCGAAAAGCTTGACTCCACCCGCTAATTTGGTGAAGTTGCCGGGCACCTTCGGAGGAAAATTCGTCGGATTACGGGAGCCAATCTCCCCATCTCCGGGCCGCGATGAACTGCGGAAAGCGTCGCTATATTGAAAGACCGTCACAAGACGGCACAACAATTTCTAAAGGAGCGATCCATGCGTAAGCTGTCTGCTGTGAAATCTGCCGCCCTGAAGGCGCTACTTGTAGGTGTCGGTTTGGGGGCATCCGTTCCCGCCATGGCCGCGAACAATAGTTCCGACCCATTCTACACGTTCTCTAACACTGTCCAGGATTGGGCGTCAGGACCCTTGGGTGTGGGGTTGGCCGTTTCCATGCTATTGATCGGAGCGGGAATCGGGGTGGCGAAGAATTCTCCTATGCCGGCTTTGTCTGGAGTAGCGGGAGCGGCCTTCCTGCACTGGGGACCCCAGATCATTCTGACCATCATGGGGAACGGGGCCGTCATCTAATACCCAGAACGGTATCGGTACCGGTCTTATCCGGTACCTATCTCCGGGTAAAACCGGTTTTTATTGAACACGGACAAGTAGATGGCCAACGGTAGCAACGTACATCGAGTAGCGAAAGACCTGGATAAACCAGTGCCTATCCTATTTTGGGATCCAGTAGAATTTGTGATCGCCGTTTCGATGGTGGGCTTCGGGGTTTTAGTCAATTTGTGGGTTGTCGGTGGCCTGGCCGGAGCAGCTGTTTTGGTACTGGCTACGAAGTTAAAACGGGGAGCAAAACCCGGTGCGGTCCAACACTGGCTATGGGCAATGGGGCTGCAGCTAGACCAATCTCTAGCAGCTCGTTTCCCGCCTAGTTGGGATAATGATTTTTACGAATAATTGACAGAAACCATAGCGGGGGAAACATGGTTGAAAAACATCCGGAAGGATTAGTTAGGGCGTGGAAGGAAGGCAGAGCATGGCGCTTTGCCGCTTTCATTTTTGCCGGCTTTTCTTTGATACTTCTCCTGGCCGTTCTGTATGAGGCCCAGCATTCCCCCACGACCCTAATACCGTACGGCCTGGCCATGGCCACCGGACCGGTCAAGGTCACTCCCGGGGGTCACAACAACGGCAAGTATCTGGCGTACGTCGGCCAAGCTGATCTGAGCCTGCTGTTGGACTGGACGCCGGATACGGTGAAAGACCAATATGACCGATTCATGAACCGCATGGCTCCCAGTCTTTATGCGGCCGAGCAGGCCAAACTTCTGGGCGCGGCTATCGTGAACAAGAAGAATGACATCACGGAAGCGTTCTACGCTAAAAACGTTTCGTTTAGTGGTCACAAAGTAAAGATTACAGGTTTGTTGAATCAATGGTCCGGTAGCGCCTTGATTTCTTCACACCCTGCTGTCTACAGCCTAACCTACGCCTTCACGGATGGAACCCCTTATGTCACAAGCCTCAGCAGCAAATAAGACCCACCAGAAGTTTCACGGAGCAGTATTCGCAGCTCTCGTACTACTAGCTGGAACCAGCCAGGGGGCTACCACGGCCCCCGCGGTAAGTCAGACTACGCTTCCGCTTGCAACCCAAGGAAGTTCGATCCAGGTATCTAATCTGGCGCCCCCTGCGCCTCCGGCAAAGATTGCCCCGGGAAACCTCCTGACCCCCGACGCGGAACCAGTAGCACCACCCCCCATGCCGGTTCCACCCGCGGCGAAAACCAAATCGACCACAGCTGGCCTTGGAACTCCTGTGCCGGTAGCGGAACCGATGGACCAAAAACTGGAACAGCTGGGGATGAAGCCCAAACCGGCGCTCCCGGTCCATCCTAAGGTAGTGAAAAACGAAGTCAGGCCTTATATACTTCGTCATCAGCACAGTGCTCCGCGCGCACAGCGCCCCGTTTCGAATGCCGAAACTATCCCTAGCGGGGATTTGGTGCTATCGAACAGCCAGCTCAACGTGCTGCGGTTCCCGGAAGCTATCAAGCACCTGTGGTTTCCGGCCAATACCCCCATTATCGGCAAACCAGCCTACTTCGCCCAGGATCATGCCGTTATGCTCCAATTCCAGCCTGGAGTAGATAGCCGCATTCAGCTCATGGTAGAGCTACAGGACGGGGCCGTCATTTCCCGAGAAGCAGACCTGCGGCCCATTCCCGGGGCAACGTACGCCCTAAACGGCACAACCGGAGAATTGCCTGGGCTGCGAACCGGCCAAACGGCTCCTTCCGAGCCAGTCGCCCCTGATACCACCGGAATGGCCGCGGTGAGGTTGCTACAAGGCGTGGTGCAGGGGCGTGTTCCGCGGGGATTTGACCCTGCACCCCTGCCGGCGGAAACCGTTTTCACTGGGTTTACCGCGCATCCAGTCATGACCTGGAAAAACAGCTCTACAGGTATGACCATCTATGTGTTCGTACTGAAAACCCTGGGAACCCCTGCGTCGATTTCCCCCCCGGAATTCTACCGTCCTGGAGTGGAAGCCGTTCTGCTAACAGCTGATACGGTCTCGAAAACTTCCAGCCCTTTCCTCTATGTAGTGGAGGCTGCTGATGGCCGATAATAGCGGCACACCGCCGGCCCCCGGTGGAAAGACTCCCCCGTCTCTACGGGTGCAAGTAAAGAAGCCTGGACTGAAGAGCAAGTTCGCAGGTTTACGGCCTGAATCGCCTAAGAAACGTTGGCTGTATATTTTCACAGCCTTGATCGTTGGCGGAATCCTGTTTTCCGTGCTCACCGATCAAAATGCAAGTAAGCCTCAGCCGGTGGTGGCTAAATCGCATTTTATCGAGATGACGCCAAACAGCGGCGGCGCGAAGACTTGGCAGGCCAAAGCACAAGGCCAGGTTTCGGCACTGAATTCGCAGGTTACAGCACTGCAGCAGCAGATTAATTCCATGCAGAAAGCCATGCAGGCGCAGACGCAGGCCCTTCAAAGTGCCACGCAATCATTGCAATCGCTGCACAGCCTTCCCCCTGCCGGAAGCACGTCGGGGTCCGCGCCTCAAAACAGCAATGATCAGTCATTGCCGCTCCCCCCGCCGCCACCTCCGGTTCCGGTCAGCAGCCTGCCCAGTTTGAGCGGCGCGGCGGGAAGTTCTGAACCTAGCAACCAGATCCTGGAGTACAGCCCGGCTGGTGACACAAAGTCAGAAAGTTCCGTGGCGGCCAAAACCGCCTATACGCGGAACAAGTATGCAGGCTACCTGCCGGTGGGTTCCTTCATGTCTGTGGCCTTGCTGAACGGTGTGGATGCCGGAACCAGCACGGAAACACAAAGTAACCCGCAACCAGTTCTGGTCCGTGTGCAAAGTAACGCCATCCTGCCGGGGAGCGCTAGGTACCAACTGAAGAGCTGTTTCGTGCTGATGTCTGCGTATGGAAATCTATCTTCCCAACGGGTCTATATGCGGGCTGCCGTCCTTTCTTGTGTAGATCAGCAGGATCATTTGGTGCTGAATCAGAAGATCAAGGGTTATGTGGTTGACTCGGACGGTGTCCTCGGGCTGCGCGGCAAGGTGATCAACAGGCAAGGGGCGCTCTTGGCCAAGGCGTTGTTGGCTGGATTTGCTTCTGGTTTAGGCCAGGCGCTGAGCAGCGCACAAGGGACGGTAAGTTCGTCCGCGTTAGGCAATGTAAGCTCGGTAACAGGTTCCCAGATCCTGTCGCAAAGTGGTTACCAGGGAGCGGGGAATGCCGCTTCCATGCTGGCACAATTCTACCTGAAACAGGCTCAATCCATCTTTCCGGTAGTAGCCATTCGAGCCGGCCGCAAAGCGACATTGGTAATAACCGACGGGGTTAGCCTTACTTGGCACGACTATGGTAATCTGTACGTGAAGAAAGTGACTCCACGAGCATGATTACCCTACCATCCATCCCGATCTCAGCCCCCGCGATCTCAGCCCCCGTCTCAAAGGCGGGAAGGACCCCAGCCGAGATTTTGCGCCAGCTACAAGACCGGTTGCCCAGGACAAAGATGATCGGAAGCCAACGAACCCCGATTCCAGGGATCACCGCGATACAACTGGCCTCCGGTCAGCAAGTCTATGCCGCGGATGGGAGCAACTACCTGATCATCGGAGTGATTTATGACCTGAACACAGGGAAGACGTTGCAGCAGACCCTGCAGGAAAACACCAGCGCCGGCCGGCCTAGCTCCAAGGGGCACCCAGTCGGCTTACACCAATTCATTGCCACCAAGGACGGATCATGACTTTTAAAGCTCTTGTCACCGCTTCAGTTCTGTTGACCGCAACAGCCCTATCTGGTTGCGCCACTACCCCTGGGCACAGGTGTCCCCTGGACCATGGGTTAGGTTGCCACAGCCTTCCGCAGGCCTATAGAGCCGCTACCCAGCCGGGCGGTAACCAGCAGTCGGTATTCGGCATTCCTCGAACGGAGCCACAAACGGCGGCTCCGGCCGGAGCGGTAATCGGCGAGTCTGCTGGCTACCCAGAAGCCGGCCCAGGCGGCACACCGGTGTGGACCCCTGGTCGCGTATACCGGGCCTGGACTGCACCCTGGACAGACGCTGAAGGCTACCTGCATAGCGGTGGGTACGTGTACTTTAACACCCCCGGGCACTGGAGTTACGGAAGCCTGGATGCAGCTGGTTCAGCTTCCGGTGTACTGGCACCCGTTAAGCCTTCCCAGCTGGGATTCCGGCCAGGATCCGGCCTACCTAAGCAAGAAGGGGCAACGGTGGTCGGCGCTACCAAGGCGGCCATGGCGCAGATCAATGGGACCGGCGGGATCACTCAGCCTGCGGAACAGATCACACAGTAACCTTTCGCTTTCCGGGGATGTAATACATGAAGTGGCTAAAAAACCTACGTCTGGAGCGTAAGATGGAAGCAGTCCGGGACTGGGTTGCACCGGAACCGCCTTTAGCACTGCCTAAGAATCTGCTAAACGCGGCGGATTTGCTGGACCATAACCGGTTTTCATCCCTACTGACCTATACGGATTACGATGAAGAGCGAGAGCTTTTCTATCTGGACGATCGAAACGATATGCTGGCAGTAGGTTTCGCCCTGCGCCTTTGGCCTTTACTGCTTACCGGAATGGATGCGGAAAACCAAATAGAGGCCGTTCTGATGGGATGCCCGGCGAATACCGTCTTGCAATTTGGGGTGCTATCCTACCCGGGAGTAGACCAATTTCTGGATTCCTGGGCCGCTTCCCGTGTCGCGCAGACCCAAAACCCACTTCTGAGACAGATGGCCCTGCGCCGCCGGGACTTCATGAAATACACGGCATTATCAGGTGGGCCCAGCTTGCTGCAGATGGCGGAGTTACATCCGCGTGCCATAGAGTACGTGCTGTCGGCTCGTATTCCGTTCAAAGGAGATCCTGCGTCCGCACGAGAAATAGAAACGTTTCTGAAACAAGTGACGGACGTCAGGGACTCTACCCGGGGTTCCTTGGCCAGTATCGGCATCCCTACCTCGATTATAGACAAGCCGCACATGGAGCGACTCCTGCGGATCATTCTCAATCCCCAGTTGTCCCCCAGTCAGCTCGACCAGAGTTATGTGTCCGGCTTACCATTCGGAACCGGCCTGATCGACCGCGGCACCAGAATGGCCGTACTGCATGGTGGCGGGATCGCCATAGGTACGAAACCAATCCCCGACGCCTCGAACCAGACAAAGGCCCTGTCGGCAGAAGAAGACCCCACCGTCTGCGTGTCTATTACTACAGATGCCCTGCCAAACATCTTATTCCTCGGCCACACCGCTGATCTACTGGGCTCCCAATCCTCGCGGGAGGACCGGATCGCACCTCCGTTTTGGCTCTACAGCAATATGCATATCCTGGACCCTGATAAAGCGTCAGAAGCCCTGACAACCAAGCTCGGGGCCTTGAATAAGCAGGCGATGTCGGAATCCCCGTGGTACCGATCCATGATGGCCCACCTGTACGCACGGCGGGATGACGCTACCTACCTCCTCAATGAGCTACGCGACGGCAAGAGCCTCGCCCGCGCTTATACCGGAATCAATATCTACACAACCCTAAGCAATGCCAAAAGGGACGGGGAGTACGTCCGGGGCCTTTGGCGGAAGAACGGATTCCGTGCCTCTCCTGAGCGGTTCATCCAACTCCCGGCTTTTGTGGCCAGTCTGCCTATGCAGTATACCCCGGAAATGGACCCCCCGAACCGTGGGCTCCAACGCGCCACTACCATGCACTCCTTGAATGCAGCCTGCCTGGCACATGTCCAAGGAGACTGGTCCGGGCACGACCCGGCGCAAGGCGGCCCGTTGCTGGTATCAAGGCGGGGGCAGGTAGCCTGCGTTAATCTGTTGAAAGCCACTACAAACTACAACTTCGTAGTAGTGGCTGCGTCCGGCGCCGGTAAGAGCTTCTTGACCAACGAAATCGTCTCGGACTTCTTATCGAAGAACGGCCTGGTTAGAATCGTCGACGTAGGTCGCAGTTATTTCCGGTTCTGTGAGATCATGGGTGGCCAAAACATGATCTTCGACCCGCGGAACCCGGTCTCCATGAATCCGTTTTCCGGCGTGGAAACTCTGGAAGATCTATCTGAGATGATGCCGATGATGAAGGCCTTGCTGCGCCAGATGGCCTATCCGCTAACAGACGAGGCGAACACTCCGGCATGGGAATATCAGGCACTGGAAACGGCAATTACCGCGGCCTGGGACCAACACAAGTCGCAAACCGATCTGTCCCATGTCTACCAATGGCTATTGGAGCATGGTGATGCCCGCGCCAAAGATCTGGCCTTTCAGCTGGCCCCTTTCGCCATCGGCCGGTATGCCGCGTGGTTCTCAGGGACCAGACAACTATCCTTCAGCAATGACCTGGTAGTGGTCGAGCTGGAAGAACTGAAAAGCGATCCAGAGCTGCAGGCTGTAGTACTTACCCTGTCCATCAACCAGATCACTAAAGAGATGTACCTGTCTGATCGACGCAAGCCAAAACTGCTGGCTATCGACGAAGCCTGGGATTTGCTCGGAAATGTGAAAACCGGAAAGTTCATCGAAACCGCCTTCCGCCGAGCCCGAAAATACAACGGCATCGCCGGCGTAATCACCCAGTCTTTCGAAGACTTCGAGAAATCGCCAGCCGCCCGGGCCGCTATCGAAAACGCGGCGTGGCAGTTCGTTTTGTACCAGCGGCCGGAATCTCTGGACTTCGCTATCGCCAATAAGCGGGTGGTGGCCGATGACCGCCTGTTGTCCATTCTGAAATCGGTTCGTTCCGGGCCTGGCTACTCCGAATTGTACATTCGTTCGGAAGACGGACAAGGTCTCTACCGATTCGTTACCGACCGACATTCCTACTGGACATTCACGACGAATCCACAGGATCTGGCTAAAATTGCCAATATGCAGGACCAGGGGTTGGACTTGCCCACCATCATCGACAAGCTGGCACGCGCGGATTATCTGGAACGCTACGGTACCGAGGATCTTGCGGAAGCTCTCTCTATACTGCAGGAAAGAAATACCTGATCAGCTGGCAGGCTTCAGCTAGACATCACCTTGAGGAGAATACCGACATGGAACCATCCACGGCACTGTGGACTAAACTGATAGGTGTCGCGCTGCTTTGCGGCATGCTGGGGGGGACCGGGGGTGTTTGGCTGGCTTCCCATTTCGGCCTCCTGCAGATGGGCAAACCACGGATCGTCACCTTCGACGTGACTAAACTGGTCAATTCTGAACGGGCTGTTGCCAGCGGTTTGCTAGGGACCCACAAAAACGGTAATGCTCTTATCGTGTTGTCCAAGGTAAGCGGCCTGGTGCGAAATGCCATCCGCACGGAGGCGGGGCCGGGGACTATCGTGCTGGTCAAACAAGGGGTTGTATCCCGAAATGTGCCTGACATCACAACCAAGGTACTGAAGAAACTGGGCCTGCCGATCACGAAAGTGCCGACGGCTACCCCGATGGGCTACGCTACCCAGGTAGCACCTACAGAATTCTCTCAGGGGGCCGGACCACAGGCAGAGCAGCAGACTATCGACAATGCCTGGCAAAAGAGTTTTGCCATCCAAAAGCAAACAACCAAAGCGGTCAATCAACAGGCCCTACCGTGAAATCAAAGCCCAAGTTGACATGGCCACAGGCAGGAGCCATCCTTCTGGCAGCTACCGTTGCTTGCATCGGCCTGCACTCGCTGCCAGTCCGCCCCTTAGTCAACCTGACGACCAGCGAACCGAGAGGCCTCTACTGGGTGAGCCTTTTCGGGGAGCATCCTCCGACTTTACGGCTTCACGAATTGGTGGCTTTCCATTATCTTTCGCCACCATGGGCGAAAGGCCGTTATTACCGATCAGGGGCTCAATTCCTCAAAGAAGTCGGGGCAATGCCTGGTACCTGGCTATTTACCAAAGGCCTGCATCAATATGCCTGCAGCAGTGACCGGCTCGATGCAACTTGCCGGTCGCTGGGCACCATGCTGCCCAAGGATCCCAAGGGCCGCCTCATGCACTGGCCTAAGTGGCACGGCTATCAAATTCCTCCGGGGGAGTACTACATGCAGGCTACTCTGGTGCCCACCAGCTATGATTCCCGGTATTATGGTCTAGTCTCCGTCGCTCAGCTGATTGGCTCGGCACGACCTATCTGGACCTTCGGCAAGTAAGTTTCAGGAGCCCCTAATGCCAGAGACCGTGCATCGCCGTAAACAACCGACCGAGAAAATGGTGAGCTTCGCGCAAAAGATTGCCGAGCGCAAACAGTTGACACTTCCTCCCTTGGCAGTCGAGGATTACGAGATATGTCGAACCTTCCTGGATCAGCACGGAGCTATCCTGCCACCTACCGAGAAGGCCCTGAATTGGGCGCTGGATATAGCCAAGAAGAAAAACCTTAAACTTTCCGCCGAAACGTGCGGAGATGCGCGGCTACTTTCAGCCTGGATAGAGGAACACCGGTAAACCGCTTCCGAGCTTTCGTCGCTATATTGGAAAGAGGTTCAACCATAGCGACGGAGGACAAGTGATGAGTCAATTCCTAATTGGGGTTATCGGCGAGCAGCCGGGAGTTGGTAAGGATACCGTAGCAGAGTACCTGCAACGGCAACATGGGTTTCGCCGGATCGCGCTAGCCGACCGGCTTTACGCCGAGGTGGCTAAAGCTTACCGAGTCACTATCCAGGAGCTGGGCCGGCGGGACCTGAAGGACACTCCGCAGGACCGGTTTTCCCTGTTAAACTGCAGCGACGAGAAGTTCGTGACCTGTGTACGGGCCGAAGGAATTGCTGTAAATCAGCCACTCCCCCCGCTTTGTTTTGCGTAAGTGGGGGACTGAATATCGTCGCCTGGAAGGGAATGACGAAGAATACTGGCTGAGACCAGTTGCGGCTGAAGTAGAAGCACACCCGGGACGATGGGTGTTGACCGACGGCCGATTGGAAAACGAGCTGATCTGGGCCGGCAAGACAGGTTTTTTGTGCCGCATCCGGCGGCCGTCCTTGCCGCCTTTGACCGGTCAGCGCCATATATCGGACCTACTCGGTGTAGATTGGCCTGTCGACGCCGAGTTAACCAATCGGGACGGGGAGTTTCAGCAGCTTGAGGCAGACCTGGACCGGCTCGTGGAAGACTTCCAAAGTCGGTTGATCGCCCGATGTAGCGGAAACTCGCATCAGGAAAAAGAAGTATAGCTATATTTTAGGCGCGGTTTCCCGCGCCTTCTTCTATGGGTAAACCAATGGCATTTGTTCGAAGACAACAAACTGTTCTCCTGACCTTGTCGATTGTCGGGCTACTGTTCGGCCAGGCAGCGGCGGCACAGACAAAACCTACGCCGGAACGGGGATGGTGGTTCTACCAGACTCCTCCAGCCAAACCGAAACCAGTCACCCCTGCCATTCCCAGGGTACCGGAAACAGCAGCCGCAGAATCGGCGCCGACTACGGCCTACAAACACCCCTGCCAGCATCCTGAAAGCTGGACTCCTGCCTGCGGGTTTGTCAATCCGGGGAAAAGTTTTAAGTTCCAGGCGGAAGAGCGCGATAGCTTGATGCAAAACATGGCCATGAATCCGCAAGACCCTAACGCTGTGCTGCAGTTCCAGAGGTATAACAAATGGTTGGTAAACAAAGCAATCCAGGTCGCCAATATGTGGTATTTCAACGAGATGCAGCATCCAGGCCTGAATCCGCAATCGGCGGCCCCAATCTCACAATTCGGTTTGCAACTTGCTGAAAAGGTGAAAAGAAATACGGATGATCAAATCTTCAGTTTCCTGGACAAGCATGCCATATTCTTCTACTTCTCCAGGCAAAGCTGTTTCTATTGCCATGCCATGGCTCCCAATGCCCTTGAGCTGCAAAAAGCCACACATGTTCCAGTATATGACGCCTCCCTAAGTACAACCGGCTGTATCCCGGGTTTCGGTAACCACTGTCTGACGGCTCCGGCGACAATCAAGCCAGCCGAGATATTGCGGGTAAAAACTGTACCCACCCTGTTTCTGTTCGTGGAGCCGAACACCTGGATAAGAATCGGCACCGGCGTTGTGGACGAGGCCACCTTACAGTCCCGTATCGTTGATTTCGTCTCAGCCTACCGTACCGCTATTCTGAAGGGTGTAAACAACGGTTCTGGAATTTCGCCCAGCGTCGATTTCAATCCAGAAGATCAGAACCAGACGGGGGACGGAAAGGGTGTCCACCCGGAAAAAGGACGATTGCCTACCGAAGCCGATATACAGCAACTGTTGGGCCAGTAAACCCGGGATCCGCGGTTGCTATATTGGCTATTACCTAAAACCGTGGATCACCGCTCATGTCTACTTCTCGCTGGCTTTCCCGTGCCCGATACCTGATATCGGTCCTACTGATGCTTGCGCTGCCTCTGCTTTCGCTATATCCGGCGGAAGCACAGGCCGTCCCCAGCCCCGACGCCGCTTTTTCAGGTCTGTTGAGTAGTGCTGACGTGAGTGTCACCCAGCCCGGCAATTATAACACGGAGGCCCGTTCGGCTTTCGTCGCCGGCGGATTTACGGTCCATTTCCCAACCGACAACTTTCAGCTGTTCAACATCACGCCGCCATCATTCAACGCCGGGTGCAGTGGCATCAGCATGTTCTTCGGCGGTTTCTCTTTCATCTCTGGTGCCCAGTTCTCGGCACTGGTACAGAATATCATGCAAGCCGCGATCGGTTACGCCATTCAGTTGGCAATCCAGACCTTATGCCCGGCCTGCGAGGCGGTTCTCCAGGTATTGCAAAAAGCTGCGCAAATGGCGAACTCGCTGGGAAACAACACGTGCCGGCTGGCCAAAAGCATCGTGAATGAAGGGGCGTCTATGCTGGGTATCTCGTCCAGCGGTGATGACGTCGGTAAGATAGCCGGCTCCATCGAGAACGGAGCTCCCAATGAATGTGCGCAGGATACCGCCTCCACTGGTAACGGTTCCGGATTTCTGAGCAGCCTGAATTCAGGAGTATGTCAGTTCGCCGCCAGTGCCGTCAGCGGGATTGAGAACATGTTACAGCAAGTTCCCGGAGCAGGTTCCACTGAAGCACAAGACCGCTCCAAAGTTTTCCTTGGAAATACGACTTATCAGGCTCTAACCAAGATGGGTTACACGAGTAACGAAGATATCGAAGTATTGATGACACTCCTGGGCACAACCATTGTAGGGGAACCCAGTGGCGGCAGTCAAGATCCGACCAGCCCCCTTCCTCCGCTTGGGGTGGAGTGGGGAAAAGAGCTTAAGCCCCTGACTTTTATGTATCTCTGCGGGACTTCCCAGAACGCCGTATCCCAATATCCAGCGGCCTACGGGTTCTGCCTGAGCTATCTGACGGGAATGCCGGGCGGCGGGTCTGGCTCCTGGCCGGCCATGAACAACTACCAAGTTTATGTCTGCAACGGAACAAACGGCTCCTTGAACCTGCAAAGCCCTGATAACGCCTGTACCAACGTGATCTCCGTACCGATCAGTGAGGCAATGGGGGGGGCTGGAACACAAGCAGCCTGGAGCGCAGCTTCGCAGGACGGCTTCCTAGCCTTGGTCGAATCGACGTTGACTACGGCTGTAACCGACGTGGCGAACGGAACGCCCTTGCAACAAAACGCCATCCAGCTGATTCAAAATGTGCCGTTTCCGCTGTATCAGGTGATCAACCTAGCCGCGGTTTATCCGGATATCGCGCAAAACTTGATCAGCAATGCATCGGTCAGTATCGGCCTGATGCTTACGCAGCATTTGATCATGACGGTCTTGAGCAACTTGTCACAAGGTAGTACACAAGCGCAACATACGGTCGGCTTCTCCAATATCATCCGAACCGTGGAAGGAATAAAAGTTGCTCAACAGGCTGAAACCGCCGATGAGCTGCGCGCCAACGACCTGGAACTGCAGATGATGCACGAAGTTCGCCAGGTGAATCGCCTGATCCAATCCCAGGTCATGGAGGAAGGCCTGATGGGCAATCAAGCCTATGCCACTGACATCATGGGCAACGTTACCATGGGAAGCCCCGGCAGTGGTGAATAATCCGGTGGTCAGACGTCGATTGCTTCCGCCCTGGACTGTAGTCTTTCTAGGCCTGATAGGCCTACTCTGGACCGGCAGTGCTTGGGCCGGAGGAGTCCTGAATCCTAACGGATACAACTCCTGGGAACTCTATGTGTTCGGCAATGGGACGGTTGTGTGGAACATCCTGAATTCCGTTTCTGCCATGGTCAACGACCCAGGTTACCACGACCTTTTGGAATTCGTAGGGGTTTTAGGTATCTTCGGCGCCGCCATAGTCGGCGGTTTCGACGCCTCCAAGATGCCCAAGATGCTGGCGTTTGCCCTGGGGGCTTTTCTGGTACTGTACCTTTCGCTGGACGTCACTGCCAATATCATGGTGGAAGACCCGGTTTCTGGGTATACCAATGAAGCTACCGGAGTCCCCGCGGTGGTAGGTGTCCCCGCGGCTGTCGTATCAGATATCGGGCACTGGCTCACGCAGAAAGTAGAGCAGGACTTCTCGCTTCCCGGAGATTTAACCGTTTCAGGCGGGAACGGGTTTGATCTGACCAACGCGTTAGTCCAAGATGCTACGATGGCCCAGATCCTGGATCCCTATCTGAAACAATCCATAGCGGCTTACTTCAGCAACTGTGTGATACCAGCAATGGCTAATGGTACCGTAAACGCCTCCGAAATCCTGAACTCTTCCGATCTGTGGTCTACAGTACAAACCACCAACGGCGCGGTCTTGACGCCGGTCTACAGCACCGCCACCCCTAACGGGGCCTTACAATCCTGCTCGGCGGCTTGGACAACGATTGGCAACACGATGACAGCGGAGGCTCCTACTCTCCTGTCGAGCAATGCCAACAGTTGGTCGAATACCAACGCCACCAATTTCCTGGGTAATGCCCTAACATCCTCCATGGCTTATCTTAGCAACAACGGGGTTTCTCAAAGCGCTGATCAAACCTTACTGAACACGGCCGCCATTAACACCATGAACAGCGCGTTTATGCAAAGCGCCGCCCTTGCGGGGAACAACGGACTGATGACCTCGATGGCCGTAGCGCAAGCCCAACAGAGTCAGACCAGTTCCTGGTTTACGTCGGCCCGCGTTTTCAACGACATGATGGGTTATATCTACAGCGTGCTCCAGGCCTTCCTGTTCGGGGTCACGCCTATCCTCATGGCGGCCTTGCTGATCCCGGGGTTTGGTATGACCATCCTCAAGAATTTCGCCCAGGTCCTGCTGTGGATGATCCTTTGGCAGCCCTTGCTGGCTATCGTTAATTTCATCATTGCTCTGTACGGCCAGCAGAGCTACGGAGGTGTATTAGCGGGGGCCGGGGGCATCACTGACTCCAATCTCCCGGTTATCTCGTCAGAATCGGCCCATATGGTGCTGGCGGCAGGGTTTCTGGGAACCATGGTACCCATTATCGCCTGGGGCCTGGTGAAAGGGAGCCTTGCTTTCTCCGACTTCATCATGTCGGGAGTCTCTTCCTCGTTCTCCAACGCCGCTGGTGGTCAAGCCGCCACTGGTAACGTGAACCTGGACAACCAGAGCATGAACAACGACTCGTTCAACTCCAAGAATTTTGCTCACTCCATGTCAAACGGCTTCGACCCGATGAAGTCCGGCGACGCGATGGGGGTAAATTTCGACCAGAATGCAGTAAGCAGCTATAGCATGATGACCGCCAGCGGCCTGGACACCGTATCCGGAAGCGTGAACCAAAACACAGGTAGCGGCCGGGGAACTACAGACACGAATGCGAGCGGTACCTCGAGCAGCGTGACTAATGGCAACCAAGTAGCTAACACCAGAGCGCTGGACCACACGGAGCAAGAAGCTGCTCAGTCCGTTAACGCGTGGTCCCGTAACGCCACCACACAGCAGCGGCAAGATTACGCGAGACAAATCGGACAGGATTATGCCGTGCAACTCAGCAACATTTTGAACAGCTCGGCGAGTCAGCAGCAAAAAAACGAAGCGGTGGCGCAGCTGGGAATGGATTTAAAGTCCTCCCTGGGAAACCTGCTGGACGGCGCTGGTTTGGGAGCCGCGGGGGGCGCCGAAGATGCCGAAACAGCTGCTCCGGCGCTAAGCAAAGCACAGGCCGCGGAAAAGGGTGGCCTGCTGAGCAGTGTGGAAAGTGGGTTTAGGTCCGCGGAAGCCAGCATTAGCAAAATGTCTACGGGCGAAAAAATAGCGGCAGTGGCCGGATTAGCTGTAGCTTCTGTGGCGGTAGGTCTGGTCGCTGCTCCGGAATTAGCGGTTGCGGGCATAGTAGGGGAAGGTGCGACTGCCCTGTCCGGGGAAGGGCTTGCCGAAGGAGCAACTGATCTATCGGCTGAAGCGCTGGGAGATGCTCCGGAGGCGGTGTCAGGGGAGGCGTCTACCGGGGCCTCGTCAGAATCGGGTGAGGCATCGGGCACGGAACCGGCCCAGGACACCGGAAAGCTGCCGAAAAAAGAGCTCACACCCCAGGAAAAAGCTGGACGTTGGCTGGGTGCCGCTCTAGTGGGCGGCATGGGGGTAAAGGGTATTTCATCCGTAAGCAATAATGCCGACCAAGGCGCATCTCAGGCTGCCAACGGTAGCTCCAAGCTTGACAGCTCAGGAAAGTCAACGCTCTCTAAAGTCGCGGCAACCGCATTCGAGCTAAAAGCTGCTTTGCAGGTGCAAAAATCCAACGCGCGCAGCTACAAAACGGGAGAGAGCAATACTCTGTCCAAACAGCTAACCAAACTGGATACGGCAGCTAATACCTACGGCACGACGGAAACGACGACCGACAGCACTGGGGTTACTACAGGTAGTAGTTTCCTTAGTACGAATGGGCTGTCTGCCGCTCAAGAAAACCAAGATATGGGGTTCCTGAACGCCCAACCCCAAAAAACCCCAGAGGAGGTAGCGGAGGAAGAAAAAAGGAACGCGGGGAAAACGCGAGCCGAAGAGCAGCAGAATGCTGGCCAAGTAGCTGCTGCCACCGTCGGTGTCGATAAAGGAAGTGATAACCTTCGAGGCGCACCGGGTAGCAGCCCGATCGGAGGACCTTCAATACAAGGTTCGGCAAACACGCTGGCCAATATGAACACAGCGAGAAAATCTTTGCAGGCGAGGATGCAAAAGACTGGCGCAGCACTGGAAAGAGCGCAAGCGCAAGTTAAGACTGACGAACAGAACCTGGCGGGATTGACAAAACAACAAATAGCTGCGGGAGACCGAAAAGCTGATGCTGGCCTTTTGAAGGCAGCTGAAAATTCGGTAACGGTACTTGCCAATGAGCAGAGTACCGAGCAGGCGCAGATGGCTTCAATAATGTCCCGTGCCTCGGCAATGCAGAACGCGGGTATGGTCAGCGCGCAGTCTCTCGGAGGAGTGCAAAATCATTGGTCCCAGATACTGAAAGCGGCGAACGAATACGGGGTAAGTCCGGCCGACCTTGGGGCTATCATGTACAGAGAAAGTGGGGGGCACCAGCATAACGCTGAAGGTGGGATCTTGACCCCTATTGGCGAAACAGCAACGGCTGCCAGCGCCAGGGGTTTGATGCAAGTGGAGCCAGGCAGTGCCCCGGGCGTCAATCTGAACAACCCGCAGAGCAACATTGATGCCGGCGCCCAAATCCTGAAAGAGAACCAAAACCTCTTTGGAGACAATGACATGGCTGTCCTTGGCTATACCGTTGGCGCCGGTGCGCTGATGACGGACATGGCCGAACTGGGAGGCACGGTAGGCCTTAATTACACTGCCCAGCAGCTGGAACAGGATCCCCAAGCCCGTCAACAGATGACCCAGGCATTCTTGAGCAATCCCAAGGCGATGAGCGGGTTACTGCAGAAAGCCGGAAGAGAGGACTACCTTACAGTATTCAATCAGGCAAAGGCTTCCCTGTCAAGTTGAACAGGTCCATTACATGCTCTATAATGTAAGGTCAGCAAAGGAGCAGAACAGGTCTGTCCTCAGCTGAAAAGAGATTACACCTAAAGGAGGAGCGGAAGCAGGCTTGGATGCCAGGGCTACCGCTCATTGAAATGAAAAAAGAAACAAAACAAGATAATAAGTACAGGAGATATGCGCGAATCGGCTGGCTAGTCGTGAGCTACAGCGTGGTATCGGCATACCTGTTCGCTTACGGGCTTTGGCGGTGGCCTTTTGTTCTGCTACAGGCCGCCGTAGCGCAGGAATGGCGCCCGTTTATCACGCCGCTAGAAACCAGATGGCAAATGGCGCTGACGGTCACGATTATCATGACCGGCGCTCTGATGGTACTGTCGGCTTCTGCCCAGGGCAGCATTCGGACGTCGTCAGGGTGGAAACCTTTGCCCGCCGACAAAGCTGCCTTGCGGGCAGAGAAGTCAATGCGGCGCGCGCTCTGGAAGTTCTGGGGGGCCATGTTAGGCTTAGGCATTTTCAGCAACGCCTTACGGGCGTCTGGCTCCAGTTTCCCTGACAACCTTGGATCTGCGCTACAGCTCATTCTGGGTGCCATTTGGCACCTCCGGTTCGAACAGCTGATAGAGTGGACACACAATTTCCCGGGCGTAGTGCTGCCAGAAGCCATCGTTCTATTTGTGATCCTGCAAAAAATTCGGGTCCTTAGGATGAAAAAGCACCCACCTAAAGTGCTGCTGCAGTACGTGCCAGCTGGCTGGAAACGGCAGATATCCTTTTCCTCAACAGGCTCAACTTACGATTCCGGGGGCTCCGCACACCTGCGCTCTGGGCCCCTTTCGACAGAGGATTCGTCCGGAGAGGAGCTGCCTGACCTTGATAGAGACATCTTCGATCCTCTAGACACGCTCAGCGGCCTGGATTATGAAATATTGGACGTAAACATCAACCACAGCCTCTCTGACGACTAGCTATACTACAGGCCGGCAATGAGCCGGCCTTGTCGTGTGTGGACGGCCCATGCGTAAAACGCTTCTGCATAGTTACCTGGTTGTGGTCTTCTTCTGGTGGGGTCTCGCGCTAACCTGGTTTTCCCTGGCTAATCCGAACGTAAACCGGCAGGCATTAGCCCGGCTGGCGCACTTCGCGCCTTGGCTGCATCTGGCTGTTCCCAAGCAAGCCAGCGCCTTAAACGCGCTCGCCATGCAGCTAACCGTCCTGAAATACTGGAGCATCCCCATCCTGGGGCTGACCGTCCTCTTCGGTCTCTTGGGAGCAGCTCTTTCTGCAGGACTGGCCGGGTATCTGGTCAAGAAAAGAGAAGCGCGTGAAAAAGCAGGAAGCAAGGGTTGGCGCAATCTGCGTATTACGCTGGGAGAAATTCCCAAACCGGAAGAACTCCCCCGCCTGGAAGCCGATCTCCTGGTAGAGGAAGGCCAGGAAACCGAAGGAATCCAGAAGGCCTTACAGGATCAACCCAAGGGTTACCGACAACTGATCCAGGAAATCCTGGAAGTGCTGGCGGCGCATCCGGAGGCCTATACGGGTGCCGGGCATGGTGTGTCCCTGCTGGAACACTCTCTCGGTGTCCTCGAAAACGCCTTGCGAGAGTTCACCCCGGACACGGATCCACTGGTGCCCATCGCCGCGATCGCGCATGACCTGGGAAAGATCACGGCCTTTCAGAAGAACGAGGACGGGGAGTGGACCCGAGTCAAATGGCATGACAAAGAAACAGCGCGCATCCTGGCCATGCTGCCGGGGTGGTGGAGCTTAGACCCGGTTGATCGGGAAGTACTACTGTTGGCAGTTAAATATGACCACTCCTCCGGCAACATGCCGTTTTTCGAGGACGGTATACGCGCCCGGGCCATCAAACTGCAGATCGCCCTGGCCAAAGCCGACCGGACAGTTACTGCATCGGAAAAAGAAGCCGTGCTTGCCAATCTCAGTCTACCTGAGATGGCGCTAGAAGCCTTCTTGCGCGTGTTGCCAACGTTGCCGCTGCACGTAGCCGGACATGCGCCTCCGAAGAACGTGAAGGCAGCCGGCTGGAAAAAGGACGGTATCTTGTATTTGCTGGAACACCAGTGCCGAGAGCGAGTAATGGCCGCCTTGGATCCGGAAACAGCGGCAGCCCTTGGCGGAAACTATCGGCCGCAGCATAAGCTGGCGCGCTTTACCGAAGAGCTCATGAAAGGTCTACATGAAAAAGGATGGTTGATCCAGGAATTCAACGGGGGCAAAGTACCCCCGGACGAGGCGATGTGGATTATCATGTCCGGGACCAAAGAATTTAAAAGCGTGTTGGCCTTGCGTATCGTTCCGGAACTGGCAGACAAACTGCCGGAGACCGACACGGCTTATACCATCACGGTGACGGGATCGCTCAAGCCAAGCGTCCCTGGGGAAATGTCGGCAGCTAGCGTGGATCTCTCTAGCCTGCTTAGAAAGCCTAAAAAACAGCCGGCCGTCGAAGAACCAGCGGAGACCGAGGTAGTCCCGTCTTCCGGGCCGGAAATCCAGACACCTGCTCCCTTCTTCCCGCAAACCCCGGTTCTGGAAGACCTTCCGGCGACGGAAGTCACGCCCACTGAGTTACTGTCGGAAGCGAAAACGACAGAAGCAGAAACGGCTGGCGAAAAAGAAGATGAACCGGGGCCAGCCGGAACCGAAAGCCCTGAAAACGAAATCATACGAATGGTCCCCAGCAAGCCGATCCCGATTCCGGCAAAAGCTAGCGCGATCTCGACCGCCGGAGGCGGGGATCCAGTAGCTCAGCCACCACAAGACTCCCCCGCCCCATCGCATCCGCGGCCCAGACGGCTGAAGCCCCGCTCCCCTGAATCCAGCCCAGACCTGGACACCCTACCTAGAGCATTGAAAAACCAGGAGGTACCCAAGCGCAAGCGCTGATGCTATACTGTGCGATCCAGAACCAGAGGCCCCCATTCCGATGCATGCAGTCTATCGAACCTGGCTACTAGGCGGAGCGATCTTTTTTGCGATTCCAGCAGCTTTTGCCATGCCCACTTCCGGCCCTATTTCACGAGTGCCGGCGGCCTCCGGCACAGTTCCGGCAGCCCGCATCAATCCTTTCGCCCCAGACCAAGGGAGCAGTCCAGCCCCGCAAACCGAAAAGCCTTTACCGCTACCACCACCTCCCGGACCCATACCAGCGCCCTTGTCCAAAATAAGACAGGCCCCTTATCCAGTCGGGTCCATCAATGGACTGATCATCATGGAAACGGCCCAGGGGGCGGTGGTAGGCCGACCTACCTCTAAACCAAAAGGGCAGTCGGCCTTGAAAAGGAACTGAACCATGACCAGCAAAACGCATAACAGATTACCGGGATCCCGTCCCTTGCTTCGGGCTTTAACGCTCGCCAGTATCGCTCTTTTGGCGGGGTGCGCGTCCATCCCCGAGCATATTCACCGGGTGACACCGGCGGCAAAGCTGAAGCAACGTTTGTTGGAACACGCCGAATGGAATACACCGCCTATCCGCCACTCGTACGGATCTCCAATCGTACTCATCACCCCGGCCAGTCTGCCTGAGAACCTAGCCCAGCAGCGAGTAAACATCCAATTAAACGCCAAGGCTACCTTTTCCGACCTGGCCGCGGCCCTGGGGGCCATGCATTTACCTGTTTTGATTCGATCGCCTAACCTTGGCTCCACTCCCTTGAGCATCCCCTACTTCCGAGGCACTTTGGGACAGCTGCTAACCGCGGTTTCTCGGGTGGCCAATGTTTTTTTCGTTTGGGACGGCTCAGCCCTTATTGCGGAAACCCACGCCGGGTTCACAGCTTCTGTTCCGCAGGTCAAAGATCTGGCGAAAAGCATACCTGCCAATCTTGCCAAAATAGGGGGCACCGATATTTCCGTATCCCAGCAAGCCGGAACGGTACACTTCGAAGCAAGTACCAAAGACATCCAGGCTATCAAGGAATACTTGGCCGGCCTGAACTCAGACGCGGCCCTGATTACCATGCGGGTAGCAATTGTCAATGTCCAGTTGGATAGCACCCACGACACGGGAGTGGATTGGGGTGCTCTGGAGGCCGCCGTTTCCACCGCGGCGCTAACCGGACCCCTTTCTTCCCTGGTTTCGGGACTGCCCAGCAGCAGTGCAAGCAGCAGCTTTTCGCCAGTTCCGACTGCGCCACAAGTAACCAACTCCACTACGACTACATCCGGAACAGGTACGAGTACAACTACTGGCACCGGTACCAGCACTGGCACCAGCACCTCTGTCGCGGCCACTGCCGTCCAGAATGGCGCTACTCTGGCGCTTACCGGCTCCGGAGCACAACTCACGTTCAACGCGCCGAGCTTCAGCTTCTCAGGAATGCTGCAGTTCTTGGACACTTACGGGAAAACCTCGACGCTGCAGAACATGCTGGTTCGAACTTTGGGTGGAACCACGGTGAAACTGCAGAGCGGAACTGAGGTCCCGTATGTCACAGGAGTCGGGGTGGGCGCGGTGGGAAGCGGAAGTACGTCTTCCAGTGCTACCGTAGGCACGGCGGACACCTCCACCGCCAACTCCGGTATCAAGCTGTCCTTGAGTCCCAGGTACAATTACCGTACCGGGCAAGTTACCATCTCGGTCAAGCTTGATGTCGATTCGGTGCTCGGGTTCAACAACCTGAGTGCGGGGTCCCAGCTCGGCACCCTGACGCAGCCCACCACCCAAAAGGAGACCTTGACAGACATCGTGCCCTTACTACCCGGGCAATCCGCTGTCATCGGGGGTTTGCGCTATAAGACTATCAGCGACAATCGGCAAGGGTTACCTTGGTTGGCGCAGAATGGGATGGCTTCCAAAGACCTACAGTTGAATGACGAAGAAATGCTGATCGTCCTCAGGCCAACCATCACCGTATACGACAAGCGGATTCCGGCAGGGTTGCCGGCAGCCCCGATCGTCGAAAGTAATCACGCCATGCTGCAGGTGGGCCATGATTAACCGGCTGCGACAGCTGAGACGCGCTCAAAGCTTCACGGACGAGGAAACCCACGGAGTAGTTATCGGATACATCCAGAATGCCTCTGAAAGCGATGCGACGACCTATGCCCTGGCCTGGGCCGAAAAGTATATGGAGGCGCCGGCAGCCGCTGGTTTGTTCCTGAAAAAGCACCAGCAGGGCTACCTTTACGAGCTACAGGAACGCGGTATCGGAAAAAAGGCCTGGCTCCCGTCAATTCTAGCCAAGCTGGACGCCCTGAGAGACGCGGGCCAGCCGGAACTAGTGACTATCGTACAGGACCGTATTCTGCAAGCGCAGCGCAGCGGAGACCGGCTCGGTTTCGTACTGCTGCCTGAGTCGGGAGCCGGGCAATATGAAACCACGCCTGGGGTCCGTCCAGATGGTCCTCTTCTGAAGTCCCTTCGGCAGGAGAAGGGGACCTGGCTTCTGGCGGGGAAATGGATTCTGAGCCTAGGGCTCGTGGCGCTGGTTGGCGGTTTAACGTTCAGAGTCCTGTCTCCGGCACCTTCCGAACCGAAAATCCGCCCCCCCACGCCGGTCGCCATCTTTTCGCTGCCCATCGGACAATGGTCGCAGATTCTCCGCATGACACAAACTGGATCGTATATTGCACGGATGGAGTACCAACATCGGACCTGGCAATTCGTGCCGAGAATGCAATCCACGCGTACCCCACCGTCTCCCGCGTCCAAGAACAAGGTCCCGCCCCCTGAAAAGGATACCGGGGTCGCTACAGTCCGACCTTCCGGAGGCACTCCATGAAGATCGTGCTGAAAGCTCAAGCGAAGCAGAACAAGCGGAAGGGAATTCTACTGGGAGTCCTTGGGATTCTTTGCCTGCTGGGAGGCTTGACAGCGCTGTTCTACCATCCGGCCCCCCCTGCACCGCCAGCAGGCCTCTCGGGTCCGGCGGAAGCCAATGAGTGCCTGGCAAGCTGGCGATCTCTGGGTTTGTTCCAAGTCACCCAATCGGGCCAGACCATCGTGATCCAGACTTCGCTACAGCAAGCGTCCCCCAGAGAGTTGCTCACAGCCGCCTCGCTAGGCATAGCGCTCTGCCACAACTATTACCGGGTTCAGTTTTTCTGTATGGGGCTCAGTTGCCGACAACCGGGTCTTACGCTCCAGCTCGTCCACCGTCCCTAGTTCCTTTAGGAGAATGCATGTCTTTGCCAGCCGCCGGACTCTTTCCGGCCAATACGATCGCCATCACCGAATCCTTTGCAAACCTGGAATCTCTGGAAGACTTACGGTTGCTGATGAACCGTTTCCGGGATCCGGCTTATACCCCGCAAATCCTGTTCCCGGCTGAACAGCCAAAGGCTCTTGTCGCAACCATCTGGCGGGAATACGCCGCGGCCTTATCCCGGTTCCCATTGAATTCCTGGAACCAATTGCTGCCCTTCCTGATCCTGGCCGATTTCGTCGGCAGTCTTCGCGTTTACGGAGACATCTCGAAAGAAGAACAAGCCGCTGCCCGACGACGGGTAATCTACGCGCAAAACATGGAAAATGGGGTGGCCATCTGGCTAACCGGTTTGACCTTGACCAGCCTGTATGATGAGGATATGGTCGATTACCTGAAGTACTCCGTCATATGGAAGGATCCCCAGCTCAGACCGGTCACGTTGACCTGGATGAGTATGGCCTGGACAGCCAACGGCACGCTGACTGCTGCCCAGAAACGCAATCGGGAATTTCTCTTCGAGGCCTTGACGCAGCACGCGGAAGAGACAGCCAGGTTTATCCCGCAGGCAGCTTTCTTGGACGCATACTGGACCTCCGACCCAGTAAAATACGCCGGGTTGCGCGCGGCATTCACTCGATGGGCGGCAGCCAACAACTTGGTAGAGAAGAAAAAATTACCGCCACGCCCGTCCCGCAGCCGTCCCAAGATTGGGATCGTAAGCGCCAATTGGCGACCGCAGCATTCCGCCAGAAAAGCCTTGCTCACCTCCGTACAACAATTGAGGACATGGGCAGACGTTTTCCTGGTCGACACCAATCTGCACCAAGACTCGATTCTTGAAGACTTCGACGGACGAATCCCAGTCTCGATCAACCCGGACCCCGATCACCCGGATGTCAGCCGCGTCGATGATGGCGCGCTGATCGCTGCCGAATTGGATATCCTGTATTACATCGAAACCTTTCAGGCAGAGCTGGACGCCCTGATGGCATTGCGCCGCTATGCTCCGGTGCAAGCCACCGGATACGGCATCCCAGTCACTACCAAAAGTCCGAATATGGATTGGTTCATCGGCGGGCGACTAGTGGAAGGGAAGGGGTTCCGGGACTACAGCGAACAGGTATATCTGACCCCTGGAATTGGCATGCATTCGCAACGCCGGCCGGACGGCCCAGCCGCCGAGAAACGCCCGGGTGAACTACGTGTCGTAGTTGCCGCAAACCTGCTGAAGCTGACGACTGAGTACCTGGAAACCCTGGGACGTATGGCTCAAGCAGTTCCCGAGGCACACTGGGTGCTACTCCCAAATGCCAGTACCGTGGCCGGTCTTTGGGCCAACGAACGCATCGCGGAATATCTGCCGGCCGACCGACTGCAGTGCTATGCTCGGACCTCAGGTCTCTACTTACCCCTGCTACGTTCGGCTGACCTGATGCTGGATGCTTACCCCTATAGCGGATATACCACCATCGTCGATGCCATCAGCACGGGAACCCCGGTACTGACATGGCGGGGGCAACACGCCCATGAGCGCACCGCCGCGGCAGTGGCCAAACTGGGAGGAATGCCAGAACGCTGGATTGCCAGCGACCTACGGAATTTTGAGCGCAAGGGAATTGCTCTTCTGCGGAGCCCGCTTGCCCGGCAAATATGCCGAAGTCGGATAGCGCAAAAGGGGGATTTCCTGTTCTCTGAGAATGAGGCCAATGCGCTTTCTGATGCTTTGTGGGAGATCTGGCAAAAAAGTTCGGGATCCCCTGCTATTTTGCGAAAGCGGTGACTATATTAAAAGCCAGGTCAATAATGGCCTGATCAAACAACTATAACCCCTGTGCACAGGAGCACCTCACACAATGTTCGCATTGATCATCACCATCATCTCCATCGCCCTGGTTGCTGCTCTGGCTATCGCCAGCATCTACTATGGCGGATCTGCCTTCACCCAGGGTTCTGCCCAGGCTCAGGCGTCCACCATCGTCAACCAGGCCCAGCAAGTCAGCGCCGGCGTCACTCTGTATGAGAACGATAACGGCGGATCTGCACCAGCTACCGTCTCGGCTCTAACTCCGACCTACCTGCAGGCGATTCCTACGCCTCCGTCCTCAGCCTCCGGTGCCTACACGCTGGGAACGAATGCTACCTCGGTAAGCGTATCCGTGACGTCCACCAACGTCTGTCTCTCCATCGACCAGTCCATCGCTCCGACGACCTCCGCGGTTCCGAGCGCAGCTCTGGCCGGTACTCAGTACAGCTGCTACGGCAGCGCAGCGCCGTACTCCTTCACCTACAGCAACTAAGGTCGTTGTAGGCCAGGCGACCTGAGCCCCGGCTCAGGTCTCAGGAACCGGACCACCATGGTCCGGTTTTTGATTGTATTTAGATACATTAAAAGAAGGAATGGTAGCATGTATAACGCTCGAAACGCGGTGCATTTTTTGCATTGGTTGGATTGGATGACCGTTCCGGTTTCACTGGGCTTAGGAATCTACTGGATGTCCTGGTGGTGGATAGGTTTCGGTATCATGGCCATTCCCCTGGCCTGGTGGAATCCGGGGAAACGGCTACACGAGCACCTTCTACGGAAAATCACTCGTCAAACACGTCCGGGTCCTCAGGTCGGCAATATCATCTCGTCAGACACACCGATTCCCACCAAGCCGCCCCAATCCCCCTTGCCAGACTACTCCGAAACGATCTCGCGTCCCACCTTACCCTACGGATTCTAAGCCGACCTAAATGCCGATTACGATATCCAGGTACGATACAGAGGAGGCCTGATGGCTAGTCTTAGCCACTCCCAGAAAGCCATTCTCCTACCCGTGGCCCTGGCCGGCCTGGCACTCTGGTTTCCGGCCCTGGCGCTCGTCGGCCTGGGGCTGGCCTGGTTGTTGGGCTGGCTTCAGACCAGTGCAGACGTCTATCTCCAGGGCTTCGCAACGGATCGAAAGATACTGTACCTAATTCCAGCCGCAGTTATCGTACTGGTGTTCTTCGGGCGACACCCTTTCCCACCGGATGACTTGCTCAGGGACATGACGGCCTGGGCCTACCACTACGACTACCGGCAAATGTTCTGGGGATCGCCGCGCGTCCCGCTCTTCGACAATTATATCGGGTTCGACTACCTCGCCGGGTTCGTCTACCGACACTTCCCACACCTCTATGCGCCCCTGCTCTTTCAGGGGGCAGCCTTGCTCGGTTTTCTGGTTATTTTACCGGCCATACTCAGCCGCAAGCTCGCCGCCGATCCACTCCGCTGGACCTGGATTGCGTTGGCCATGGCCGCGCTGCTCTATACCCCAGTCCTCGACCGAATCGTAGAAGCCCGGCCGGAAGTCTTTTTCGCACTGTGGGCCCTATCCGCCTTCCTGGTTGACGGAGCCTGGTTCTGGCTTTGGTTGGGAGTAGGCCTGCTGCTTACTCCGACCTATTGGCTGGCTGGTGCGTATGCCGCGGCATTCTTCGTGCTGCCGAATCGCTCCTGGCGTTTTCGCTGGGGAGGAGCCATACTCTTCGGCCTGGCAACCGTCGGGATCTGGATGGCGCTTACACACGGAACCTGGTGGCATAGCTTTATCGGCTTAAGTACGGTAATCCAACATCGAGTTTACGGCATAACCGAAGATGAAGGTCTGGCGGTCCTGCTCCAGATTCCGGTGATCAGTTTGGGGTTGCTTAGCTTCATGCTGCTACCCTGGAACTGGCGCAAGACCAGAACGGGGACCTGGTTGCTGCTGCTCTGGTTCTGCATTCCGTGGATGATGCGGTACGTCGACATGCTGGCACCTCTAGGCTTCATTCTCCTGGCCGAAGGGTGGAATACCGAGACCATTCAGAAGATTTCTCCGCACCTGCTGAAAAAGATCAGGATGGCCAGCTTTCTGCTGCTGTTCGCCCTTCCGTGGGGCATGATTCCGCCCAACGCTCCGAGTTTTTTGCATGTGCCAGGGGTTAACGGCACCCCGGCTACCGATATCAAGGTACTGTCGCCCTTTGGAATGCAGACCTACGCCACCCTGTATGCGAATCCGGGGGTCCGTATCGCTCCGGCCATGGACCCAGGGATGACTCATCGTTCGCTGCAACGGATTGCACAAGCTCCGAATCAATCCACATGTGCGCAACTGCAGGCTTCCGGGGCTGATTACTATCTGACCAACCAACTACGGGGGCTGAAACCCTGCCTGCATCTGACGGATATTTCCGGATCCTGGCAATTATGGAAAATTCGTCAGCCGAAAGGCAAGAACTGAGAGCTCCACTCGATGGCTATACTTCGAGGCTTTATTTAACTCACCAAACGGCGGACTCTTCGCCGCAGCGAGGTTACACTGTGCCCAGCGTCAAACAAATAATCTTCATCGGACTGTTAGGACTGACTGCAGAATTTCCAATAAACGGGTTTGCGGCTCCGGCTGCGCAGACCGCCTCCGTTAAATCGGCTCAGGTGGGGATCCCCGGGGCTGCTACCCCAGTTGGAAAAGTCAAGGCTCCGGAAGAGTCTTTTACCCTTGAAGGAGGTAGCTGGATTGTTCGGGACCTACGACAGTGGGGGTCCCAGTCAGGCTGGAAAGTCGTTTGGAGGCTCGAACAGCGCTGGTCCATTCCAAACACTTATATATTTCACGGCTCTTTTCACCAAGTCTGCACCAAACTGGTCCATGACCTACGGGCTCAGGGCGTGAACATCCATGCTCAATTTTTTAACAACAATACCGTGGTCTTCTCGGGGACCGGGGTGCATTGAACAATTCAGGAGAAAAACATATGCGTGCCGCTTCGGGCTTTACCGCCTTACTGATCCTCGGGCTGGCTTCTGGTCTGACCGGTTGTGCCACCTTTCACCAAGTCAGGCTGGAACAATCGAAAACCTTAACAAAAATTAACAAAGCCGCTCCCCCGAAAGCGCCGCCCTTTGTACGTACCGTGGATATGCCTGATCTGGTGGGCACGGTGGTCCGATACCATGCCCCGGCCCCCGCCATCTTCGAGAAGAGCATTTCCATCATGGGGTCAAGCCCGGAAACTCTGGAAGAGTTCGGTGCCGAGATAGAGAGGCTGACCGGCATTCCGGTAGATGTGGACCTGAGTAACGGAGCAGCCAAAAACCAGACGGCATACCAAGCCCCTGCCGAAACCACCTTGCAATGGTCGTCTGGACCGTTACGGGGGCTGCTACAACAGTTAGCTGGGCAGTTTCATTGTTGGTGGAAGTTTTCACAAGGCCGGATTCTGTTTTACCGCACGGAAACCAGATCGTTTACTTTTCCAGTCTTCTCGCAAACTACCACTAGTTCCAGCTCTATATCCGCGGACAGTGGGGGGAGCAGTGGGGGGAGCGGTGGGGGGAGCGGGAGCAGCGGCACTGCCGGCAGTACGGGGGCTGCTGCAGGGACCACCGGCGGCACTTCCGACGGGAGTTCAAACGGAGGATCCGGATCGGTATCAGTGGAAAACAGCGGGGAGGTGTCCATCTGGAAAAACATCCTGAAAACGGCCCAGCTGGTAGGCAATGGAGCCATAATAACGGCCAACCCGTCGCTGGGGACATTGACCGCCACCGGAACCCCGCCTCACGTAGAGGCCGTGGCTCGGTGGGCCAGGCGCTTGAGCAGAAACCTGAACAGGCAGGTCTACATCGTGGTGCATGTTTATACTGTACAGCTCAACCACGAGCAGAACTATGGCTTCAATCCGAACCTGGCTTTCCAGTCGGTGGGGGCAAAGTACGGGGTTTCTTTCCAGGGAATCGGAGCTCCAGCCGTAACTGGAACCCAGGCCCCGGCGGCCTTATCCGCCGGTGTCCTCAAAGGCCCGTTCTCCGGTTCCGGAGTGGTGGTGCAGGCGCTGGCCACGATGGGGAATCTGGTGGGTTCCTACACCTACCCTGATACCGCTTTAAACGATGAGATGGTTGCCATTCAAAGCGCCACCAGTCACGGCTACCTCGCCGAAACGACTCCAACGGTAGTCAGCAACGGTGTTGCGACGGTGGGTGGACTTCAGCCTGGGCAGATAACGACCGGATTCACGGCGTTGATCACGCCCCGCATTATCGGAAACAGGGTCATTCTGAACCTGAACCTCACGATATCCTCCCTACTGTCTATGCAAGCACAGTCCTCGGGAGACCAGACCATTTATACTCCGACTACCACCAGCTTCTCGCTTCCGCAAGTAGCCTCCCTGAAGTCAGGGGGGACCTTGGTACTGTCGAAACTGATGCAGAATACCGCCAATCTCACTCGGAACGGGGTCGGTTCTCCGGCCTTTCCATTGCTCGGCGGGGGCGCTGATGCTACATCCGGGAAACAGCTATTGGTGATAACAGTTACCGCGAGGATTCTGTAATGCGTGTAGATCAGGTGGTCCTGACTCTTGTGCTGTTTGGCTGTACCGGAGTAACCGTGGCCGGCGAGCCCACCGTGGGGTCGCTGATAGGGCTGGAATCAAAACAAACCCAATTGCAGATGCAGAGCCAGATGCTTCGAAAAAAATTACAGGTTCTCCAATTGCAGCAGGAAATAAAAAAGGAGCAGCAGGCTCTTGAGAGCAGCCCGGGGAGTACTGGGGGTATACAGCTTCAGAGCGAAGACTGCTTTGCGGGGAAGTGGCAGGCAACTGTGAAGATTCGCGGGGTGAAATATGTAGTCTCGCCTAACGAAACTGTGGCCGGTTACCATGTCGTCTGGATCAAAGCCGGCGCTCTCCGGGAAGTGCATGCCGGCAGGGCTAGAACTGTGCTCATGGCCAAAGCGACAGAACCAAGTACCACTGGCACCTCTCCCGAAGCGATCTCCGCGCTCCCCCTTCCTCCGCCGCCAACACCACTGTCGGCTAACGGTGTTCCGGGTCGGCCGTGAGTACCATCTGGACTACTCCGGCGGGAACCAGCTTCCAAATAGAGCTGGAGTGGCATAGCTTTGACCACCTTTTAAAGGTATCAGATCTCCGTAAGCTGGGAGCAGAGCAACCTATTCAGGCAAAATCAGCTCTAGGCTATACGATCGGAAATCGTCAGAGTTGGGCTTTTCTGGCATCAAGTCCAAATGAAACCCGAAAAATACCCGCACTGGGGCCGCTGATAGCTGCCAGGCTAGAGGTTTATCCGGTGTTCTGGGTCCTGAAACTGGATGCCGAACGATGGTTAGGGTTACTCTTCGATAAAAACAAAAATCTGGGCCCTGATTCGGATCGCATTTACAATGCGGAAGAGCTGGGGAAACAACTCGCAAGCCTCAGGGAACTCGATACCGATCTGCCAATTAGGCAAATTCAGGCGGAAGAACTGGATACCTGGCTAACGGATAAAACCCCAGCCCCTGTAGACATGAAAATTGTAAAGATGTCTTCGAGGACACCCGTGTGGGTGGCTGTCGGGTTGACGGCGCTCCTGGCCATGGCCGGAGTGGGGTACTGGCTAAACATGAGAAATACTGCAGATCACGCGCAGGGAGTTACCTGGAAACCAACTCCCTTGCAGACCAGACCTGAAAAGGTTAACGCCTCCGTCATGATTCAAGCCTGCTTGACCGCGATCAAAAACCAACCTCTGGTGCGGAAAGGAGAAGAACTGTCGGGGATACAATGCCGGGTAGCTGGGCAATACTTGCAAGTAAGCCTGCACTACGGAGCAGTTTCCGTCGTCCCAGAACAGCATTCCAACGGATCGCAGATGGAGGTCGCTCCGCCATTTCAACACGACGAAAACATCCGGATTTTACAAAACGTCGGGGTAACGAAAGAGACATTTACCGCTACCCAACGCAAGGCTATCGCTAATTTAGTCAAGGTACGGGGAAACCAGATCGAGGCTCCGATCCCATCCCTTCTGATGAGCTGGAGTGAGATCCATCGCGGGGCAGTCTTGGTCGAGGCTGGCTGGAACGGAAAAAGCTGGTATGTGACTACTGCGGGAGGCCCTGACGATCTGGGTGAGCCACTACATCCTACCCCCCTGAAATTTCAGGAAATTCAACGACCAACCCTAAATGGCTACCCGGTGCACAATGTCCAACTCCATCCTTGAAGATTCAATACCTCAAAGCCTTAGAGAAGCTATCGCTATCCAGGGCGACCGAGTCTATGTCTCAAAAAATTATCAGATGGACAGCGTGTTCAAAACCTGGCTGGCAAAAACACGGCAACAGCGTCAAAACATGCTGGTTTTTTACGAAGACCCCCAGCATTTAGCCGAGATGCTAGAAAAAAATAGGACCTCCCAGCAACAACAGAACATGGCCCGAAATCTTCCGGAAGACCGGCTCAATATCGAGAGAGCAAGGGCCTTGCTGGTGCAGGCGGCCCTGATGGGAGCGTCTGACTTGCATTTGCTGATACGCGAAAACCACAGCGAGGTCCACCTCCGTCTTAATGGGAGGTTGATATGGCTGAATCAAATGACCGCCCGGGAAGGTCATCTTGTGGCCAGAACGCTATACCAGGGATTTGCGAGCACCAGAGATGCCACCTACCGGCCACTGGAATTTCAAAACGCCCAGATTTACGGAGAAGACGTTCATCCTTCCTTAACCGGTATACGAATGATCCGCGGTCCTGCCTATCCGGTGGAGAGAGGCGGGGAGTTCGTCGTTTGTCGATTGCAGTATCGAATAGCCTCCCATTCGAACTCTGAACTGGAAATACCAAACTACCGATATCCCAAGGGACCTGCTCTCCAGGAGGTGGAGCTGCAGAATCTGGGATTTCCGGAAGAACAGCTGGAGGTCCTGAAAGCAATGGCCAATCTGCCGTCAGGATTGATCGCCGTCACCGGACCTACCGGATCCGGAAAGACTACACTGATTTTTGAAATGATGAAATGGCATGCCATGCAGTACCCATTCCTGAGACAGGTTACTATCGAAGACCCTATAGAATATCCGGCGCCCTGGGCGATCCAGATGCCAATTACTAATGCTACCTCCGAAGACGCAACGGCCGATGCTTTCGCTGAACACCTTAGAACCGCCTTGCGAATGGACCCAGATAGCCTGCTGATGGGTGAGATCCGCGGAAGCGGAAGTGCTTTGGCCGCGCTGAACGCAGCGCTTACTGGCCATCTGGTCTTCACGTCGCTACATGCTTCAGATCTGTACCTTACCTTTGATCGACTGGAACTACTGGATCCGGTTCGGTTAAACAGAGCCATTCTCTGTGACCACCATCTAATAGCGGGCCTGGTCACTGTGCGTTTGCTACCCAAACTTTGTCCCAATTGCAAGCAACCTTTCTCGGCAGATCATTTCCCTATGCCGGCCAAACGCGATCTGGAAACCTGGACTGAGTTTGACACACTCTATGAAAGAGGTCCCGGATGTTCCGTATGCGGTGGATCAGGATATATCCATCGTTCGGCAGTAGGGGAAGTTTTGACCACGGATTCGGAATTCATGCAAGTAGTACGCGCGCAAGGCAGTGATGCTGCCAGAAAATTTCAGCGTCAGCGAGCACAACATACCGGCTCCATCCTAAACCAGGCAATGCGGGTCGTGCAGGCTGGAAATGCCAGCCCTTTCGACATCCAGCTGGTAACTCCACTCCTGCCCAGGGACTCCGATAATGCGTAGAAAGAGCCCCAGGTTACCAATCTCCGTAAGGAACCGGCTGCTGGAAGCGCTGGCTTGGCAGATTCCGATGGGCCTGCCCGACACCGCCGTCTTGCAGGGGGTTATAGACAGCCTTAAAAAAAGAAGTAAAAACAAGAGAAGTGTTCCAGGCCTGGAAGTCATGTTGTATCAGCTTCAGGCTGGGAGAAAGCTTTCGGATGTTCTGAGACCGTTCGTCGGTAGTACGCAATATGTCATCCTCGCCGCTGGTGAGTCGGCAGGAGATATGGCGGCAGCCATACAAAACATACTGGAACTTGACGCACAACGAAACGAGATTCTTCGGTACCTGTACGGTGCAATGGTCTCCCCTTTGATGTATATCGCCGCGTTGATCGTCACCTTGACCATCATGGCAACCCAGGTCATACCCCCGCTGTCGGAAATACTTCCCCCGCAGCAATGGCAAGGTTTGGGAAGGATGATATATGACAGCACGTTGGTGGTTCAACCAAGATGGGGTCTGCTTATCGTCGGTATGGTGGGGTTCGGCTACCTATCCATTCGAAACCTGCTACCGAGGTGGACCGGACCACTTCGGCTTCGATGCGAACAATTCATACCTGGCTTCGGTTTATACCGGGACATCCAGGGTGCGCTCTGGCTACGCAGTTTTTCGGCCATGCTCCGGGCACGGATTCCAGACACCGTGATCCTGGAACTGCAGATTCGAGATGGTACGCCCTGGCTGCGGGAACGTCTCAGTAGATTTCTACAACTCATGGTTAACGGGTTCAGCTTCAGTGAAGCCTTGGTATTCGCCGGGCCTGGCAATGTTCCCCTGCGACAGTGGGCCAAAGGGAAGACTTTCGACTTCCCGGCCCCTGAAATTGCCGATGACGTTGCTACATTCTCTGGACACCCTAATTTTGAAATGAAGCTCATGGAAATTTCGGATAAATGGGTAGCAAAGCTGGAACACAATCTTCGTCGGAGCGCGGGGTTGTTGGCTACCGGGTTTCAGTTCCTCATCTTCGGGTATTTTATTTTAATGACACTGGGCATTAACGAAATATCGGACCAGATCGGGAGATCCCTGCACGGCTGAAGAAGCCAAGTACCACGGGCGCTGGTTGAGATCAGTACAGGTGCCCAAAAAGCTTAACCACACTACAAGGAGCAACAGTGGACAGCATTATCGGCCGTATCATCGCAACACTTCTCACCCTGATCCTGATTGCAGGCGTAGGATATATCGGCTATCAAGGTTTCCAGGGCAGCAAATCTACGACCCTGGCAACTGGTGTCAGTATGCTGGTGCAGACCGTCCAGCAGGACTATACCTCCTATCCGACCTTCGCCGGGCTCAGCCAAATGCCCGTAAACAGCCTCTCACAAGTAAAAGACCTGTGGGGAGACTCATCCGGAACAATAGGTACCGCAGGCTCCTTGATAGACCCCTGGGGCGATGACATGACGGTCGCCAGCGGCTCCAACAGCATCTGTAGTTCCATCGCCGGCGTGAATTCATCAGACTTCTGTGTCGAAGATGCGGCTACCAACTTGGGGACCACTGCTTGCAAGAATCTGGCCATGACCGTGGGCAGTTCCGCTTACACCGTCGCGGTCGGGGGGACTACTGTCAACAGCGGCGGTCCCGGGACCGCTATCGATCCGGTCACGGTAGCTACGGCGTGCGGCAGTACGACCCACCCGATCGTTTGGGTGTTCGGCCACTAAAAGCCTCCGGCTGGGGGCCTGCCAGGGTCCTCTACGCGGGTAAACATCCGACGGGGGTTCCATGGACGCAATCATCGGCCTTGTTCTTGCTGCGACAATCAGCTTGATCTTGGCCGGGGGTTACCTGGAATTCTCTGGGCAGGAGACGGCCTACTCCAGTGCGGACAATGCCGCCAGGCAGGAGGCACTAGACCTGATCCGTTTTGATGAGGCCTTGAATACTTACGTTCAAGACAACCTGCAAAACAGTCAGATCAACTGGGCGACTCCCATCTCGGCCAGCACGATAGGGTTACCAACCAGTGCCGGTACGGACGTCCTGGGTCAAACGTTAGTAGGCTACGTAGCTGCCCCCTGGAATACACCTCAATCCTGGCTAGTGCTGCCATCCGCCTCCTCAAATGCTACCCCGGATTATGGCCAGTACGGTCTCGCCACCCCCCAGCAAATGCAGACGTGGGCCGCTTTGGTTGCACGGGATGTAGCTACCCTTTCCAACGGTACCATCACCGGGTATACCTACGAGGTAGATAGCCAAGTATTCCGGGAACCAGGGAGTCAGGATGTGAGTCAGATGTCTCACTACTTCCCCGACACCGGAGTAGCCGTACCGCAGCAGGTTCCCGCTATCGTGGCGGGACTCGGGTATGAGCCAATGGCCTCAACCAACCTGGCGGCCGCGGTCGGCTATTGGGTATGGGCCCTTCAACTCTACAACCAATGGGGGTCCCAGTGCACCTCCAGCAGTTCCGGAACAAACTGCACGGTGCAGGAAGAGCTGTATCCAGTAGGTTACTCTCCAGGATGCCCTGAAGCAGGGCTAACACCGCAACCCTTTTCCGGGGTTGACAGCGCCGAGGCCTGGCCGGCGCTTGTTCTGACTGATCCCAGTCTGGAAGCGAACTTTCAGACCACTTATCTATGTCTCCCGTTGCCGCAGTCGACGTACAACCAAATCACCGCTTCGCTAGACCTCAGCCAGGCTTGCCAATCTTCTGGCCAAGGCTGCACCGCGTACCTGTCAAATGGAACCCAGATTGGCTACACGAGTTCCTGTCAGGGTCTGGCCTGCCAAACGGAAAACCTTAACTTAGGAGAAGGGTATAATCCGGGAAATAACGGATATCCGCAGGGGGAGAATACTTCAGAAAGTACCTGGGTTGGCGATGCCTACAACCAGGCTGCGACTTATCTGTATGGCTCGGTCTTGTTCGAGTTTCCAGGGGGGCAAGAATACACGGTGCTCTGGGGCAGCGGGTTCAACTACGACATGGGGGCTAACTGGTGGAATACCGCGGATACGGTGGGCCTGTACTCCGGGGATGTAGTACAACAACCGGTTACAACGGCCATAAATAATGCCAACGGGTACATGGCCAAAGCTTGGCCTTTCACCGTTGTAGGAGACCCGTCCGATGTTGGTTCGAGCCAGAACCAGAACTACACAGTTCTAAATTTGGACTGACGCATGGCGGCGATCCTGGCAATGATCTTATTCGCCGGCCTGGTTGCTTGGTTGTGGCTGATGGAGATGCAGAATATCACCCCCCTGGTTTCGGCCGTCCGTCCCAGCACCGCGGCCAGCCAGGAATCGCTGGAGATGCAACAATTTTTTCAGGCTTCTGTTCGTTTTCTGAACGGGTTCAACGCTCCGGCCAACGGCGAATTCATCCAGGTAACAGACCTGCAGAAAGCTGGTCTGCTGCCCGCTACTTTTCCCATGGAGACCCCTTTCGGTCAGGTTCTTGAAGGCTGGCCGGTAGAATCTCCTGCAAACCCTAACATTACCAACCTGGTTGTACTGATCTCCGGAACGCCGTCCTCCTCCGACTTGCAAGAAGCCGGGTTGCCCAACTGGACGCCGGGCTCGAACCCAAACTCCTTGAGCAGTTTCAATACCCAGGTGCGGTACGATCTCAGCGAAGTCGAAAACACCCCTACGCCCCAGACCCAGGCAATACTAGCCGGTACAGTACGAGACCAAGGCCAGGAACTTGGCTGGTTCTCGTTACAGAATCTGATGACAACGGCGAATCTCGATATTCCAGCTTCGGCCCTGGGGGCGGGGGTAGACAGTAGCCCAGCCCTGGAAGCCATTGCCCCCAATCAGCTAGGATACACCTTAATAAGCTACAGTGTGACCGGAGACAATCTTCCGTGGGGTATCTACGTACCCTTCAACGTAAACACCGGTACCGGGCAAATGTCGACCGAACAAGTTGAAGGGGCTGCCTTCTGGACCCAAATCCAATCAACCTCCGTTTCCGTGTTAGGCTGGAGCCCTACTTGCCCTTCCAGTGCGACCTTGTTGCAGCCCGGGATGAACACGGTCAGCGCGCAAGAAAGCGACATCAACACGGCCAGTAATATTGGGGGCGGTGGAGAGTTCTGTTTTCATAGCTATCGGGCTGAGGCGGTCAACAAGGTTCAGACTTGGACCAACACCATAACGGACGCCTACCAGGCAATCTCGGTTGGTGCCCCGATATACCAACTAGCGGAAGGATCGTTGCCGACCAATTCTGGCGGTATCGCCCAGCTCGATCAACCATCCAATGATCAAAGCTACAATTCACCACCAGCGGCGGCTGGACTGACCTATACAGTAAATGGAACCGAATATTCAACTCCGTGGGGCATGCCGGCAGTAGATGCGGACCTCGTCCCCACTGTCGACCGTTATGGCTCATTCGCGGTACACATAAACGGTGCAACTTACTACGGATATCAACCGCAGAATAATTTCTGGCAGGAAACCATTCCCGTCGGTAATACCATGATCCCCCTTAATATCGTGGTATTGCAGCCGGACGGTACCGGGACTACGGTGGAAACCTATCAGATTCTATTCGATGCCTACCAGCTTCCCACGGGAACGGGAGGAACATGGGCCGACCTAAACTTACCCACCCCTGAGGAAAGTGACCCTGATAGCGGATTTGACGGATTTTCCTGGCCCGGCGGCCCGTATTCGCTCTACGACGGAGAAGCCTGTCCGTTTACGAGCGACCTGGACAACAATGTCATGGCCACTGATTGCAGCGGTGAACAGCCGCTGGGAACGGCTAACATCACCGATGCTTGGGTTATACAGGTTAATGCCCTTGCCGGAAACCAAACTGCAGGAGGAACAGTGACCCAGGATTACATCAGCAACCCAGGATCAGGGGCTCAGTCCGTTCCTTTTTCAATCACAGTACCGTCAAACCTCATGCAGCAGGTTCCATGAACTATCTTATCGGTTTCCTGGTGGCCCTGACGATGGCGGCTATCGGCTGGACAGGGCTGTGGGCCCAACAGAGTCAAGACGTCGATTATAGAGCCCAGCGAATACTGGCAGAATCGGAAGCCTTGGATCTGGTGACGTTTAACCAGGCGCTAGACACGTATGTCCAGCAGAATCTGCTCGATCCTCAGAATCTCGAGGCTCCGTTGACGGCTGCAGATCTGGGCCTATCGCCGGCCCAGGGGATCGATGCGTTAGGGCAGACGCTGGAAGGCTACGTTTCCATGCCGTGGGGTACACCCCAGTCCTGGGTAGTCCTACCGTCCACCCCCGGCAGCGGGAGCGTTACCACGTCGGCCATCTATGCGAAATATGGGCTGACTACCCCGATTGAACAAGAAACCTGGGCAGGACTAGTAGCGAAGGATGTTGCCCAGCTTTCGCACGGGGTCGTCGTCGGCTATGTCCTGGATACTGACAATATGGCTTTTCAGGACCCGGAGGCCGATCAAACCCAACAAGTCATGGCAAGCACGTCCGCACCCACTGCGGGGCCCACGGCCTGGAGCCAACTCAGCCATTACTTTCCGGCACAAGCCGTAGAGGACCCACAAACATTACCGGCACTGTCTACAGGTCCGTTTGTGCCTATGTCCGCGTCAGAACTGAATGCTTCCGTCGGATACTGGCTCTGGGCGTTACAACTTTACAACCAATGGGGGACCGGATGCGAACAAGGGAACCAGACCTGCCAGGTAACCGAAAGCTTTTTCAGTTTAGGATATTCCTCGAGCTGCCCCAGCAACGGCTTAACCCCAGTATCATTCTCCACCCCGGAAACGGCTTCAGACTGGCCCTACTCAATGGCCACGGACCCGAGTTTCGGTGTGAATTTCAGCACGGTCTACATCTGCATTCCTATGCCGCAGAGCACCTACCAGACGGTGAGCGACAATTTCTCATTCGGAACCGCCTGCCAATCCTCTGGCCAGGGCTGCGCCGCATTCAGTCCGGATGGGACCCAAATCGGCTACACCAGTTCCTGCGAAGGCTCGGCCTGCCAGACCGAGAACCTTAACGAAGGGGAAGGCTACAACCCCGGAAACGATGGCACACAGCAAGGCGACGGTGGGGGACTGTCCGGCAATACGACCTACCTCTATGGCACGTTTCTCATCAACACTCCGGGAAATCTAACTTTCTCTGTGCTATGGAGCAGCGGCTGGAACAATGATGCCGGAGGCGAATGGTCAGACTTCGCCAACCTGGCCGGATTCTTCATAGGTAATGTGGTCGGAGCTGACGGCGTTACGGCGTTTAGCCCCGAAAGTGGCTATTATGCCCAAGCCTGGCCTTTTACCGTAGTGCAAAACAGCAACGCGGCCAACGCCTCGGGTAATGAGAATTACACGATACTGAACCTGGAGTAATCCGTGCCCGCCATCCTTCTCGTACTCTTCTTTCTTGTTCTCGGACTGGGCCTGGAAACAGACCATGTCCTGCTGCTGCAGTCTCAACAACGGCAAGCTGCCGAGCCTGCTCAAATCACAACAGAAGCCTCTGAATTACAAACGTTTTACCAGGCCAGCTTGAAATTCCTGGCCGGATTCAGTTCTCCAGCAAACGGCGAATACATCCAGGTCAGCGACTTGCAGGAGGCTGGACTGATCCCCCAGACGTTCCCGCAGCAAACACCGTTCGGACAGACCTTGGAAGGCTGGGCAGTAGCTTCGACAAGTAATCCGCTGGTTACCAACCTAATCGTGCTGCCCGTTGGCCCCTTCTCTATCCAGGCCGTCATTGCCGCAGGGCTCGCGCCTTCCGCTACGACCACCGTTCCGCCCGGTATAATACAGGCCATCAGTACGCAGGTTGAAACACAAGCGAGCACTCTGCTTACCGATAGCTCAAACAACACGCAGTCCCAGGAAACCGGATTACTGGAACCAACCGACAATGGAAACCTGCAGTTAACCAGCCTGTCGGGAGCCGTGTTGGCCGCTAATACCGGAATTCCATCGAGGACGCTGGGATCCAGTCCCGACGCCCCTGGCCTTATGGCGGTAGCGCCGAACCAGGTAGGATATACGGTATTCGCGGTCAATCTGTATACATACGCTTCTCCGTGGGGGCAGGCGTTTGTCGATAGCGGAAACTGGAATCTGGATTCAAAAACCATTTACCAGGAAACCGAAACACCATGGGTTTTTTTCCAGAGTTTCGAGCCCAACCTATCCCTGCTAGGGTGGAGTCCAGTTTGCCCAATGGGAGCTGTTCAACTGACCCCCGGAATGACTCCGCTGCAGCAAACCCAGTATGAGCTCAATAAAAGCAAGAACATCAGTCCGGCCATCGAGTTTTGCCTCCCCAGCTATCGGTCGGAAGCCATAAACCAACCGCAGGGTGTAGGTGCCCAGCAAGACAGCTATTCCGCAATCCGGTCCAACTCGCCCTTCTACACCATCAATAACGGGGCGGGCGAGCCACTGGATGACAACTCTCCGGTACTGCTGAACAATCCGACCACCAGCCAAACCATAGCCAGCCCCCCGGCCGGAATTGGATTGACCTATTCTGACGGAGGCTCAAACTACCAGGCCTTCTGGCAGCTGCCGTACACCAATCCGTACCTCATCCCCACCTCCAGAATGTATAACCAACCAGACGTACAGGGAGACGGACAGTCCTATTACGGAGGTCCGGCCCAGAATAATTTCTGGCAGGAAACCATCCCGGTCGGTACGGGAATCATCGGCCTAAATTTGACGGCCCTTGAACCGGATTCAGACGGAGGCACACAAGTAATAACCTACCAAATCTTCTTCGGGGGCTACCAGATCGCTACGGGAACCGGGGGATCCTGGAACCAGCTGAACCTCCCCACCCCAGAAGCCACATCGTCCAACAGTGGGTTCGACGGATTTGCGTGGCCCGGGAGCCAGTATACCTTGTACGATGGCATGCAATGTCCCCCGGGTTCTCCCGCACAAAACGTGTTGTCTACCCAGTGCCAATGGCAAAGCACATTAGGAACGGCTGAAACAACCGACGGCTGGTATCTGGACATTACGGCAGTCTCCGGGACGGATACTGACGGCGGTACAGTTCCAGACATTACCTACGGCTACAATTCCGATGGACAGCAGTATTCCAGCTTCTCGATCAACGTCCCCGCCAATCTGATGGTAGACCTTCACTACTAGAAAAGCCAAGGCTACCTTCCCAGGGTGGCTATATTCAGACAGGACCATACACAACCCGGGAAGGGTACAGGAGGACACGTGGAAGAACGCCGCTTCAGAATTCACCCACAGATGTTGTATCAGGTAATCGTGGCGCAGGCCGGAACACCGGCCAAGGCCTTGCTGGAGTCGGTAATGAACTCCATCGATGCCGGCGCTTCGCGGGTAGACATTACGTTGTCGAAATCCGGTTACACGGTCAAGGACGACGGCAAAGGTTTCGCCGGTGAGCAGGAGGTCGTCGATTTCTTCGAGACCTTTGGCACGCCGCATCAGGAAGGAGATACCCGCTGGGGTAAATTCCGCATGGGCCGCGGCCAAGGATTCGCCTTTGCCACCAACCGCTGGCGCACTGCCACCTTCGAGATGTTCGTCGACATCAAGAACAAGGGTCTGTCCTACGATTTCCGAAAAGACCTGCCGTTTGTGCCTGGGTGCGAAATCGTGGGGCAGTGGTACCAACAACCGGACGACCGCTACTTGAACCACTGGCACGAGTCCTTACGCGAATTCTGCGCATGGTGCCACGTACCAGTCTGGATCAACGGAACAAAAGTCAGCAAAAATCCGGCCGACGAAACCTGGACTCTAGAAACACCGGAAGCCTGGATAAAGCTTACAGGAAACTCCGTACTGCAAGTCTATAACCTAGGAGTCCTGGTTCGGGACTACTCCCGCTCCTTTGTCGGGGTCGGGGGAATTGTCGTCAGCAAACAAGGGCTGGCCATGAACATGGCCCGCAATGACATCCTGCTGTCGCAGTGCCAGATTTGGCCTAAAATCGTCAAAGATTTAAAAAGCCTGGCAACCGATAATATCCTCAAAGGGAAGCGGCAGGACGAGGACACCAGAAGGTACCTGGTAAGCCTGGTCAAAAGCAAGGAACATTCCTTGGCGGAAATCCGCAATTGGAAGATCTTCAGTGATACCCAAGGACGGCACTTGAGTTTGGTACAGTTGGCCAAAAACTCGTTGCCCATCGTATTCCTGCCAAAAGACGACCGGATGGGTGATATCCTCGCTACCCGAAAGCTGGCCTTGGTGCTAACCAACGAAACGCTGGACCGACTTAATCTGGCATCTCCGGAAGACTTCAAACAATGGCTGGTGGATCAGGTGAGTCCTTCGGACGATTACAGTCTTCGGCAGAACCTCGCATCCCAAACCTTCATGTCCGCACAGGAGGCAGAAACTTTACTTGGAAACCGCAGCTACCTTTCGGTGGCCGACAACGAACTGACCAAACAGGAACTGGCGGCATTGAGGACACTACGAAATGCCAGATTGCACTCCCACCTCGTATATCTAATGCGGAGAAATACGGAGTGCTCACCACGCCAACTCCGCGCGGGCTCCTCGGAAGAAGCCCTGGCCTGGACCGACGGTTCGAACTTCATCTGGATCGACCGGAAAATGCTGAAGGAAGTAGGGCAGGGAGGATTGAACGGTGTTGTGCGGGTATTGGCAATCCTTGTTCACGAATACTTGCACAACGAGAACGATACGGGAAGTCATTACCATGACTTCGAGTTCTATGAAGCTTTCGAGCATATCTGGATCAACCAGGGTCTCGGAGATTTGGCCGGATTCACCCTGAACCAGTACTTGAAGGAGGCAGAGAAATTGAATGTTCCAGTTTCCAAACGCGTAGTGGCCGCAGCGTACCCGGACCAAAGCGTCTGAATTGCAGCTTTTCAAGCGGACTCTTCGGAGTCCGTTTTTTCTATGCCCGCCCTGGACTTCTTGTGCATTGCGGCTACTGACGCTATACTGAACCCATTAACGGCAAATCCCCCAGAAGCGGAATTTCTGGGGGACTCGTAGCGCCGGCCGCTTCATTTTTGCAGGAGTTCAGCGACAAGATGAGTATAGCACCTTCCCCACAGAATGCAATAGCCCAAGTATCCGAGATTCCGGAGGCCAGAATGACGGTCTACGAGATCCTGGAAGCTGCCGGACTGCCTATGCGCGACACGCAGAAAAGCTGGATTCGGGCACAGGCTCCCTGGCAGAGCCGTCCGGGGTACGATCTGGTCATCAATGCCCGGACCGGAGCCTGGAAGCTGAATTCTCTGGGCGAGCACGGGGACTTCCCTAAACTGCTGGAGCGTCTGGGTCTGGATCCTGCGGGTTCTGGGCAAATCTCCGTGGCCCGAAAGCAAAGTCAGACCGAAAGAAAAGAAGCGGCGGCCGACCTGGGTAGGGCCCGGGCACTATGGCGCAGTGCCTATCCGATATCCTCCGCCCTGGATTACCGCCCACCTTTCAAGGAACTGGTTGCCTGGCGGGCGGCGGCACATTCATACCTGAGCAGCAAGGGAATTCCGCAAGACGTCCTCGATGCCGCAGGCGTCCGTCTGCGGGTCACCCCTGACTCGGTCAACAAAAAGGCGTTGCTACTGCTGGTGCCGTTCTTCGCGCCACAAACCGGAGAAACAGAACCCACCTGGCTGCAGCTCATCCGTATTGACTCCCAGGGCAAGGCCTACCCCTGGAGAGTAGCCGGCTCTCCGGGAGAACCCCGGAGAACCCTGGGCCCTGTACAGGCAGGCGAATACCGACGCAGCGCGGGCTTCTTCCTACCTCCGGTAAAGACAGCCGCCCGGTTGCTGATCTGCGAAGCGCCTGAAACAGGCCTGGCATTGCAAGCCATGACCGGGGAACCAGTCTGGTGCCTGGCCGATGCGGACGGGCTGGAAAATGCCCGTATCGCTTACCTGGCATCCCTGCCGATTTCAGAACTGTGTGTAGCCGGCGATCATAATGCCGACCAGAGCGGACAACGGGCTGCCGAGCAGCTGGCTCGCGACCTCCAAAACTATTACCCGGACCGGCGAGTCACTGTTGCTATCCCCCCGCAGACGGGAAACTGGTGGGACGTGCTGGACCAACAAGGGCCTGCGGGGGGAGCAGTTACCCTGAAACAGGCTACCGTGGCCATTGAGGAGTTAGCGGTATCGGACTCATCTGAGTACAGTCCGGCGGTGGCCAAAAACTGGAAACCTGCCACCAAACCTCGGCAGGCCTCGACGGTTTCCGTCGACCAAGCCCAAAAACAGGTAGAAAGCCTGCTGCTGGCCTCGATCAAGGACCAGGCGCGCTGGGTGAAACGCTTTCGCAAACAAAAGGGCAAGAACGCCGGAGCACAACCACCCCACCAGCTGTTGGAAATAACGACAGGCACCGGGAAAAGCCACGCCCTGCGTAAGGTAGTACAAAGCGCCGTGCAGCAGGATGTCCCGGTTTTCATTCTGACTGCCAACCTGGAACTGGCCAAAGACATTGCCGCGGAAACCGGAGCCATCCTGCACCGGGGCCGAACCTATGAACCAGGATCCGCATACCATTGCCATCAAGCGGAGCAAGGGGGTCTGGTTTCCCAACTGGGTGAGGCACGCCGCCAAATTAGCGCCATCGCCTGCAGCTCCTGCCCGCACGCGGCCCGAAATGACTGGGAAGCGGCGGACGCCACACGCCGGCAAGAATTGGAAAACCGAGCGCAAAATCTGGGCTGGCAGCCGTTAAGTCAGGTCGCCCATTGTGACTGGCGGGATCGGGCGACTCTGGAACGTACTGAACTGATCGTAACTGGCGCCAAGGGTTCGCTGGCTCCGGCCGCGGCCCAGTTCTGGGATGGTCACCGCAATATTCCCCGCCTGCTCATCATCGACGAAGAGCCGGAGATCTTGGATCACTGGCAGATCCGGATCGAGGATACCCAAACCTGGCTGCGGGCCTTGCAGCAGATGCAGCAGTCCATCGCCACCCAAACCGTGGCTTCCCTGGAAGAGAAGAAGAAACGGGAGCAAAATCTGCAAACCTATGGCCAAGTGCTTTCCGTCCTGGAAACACTCCTGCGCCTCCAGACCGAGAGTGTTACAGGCGGCCTCTGCTCGTTGGCACCCTGGCCGGAATGGGACCGCCTGGCCGCGGCCATGGATTGGATTCAGGACCATGCTGCTCCCCACGAGAAGGCCGTTTTGCGTTACGGCCAAGCGCCGATCATTCCCCTACGGGCATTTGCTGACTTGACATGGGGGTTACAGCACCACACCGCCAGCCTGGAAAACGGTACCCTGTTCAGCAGTCACCCGAACCTCGTGGGAGAACGGCTCCTGAACTCAGAAAACCGGATAATCATCCTGAGCGCGACCCCTTCGAAGGTTTTGTCCGAAATCGTCCAGGCTAAGGGTGGGCAGCATCATCGGATCCTGGTGGAGCAGAATCTGGAACTGGTGGAGTTTCCGCAACGGGCTCACCTGCGTGGAGGATTTCACGGTCCGCAGGGGGTACGGAGGAAACAGCAGGAACGAGGCAGGTTGACCACGGCAATCCAGGGTCTTCCCGGCGCGGCAGTGATTACCCACAAGCCGCTGGCAGAGGCGGACGAAGGCTATTTTGGCCGGGACCATATCGGGCATAATCGATACAAAGATAAATCCCTGATCATCTTCGGGGATCCCGTGAAACCGCCGGAGGTTCTGCGCCGGCAATACAGCGGGGAACAAGCCATCGCGATGGCCGCCGGTGCTGACGGTACCCGCTGGCCGAATTGGGACCCCCGCCGAGTTTCCAATGCCTGGGTAACCACAGGGGCGGAAGCAGTTCAATCCAGGGTGGCCCTGCCGGCGCATCCAGAAATCCAGGATTGGTGGTTGGAGCAGGTGGAGCGGGAAATCGTACAAGCCGTGGGCCGGGTCCGCGGAACCCGGGCTGCCACCCGCCTTTCCGTGCAGCGGTATGGCGGTGTGCCAGTCCGCTGGTACCGGTACGGATTGCGTAGTGAGTATCAGGAAGATGCCCAGGCCATGGGCCGCAGCCGGCACGATTGGGCCCTGGAAGAGCAGAGCGACGCAGTGACAAGGGTTTTCGACGCAGTCCGGGATCTGGAAGCGCAGCAGGTGATTCCCAGCCGCCGGAAAATCGCTTCGCTGCAGCGGCGACAAGGGAGAGAACAAACCGCCCCGACCACCTACCAGCGCTTGCTGGAATGGGCTTTCGCGCATCGGCTACAGCCCGGGCCCGCCTATTTGCAAGCCGGAGACCTGGCAAAAATGCTGGAAGTCCTGAGCAAGACTAAAGAGGCCCTGGATTGGAATCTACTTTTGCCAGTTGAGGTCTCCTTAGAAGAAATGGCAGGAATCCTGAACGAGAGTGAGACAGGGTTTTCACTTCCGTGGGTGGAGGCCATCGCGTTGACACTACTGGAAAAACTGGGAGCCGTAGAGCCTCCGAACGATCGGAAACGATCAGCCTAAGCGTTACCCCCACCCCTGCAGTACCCCCCGGTTTCACCCCGGCTCCCTTCTTTTGCCTACCCCCGAAAACGGGTGCCAAATTCAGATCACAGACCCCTTTCGAGTCCCTTGAGCGTGCCGGACCGGACCCCTTCAGCAAAATAATCGGAAGCGGCACCACCCCCGCCCGCCCTTTCTAACGTCGACACTGGTACACCACTGGTAAGAAACTGTCTACCAGTCGGGTACCACCTCTGAGGTCCCCACCCCACGCCCTTTTTTAAGCCTCGGAAGGTTCTACCCTGGAAGGGCGGGCGGCATTGGATCGCTGGCTATATTAGGCAGGTCCCTTTGGAGATAGGCTATGGAAAAAATACAGGTTGGCGGGGTGTACCGAACCCGTGGTGGGCAAATAGTTCGGATAGATCGGAAACGCTCGGACGCGGTTCGTTTTCCCTACGCGGGCCGGCTGTGGCTTCCGACCAGAGATCGCACGCCGGAATGTTGCGATGCTTTGGGATGGACTTTGGTAGAGTTCCTCTGGACATCCCAGGGGTGGTACGATACCCAAGCGCAGGGGCATCAGATGTCCCTGAAGGAGCCGATATGCTGATGACTCTCCTGATTGCTATTCTGGCCGGGGGTATCGGTTATTGGCTGGGGTATTCCGCCTCTGCTTCAGAACGAAAGCTGGAACCGGCCAATACCGGTATGAACGACTTCGAGTTGGTCTTTCATACTGCACGCACGCTGGAGCAACGTTTGCGCTCGAAATATCCGCTGGTTTCCGGGACTGCTGTCGGCCTCCACGGCTACATCACCCAGGTGCAGCGCCGGGGAGGCCCCGACAAGGTGGTTCGGCAAATGCGGTTCCTGGCCACCGTTCGGAACCGGCTTGCGCATGATCCTGATTTTCGGTTAAACGGAAAGACCCGGAAGCAATTTTACTACTGCAGGGAAGCAGTCAAACATGCTGGTTTTTTATGACGTGCGGGAGCTTTATGGGCGCAACTAATACCGAGTCGCCAGGGGGGACCTCAGATTGGCTCGAGGTACTCGAAAAACGGTCCAAGGTCTTGCGTAGCTCAAAGGAGGCACTAGTGCGCCTGGTGGTCGAAGGCAAGTTCGGCGATCGCCTGATTGTGGATGTCCCGCTCATTGCCGCTGGAACCAATAAGTAGTTATCTATTCACTTTCGAGGAGGCCTATTCGGCCTCCTTTCTTCTGTCCGATACGGTTCCGGAGTTCTCCAGAGGCAAAGAAGAGCTGGCGACGACACGGGTCCGCTCCGGCACGGGCGGGCTATATTCTATCAGGTCACTAGGAGGATAGTCATGGAGTTAGCTACAGCACAAGGTAATCAGGAGTTTATTGATCTTTTCCGATCTAGTGTTTTTGTGTTTGGGTCCAACCTGCAGGGGATACACGGAGCCGGTGCCGCCCGCTTCGCTCGTCAGTTTCGCGGTGCAGAGCTGGGAGTGGGCGAAGGTCCGACAGGGTCTTGCTACGCGTTACCGACGAAAGCTACTCCGATTGATAAGGAGAAGCTTGAGCTTGGGTTCGTCGCTGAACGTGTCCAGGTGTTTCTGGATTACGCCCGGGCCCATCCCGATGTAAACTTTCAGGTGTCGGCCATAGGCTGCGGCTTGGCCGGTTTTACGGATGCCCAGATCGCCCCGCTGTTCTCTTCCGCCCCGGATAACTGTTGGCTACCGGGTAAATGGGTCCGGATGCTACGAGAACCGGCATTGACCCGTGTTATAATTGCCGGAGGCCGGGAGTTCAACGATCAGGGCAGGGCCTATGCAAACCTGGGTGCTATCCTACGCCGAGTTCTGCAGGAAGGTCGCCCGTTGCAGGTCGTGAGCGGGCGAGCTCGTGGAGCAGATACCTTGGGTGAAAGATGGGCGGCCCAGGCCCAGCAGCAGTGGCCGCAGTGCTTTAAGCAGCCTCTGTCCCACGCGCCTTTTCCGGCCCAGTGGGAGCGGTTTGAGCGCAAGTCGGCCGGCCCCATCCGCAACCAGGAGATGTCTTGGTATGGCACCCACTTGATCGCGTTCTGGGATGGTCAAAGCAGGGGAACCAGAAACATGATCGAGACCGCAAAACGGGACGGTTTGGTGGTACGGATTGTCGACGTATCTTCCAAACCAGGACAAGAAGTATGAGTAGACCTACCGAATTCTTGAGTCCGGAGCAGGTCATACAGACCTTCGAAGAAATGTGGCTCTATGATACCAATTTCTTTCGTGAGGATCTGGTGACAATGATTCAGCGAAGACCTGAGGTCTACAGCTGTCTGAAACCATTCCTTGCCCGCTTGCCGAGCCGCCTATCCAAAGATCTCGGCCGAGGACTAAAGGGTTCGGTCTTGCCGGCCGTTTGGAAGTTTTAACCTACCGGAATAGGTGCTCCGGTATTTTCTTAGTAAGGGGTGGAAAATGGACACGTCACGACCTAATCTGGTTTGTGATATCGACGGAGTTGTCTTGGATTTCGAGAAGCACTGGGTCGGTATTGTCGAGGAAGCGCTCGGCCGCCAGTTGACGAAGCAGAACGGGGAATATCACTTCATGCCTCGTTACGCGTTATCCAGGGCTGAATATCGACTGGGCTGGGAAGCATTCCAGGCTCAGGATGGGTGGGCTACCGTTCCCCTGATCCCAGGTGCTGACCAGGTCCTGCAAGCTCTATCACAGCGGTACCGCTTGCATGCCGTAACGGGTATAGAGGAACGGCATTTGCCGGCCCGGATCCGGAATCTGGAACGATTTGGGTTGCCATTCGAGTCGGTGCAGGTGACAGGCCACCGTGACAACAGCAAGGAGTCCCTTCTTCGCCCTTTGACGGCGGTGGCTTTTATTGATGATCGGCTGTCCCATTTGCAACAGGCCCAGGAGGCTGGCATCCAGAAGCTTTACTGGGTGGACCGCGGGGATGCGCAGGATATTGCTTATTTCGAACCGGTGCGGCAAATAGAACATATCCGGGAAATGGGGGCAGACTTGCTGGCGCCGTTCGCTTGATTTCGATCACTTATGGAGACCTTCGGGTCTCCTTTTTTACGGCTAAAAAAAGGCCCCGGACAGTCGGGGCCTGAATCTGTTCGTTATGGTCTGTGTCCGATATGCCGGATCGTTACCAGCTCCGACACTATCACCCCCGCGAGTTTGTCAAAAGGACCAGATTGACTGGTCATTCCGGCCTACTAAAGGTTCTCGATCCAACATTCTGCGAAAAGCTGGAGTAGGGTAGTCGGCCGGATCGGCCTCCTGCATCTGCTGGATCGCCTGTCGTAATAAATTCGACAGATCTGATTGGGGTTGTTCCGGATGGCAATATCTCTCGACTAGATCTTCTATTGCCTCTTTACCGCTTACCAGCAGCAGGGTGACCATGCTTCCAGGGTACAGGCGCTGGGCGGCTCCTAATTCATACATGGACTGACGCCACTCGGTCTCCCCGGTTACCAGGTCCTTGTGAAAGATTAGTCCGGAGTAGTCAATCACAAACAGAATGTTCAGTCCTACTAAATATGCATCCATCTGATCACCTCAAGAATGACAATCGATAAGAGACAACAGTTCGCCTGGGTGTGCCTCTATTTGGCGGTGTACCCACTCCGACCAGCTGCGGTCAGCTTCCCAATCCTCGTGGGAATTCCATTTGAAGTCTACTACTAGCGCAGCCGGAGACTTCCAATTTGAAGCGTTACTATTTGCGTAATCCAGCTGCGTTTTGTACCTTCGCAGATAGCCGGTGGTCGGTACCGTTAAACCGTCAAACTCCCCATCTACGTCCTTGAGCCGCGAATGCCGCAAGGCTTCGGCCCAGTTTTTATGAGCCTGCTGGCGTAACAGCCATTCGGTTCTCCGGACATCCAGCAAACGGCATTCAGGCAGGCTGCCCCGCAATTTGTCATCTGCTGGCCCTGCGAACCCCGCATACCCAGGATCGGTCACTGCCGAATAATAGTCACAAAAGTGATCCACCATCAGGTCCATTTGACTCTCTACCGGGCCTATCACTATAACGATGAAACGCATCTCACACCTCTCACATAAAAATAGACCTTTCCAGTATAGCTTGGCTTTCCAGACCTTCCAGGCCGATGTGCACCCCCGGCGCGTAGTTTCTCTCTGCTGGTGGGTTTTCTATACTGTACCCATGCAATCTGCATACCGACAATAACAACCAACCCGACATAGGTGCCCATTTGCCCTTCTCAGTCCCCGCACTCGAACGTAGCGCCGATCCTCTGGACCAGGCCACTCAGACCGATGAAACATTCCTACGTCTGGCCAAGGAAGAGCATGCCAGAAGGATGGCCGCCAGTAGCTCGGAAGTTCCTGATGAAGACGAGGATGGCACCCGCTATTGTCTGGATTGCGGGACGCAGATTCCCACGGAGCGTCTGCTCATCATGCCGGCGGCGGTCCGGTGTGTCCCCTGTTTGTCCCGCAGGGAGCGGATCGCCCGTTTAGCCGGACAGCCAGGAGGAATAAACTCCAGTGAAACCTGATTGGCGCAAGATACAGGCGGTGTTAATTCGACGGCGGGGATGGCTGTTTCTGCTTCTGGCCATTTTCCTGGCCTGGATGGCTTTCGGCGCCGGCATGAACGCTGGTTTCACGGCCCAGAGCCATGTCCGTTCGGACGGTAAGGTGCCTTATGGCCAGTTCATCGCCGAAGTTGGCAAGGGTCTGGTACATGACGGTTCGTTGTGGGTCGCGCAATCAGACCAGGTTTACTATGACGGGACCATCCAAGGGAAGAATCAAAGCTGGCAGATTGTAGGCTTTCCTGACCTTGTCACCCCCGGCGGTATGCGGGCGCTTGCCAGTGCCCATGTTACGGTACACGGCGCCATCTCTTTTTCCCTGAACCCAGCCGTCCCTGCCTTGAATCAGTTGGCCTGGGCTAACCTGATGGATACGTTCGGCAAGACCGGTATGGGCCTGGTTTATCTACTGTTTGCCGGTGTCATGTTGCTGTATGCCAGGCAGATGATGGATGGTGTGTTGTCCAGCCGAATGCGGGTGGTCGATACCAAGAATCAGCAGCCCATTCGTTTTGCGGATGTAGCGGGGCTTTCAGGACCTAAGCTGGAAGTCTCGGAGATGGTAGACTACCTGCGTAATCCGCAAGCCATGGCCGAGCTTGGTGCGCGCGCCCCCCGTGGCGTATTGCTTTACGGTCCCCCTGGTAACGGCAAGACCTTATTGGCCAAAGCAGTTGCCGGCGAAGCGGGAGTTACCTTCCTGGAACAGGATGCCTCAAGTTTCGTACAGCTTTATGTCGGGGCCGGAGCCATGGCAGTACGCAAGCTTTTCAAGGAAGCCCGCAAGCGCGCTCCCTGTGTTATTTTCATCGATGAGATCGATGCGGTAGGCACAAAACGGTTCGGTGGCGCCGGCGGGCACGACGAACGTCTACAAACCTTGAATGCGCTCCTATCCGAAATGCAGGGGTTCCAGGAGAACTCTGGAATACTGGTAATGGCCGCCACTAACGCGCTGGAACACCTGGATCCAGCCTTGACCCGGCCTGGCCGTTTCGATCGTAAAGTTCATATCCCCCTGCCCGGCAGGGAGGACCGTCGAGATATCCTGCTTTACTACTTGAAAAAGCTACCGCGAGCCAGTGTGGACGCGGAGCAGCTTGCGTCCAGATCTAACGGGTTCTCGGCGGCCGATTTGGAACACTGGGTCAATGAGTCGGCAGTGGAAGCTTCTCGTTCTCACGACACCGTGGTCCAGGATATCCACTTCTCTCTATCCCGGGACCGTATTTTAGTAGGGCCCCGCAATTTTGGAGTCGTTCTCTCCGAACGGGAACGGGACATTACCGCTTGGCACGAAGCCGGCCATGCGGTTGTGCGTCTAGCTACCGGCGGGGAAGTGGACAAGATCAGCATCCTGCCCCGCGGCCAGGCCTTGGGAGTTACCTATTCCATGCCGGAAGAGGAAGAGCGGTTGCTGGCAACCAGAGAAAGCCTCTACAAGGAATTGTTGGTTCTGATGGCCGGCAGGGCTGCTGAGCAGATTTATGTGGGTAATGTTTCAGCCGGAGCCGTAAACGACATGGAGAGAGCTAGTTTCATAGCACGGCAAGCGGTCTCCCGCATGGGTCTGGGCAGCTTCGGCCCCTACGTACCGGAAGGGCGGGACTTGGTGGCCAAAGCCGAACAGGAGGCTATGCAGTGGGTTCAGGAAGCCTACCGGGACGCGGTCGCTACACTGCAGGTGTATCGGGAGGCAATGCAGTGGTTGCACGCTCAATTGCTGATTCACGATGAAGTGGAATGGACTAAAGATAACCGACCGGCTAGCCTGCAAACCGTAACTGGCCTACCGGAAACCTTGCGACAGGGAGACTCATGATGAAAGCTGCTTTAGTGATGGTAAACCTTGATACCGGGGAAAACTATTGCCATGTCTTACACGGTGATAACCCCCTGGAGAGTGCCCATTCGATGCACGCCAAGATAAAAGGCGATTTTCCGGATTGCCTATTTGCATTCGTCGCGGATGAGGAGGCCAAACGACGTTTCGATACACGAGCGTTGAATAGGTCTATCCAACTGGCGGACCAAGCTACTTCCAGCCGGAGCAGGGAAGCTCATGCGTAACAAGATCGCCGCTACTCTGCTCCTGTCCGCAGGGGCGACAATGTCGGCCCATGCGGCTATTCCGGATCTACAGCAGTCCTTTACTTCGTATTTCAACCATCTTCCGATTCTGGTGCAAGCTGAGATCAGAGCCGAGCCCGATAACAATACCGATCTCCCCGCCTTTATCGCTCCGAAACCTCCTGGGCTTACCGTCAATGTGATGGCCGGGGCCAGCTGGCGGATGGATGACGGGTACGGTATGTGGCAGGGAGATGGGGAAAGCCCTTTGGCAACGGCCAAAGACTTCTCCGAGTATGACGCGGCGCAAATTCAATTATACAATCAAAATAGGAAGGAACTATCTGTTTTTAATCAGCAGTTGTCCAAAGAGATCAAAAAATACACAGCCTCCTTCAAGCATAAAGTGGCGGCACTTGTAGCGTCGAACCAATCCTATCAAAATCTGCTTTTAACTTATCCGCAAGCGGTTACGAAATCGTATGTGGTCTCTTACATCCTCAACCGGGATATGGCTCTAGGGCATGCCCAGCGAGAATGGCAGCGTAGTGTTTCCCACCTTCGGTATACCATCGGGGTGCAAGTCGGCAGAGCTTTATCCGCTGTTCAAGTCAATAATGTGGATTCCGGACAAGATCCATATGTCCGATCTATAAACAAACTGCTGGTGCAACAGGAAACAGCACGCATCGATGCTCTGTGGGCGCCTATGGAAGACAGCCCGTTGGCCCCTTTGATGGCTTTCAAACCCTATGAATTAACCTTGAAACAGGCGGAAGCCATGTCTTGGGGGGTTGTTGTTCCTCCGGCTTCCTCGAAACCAGGGGTTGTCGAAAACTCTCCGGCTCCCGGTATGCGGTCGGGACCTGGCTACAACCAGTCTGAACAGGTGTCGCCGACGACTGCAGCTTCCACCGAGTCGGAGTGGATGTCCTGGCTGGTATTGTTGTTAGGCTTGGGTGGCGGAGCTTTCTGGTTTCTGCGACGAAAAGCACGAGGAAAACAGCGCGCTCCAGATGAGACGGACGACGGCTGACTGCCTGGCCTGTGAGATAGCCTAACTGTCGTCCAGAAGCGACAAAAAACGCAAGGTTACCTCCGTCCGCCCCCCGCTAATCAAGCATTACTGGTCTGGAACGGGAATTGCTTGAACTCAGTTATCATCGGAGGTGATGGTGAATGGCTCTCCCTGCTCTAGCGTTGTACCCTGTAGAAACCGTGTCGCATTCGTTTCCGCCACTGATGCTGGAGTATGTCCGTCGCCTGGAACCGGACCCGTTTCGCCGCGCGGCGTTGCTTCGGGATGTTCGAACTTCGGCCCGGGAGTTCGACTGGCAAGCCCTGGCGGAACACAACCCTGGGCTTTTGTGGGCCCGGTTGCAAGAGGTACTGGCGGGGGAGGATGGAACCGAATGGGAAGGGCGTCTGCGGCGTCTGTCCAAAGATTTACCTGAGCAGCTAAGCTATCGCAGGCCCATCCATCGACGGCCAATGGCCTCCGAGCCGTTGGATCGGTTCTACTGGGAAAATCGTGTCAGATCGTGGCTAGGGCTACCTGCACGGCGTGGAGGACGAACAGGACACTAGGTTTTCTTTCCCAGTTTCCGCCCTACTCCGCCCCGCTTCCCGTGGAACTGGGCCAAACGGGTTTTAGGGAACCACGCCAGCCCGTCTTCGTCGCGGCTAGCGGCTATTTCGAGAACCCCATCTGGAGCGGTTACCGCGATCAGTTTGACACCCTTCCCCTTCGGCAATTCCTTCACCTCACTGACGGGAAAGATCAAACCATGTCCGTTGCGGGTACGGATCGCGATCAGATCTTCCGGCGTTACGGGCAGCGGGGGGAGCGGGCGTTCCCCTGCCTCCAGGCTTAAAAAGGCTTTTCCAGTTTTGGTTCGGCTGAGCATCTGCTGCAGGGTGCAAATAAAGCCATAGCCGCCGTCACCGGCCACCAGCCAGCGACTATCCGGGCGTCCGGCCAGCGTAGTGCACAACTGGCCGCCCTGGAGGTCTATTTGGCTGCTGAGCGGTATCCCGTCTCCCTTGCCGCCCGGGATCTGGGCCACCGGCAGACTGTACGCCCTGCCTTGGTGATCCAGGACCACCAAGGTATCCGGGCTTCGGACTTCCCAACGTTGCAGCAAGCCGTCTCCGTCCTTGAATGTCAGGCTTCCGACATCTAGGCCATGACCGGAACGGCTGCGCAACCATCCTTTTTTCGAGATGATAAGTGTGACCGGCTCGTCGCTTACGGGCCTGGCCTCGGCGGCCGCCACCCGCTCTTCCGGCTGCAGCAAGGTCCGGCGCTGGTCCGCGTAGTTCGCCACGTCCGTTTCAATTTCCCCGGCCACTGTGCTGCGCAATACCCGCTCGGAGCCGAGGATTGAGCGCAGCTTTTTAGCTTGTTTTTGCTTGTCGGCCAGTTCTTTCTCCAATTCGATTCCCGCCAGGCGGGCCAACTGGCGCAAACGGATCTCCAGGATGTCGTCGGACTGGATTTCGGAAAGCCCGAAATTAGCGATGAGGTCCTGTTTCGGGTCGTCAGCGTCGCGGATGACGCGTATCACTTCCTCAATATCGAGCAACACTCGCAGACGGCCTTCCAGGATATGGATCCTGGCTTCCGTTTTATCCAGGCGGAATTGGGAGCGGCGGCGCACGGTTTCCAGACGAAAGACCACCCATTGTCGCAGGATGGAGGCCAACGGTAAGCACGGGGCTTTGCCTCCCGGGTCGATCACCGTGAGGTTGATTGGTGCATTGCTTTCCAGGCTGGTGTGGGCCAGTAGCAACCGCATCAGATCCTCTGCGGACTGCGTCCGCGACTTGGGTTCAATGGCCAGCCGCACGGCATACTGTTTTCCGGATTCGTCGCGCACGCTGTCGATCAGATTCAGGAAGGCATTTTTAAGCGACTGCTGTTCCGGTGTCAGAGCCTTCTTACCGGCCTTTGGCTGGGGGTTGGATGCCGCTTCAATTTCAGCCAGTACTTGTGCCGTGGAGACACCAGGTGGCAATTCGTGAATCACGATGCGCCAGTCTTTACGTGACAGGGTCTCGACCTCCCAGCGGGCCCGCACCCGCAGGCTGCCACGGCCCGTCTGATAGGCCTGTCTGATCGTTTCCGGGCTGGAAATGATTTGCCCGCCGCCCGGGTAATCAGGAGCGGTGATCCCCGCCAGGATGTCGTCTTCGGACATTTGCGGATCCAGGGTCAAGCGTACGGCAGTATCGCCGACTTCCTTGATGTTGTGGGGCGGGATTTCGGTGGCCATGCCCACCGCGATGCCGGACGCGCCGTTGAGCAGGAGAAACGGCAAGCGGGCCGGCAGTACCCTGGGTTCCTGTAGCGTACCGTCGTAGTTGGCCTGGAAGTCAACGGTGCCTTCTTCCACTTCGTCCAGCAGCAGTGCGGCGATCGGAAGCAATTTGGCTTCTGTGTAACGCATGGCTGCAGCCCCGTCACCGTCGCGGGATCCGAAGTTTCCCTGCCCGTCGATCAAAGGGTAGCGCAGGGAGAAGTCCTGGGCCATGCGGACCATGGCTTCGTAGCTGGAGGAATCTCCGTGGGGGTGGAACTTACCCAGAACTTCGCCGACTACTCGAGCGGATTTGACGTGCTTGGGACTCTTTAACAACCCCATTTCCCGCATCGCGTATAGAATGCGGCGCTGGACGGGTTTCTGACCGTCCGTCAGCGCGGGGATGGCGCGGCCCGTTACCACGCTCATGGCGTAGGCCAGATAGGCGGAACTGGCGTAATCTTCGAAGGTTTGTGTCATAGTAGCTGTGTCTTGCATCGGTAGTCCCTTGATCAGATATCGAGTTCGGCTTTCCAGCCGTCGGCTTCCAGCCAGGCTCTTCGACCGCTAGCCTCACTTTTGCCCATGAGCAGGGTAAACCTGGTGATACTCGTCGATAGGTTTTCCTGTTTGATCTGTAATGGTAGTAGGGTCCGGGTATCCGGACTCATGCCAGTCTCCCAGAGCTGTTCTGGATTCATTTCCCCTAGCCCTTTGAAGCGCTGGACAGTAATTTGGGTGTCTTTGACCCCTTCTCTTTTCAACAGGGTCAGGACCTTGTCGCGTTCGGCTTCGGCCTCACAATAAATCTTGCGGGCTTTCCCTTTGGCGGTGGCGTCGACACGGTACAACGGGGGTTTGGCCACCCAGACATGCCCTTGCAGCAGAAGTGCTGGAAAGTGTCGCAGGAACAGCGTCATCAACAGCACCTGGATATGGCTGCCGTCCACATCGGCATCCGAGAAAATAATGACTTTCCCATAGCGCAATCCGGCTAGTGCCTGCCCAGGGTCGGTATCTGCCTCGTGGGGATCCACGCCTAGAGCGATGGCCATATTATGGACCTCCGCATTCTTGAAGATCTGGTCCCTATCGACCTCCCACGTGTTGAGCACCTTGCCCCGCAACGGTAGGATGGCCTGAAACTCTTTGTCTCTGGCGGTTTTGGCCGATCCGCCGGCGGAATCCCCTTCGACCAGGAACAATTCATTACGGGAGAGGTCAGTGCTTTCGCAGTCGGTCAATTTGCCGGGCAAGGTGGCAAGACCAGATCCTTTCCGTTTTTCTACTTTCTGTGCTGCTTTGTTACGGCGTTGCGCGGCCTGAACCGCCATTTCGGCGATCGCCTTGCCCGCTTCCACATGCCCGTTCAGCCAGATTTCCAGGGGATCTCGTATCGTTTGGATCAGCAATCGATAAGCATCTCGGTTCGTCAGTTTGTCTTTGGTTTGACCCTGAAACTGCGGGTCCAGTACCTTGGCGGATAAAACCAGCGCAAGACGCGAGGTGATGTCCTCCTGTACCAGCTTCATTTTCGCTGGCATCAGGCCATGATGCTCCATGAAAGCCCGTACTGCTTCCGCGATTCCGGCCCGGAATCCAGCTTCGTGGGTGCCCCCTTCCAACGTGGGGATCAGGTTGACGTAGGTTTCAGTCTTCGGCGCGTCTTCGGCCACCCAGGCAATGGCCCATGCTGCGCCTTCCCCGGGAGCAAAGGCGCCACCGGCTTCTTGTATGTAATTTTCTCCCACGAAGTTCGGAGTGATGGGCGTTCTGTCCTGTAGAACTTCAGGCAGATATTCGGCCAGCCCTTGGGGGTAGCACCACTCTTCCGTCTGTTCCGCTGTCTGCAGCATAGCCGTCAAGCCCGGTAGCAGCAGAGCTTTTGAACGTAACAGGTGGCGGAGCTCCCGGATGGAAACCGTAGGGCTGTCGAAGTAGGATGGGTTGGGCAGAACCTTTATCTCGGTGCCGTGTGTCTTAGGATTGCAGTCCCCGACCCGTTGCAAAGGTTGCACAACCTCACCTTCAGCAAAGGCAATGCGCCAGATGCCGCCATTCCGCTTGACTTCTACTTCCAGGCGCCGTGACAGCGCGTTGGTAACCGCCACACCGACGCCATGGAGGCCGCCCGAAAAACGGTAGGCCGACTGGGCTTCCTGTTTATTGAACTTACCGCCAGCATGCAAGGTGGTGAACGCGAGTTCAATGGCGGGTCTGACTTCTCCGGGGGGCACCTCCAGAGGAATACCGCGACCGTCGTCCTTGATACTGAACCAACCATCCGGATTCACCGTTACCTTGATGCGTCGGGCAAACCCCGCCAGGGCCTCATCCGCCGAGTTGTCGATGACTTCCTGAATAATATGGGCAGGAGAGGCAGTTCTGGTGTACATCCCGGGCCGGGCGCGCACTGGTTCCAGTCCTTTCAGGACCGTAAAAGACTCCGCCGTATAGGCCTTGTCGATATCTTCTGGGTTAGCTGTCATGGTTTTTTCCCTTTTAGGCTTAAGGTTACTGCACGTCCCCCGCCGGGGGCACCTTTTTGGATACCGTTTTTTCCGTCCGTCCAGCCCCGAGCTGCAGTTCCACCGTTTGGATCGGGTAGGGCATGGAAATCCCCGCTGCCCGGAAGGCGTGCAATATCCGTGTGTGTAGGGCGCTGGCTACCGTATAGCGCCGGCGGACGTCCGTCAAGTACACACGCAGTGAGAACTCCAGACTATAGGCGCCAAAACGCAGAAACAGGGCCTGGGGCGCCAGCTCTGCCTGCCTCAGAATATCCGGATCCTCCAGGGTCACCGATTTCAACAGATCCAGTATGGTTTCCGGGTCGGAATCATAGGGAGCGCCTACCAGCAGTTCCAGCCGAGCAATGGAATCGCTATGCATCCAATTGATTACCGAGTGTGCCAGCATGTCTGAATTCGGTATGAAGACATCCGCGCCATCCAGTGTCCTTAAAACCGTAGATCGGAAGCTGATTCTGTCGACATAGCCTTCGTGGTTGGTGACGGAAATCCAGTCGCCAGGTTTTACCGGTCGTTCGAACAGTAGGAGCAGGCCGGCAATGAAGTTGGCGACGATACCCTGCAGGCCGAATCCGATACCGACTGACAGGGCTCCGGCTACCAGGGCCAGGTTGTGAAACCCCAGCCCAGCGATGGCGACCGAGAGCAGGGTGGCTAGCAGTACCCCGAGATACCGAAGGACTGTAATCAGGGAATGTTTTGATCCCATCGGCAGCATTTGCCCGAAGTACGGGGTTTGCTCCAGAAAACGTGAAATGGCCCGATTAGCGGCCAGCATGGCCAGCAGGGACAGCAGGGCCGCACCCCACCGCAAAGGGGCGACGGTCAGGGATCCCGCCTGGAAACCGTCAATTAGGGCCCGATTCAACGAGGCCCGGGCGGGTGGCGGTAAGGGCAGTAAAGCCGTAATCAAGGCCAGACCAGTCAACCAGGTCAGGACCAGACTAGGCAGGATCCAAAGGTGCAAATCTTCGGACTCTGCTCTGGTTTTCAACGCAAACCACTGCCAGCGGGTCCCAGCACCAAAAATAATCAGAATGGTTGTAACCGCCAGGACAAAAGGCCATATTTGCAAGGCAAGATAGGGGTAACCTGCCCACGGTAACAGGATCAGAGACAGGATGGCGACCAGCGCGAGCAGACGCGCCAGCTGGCCGGGCCGGTCTGCGGGGAATCCGTCCGTGAACAGCAGAAACAGGAAGGCCCCGGCACCAGCCAAGGTACCCGCCAGATTACTGAAGGCCACGAAATCGGCGGTTGGTAGTGGAATCCCCTGGGCTGCCAGAAGGAGCCAAGCGCCGGCCAAACCTGCGCGACGTCCCCAGCGGTCCAGCCCCCGGCCTCGCCCGACAAGGTACCGCAGCAATGCGGCTATGAGGATGCAGCCTCCTAGCCAACTCACTGCCCAAGGAAACCAGTGGGGAAGACTTGGCTGCCCCTTCAATGCCAGAAAGAAGCCGCCCCAAGAACCGAACAACACGAACAGGATTGGCGAAAAGGCCTTCCTGTTCCCGGTCAGTCTGAAGTAGGCCAGCCATCCCAGCACTCCTCCGACCAGTAAGCCAGCCGCCCACCCCCGCAGCAGTGGCCTGGTCAGCCGATGTCGGAGGTCCTGCCAGGCTTCCAGAAGCTGGGCAGGGATGGCCTCCGAGTGCTGTACCCAGGCCACGTCGTACAGGGCCCAGCGGGGAGGCTTTTTTATCGGAAGGACGGTGGGTCGCTGGCGCAAGATACGCTCGGCGTGCCTCTGCAGATCGGTGGCCTTGAGCAGGAGAACTTCGCAAGTCCCTTTGCGTACGGCGAGGCGCTGTTTTCGCTGTTGCAACGTCGTGCGTTCCTGGGTCAGAACCGCGGGCTCCCGAGGTTGGGCAGGTCCTATCAGTGCAAGGTCTGCATCCAGTTCCCGAGCTTGACCACCTATAGCCGTCAAGCAGGATTGGGCCTCCTGTTTCCAGGCCTTCGTTTGTTTGATCAGCTGTGGTAGCTTGCCGGTGGGCTCTTGCTGGAGATCGGTCAGGGTCGGTAGTTGTCGTAACGTGGCCGTTAAGGCGCTATTCGGGACAGGTGGAGCCAGGACGGCCCACGCTGGGGGGGCGTAGCTTAGCAGCCCGTAGAAGATCGCGAAGATGTATATCAAGGTCCAAAGCCAGGCCGAGGTTGGTCGCGCAGGCTTGCTTCGGTTAGATCCAGATGGTCGGGATGGGTTGTCGGCACATCGGCCGGCCGGCCCGTGTGTCGAGCACCACTCCATCAGACCAATCCGGATTTGTCTGAAAGGCTGCGGATCTTCTCGCAGGCGCGGAAAACACCTGGATAGAGTGGGTATACTGCCAGCATGGCATTCACGGGCGATCCGAAATCTTCCACTATATTCCCGTATCGGTCATGGAGGTTGGCATCCGACGGCTCATCCGGGTTGGGCTGTATTTGTCCGTCGAGTGTTAACCGATCTCGAAGCGGGGTCGGGTCGTCAGTCCAGAGGATCACCTCCAGGCCCTTTGCAGCTGCATATCCGATCTCGAAAACCGTCCCGGCATCAGGCTGATGCCCGTACCAGGGCGACACCTCGGCCAGGATGGCTTCGCAGGCGTCCAAGTGTGCCAGACAATGACTTTGGATAGTCTTAACTCCGGAAATGTCCATAGGGGTACCGTCCGGTAGCAGGTCCACCGGAAATACGGGATTCCAGCCGGAACCATCCAGTAGCGCGCGGATTTCCTCCATGAACTTATCCGGTGTCGGTCGGAAAACCCAGGGACCGGCGATGTAGACGTTTCTCAGCTGAAATTTCCTTTAAAATCGGCTATCAAGGCTGCTCGTCGCTGAGCGTGTTCGGCGGCGATTACCAGTAGATCAGCCCCATCCGGCAAATCCTCCGGGATGGCCTTTTCGTAAGCGATAACTTCTCCGATAGGGGTGACCGCGAATGCGCCGTTACATGCCGTTAGCGTTTCTTTTAGCGTGGGGGAGTTCGGCCCACGGTATCTGGTCGCTACATACTTTATCGTTGCCAGCATACGATGGCTAAACAGTTCGTCTCGCATAGCGTGAAGGCCATTTTCCGCGCCATCGAATAACCCGCTCAGATCGACGCAAGGCACAGGCCCCTTAGGGGTCGAACGATAATTCACCCCAGTAATGCTCTTACCGGTCTGCCGAAAATGTTCGAAGTCCATAATGAAGAGCAACCTGAACAGTTTTTGCTGATCGGTTTGTCCCCCACTAAAGAATTGAACGACATTTTTCAACCGTTCACGTTCAAGACCCATCATACCGTTGTTCTGCATACTTTTTCCTTTTCGGTTAGTTCTCAATGTTTACCGCCAGAAACCTGTTTTCGTTCCCTTCGCCAGGGTATCCCCATGGATTACAGATCACCCGTGTTTGACCGATTCTATAGTCCAGGGGATCGTGGACGTGCCCGTGGATCCATAGAGCTGGCTTCCACTCCTTGATCAGGTCGTCCATGTCCGAACAGAATCCGCCTGTGATTCGGCTATGGGCAAAACGGGGATGGCTGCTGCCAAAGGATGGCGCGTGATGGGTTATAACTACGGTAGGTCCTGCAAAATGTTCCCGGAAAAGGTCCCCCAGCCACTCAACCGTGTCTTCGTGAACTTGTGCGATACGCTTCGTGCTTACACCGGTCTTCGTGCCACCGTCCATGATTACCCTGAAATCGGCCATTCCGATAGCACAGTGCAACGCTTGCCGTCCACGAGCGAAATCAGTCCACAAAGTAGCGCCAAGAAACCGCACTCCGCCCAGGACCAGGCTTTCCTGCTCCAGCAGGTGAATATTGGGCAGCTTCGAGATCGCCCGGCGGTACTTCTCCAGACTATCCGGATAAACGTTATGGTAGTATTCGTGGTTCCCAAGCACAGTGATGATCGGTTTGTGGCCGAATGCTTTCGAAACCATCGAGAGAAATTTCGCCCAGTTCGAGGCACTTGTTTCCACATCGCCGGCCAATACCAATACGTCGGCATCAGCAAGGCCGTCCGTAGTGAGCTGGCCACCGAATTCCAGGTGCAGATCGGATGCATAGGCTATGCGCATCTCACCAACCCCTTCTTTTCCAGTATGGTCACATAATTAGACATCGATCACCGCAAAGCAATTATCGCCCCTATAATAGCACCATTTAACAGTGCTATCAAGGGAACAAAGGACAGGGCCTGCCCACGGAGGACCAGAGTCAGCAAGGCAGGCCAGCCAATGAGCGCCAGTAAAATTCCTACTTTTTTCCAGGATCGCATGATTTCCCCTTTATTTCTCAGTATAGCTGTTTAACAGGTTCTTGGCAAGCAACAGAACGGGGCATTTACCCCGCTGGCAGGCAGCTTCGGTTTGGACTCTATACTGCAGGTAGAGGAGTTTATGAGGACATGGAAGTCAACTACCCAGCCATGAATGACTGGGCTTGGTGAAAACCGCCTGACCAGCGGTAGAAACCAGGGTTCCGGAAAGTATCCCGGAAAGAAAGACTAGCTTGGTCGAGTAACCGAATCCGGCAACGGCGTTCGGGGACGTTTGAAGGCAACTAAGTCATCTGCCCGTGGCAGGGCGACACGTAGCGGGAACGCTTCCCTAATTCTCGTGCAAGAGGATGGATAGTGGCGAAGGGATGTTTTACGGGGTCGCAAGATTCCGGTTTATGCACAAGGAGCAGTACATGGAAGTATTCGTACCGGTGCTCGATGTGAACGGGAATCAGCTGATGCCGACAAAACCGTCTCGTGCCCGAAGATGGGTGCGAGACAAGGAAGCGATTTGCTTCTTCAAAAAGGGGATCTTTTGCGTCCGGTTGTTGCGTAACGCATCCTGGAACGAGAAACAGCCGGTTGCGGTCGGTATCGACCCTGGTTCCAAACGCGAAGGCTTTTCCGTCAAGTCCAAGGCCCATACCTACCTGAATATTCAGGCGAAGGCCGTGGATTGGGTAAAGGATGCGGTGGAGACGAGAAGGAACATGCGGCGAGCGCGCCGTTTTCGCAAGACACCGTGCCGCAAGCCTGGTCCGGCAAAAGCCATGATGGCTACGGAAAAACGCATATCGCCTTCCACCAAAGCCCGATGGCAGTGGAAGCTGCGGATATTACAGGTACTCGTCAGTGTTTTTCCTGTTACCGATGTGGTAGTGGAAGACATTCAGGCCTCCACCAAAAAAAAGCAAAAGGAAGTGGAACCAGACCTTTTCACCTCTCCAGGTTGGAAAGGCGTGGTTCTACGATGAGATCCGCAAAATGGGAACCACTTTGCACCTGCGTGCCGGATTCGAGACGAAGCTGATGCGGGATGTGTTGGGCGTAAAGAAAACCGGGCAGAAACTAGCCGAGAAGTTTTCCGCCCATTGCGTGGATGCATGGGTACTGGCCAGGGACATCGTGGGAGGATGCGAGAAGCCTGATAACGAAAGATTATGGTGTGTTGCTCCTATCCATCCGCACCGACGACAACTGCACCGGATGCAACCTGAAAAGGGCGGAGAGCGCCGTCGCTATGGTTCTACACGCAGTCTGGGACACCGACGCGGCAGTCTCGTGCGTCATGCGAAGCACGGAATCTGCATCGTAGGCGGATTCTTGAAAGATCTGATCAGTCTGCATGATCGATCTAATTACAAACGCATTACTCAAAACGCCAAACCGGAAGCTTGTATCCCGCTGGCCTGGAATAGTTGGATGATTCATTGGGCGTGATGATAGCATCTAAAAAAGGAGATGCGGGAACAGGAGCGACTTGTGCCTCCGAGCTATCCATCACCGGCATGACTGCCGATGTTTCCCGCGCAACCGGATGAACAAAAGACAGTTGTGGATTACACGGGGTCTACCTGGTGCTGGAAAAACCGAGTGGATCGAGAGGAACGGGCTGGCTGGCCACAGTTTGAGTTCTGAATTCTTCCAGAAGACTCAGAAAAGCCTGGTCCTGGACGATCGAGGCAAGCCATGCTGGAACCAGGCTCCCGCCGAACTATTGCTGGTGTCATTGCAAGACCGAATGAGTCGCGGGGAGTTCACTGTTCTGGATGGGTGCCATACAGCCTATGCGGAGCTGGCCCCTTATCTCGAACTGGCCCGTGCGCATCGGTTTCAAGTATCCCTGGTCGATTTCAGCGAAGTGCCTTACGAGGAAATTCTTCGCCGGAATCAAGAACGTCAGTTTCCGGCAGGGAGTCCGCAGTTGGACCAGCTGCGTCACCAGATGCTAAGCGGAAGTGATTGTCCGGACTGTGGGTATCTGACTCCGGAAGCTGCCGAGGACCGGCTACTAACCCAGGTAGAAGATCTGTCCGAATATACCCGGGTTCACCATATCGGTGACCTGCAAGGGTGCTATGAGGTTCTGCAAGCCTATTTCAGGGACTACTCCTTCACTGAGGAAGACTACTACATCTTCACCGGTGACTATGTCGATCGCGGGCTGGAACATGAACGTCTGTTACCAGCATTGCTGGAACTACAGGGTCTGCCCAATGTTCGATTCCTGGAAGGAAATCACGAACGGCAACTGTGGTTCTGGGCTACAGACCGGCTGGAGGCCTGCTCAGAACTGTTCAGGGAGAAGACCCTGCCTCACTTGCGCCCGGTAGTCTCCAAAGAGCGTATCCGAACGTTTTGTGAGAGCCTGGATCTGTATATCCGATATGAGCACGGAGGCCGGGAAGTAGTGGTTACCCATGGCGGACTATCGGGCATGCCGGAGAAGGCTTGTCTGCTTTCTCCCCGTGAATTTACCAACGGTAGCGGACCGTATGCCAGTCTGGTGGACGAAATCTTCACCAGGAACACCCGGGATGGTCAGTATCAGGTTCACGGGCACCGAAATCCCAACCGATTGCCGATTCAAGCCGGCGGCCGGGGCCACTGCCTGGAAGGCCGCGTGGAGTATGGCGGTGAGCTGCGGGTGGTTCAGTTAGGGCAGGACGGTTTCGTTCCTATCGAAGTTCCCAATAGGAGCTATTTAAATCGAGCAAGCTAAGTGTACTTTCAGCAGGCGGAAACGCCTGCTTTTTTGTGGTTCTATTAGCCCAGGAGACTCAGGCTTTTAGGCGCCGGACGTGGAGACCTGTCAGACAGCTCCGCGGTGGTTATTACCCGGTTGCGCCCGGCGGCTTTTGCGGCGTAAAGCGCCCTGTCGGCTTCACTATACACTTGTTCGAAGGAGTGCTTGGCGTCCCAGATCGCTACCCCGAAACTGGCCGTGACCTGCTCCAGAATACCTCCGGGAGCTCTTATCGGTTGTCTGGCAATTCCCATTCGGAATCGTTCTGCGATCAGGTACCCAGCGTTTAGATCGGTGCCCGGGAGAATAACGATGAATTCTTCCCCGCCGAACCGAGCCAGCAGATCCCTTTTACGAAGGGATTGTTGTAGCGTATCGGCCACCGATACCAGAACCTGGTCCCCTACCGGGTGCCCGTAGGTGTCGTTGATCCGCTTGAAGTGATCCAGGTCAATGGCGATCACTGCCACCGGCCCGTTATCACGCGGGGGGAGCCTTCGTTCCAGGCCGCGCCTGTTCAGGAGCCCAGTCAGCGGGTCTGTATCGGCACCATTAGCGTGCCCTTGCGCCGCCTGTTCCAGTTCGTCGATGCGATCCGTCAATTCCTGGACCCGATGCAAGGCGTTCCCCAAGGAAGTCTGCAGCACTTCTCCTGTTTTGGCAATCTGCTGGTTATGAGCCAGTGCTATCCCCATCAATCGCCGCAGTTCGTCCGGGGTTAGATCCGCGCCGGCACTCCGCACTCCGGAAAGAAGTGCATGCATCTCCCCGGTTTGCCGCATTTGCTCGAAAAGTCTACTCTGAACTAAATTCCCGGATTTTCTGAAATCAGACAACTGGAGCCTTAAGGCATGTCGCAAATTGAATATTTCTGTCAACCACCCTTGTTTATTGGCTTCGATATGCCTCAGCGCCTGTCCAGGATCAAACTCCTTCACACCTGAAGTTCTCGGCTTGCGCAGGTTGTTACGCAGGTCCGTCAGCGCCTGATGTAGTTTAGGGTGTTCCAGGAACAAGCCGTCAAAGCTGTCGATCGCGCGAAGCAGCAACTGCCAGGAGGAAGAGCTACCATCCCCGTAATAGCGGGCAAAGTTGTCAGGATTTGGTTCCTCTCCTCGGTCGATCAACGCCACCAGCGCTCGGCGCGCTAGTTGATGGGCTGATAGTTTAGGGTCTGTAGGCATGAGGTTGGTCCTATCGGTGTCTTGCCCTGTCGCCGGTGCTAACGGCAAAGCTTTTACCCCCCATGGGGGTGAAATTTGGCCTACCTATTACTTCTTGGCCTGGCGAGTGTCGGCGGGGGGAGCTGAGACCCCTGCCGGGTGTTCGGACTCCGCAGCTGCCGTAGCTGATGTTCCAATGGGGTGACTGGACGTACCAACCGCCGTAGTGGGGGCACTGACAGGAGGAGCGACGGGCATGGAGATGATCTGCGGAGGTATCAGTCCCATGGATTCCTTGAATTTCAGCGAAAGGTTCTGGCCGTCCCGGCCCAACAGTGTCCCGTTGATGGCATATTTGCCATCTGGCAAAATCCAGAGCAGGGCGCATGGGGTAGTGGGGGTAATCTTTTTGGTACCGGTGGGGGCCACGAGCACCGCGATGGTCCCATCGGGCCCAGGCTTCCGTTTGACGATGGTCAACTCCCCCTTGCCAAAAGCGGAGACGTAGGCCGCTGCTGGGTCTAATGGTTTGGGGGGTATCTTGGGATGCGGCTGCTGGACGGCAGATGCCGCGGGGGCAGTTGGGGCAGTTTGTTTCGGAGTGTTGGCGTGATGGGAGGAACAGCCCGCCAGGGCCGAAACCAAGGCCAGAGTCAGCAGCCGTGTGCAAAAGGGGGAGGAACAAGTGGTCATAAGTGGCTCCTAAGTAATAAGTAGGGAGTATAGCTCAAGGCAGGGCTTATGGCAAGCGATTAGCCGTACCTGGTGGTGTTTGGTCGGAGGCCGTAGCCCCCGTTGTCAAGGCGGCGTCTGGACCAGTTGGCATGATTTTGACACCGGCGGCTTCCGTCGCTACTTTAGCGGATGGCACTGTGCGAGGATAATCGGCGACATGCATTCCAGTAGGTAGCATGGCGATATCCCCGACCTTCCAGGTAAGCAGACCTACGCGATACAACACAACCCGTATCCGCCCACCGGGGCCAGTGACCAAGATCGCATACCGATTCCAGGATAGAAATTTGGTGGTGTACCGGGTTCCTGTCGGGTGGGTTCCCAGTTGGGGGAGCGTATTTCGGAGGATATTTTCCGCTCCTTCGGGGGTAGCCAGATGTGCCGCTCCGTTATTTGCGGCCATTCGCATCATAGCTACTGAAAAATGGCGATGTTGTGCCCGCGCATTCTGGGAAATGATGGCATACAGGTTGTTGGCCATGTTGACGCGCAATGCCGGATAATCTAGGTTCTTCAAAAGATAGCCGTAGTTTTCTTTGGCCACTGCCATGCCCAGGCGCTGGGCCTGACGATGCGGCGCGATATAAAAGACTGCTCCGCCTATAAAAAGGCCAAGAACTACTAACCCCAGCAGAAGCAGAAGGCCTAGCTTGGTTCTAGAGGTTTTTGGTGCTGGTGGGTTATGACGAGAGTTTCGGGCGGTGGAAGAGATGGACATCGATGGTCTCCGGTAACTATTTGATTATGGCGGGGTTGGTATGGATTGGTCCGGGATGCGGGAAGGGCGGCCCAGGGCATAACCTTGGCCGAAAAGGATATGCTTCCCAGGAGTGTCTTGGAGAAATGGCGCATCCATCTGGTGTAGCTGTTCTACTCCTTCTCGGATAATTTGCAATCCAAAGGTCTGCAGGCCACGTAGCAGACCATCCAGCACACGCTGTTGGGCGGCACGGGTAGGATCAGTCGTCTGGCCCAGAAGATTATTCCACTTTTTATCTAATTTCACAAATTCGAACGGACCTTGTATCAGGTCCAGCAGATGGGCATGACCTTGCCCGAAATCGTCCATCACCAGAGTAACACCCAGGTCCCGTAGTCGACCCAATCGTTTCTGGAGCAGGGCCTGGTGATCCGCACGGTGTTGTTCGGTCAGTTCCAAGTAGTAGGGCCGTATCCGGGCCATCTGTTGCAAGTATCGCCAGCACGAGCGGTCCTCGGTCAACGCCTTCTGAGAGATATTTACTCCCACCGCACAATTTTTCAGATATTCTCCCTGCAAGTCCCGTAAAACCAAGCTTAAAGCGGTCCTCTCCACCCGGTTGCTATAGCCATCGACCGCAGCTTCCGCCAGGAAGCTCTCGGTGTCTACTCCCTTAACCCGCAGCAGGGCTTCATGGTAGAGTATACGGCCGGTACCTAGATGCCGGATTGGTTGGTAGTGCATTTCAGCGAAAAAGGCAGGAGGCATGGGTACCGTAGGTGAGTGTGTGTGAAAGTATAGTATAGGAAGAGTACAAAAGAAAGCCCCAGGATACACCCGGGGCTTAGAATAATGTTAAATTCTGGCCTTGATCTTTTTGGCCAAAGTAGATCCTAGACCCACTACCGAGGTCAGGAGAAGCAAGCCTCCTCCAGCCCCGAATACCACGAAGGGTAGAGAAGACCACTGCCATCCAAAAAAGCCCCAGATCCCCAGGGCGCTAACGACTAGTACTACCCATTTTTCCATTTTTTACTCCTGTTGTTGACCTATCAGAATATAGCAATACTACCTGTGGTCCTTGTTTCCGTTAGTTTTTTTTGCTTAACTTGGCCACCGGCTGGTTAGCGGCCTCGCCGACCTAGGGATGCCACGCCAAGCGCTCCAGCTGGTATTCGCTGACCAACATGAAAATCCGGTACAGGTCTATAGTAATAATTACGGCATCTACTGGATAGCTTAGCACAGTATCCTTAGCTTATTCAACTACTTGAGAAAAAGGAGGTAGCCCGCGCAGGAGATCAGCACCATATCCCGGTAGTCGTAGGCGTTGGTCCAGAACGGTGATCTTCCCCCGGTCTGTCTCCAGGCGCACAAGTCGGCCTGCTGATTGATTGAGCCTCCTGGCTGTTTCAGGAAGTACGGCCTTGCGGAAGTAGTCCTTTCCCAAGGCTTCCTTGCGCGCGTGTTCCAGTGGCGTATCAGGGAAGGCAAAGGGGAGCCTGGTGATAATGACATGGGTGCACAGGTCTCCGGGAAGATCGAGCCCTTCGGAAAAAGATTGCAAGCCGAACAAGACACTTCCCTGCCCCGCTTGGATTCTTTTCCGATGCCGATCCAGCAAGGCGGGTACGGCGCCTCGGCCCTGTACGAGACAGATCTTGCGCAAGGTTTCGGGTAAACCGTCGGCAGTAGAGCGCATCAATTTATCATTCGTAAATAGCACAAGCGTTCCCGCTCCGGGATCAACCGATTCGCTGAGTTCCTGAATTAGCATATCGGCATAACCAGGGTCGTTGGGCATAAATGGCAACCGAGGCAGTCGTAATTCGCTCAAATGGTAGGGCAATACTGGGGGAACAACCGCAAACTGGGTATCTGGCGGTAATGCGGCGCTTTCGCTGAACGCCGAAAAGTCGCCTAAGACCTGCAGGGTCGCGCTGACCATGACGACGCGAATGTTGCTAGCCCATAGCAGCGATTGCAGTACTCCGGCACCGTCTAGCGGTGTCGTACGGAGACTATTACCTTCCTGAGTTTTTTCCACCCATCTGGCGCAATGCGGATACAGGGGGTCTAACCCCGCAAAGCGGACCAGACCCTGATGCAGCTGCCGCAACGGTTCCAAATATCCCCGGCCTTGCGATATCAGGGAGAGAGCGGCCGGGTCAGAACGCCGCTTCATCTTGGTTTTGAGTTCGTCGAGAGCCTGCAAGAGTTCTCCGCAGGCATCCGCTCCGCTTTGGGCTGGCGTCTGCCACGCGGATGGCAGGAGGCCATGAGGAAAGCGATACCACTCGGCCTGTTCCAGGGCCTGTTGTTCTGCCTGCATTTCGAGCTTCAGGACCTCCTTGGCCGCGGCGGTGCGCAGGGGTAGCAGTTCGGCTACCCGGAAGCCGCTGTCTTGACAACGAGTAAGCCAAACCTTCAATTCTCGAAAAAGAGTCTCAGCAGCCGTTACTGAAGCGTTTCCAGCGCCGGTTTCTTGCGCAATGGCCGGCAGGTGGTGGGCTTCGTCAAAGACTAGCTGGTAACTGTCAAAGGGGAACAGAGGATCTATCCCTTCCGCCCGCATACGCAAATCGGCAAGGACCAGGGAGTGGTTGGCTACCAGTATTTCAGCACGTTCCATCCTCAACCGATCTCGGTAGAAGGGGCAGTCGGCAAATTCCGGGCACCGTGCTCCGCCACATGTCTCCCGGGTAGCCTGTACCAAGGGCCAGGCAAGGTGCGGTAAGCGTCCCCGCCAACTGTCTTTATCCCCGTCCCAGCCACCGGTATCCCAAACCTTGAGCATTCCCTGAACTTCCCGGTCAGCTTCGGCAGTCGCATCGCCGAAATCTTCCAAAAGGCCCATTTGAAGTGGATTGACATTTCCGGATTGGGCGGCCCGGGCGTTCACTGGGCAAAAATAACGGCCCCGCCCCTTGGTCAGCACAAAACTCGTATGGGATAAGAGTCCTGCGTCAGCAAGCGCCGGAAGATCTTTGCGATAGATCTGTTCCTGTAACGCAACGGTAGCCGTGGAAATTACGATGGGCAGTCCGGTACTCCGGCGGGCCTCCAGGGCCCCTATCAGGTACGCCAGCGTTTTCCCTGTTCCGGTCGCTGCTTCTGCACAAAATGGCCGTTCCCCTACAAACGCGTCACGGATCTGTCTAGATAAGTTTTCCTGGCCAGGGCGTCGCTGAAATCCACTCCGAGTCATGGCGGTATAGGCGATATCAACCCCGTCAGTAGGCTGTGGGTACAGTAGTCGGATGGCTGCGGACATGGCTAATCTCCAAGAATACTGTTATTTTAGTATAGTTCAGGTGGCTGGTCCAGTTATGACATTCCAGCACGGAAATCTGCTTAAGGGGGGATGGTAGGCAAAAAAAGCCGTCGCAAGGACGGCTGTAATCGGAATCGTCTGGTTAGAAAACCCAGGGCCTGTTTGTTGCTCTGTTAGGCGCTAGCGGTTCAACCAGGAGTACCTTGGGTTTGGCCACGCCCGCCGTCGAATTGTCAGGATGAAGCAAGGATAGCAGGTCTATACTTTCTGTGAAGCATATATGCTGCACCTTAGCAATAGCGTCGTTTCCCAGTGCTTGCAACTTGAAAGTTCCTAGGGAGGCATAGCCCTTCCACACCTTATCTTGCTGCTTGCGGATCCGTTGCCCAGCGATCAGTCGGGCATTGCAACCACGGATCAGGTGGTCGGAATCATTGCCAGGGTTGGCGATAGCCCCGTATACTACGATGTATCGGTAAGGGTCTACGGCAACAGTGGCCCAAATTTTCGTTGGATGCCTATAAACGTTGACAACTATATCTTCTGCCGATCCTTTCATCTGCTCCTGTCCTATGCTGAGTTAGAAAACCCATGGTCGATCGATTGTCGTATTCGGTGCTAGGGGTTCGTCGAGAAGTATCCTTTGTTTCGCTTTAGGGGCCGTCGAACTGCCAGGCTCCTCGAAGGTACGAAAGTCCAACTGCTCTGTTTCGCACAGAGCCTTCACCTTCTCCACCGCAGCTTCCCCTAGCGCCCGCAACTGGAATGTTCCCATGACTTCATAGCCTTTTCGCACCTTCTCCCGCTGCTTGCTGACCAAGTTTCCGGTTATTACCCCGCCGTTACAGCCCCAGACATGATTTTTTCCAGGTTGGCTTCTGTTGTTTTTCGCGCCGTAAATCACTATATATCGCTTTTCGTCCACGGCGATGGTGGCCCAGATCTTCGTAGGCTGGTGGAAAACGTTGACGACAAGGTCCTCTATCTGTCTATCCATATGTTTTATTTCCTGTTCCTATCTAGTTAAAAAACCCAGGGTCCGTTCATTGCCGGATTGGGCGCTAGCGGTACGAAAGATAGTACTAGGGGGGTTGCCGAAGGCTGTCTAGCAGCATCTGGATCAATCAGGTTCTGAAGATTGTGCTGGCTGATCCACAGCTTTACGGTTGCTACCGCCGCGGCCCCAAGCACACTCAACGGCCTTTTTCCCCAGGTGTCATATCCTTCCCATAGTTTCCCCATACGCGCGTTCACCTCACCGCCAGTTTCGACCAAACCCCCCATGCAATGTTTGATTTCGAAGGGATTTCCGCCGGTTGGGCCAAAGTTTACTCTCGGGCCATAAACGGCTAGATACCGATCTTGATCCACCCGGATCGAGGCCCACACCTTTGTCTGGTGCAGAAATACTTCGACCAGCATGTCTTTTATTTCCATTTGTGCTCCTCTGCTTGCAACGGTCCTTGGCCTGAATAGTGTAGAACTATTGTTTATTATAGCAGGAGTAGCTATACTTTACAAAGCAGCCATCCCGGCTGCGTTTTAGTAGGACCGGGTAGTAGCCATGACGACGCAAGTACTGCAACTGGATGTCAGCGGAGAACCGAAGAGTTGGATCGGGCTAGAGGATGCGGCTGCCTACTATGCAAAGGGCCGGGTCGCCTGGTCCTGGGGTACCCCCATGGCCGAGCTGCACGGGGGTATCAATCGGGTGTCAGAATGCCAGAGCCTGCTGGAGATCCACCCGGTCATCGCGGTGCGCGGACAACGGTTCGTGCATGCGTACCCGCCTCATCTGACAAATGAAACCCTGTTCGTTCGTGACGAGCACTTGTGCCTCTACTGCGGGAAGGAATTCCCCAGGCACAAACTGACACGGGATCACGTCATTCCGGTTTCCCGAGGAGGTAAGAACGTCTGGACCAATGTGGTGACTGCCTGCGTGGAGTGCAACTCGAAGAAAGACTGCCGAACCCCAGAGGAAGCCAAAATGCCCCTGCTTGCCGTCCCCTTCGCCCCTAACCAGGCGGAATACCTTTATTTGCGCGCATCTGGACGAATCCTGGCCGATCAGATGGATTTCCTCAAGGCCAGGTTCAAGCATCCGAGAATGCTTACGTAGGGGGGGTTCGTGGCGCGTCGGTCCATCGAAGCCCGGAAATAGAGTAATCCGGGCTTTCCTTTTACAAGGGGGGGGTACTTACATGTTTTTCTTGGGTCATCAGCTCATTGCTGAACTATATGGCTGCGACGCAGCCCGCTTGGCCGATGTGGATGCTATTCGTACGGCCATGCTGGAAGCAGCGCATAGCGCCGGTTGCACGATTGTGACGCAGGCTTTCCATCACTTTTCCCCTTACGGGGTGAGCGGTGCTGTTATTGTTGCTGAGTCGCACTTGGCCATCCACACCTGGCCAGAGTACGGCTATGCCGCCGTTGATGTTTTCACCTGCGGCGAGGCCGCCGAACCAGACAAAGCTCTGGAAGTCCTGCGCCGGGCGCTGAACGCAACCACCTTATCCGCCACGGAAATGCGGCGGGGAGCCGTAATCCCGTTGGGTCCCGACGATCCTAAGAAGGTCTAGTTGCCTATACTGGACACTAGTTTCCCGCTTAACAGAGGAAAAAACATGTCGACGCTTTTTCGCACGGCTCTGGCTGCCGGCCTTTTTTTTACCATTGGTCTCAGTTCCTCGGCCTCGGCCGCCCCGTCTTTCTTTAGCTTTCTGCATCCACCGGCAGTGTCCCCCGCTGCTTTGCATACCATAGATTCATTTCCTGCCTTCAAAGTCGGGCCGTTGACTGGCCGACATGTCGACATTTTCTTTCTGCCGACCTGTCCTCATTGTCACGCGCTCTGGCGGGAAATCCAGGAACTTAGGGCGCTTCACCCTTCCATAGCAGCCTTGCGGATCCACTGGATCCCCGTTCTCTTGTCCAGCCGGGATACACGGATGCTGGCTCCTTACTGGAAAGGGGTACCTCATGATGCAAAAGAACTCAAGGGGTTGATGACGGCCTCTGCTCCCCCTTCCGCCGGTTTGGTTTCCACCTCGTCCAGATGGTCGGCTCAGCTTGCGCCGGCCCTGGCTTGGTTGCGCCACACGGGAGCACAGTCTGTCCCGGTGCTGATAAGACACCCGAAAGCAGGGGACGGGCGTATCCGGATCGGGGCTCCCCCCATTGGAACCGTGTTTCGTTGGCTGAAAGGAAACTCCAGGCCATGAGTATCAGAACCAGTTTTCGACCGGCCGTTGTCTACCTTGCGGTGCTCCTGGCCGGTTGCTCAGGACACCAAACCCCTTCTTCCGGCAGTCTCGTTCCCCCGGCGGAGTCACCCAGCTCGGAAAGGCTGCAGATGCCGTTAGCCGTATCTCCAGGAGCTGTTACGCTAAGCCACTTTCTGGCCAAGCTGCACCGCCAAACGCAGCAAGAGGCGGCAGCCACCCGCTCCGCCCTAAATCACCTGGTTTCATCAGGGATCGTCGCTGAAACGCTCTCTACCAGCTCTACCAGCTCTACCAGCTCGGTCCAGACGGTAAGGACTCCTCCAAAAATCGTACCTATGCCGATCTTGGCCCCCATGCCCCGCATCATCCGACAGCAACCCAAAACGTAAGGGCGGCGGATGCTGGCCAACTGGTGGGAGTGGTTCCATTCGCGGTGGAGCCGCACGCCGTATTCAGGAAATAAGCCTGACTGGAGAAATCCCCCATATCGTTTACCGCCGCTTGATACTGGGCCTGGGTCATGTTGCCGCTCAAGCAAAAATAGTTACCGGTAGTCGATCCATAGGTGGCTCCAGAAGTGTAGCTCCATGACATGTTTAGGGGCGCTGCCGGCAGAAACACGTATTGGGGAGTCAGTACGTTGGCCCAGTTGGAGGTGGTCGGGACTGATCCGGTGGCAGCCACGTAGTTGTTATACCCGGTCTGCAATCCGGTCAACCCTGTTTGGATCAGGTTTTGCGCCAGCAGTATGCTTCCCTGGTTTGCCGGCACGTAGTTGATCGTGACCATAACCATGGCGCTCAGCAAAAAAATACTCATCAAGGTGAGTAATAGCCCGATCATGAGAACCACCCCCACCGAGAGGTCAGGCCTGGTCCAGAGGTCAGGCCTGGTCCAGAGGTCGGGCCTGGTCCAGAGGTCGGGCCACCATTCCGAGGAGAACCGGGAGGCGGGCTTGGACTGTGGCCTGACCCACCAGGCCCCGGCCCTGGAATTGGCACGGGGGAGGACGACCCCGAAGTTGTTGTACTGCTTACTTTAGCCAGTGATGTAGGCCAGAAGGTCACCGCCATATCGGCCGGGAACGCTGCCGGGGAGGTGTCGCTGGTCGCCCCGCAGGCCGTATTCGTGTAGTAGGTGGTAGAGGTGAAGAACCGCGCGGCGTAGCCGGCGGCCGCGGCTTCAGCCGACGAGAATACTCCGGAAAGGCAAATCCATCCGGCCAGCTGTCCATTTAGGGTACCGGTTCCGTAGCTCCACGCTGTTTGAGGCAAGGCCGGCGGCAAGAAAACGTATTGAGGTGTTAGCGAACTCAGGCCACTGGCGGCGGCCGGTACCGAATTAGTGGCCGCAGTATACTGGCCATAGGCCTTATTCCAGCTTGTGAAACCCGTTTGGATGCGCTCTTCCGCGGAATTGTATAGGGTGTTGGCCGGGGCGCCGGGAACCCAGGATTTCTGAGTGACGGCCGGCGCGGGGTTGGCCAGATCCAAACAAGGAGGCTGAAGTGGGAACAATCCTATAAACAGAGCGGCTTGTAGTAGGGGCATCAGAAGTCTCCGGCATAATGCTTAGTATAGAAGCTGTCTAATGCAAACAGGCTAGCACACCCTAAAAAAATCCGGAACCAAAGTCCCGGATCTAAAATGATGCGAACTAGCCGAAAGACCAGACTGGTGACGGCTTTGCCTGAGGCAACTCAACCGGAGTTTCCGGTACCTGTTCCACGGGTTGTACTGGTTGTTCCGTCTTGGTCGCAACGGAATCGCTCTTGGCAACGGTTGGTCGTCCTAACTTGATGACGCCACGTAACCCTTTCAAGATTGCAGGAAGTTCCTTTTCGTAAGGCCCAGACTGAGGTAAGGAGGCCAGTAGCTCGGTTAGATCCTTGGCTACCTGTCTTGCCCGTCCATCCAGGAACCCTAAGGCCTTGGCTTTTTCGCTCATGGCTACCAAGGGAACCAGTTGATTTTTACCAATCTTCTCCCGGGTCATGAAGTCTTTCCACATGGCTTCGGAGGCTTCCGTCAGCTCGCGGACGAGCTGTTCGCCCATGCCTTCGACATCCTGGACGAGTCCGTTATCGGTGATCCCTAAGGCCTTAAGACCTTCCAGAGAAAGCGGGTAGGCTTTCACGCCGAAGTGGAACCGGCTCCGTACCCAGGCCCGTTCCGGGGCGCTGGATCGAATCAGACTGGCCCATTGTGGGTTTTCAGAAGCCCACTCCGACACCAGTTTGTCCCAGTTGCCTACGATGAACTGTGCCTGGGCCTGGGCTTTCGCCGCAACGGCGCGAATTTCCGCCATTACTTCTTGAACGAGATCTGGATTCTGGCCGTAACCGTCCATCACCCGAAGGCCCCGCTTGGCCGCTATTGCCCACATTTGTTTACGCCATTTATCGAATGGCTTCAGATGCTGCGGATCTATGATCTTCTTACTGCCAAGATCCGCTACTTTGCGGCTTGGCAATTGAGCTGCCAGTGCTGCACCCAGCTCTTCAGGGCGTAGCACCTGCTCTCCCCCATAGGCCCGAAATTCAGGTACCACTACTACAATGCTAGTATTGCTCATATCTTATCTCCTGTCCTGGTACTGCTTAAAAGTATAGAGACCGATCGTAGCCACCCAAAAGAAAGGCGCCCGAAGGCGCCTAAAAGAACTAGTATGGCTTGCCTAGAATCCGACGGCAGATACCGAGAACCGCTTCGGCCTGGTCGTGGTCCAGCCGATTGAGGAAGGCTGGGGCCAGGGCATCCATAATTGGTTGTTCCGTAGCCTCCGAAAAGGCCACCGCCAGTTGCGCCCACCGCACTAAGGTGCGGGTGGATATGGTATGGTTCATCCCTGTCTCGGCAACAGCTTTGAACAGGCCCCGTACCTCTGAGGCGATTTCGATCATCGCTTCCCCGAAGCGCTCCCCGATACCGGGTTCGGCGGCCAGCAAGGCCTTGAGTTCCTGCTCCGGAGACATGTAGTCAACGACCAGGGACAACGACCGGTCCAGCCATGCCGGATTCTGGGCGGTGACGCCCTTATAGATCCGGTTACGGTCGCCGCTGCCGGCCGAGTTACCGGTCATAGCAACTCGGAAGTTCGGATGAGGTTCTATTACCTCCCCGGTCTCCGCCACTGTGATCCGATTACCGTCAAGGGCAGCATTTGTGCCCATCGCGGCAGAAGGGTTTAGTTGGTCTGCCTCATCCATGAGAAAGATACCACCTTCCTTCATGGCCCGGACCAATGGGCCTTCTACATACTCGTGGCCCCCCTTGATGTACAAGCCTGTAAACTCGGGGTATTCCGTCCTGCTATGACAGGATACCTTGAAGACCTGCAAACCCAGCCGGGCCGCCGTCTCCTCGATCAAGGACGATTTGCCAGCCCCTGTGGGGCCGTGAATATACAAATTCTGTTGCTGGCCTGAAAAGAGCCAGTACAGAACGATCTTTAGCAGGTCCGGCCGAAACTGGTATTCGGGGTGGATCTTTGGGGTGAACGGTCCGGGGACCGCCACCTCCTGTTCCCTTGCAGATTCGACCCCAAACAGTTCCTTTAATGTCTTCTTCATTGCTTGCTCCTGAGTTGTGAATGGTTGGCCTTAAACTACGAAACAGTATAGCCACAGTCGATACCGATTTGGAATAAACTCCAGAGACCCGGCCGGCGTTGCTATGCTGTGTAGGTTACTGATAGAAAGAAAGGAGTGCTAAATGAATAAAACTGAGGTTAAACAGATGGGTGCGAGAGAGTTTTTCGAGCGTATGGACCAGATGACAGAGCAGGAAGTAGACGAGCATCTTGCCCGCCTATGCCGGCAGTATGGTATCGAGCCGATGGTGTCTCGTCGGAAGAAAGACGTAGTGGAGAAACCGCTACGTATCGCGTATTGATTAGTAAGGGCGCTCCGTTCGGCGCCCTTTTTTCTGCCTCCAAGTCAGGACACGAAATCAAACAATCAGCCACCGCTGGTCCTCAGCTCCCTTGCAGTTCCGCCCTAGTCCAGGGACAATAGCCGGAAGAGTTTTTGTTTGGTATACTGAAACGGCCAAAAAGGAGCCCTACGATGTATGTGCAGCTGAGTGATGAATCCCTGGAAACTCTGTTACATGCTTTCCGTACGACGTCCGGTCGTTATGCCGAAGCGAAAGCTACCCGAGTGAAGTTTGAAGAGGCCCGCAAGATACAGAAGGCGAGGTTGATGATTCAGGCGGAAGCAAACGCCGGGATCAGCTCTACGCCCAAACAAGAGCGGTATGCATATGCCCACGAAGACTACCTGGCCACTGTACGGCATTTGCAGACTGCAGTGGAACTGGAGACCCGGCTTTATTGGGAGTTGGAGACCATGCGAATCGAGTTTGACGCCTGGCGCACGCTGCAGGCTTCCGAACGCTATGAGAAAGGGGCGTACCGAGTACCGCCGGGCGGCGCGAATACCAAGGCTACCGCCCAGCCAAGTTCCCGGGCCAGCCAGGATGACGGCTTACTTTAAGGCTTTTTTGGCTCGCAGCCGCTCCATCAGAGACGGTTTCTTCTCTCCCCTGACGTCTCCTATCAACTTGTGCCGCTCCAGCATGCACGTCTGGATGAAGTAATCCCGGTCAACGGCCTGCCGTATCCGGGGTGGAAATTGGGTCCAGACGTACTGGAAAACTCCCATCATCACCGTTTCATTAGCGGCTATGGTTTCCAGTGGTTCTCCCCGCTCTCGGCAGACGGCGTTCAGTCTCGCGCGCAAGGGTTTACGGATGGCAGCGATGGCAGGGGCTGCCGCGACAGATGCTTTTACGGTATTGATGGCGGACATGGGTTACTCTCCTTTGGATGAAATTGCCGGACTGTATAGCTTCGGGCATAGAAAAGCGCGCCCGGGGGCGCGCAAAGGTAACAAAATTTCAGGAAGCCGGCTTACCAGGCTCCAGAGCTTGATCAGAATCAGCTTCAGCCCATATCAGTCGCAGCTGCAGGTTACGCACCCCCTTGAAGGTGCTGATCCCAAGGGTGTAAACGGTCCTCAGCGTTTCTCCGGGTTGTGCCCCGGTGCCCCCGCCGAACAAAATGGCGTTGATTTCGTCTCCGCTGGGCAGTTCTAGAACGAACTGAATGTGATTTCCCTTGAGATCCTTCCGAGAAAGGACCGGGAAGCTGCCCATGAACGTCGGCTCAGGGAAATGCTGCCCCCAGATTCCGGCGTCTTCGATGGCTTCGGCTAGTTCTTCCGTGATTTCGCCAGGTCCTAGAATGCCGTCGGTCTCCAGCCGGTCCTGAAACGCTTCCGGTGGAATTCGCTCGGCCGCCAGGGCGTCGAAACGTGCGGCAAAGGCCTTATAACTCGCCGGGTCCAGGCTCAATCCAGCCGCCATGGCATGTCCGCCGAAGCCCTTGAACCATTCGGGATGTTCCGTGGCTATGTCGGCCAGGGCATCCCGTAAATGGAAGCCAGGGATGCTACGGGCCGAGGCCTTCAGGATGGGGTTCCCATCCTTGTCCGTGTCCGCGGCAAAAATTACGGCAGGACGGTTGAAGGTTTCCCGGATGCGACCGGCTACAATGCCGATCACTCCCAGATGCCCATCCGGCAGCAAGGCCGTCAGACCACAGGCCCCTTCCGGAACGGTACCCAGAACCCCCAGGGCCTCCGTGCACTGTCCCTTCTCCACTTCCCGCCGCCCTTTGTTGAAGTCGTCCAGGGCTTTCGCGAGCCGTGCGGCCTCATCAGGGTCCTCTGTCAAGAGACAGCGGATGCCGATCGTCATGTCATCCATCCGGCCGGCGGCGTTAAGACGCGGGCCGATCTGAAAGGCAATATCTCCGGCAGTCAGGACCGGCAGATCCCGTTTGGCGATTTTAGCTAAAGCCAGGAGTCCTGGCTGTGCCTCCCCCTTGCGCCACCGGCTCAGCCCCTGGTAAACCAGAATTCGGTTGTTGTATTCCAGCGGCACGACATCGGCAATAGTGCCTAGAGCTACCAACGGGGAAAGGAAGCTTGGGTTCGGCAGATCAGGACGGCTCTCCTTCATTCTGCGGTACATCTGCAAAATGAGATAGAAAGCCACTCCAACTCCCGCAGTACTCTTCCACGGAAAAGGACAGTCCGGTTGGTTCGGATCCAGAATAGCATCAGCAGCTGGCAATACTGTTCCGGCCAGATGGTGGTCGGTAACAATTACTGTCATCCCTGCCGCCTTGGCCGCGGCCACCCCACCCAGGCTTGAGATACCGTTATCCACCGTAATCAAGACATCCGGATGATACGCCGCAACAACCTGCTCGGTAATGCTTTCAGTTAAGCCATACCCGTCTTTAAAACGGTTTGGCACCATAAAGTTTACATGCTGGGCACCCAGAGAGCGCAGGCCTCTGACCATCACTGCTGTGGCCGTTGCGCCATCACAGTCATAATCGCCGACAATGGCAATTCTTCGCTGGGTCCGAATAGCTTCTTCCAGAATTCCGGCAGCTTTGTCCAGATCTTTCATGCCGCCTGACGCCAACTGCCCGGCCTTGTATGCTAGTTCAGCCACCCCCTGCACCCCACGTGCCGCATACACCCTGGCCAATGGCCGCGGATACCCCGCTTGGATGAGTTCTGCCATAACCCGGCGATCCGGGATCTTTACTTTGAGTTCCATATATTCCTCCAGTCTGAGTCCTCAGTTAGGTATAGCACCTGGAGCAAAATCAGGGCTGTGAGGTCTTCTTCGCGGTATTGGGGAAAGTCTCCTTCAGGATGTCTTCCGGGGAGAGATTCTTGAGCGGAGTAAGGCGGCGCGTCAGTTCCTTTGCCAAGAGTTGCTGCTGTGGGGTCAACGGCGCATTCTTAGGGATGCCTTGGTTGGGGGAAAGGTTTCCGGGTACCAGAAGAGGTTGAAACTTGTGTATATTGGCACTTTGAGGTACCGGATGATAGGGGTTGGCTACGGGACCATGCTGGTTCAACAGATGGCTGCGTCCAACCACGACCTGCTGTCCGCGCGCATTCGTCATCGTGGTCGTATAGGCCATTTCCGCACGTGGCACCGAACTGGACGGGGCCTGGATCTGGTGGGATGGGAGAATGGTGACTGCCCCGGCGGTACCGGACAGCAGGAAACCGAAGCCGATGTAGGTCAGGATTCGGTTACCAGAGCGGAGAAAAATAGGAAAACAGTCCATAAGCCAACACTCCATACATGGCGATCAAGGGACCGAGAAAAACAATCCAGCTACGGGCCGGCAACTGATCTTCCTCGATCCGCTTGAATTCCACCAGGAAAATTCCCAGTAGGATGAGTATAGAGGCGGAGACTCCAAATGAAGCGCGCTCATTTTGGAAGAAATTGGGCAGAAAACCCAGAGAAAGCTGCAGAGCCAAAGAAGCCTTGGCCCAGATAGGGGTTTCGAAGGCCATATAGTCACCGAAGCGTTGCAAGTAGTCGACAACCGCTTCGCCTGTTGGCTTAGAGCCTGCCTTCTTGTTACTGGTCCTATCCTTACTCCCTAAGCTGCACATTTCTCATTCCGTCCTTATCCTGTCATAGTTAACTCTTTCCATCCTGGAAGAAGCATTGGTAATATGATAAACATACTCGCCAGGAGTTGTCAACTTTTTTGTTTCATGGCCCGGTCTCGGTTCTGATCCGCGACAAGGCAAGAAGTAAGGCAGAAACAAAAAAGCCCCACCAGAGGTAGGGCCAGGACTTGACCATGGTTTTAGGTTATGGTGCGAACCGGGTGATAGGGGGCTGATTCGCACTGGTCGTATAATATAGCACCGGTGTAATCAGGTTTTAGCCTCCGGTGATCCCTTGACTGGCCTGCAGCATGGGAAGGATGGTCTCACCAAAAAGAATGCCGCCGGCCATGGTAAGCAGAAGGGCAGAAATCAAGGTCAGCGTGGGCACAAAGGTTCCCAGCCGTTGAGCATAGATCTCTTTGTACTGATTGGCCAGGGCCAACAAGGTTTTGGCCACCTGCTCCTTGTCAAGGGCCGACAACAGTGCGGCTTTATCTGTCGGATGCAGTGTATGCATGGCTTTTGCCCACGGTTGCCCACGGCGAACGGCCTCCTCGGCCCTTTGCAGGTCTGTTCGCAGAGCTCCTTTAGGAGACGTATCCCGGGCCAGCCGAAGCGCGACTTCCAGCCTAACACCGGATTTGACAAGCATGGCCAAGCCATACAATGTGATGTAATTACCTCGCGATAGAACCATTTCGTTGTAGAAGGGAATCTTAAGTATCAGATGATCGGCCTGATCTGGCAGGATCTGGCGCCCCAGGGTGGCCAGCAGCGCCAACGGAACTGCCAATATCAAAACGGCGACCATGGCGTAACCAAGCCAATCTCCAACAGTAAAAATCCAGCCTACGTTAAGGTCTTTACCGCCCGCTTGAATCAGGCCGCTGTGCAGAACTTCCGGGCCCATGTAAAAAGAACTGCCTAAAATCGTGCCAGCCGCGGCCAAAAAGCCAGTGATGGCGCCGAACATTCCCTTGGCTGCCGTCTTTTGGACTTGCCGGATTTCCTGCTCGAATGTGATTGCATCATTCAGGGCTTGAGCAGTATTGCCGGCGCGGGAGCCAGCCTTTACCAGGGCAACGATGGTGTCGGGAAAGTCAGGCTTGCCTACTTGACCCATTGCGTCCGGCAAGTCTTGGCTGGAATTTTCGATATGCCCGAGAAGCTCTCCGGAAGTTCTGGAGATCGTACCGGAAAAAGTGTCCCGCAATAGCCGAAGGGCCTCGCCTACACCGATTCTGGAGGCCAACATGGCGGCCAGGCGAGTAAGCATGGTATGCCGATCAGCTTCAGAAAGGGGGCGTCGCCAGAGCGATTTACGCTCCCGCTCGGCTTTCAGGACCATACCGGACCTGGCCGCCCGGGCCCGAGCCTCCCGTTCGGAATCCGCGATGATCGTGAGTACCTTCGCCCCCCGGGGGGTACTGATATGAACTTGAAAGGTTGCCATCAGGAAATCGGCCGTTCTCGGACCTGCTGAAGGATGTGGAGGATTTCCGGTCCGAAGACCCGAACGATCTCACGCTCGTCGGTAACCCCGTTCAGCACCGCCATGGCCGCGTCTTCCCGCATGGTAGGCCAGCCTCTCTCGCCTTGAAACATACGGTTTACTTCTTCGTCATTCTCGAAATAGGCGCACTCTGAAACAACCTGCCGGCCTGCGTAACCTTTCCCGTGACAGTGTGCGCACCCCGCACCCCCGCAGTGCGGACACAGGGTCCGAACCAGGCGCTGGACCAATACGGAGCGCAGCAGGTAGCGTAGCTCATAGTCTTTCAAACCAATGTCGCGCAAGCGCGCATACGCGCCGTGGATCGAGTCGGTATGCAGGGTGGCCAGTACCAAGTGGCCGGTTTCAGCCGCCCGTAGCGACATTTGCGCGGTTTCCAAGTCTCGGATCTCTCCCAGGATGATCACGTCAGGATCCTCCCGCATGAATGACCGCAGGGCGCGGTTGAAATCCAGCCCGATGGAAGGATTGACGTTGACTTGTCGAACATAGGCTTGCCGATATTCGACGGGGTCCTCGGCAGAGAAAATAGCTTTGCCCAGGCGATCCTGTTCACGGATGGACGCGTTCAGGGTAGTCGTCTTGCCGCTTCCCGTCGGACCGCAGATCAGACAGAGCCCGTCTGGGTAGGAAATACCTCGCCGCCACTCCCCTACCCGGCTGATGCCCAATCCTTCCAAGGATGGCCGCACATTATCCGGGTCCAATAAACGCATAACCACGGTTTCCCCGTCGACAGTCGGCAGGGTCGCTACCCGGAGATCGATGTATCTACCGCTGTATTCCATCTGAAAACCACCGTCCTGCGGCAGCCTTCTTTCTGCAATATCCATTCGCGCCAGATCCTTAATGCGGGATACCAGCGATTGGTACTCGTCCAACGGCCCGTCTGAAGCCGGTTCCAGTACGCCCAGGATACGGAAAAAAACAGTATAGGATTGGGTCTTTGGCAGGATATGAATGTCCGAAGCATTCTCCATCAAAGCTTCCCGCACCAGACGTTCTACGATGTTGCTATCGTCAGTTTGCAGCCCTTGCAATCTAGCCAAGTAATTGTCTAGCTGCTCAGGTCTTACTGGCACGAATTCAATCTGATGATTGGGGAAATACGGTGCCAACGCCATCCGCGCAGCCCACTCGCTTCCCAGGGTCCCTACATACAAAAGGCCATCCGCATCCGCCACTAAAATGCTTCTGGTACTTTCCAGGGCGGAAACAGGAACACGGGGGTTGTACAGCTCTTCACCGTGAATCTTGTCTGGAGCTATTGTCAGGATGGCCTGCACCAAATCTTTGCGGGTCAGGAAGCCAGATCGGACCAGAATCGAACCCAGTCGCTCCCCCGTGACGCGCTGTTCCTGCAGCGAAATGTCGACCGCCTCACGGGAAACCCGTCCGTTCTCGACCAGGTAGTCTCCTAACCGATCCAGGCGAGACGGGGCTTTTTGTTCGTTCAGGGGCGGAGTAGAGCTTGTCATAGGTTTTTCGACACCTCGGCGTTAGCGCTTAATACCAGCGTACACAACCCTTGGGAGACGGTGGGAGTGGTTCGGGATTGATAGACTTGCTGGCACCAGGCTAGAGTTTGTGTCCATAGTTTTGTTCCCCGTTGTGCTTGCGACAACCAAAATTGGGGGTCTGAGATGTCTTTTTGTTGTAAGTTTGTAAGCGCGGCCGGGGGGGAGGACTCCACCGCCGGTTGCGGGGTAGGCGTGGATTCACCGTAAATAAAAATAAGCCAGAGTAGTGCGCCTCCGGCCACAAAATACTTCAGCATCGCCGCTACTCCGTTAGTTAGTTGGATTTCCTGAATATAGCAATCGGCCGGATATCGGGAACTGGCCGTGCAAACCTCGGCGGCCGTGAAAGTCCAGGTCGGTACTAAAAAAGAAACCCCCGAGAAAACCCGGGGGCTGAAAGGATTCAGAGATTCTGTTCTACCAACTGCCCTAAAATGGCCGGCAGTTCCTGGACTTGCTGTATCGCAGCGGCATTCTTCCCGAAGATCTGGGTCAAGGCCGGTGATACCCGCCCTTCGATGGCCAACCCGAAGGTTTCGATGCCTTGGCGCAGGGCGTAGGCGGCGATGGCCGCAGATTCATCCGCGTCTGATGGGTCGCCGTCGGTGACCAGGATGAAAAGCTTCCTGGTAGCCTCCGCACCTGCCAACCGATCGATTCCGTACAGGAAGGAAGGCGCATAGCTAGTGCCCCCGTGTGCCGGAATGCTCGCGATCTGTTGACGAGCCTTGCGCCAGTCCGATTGGAAGGTAAAGACCGTGGTATCAAAAGCGGTCACCTCCAGTTCCACACCGTCGAACCCGAAGATCGCGTCACCCAGACAAATAGTGGCGAGCTTGGCGTTTGACAGCCGTTTGCCTGACCCCATACTTCCGGAAATGTCGAAAGTAATGTGAATCGCCGTATCCAACTGGCTCGCTTCCTCCCGTTTCTGGAAGATGTGATCGATACCAGTTCCATACAATCCCATCTTTCGCCGCAGATTTCTGGTCCCGGCCTTCACCGGGTAATAAGCCTCCTCCATCCGACTTTCCAATGCTGCTTCAAGCCGCATTCGCAAGGGCCGAGTTATCTGGTCCACATTCAGGATCGCGACATCACTGGCAGATCCTGACCACGGGGTTGGCTTGATATCCTTATCCGACACGGAGTGCGCCCGGGTCTCACGGGACTTTTCCGCCAAGGCCTGCCCGATCTGCTGATTGTGATCCAGCTGCGCTTGAAGCTCGGTCAGGGACTGGCTACTGGCATCCAGAATCGTTTTCACAGCTTCATTTCCGGTGTGTGTCCCAGTTGGACCTGCACCGGTACCGTTTATCTCTCCCGGCACAGCCTCGGGGTTCTCGGAATCTCCCCCGCCTTCTCCCTTACCGGAATCCTCGTCGCCTTGATCCGTACCAGAGGTCTCCCCACCGGAACCAGATTCGTCCTGGCCGGCCTTTTCCGTGTTGGAATCGCCCGATCCAGAACCCTGACCAGAGCCAGGTTTATCGGTTTTTTCGGAGCCTTTGCCCTTACCGGTCCCCTTCCCCTTCGCAGATTGCCCATTCTCGCCGTCTTCACTGTCCTCATCGTGGGGACGAAATCCGGCGACCTGGATCTGCATCTGTTGGGGAGCTGGTGAATTCGGGAGATTGAGCAGCTTGATCACCTCCCGCGCCGCCTCCATCGCGCCTTGGGTGTCCACTGCTGTGGCCCCTTTTTTGGCTTCGATATAGACGGCCGCCAGCAAATCCTTACCGAAAAGTTTTTCTGCGTTCGCCCATCTCTCCGAGGCTTCCTTGGCCCAAATTTGTCGTCCTAGGATATCCACGAACAACTTCTGGAGCAGGGCCCCAAAAAACACGTTCAGAGGATCCGGCTGTTCGGTAGCTGGACCTTTGGCTATTTTGGATTTCTCGGCTTCGGCTTGCTCAATTTCGAGACAAGCTTCAAAGTTTATCCGGCACCCAGGGTAGGCCTTTTCCATCAGACCTTCTATCCGGGGATCTTCGAGGATATTCAGGAGGAGCTTCTCCAATGGAGTCGCCCCTTTCATCACCCCGAACTCCGTATATCTAATATGCCCGGCCTCATGGTCGAGGAAGGCATTGAGCTTAATTACTTCTTCGGGGCTGCCATACACCTGCAATCCTGGCAGATATATTGTCTTGCCGTCTGTATGAGGCACTTTGACCTCTGAAGATACCACTACCTGTACCTTTAGCTTCCGGCCGATGGCCTTGGCTATCAGTGGCAATGGGCCGGCCTCGAAGTGGCCACTACCTTGCTTTTTGGTACCGTTCTGCTTTTGGGTGTTCATCTGGTCTCTCCTTTTCAATAGTCCTAGCGACAAAGTATAGAGTCTCTTGCCGCCGTAGTGCACTTATGATAAGCTGAAAATATTACATTGGCTTTGAACAGGTGAAGCAATGCCTTGGGAACTTGGTGGATGGGAAAAGGAAATGCCGGCGTCGGTGATGGCCCCGTTGGTCGGATCTTCTCTGCAGCCGGTATTACCTCTGGCTCAGCAGGCTCAGCAATGGTTTGGCGGATGGGAGCTGATGCTTGATCCAGAGGTCATATGGAGTGCTTGGCTACGGCATAGTCAGCTGTTGACTATTTTGTTCGAAGATCGCCCGGGAAAAGACCAGAGTTGCCGCTTACTGGGAGTGGACGCCGTTACTGGGCAGTTGCGGATGGAAAAACCGAGCCGGGTACTGGCGCCAAAGGACGTGGGCCTGGAGGTACTGGTGCTTGGCCGGAACGACTGCTTCTATGGTGGCTTCCTGGGGCGACTTACTGAATTGGCACCCTTTACCTTCCGAGTAGCCCCTGGTCCGGTTTATCGCAATCAGCGCCGTAGATCCCAGCGATTCCCAGTTCGGCAACCAGTTCAAGTGGGCCTGCGGAGGCCGAAAGACCTAGAGCCAACCAGGACTGGGTGGTTGCTCGACATCGGCTACGGCGGCATCTCGATGTTATCCGGTGCGGACTCATTTGACTGGTCTCCGGGTCAGAAGTGGTTTGTGACTCCTCCCGCGCTAGCCAATGAAGCCTCTCTCGAAATCGAAGCGGAAGTCAGGCATCTCCAGGTGCGGGAGCCACAGGGCTTACAGGTGGGGTTACAGTGGTATCCGACCCCCAAAGCCCGCGAACATCTGGGGGAGCGGCTGAAAGTCTGGGCGGCACCAGCCGGCGCTTGAGAGCATAAAAAAAGCGGCCCGGTGGGCCGCTTACATCAATGAAAATGCCGGAACCGGAACCGACGGGAAACCGTAGGTTTCTGCTTCTGGGAGTTGTGTCCAAGTTTCACATACAGCAGTAAGAGTCCATATCCCCCTAGCAAGAGGCAGCCTAGCAAAACCAGGCTTTTGGCTATCTCATCTACCATTTTTTTATCTCCTTTTCCGCTTGGGATAGCTTTCGGTAATCGTACCGGACAAGTTGGACAAAGTCCACAGTCCGATACCTAACCCCAGCAGTTCCAAGCTATGGGTGATGGGCACGCCGGTGGTTCCGGTGAACCAGGCAATCAGTGCGGTGGTTCCGGCACCGGTAAGCCCTTTTCCGACCCATCTGACAGGGTCGGCCAGTGCAATTGCCAGTTTAACTGCCCACTGGCGGGGCATTTTCTTCTTAACCATAATACGCTCCTTCCATTTGTCCTATGCCCAAATATAGCCACTGAAACGCGGCGCTCGCCGCACCGCCATTGCCGAAAACTCCCTGAAGGCTCCATCCCCGGCGATCTTGCGAGCTGTTGGACCTGGTGCTATACTGGGCTCAGTAGTAGAGCAGAACTTCGAATCCGGCTCTAAGCTGTTTGACGGTTGCCGGAAGTGGTGCTATACTATCACCATCGAATGAACGAAAAGGTAGGACGAACATGAATACCGAACAAAATCTGGGCATGCGACCATTCGTCGCAGTGCTGTCGCGCTGAATCTGATGCGCCCCTGTAGCACTATCGTTTTAAACGTGCGACCCGCACAGGCGGGCGGCGGTTATCCGGTACGCTATCAGTTAGGCAACCAGGGCCATCGCGGTGGATGGCGTTCACTACCCTTAAATACGTTCGTGTTTGTGAAGTAATACCGGGATCCAATTGGGGTCCCAGCAAGGGGCCTCAATCGGGAAACTGACCCGACAGGCTCCGACCAGGAATCTGCCGGGTCTTTTCTTGATGGAAAGAGCGGGTTTTTCTGGATCAGAAGTTTGCTCTTTTTCAATTTAGGATTTTCGATGTCCGCCTCTCATAAGGGCGGCGGGCATCCTACTGTGCCTGAACCTTGGCTTGCGCTTTCCTACGAATCGCGCCTGTCCTGGATATCCCGGGTATAGCAGGATGTTCGACTGATGCGAGTTATATGGAGTGGCCCCATACCAGGCTCATGCCCTGGAGAGCCGGTTCGATTCCGGTACTCGCTACCAATTTGGATTTCAGGATGGAGCCGAAAGGCGTTGAAACCTGATACCTGCTTCCGTCGCAGGACGTCGCGCGTGTTTCGTATGCTCGCACGAGGAAGTCACGATAAGAGGCGTGGACCGATACGAGTCTCCGCGCCTTGCCCTGATAGTCGTGATAGGCGGAATTTATTGCTATGGTCTGGTTGACTAGAGCTAAGCTTTGGCTTACAGTTCGACTCCGTCAACCAGCCGTTAAGGATTCCCCGCCCTGGGTTATGGGATAGTTTGTCGCTCAACTACCAAAGTCAAGTCCCCGTAGAAGTCCTCATGGGGTAAGACAAGAGCGATCCGGAGAGTCTGAGGACGTACTCCGGGGTGCGGGGCTGCCGCATCAGGTGGCACAGCAGCAAGCCGTCGGTCTGAATAACCGGCGCACTCCGCGGGCTTGGCATATCGGTTGTGCGTTAGCCTTCCAAGCTGATCAGACGGGTTCGACTCCCGTAGCCCGCTCCAATTCTGAAGTTTTCGCGTGTCTGGGTGAATGGTTCAAACCAGCAGACTGTAAATCTGCCGCCCCTTCGGGGCACTCCAGGTTCGAGTCCTGGGGCACGCACCAAATTAGTTAGTTTTCACGGGGAGTAGCTCAGGCTGGTAGAGCGCCTGCTTTGGGAGCAGGAAGTCGCAGGTTCGAATCCTGTTTCCCCGACCAATCAGGGACTGTAGCTCAAAGGCAGAGCGCGCGACTCATAATCGCAGGGTTTCCGGTTCAAGTCCGGGCAGTCCCACCAATCCCGCATGACAATCGCGCGGGACCAACTTTCGGGCCTTTAGCTCATCTGGGAGAGCATCTGCTTTGCAAGCAGGGGGTGGCCGGTTCAAGTCCGGCAAGGTCCACCAATTACTTGGGTCTACCGTGTACACGAGACTCGAAAGGTAGCGTCGTACCCTACAGAAAAGTCGGTCTACAAACCTGCTACTGCCTGATTCATCGATCCAATATTGCGGCCGCCAGCCGTTTGGAAGGGCAGCAAGCTGCAAGCTTTACGCACACTACTCGGAAGATTGGCAGAGAGGCTAATCGCACTTGCTTGGAAAGCAAGCGTCTCGTAAGGGACACGCAGGTTCGAATCCTGCATCTTCCGCCAATTTCGTAGATTTTGGGGTGTAGTTCAGCGGTAGAACAGCCGGCTGTTAACCGGCATGTCGCAGGTTCGAATCCTGCCTCCCCAGCCAATTTCGCAGTAGGAACCGATAGGAGCAGTACTTCAATGGAACTCAGCTTGAAACAGGTGATCGTGGTCAGGACAGACCTGAACATGCGCAAAGGCAAGATGGTAGCGCAAGGATCCCATGCCTCGTTGACGGCAGTGATGAACGCCCTTAATGACTGTAACATGGTCATTTGGTACCGGGATTGGAAACGGTCCGGGCAAACCAAGGTAGTGCTTCAGGGGAGTTCCGAAGCACATCTGCGGGAACTGCACGCGCAGGCATTGGCGGCGGGCTTTCCCTGTGCGCTCATCGAAGACCTGGGATATACAGAATTCCACGGTAAGCCTACGATTACGGCACTGGCTATTGGCCCTTGTCCGGTGGAATCCTTAGATCCTATCACGGGTGGTTTAACGCTGTTATAGCCGCCCCCCCCGCTTACTTTCTTTCCCGCGCTCGTCCAACGGCAGGACTCTGGTCTCCAAAGCCAGTTATGGCGGTTCGAATCCGTCGCGCGGGGCCAATTTCGGGTTTGTAGCTTAGTTGGAAGAGCGCCTGGTTGAAGCCCAGGAGACGCCGGTTCAATTCCGGACGAGCCCACCAATTCCAACCTATAGGAGGTCGGATATGCCTGCAATCGTGAAATCCGGGACGGAAATTCCCGACCACCACCAGGTTATCACGCGAGAGGAGCAGGAGGCTCTGGACCGGCTAAGGATCATGGTGGCCCGCGCGTGTCAGGTATTCGATCGCTTTTTAGCCAATATGGACGAGCGCTGCGCGCCACATTCGACGCAGGCTAGAACAACCCGATCGACAGAACTGGAAAATAGGGCTAAGCTGGCCCAGATGGAGACAAATTACTTCTCGGAATACGGCATTCTGGATATTCCCGAGGCAGGGTCGCCGGCGGCTTTTGAGCAATTGAAGTCTTGCTTTGATACTCTGGCTGGTAAACCTGTAGAAAAAGCCGGTCCGTCAGCGATCGAACAAACCGAAAACAAGACCTGTTAACTCAGTGGCCAGAGTGCTGCACTGTCTATGCGGAAGTCAGGGGTTCGAATCCCCTACAGGTCGCCAATTTTAGCAATAAATGGGTCCTTAGCTCAGCTGGTAGAGCGTCGGTTTTACACGCCGAATGTCGCAGGTTCGAGCCCTGCAGGTCCTACCATTTCCATGTTGACCAGGCCGAAAAGGCCTTGGGCGGGATTGCTCCTTCCCTATAATGAGAAACCGATCGAATGGTGTGCGCACACTGTCCGACACGACCTCAAAAAACCCTGAGTCCCCCTGACGGACGGGGTCGGCCGGTGGAATTCCGGGGTCAGCGCCTGTTCGGGCCTTTAGCTCAGTTGGGAGAGCGCCTGCTCCGCAAGCAGGATGTCGCCGGTTCGAATCCGGCAAGGTCCACCAATACCGGAGTCTACCGTGTACACGGAACTCGGCAGGTAGCGTCATACCCTTCGCGGGAAGCAGGTCTGCAGACCTGCCACTACCTGATTTAATTACTTGCGGGAATAGCTCAGCGGTAGAGCGCAACCTTGCCAAGGTTGATGCGCGGGTTCGAACCCCGCTTTCCGCTCCAATTTAAGGCAGATCACAGGAGTGACAGGTGAGCCAGATCGGTGAAAATGAAAAGAAAGAAATCTCCGAACAGCTAAAACCGGAAAATCTGGTCACCTATTTCCCGGGTTTCGGCGAACCTGTATCCAAGGAAGAGATCGAAAGAATAAGGCAATCGGCGGCTAGGGCGCTAGCGTTGATTTGGGAGGACTGAATGTGGTATGATGTTCCTATGTTCCGACGGCTGATCGATCAGGTGAGTCATTTTGCGAAAGCAAAGTTTTAGGCTGGCTTGGCCCTTAAAGCGGAACACCATTACAAAAAGAGGACGTGGGTGAGCGGCTTAAACCATCAGACTGCAAATCTGACGCGTCGGCATCGTCGGTTCGAATCCGACCGTCCTCTCCAATTTTGCCGGCGTCGTCCAACGGCAGGACTGCAGACTCCAAATCTGCCTATCGCGGTTCGAATCCGTGCGCCGGTGCCAATTTACCATCCCCGTATAACGGGTTGTTTCACCCCTGGAAGGTTGCCGGAGTGGTTTAACGGCGCGGTCTTGAAAACCGATGGCCATTTCCGTGGCACCAGAGTTCGAATCTCTGACCTTCCGCCAATTTCGCTAAGCCCGGCTAACCGCCGCTGGAGACCTTGGATGGACACTGCCATACCGACCGGAACGGATCCTGCGAAGCTCGAGGAAATACTGGGTTACGTTCGGACCAGTGAGCGTGCTTCCGAGACCCTGGTCAGACATTTTGGAAGTTTTGCGATAACGCGTCCCTTCTCAGGTGACACATCGCACTCCTCCTGGAGAGATTCAAAGTCCCTGGACCTTGAAAGAACATGAGCAGTTCAGGACTGCCTTACAGCAGATGATCGACAACCCCTAGTCGTTTCAGCGGTGTTGCATTAAGGAGAATTGCCGGAGTGGTTTAACGGCGCTGTCTCGAACACAGATGGCTACGAAAGTGGCACCCAGGTTCGAATCCTGGATTCTCCGCCAATTGATTCCGGGCTTCTGATGCCGGACTCTTCCAAGGGAGCAAGCCTTGGGCCGAACTCTTCCCCGGTAGGGAGGCCGTCAATCCTGCCATGGTATATCGATCTCTGCCATGGGCGCTCCAAGTTCCATATTTGGAGAGTGTCGTAGCAGACGGCGGAACTTATTCCACTGAATTGCGCTTCTAGCTCAATGGTAGAGCTTCCGGCTTTTAACCGGAATGTTGCGGGTTCAAGTCCCGCGGGGCGCACCAAATTCCTCAATCCTACCTCCAGAAACAAGGGGGCGGAAACTCCAGGCAGGAGTGTCTGGTTTACCAAGTGAAAGCACTTGGCGCTGTGGTACCGAGCGTGAGGTTTGCCATCTTCTATGGCGGCTGGTACAAGTGGGGGGAGGATCCCTGCGCACTTTGCACCTATCGAATAGCGGTCTAGTTCGCGTGGTTTTCAACCACGAGACACGGGTTCAAGTCCCGTTGGGTGTACCAAATTAGTTGAGTTGTGGTAAATCCAGGACGATCAAGGTTTAAAATTAGTGCCAGCAATTTGTAACCTCGGAGAATTCTGGATTAGATAAGCGTACTTGTAGTATAATTATGGTCGACATATTTCAGGGGAGTTAGTACAGAATGAGTACATTCGCGGTAACCATCAAGAGTATTCGGGCTATCGAACCCCACCCTAACGCGGACGCCATTGAATTCGCGGTTATCGACGGCTACCGGTCTATTGTCAAGAAAGGCGAATTCCGGCCGGGCGCCCTGGTTGCCTACATTCCGGAGTCGGCGCTGCTGCCCGAGTGGATGCTCAAGCACATGGGTTTATGGGATGCCGACAAAAACTGCGGTAAGCTCCACGGCAAGGCCGGCAACCGCGTGAAGGCCATCAAGCTGCGCGGTGAGCTTTCCCAGGGGATCTGCTATCCGGTAGATGCTGCTGTATTCACCAGCGAGTATGACCTCGGTGCGGATGAGGCAGAACATAATACTGGCTTCGTATTGCATGTTGACCCGGCCGCCCTAGGTGTAAAAGGCTTCGTCGTCCATGAGAATGATGATGTTACGGAAACCCTGGGCATCACCAAGTACGAGCCGCCTATTCCAGTTAGCCTGTCCGGCGAAGTGTTCAATGCCGGGCAGCACCTGACCACCAGTTTTGACGTGGAAAACTGGAAATCCTACCCGGACGTGCTACAGGACGGTGAGATGGTAATATTTACCGAGAAATTGCATGGAACCTTCACCGGTGTAGCTGTGCTGCCCATCCAAGACGCCCACCCGGAGGCTTTCGGCAAGAACCGGAACATTCTTCTCTTTTCGAAAGGACTGGGCAGCAAAGGGTTGGTGTTCAAAAACAACGACCGTAATGCCCGTAATCTGTATGTCCGCGCCACCCGAGCCCTGATGGATACACTCGGCTCCCTGGAGTTGGACAACACTACGCCTATCCTCTTCATGGGGGAAACTTTCGGCCCAGGTGTTCAGGATTTGGTTTACGGCAAGGAAATAGGTTTCCGATTGTTTGCTGTAGCGCGGGGCTACCGCGAAAACCAGACCTACCTGAATTACGACGAGATGGTGGAGATGGGAAACCGACTGGGGGTAGCGACGGTACCGCTTTTGTACCGTGGTCCGTTTTCAGAGGCGGTCATGCGGGAATACACGGATGGCAAAACCACTCTGGGAGCGGAGCATATCCGAGAAGGAATTGTAATGGTCCCAGAAAAGGAACGGTATGATCCACGCATCGGTAGGGTGTGCCTAAAGTCGGTATCGGCGGATTATCTGACCCGTAAGGGCGGAACTGAATACAACTAAAGGCCTCGGGGGGTTCCGAGCGGATACCCCCCGGCCTTGCACTGAATATATCTTTTTTGCTTGCTTAGCTCAAAGGTAGAGCACTCGGCGGAAGTCCGAGAGGTCTCCGGTTCAATTCCGGGAGCAGGCCCTAACAGGGTGTAGCGCAGTCTGGTAGCGCGCGTGATTCGGATTCACGAGGTCGCAGGTTCGAATCCTGCCATCCTGACCATTTTGCCCTTATAGCTCAGGGGACCAGAGCACCTGGCTTCGAACCAGGGGGTCGGGAGTTCGAATCTCTCTAAGGGTACCAAACCTGTCTTTTTAGCTCAGGGGATAGAGCGCCTGTTTGCGAAACAGGAGGTCGCCGGTTCGATCCCGGCAAAGGACGCCAAGCGGGCTTAGCATAATGGTAATGTACCAGCTTCCCAAGCTGATCATACGGGTTCGATTCCCGTAGCCCGCTCCACTTTCGGAATGTAGCGCAGCCTGGTAGCGCACCGGTCTGGGGGACCGGGGGTCGCGGGTTCGAATCCCGCCATTCCGACCACTTTAAAGACATGGCATAGCCAGGAAAAAAGAACGCAAGTTTTTGTTTTCTTTCCTGGGACGGTATATGCTTCAGTATGTCGAAAGTCTGGACGCTGATGGATATAATACCACTATTTGCCAGCATAGCTCAGTTGGTAGAGCGCCTGCCCTGTAAGCAGGATGTCGTCGGTTCGAAGCCGGCTGCTGGCTCCAACTTCGTAAGACCGGCCAAAAGCCGAATCGCCCGTCTGGTCCAATTGGCAGAGACGTCAGATTCAAACCCTGAAGGTTTCCGGTTCGAATCCGGAGGCGGGCACCAATTTTGCAGTATCCTCGGGGTGTAGCGCAGCCTGGTAGCGCGTCTGCTTTGGGGGCAGAATGTCGTCGGTTCGAATCCGGCCACCCCGACCAATTATCCATTAGGCTGAAGCCGGTGATAATAGTACCGGAGGCCCCGGCCTCTCACTAAGTCTCCGAGAGGAGCCTCCTGGCGGAGAGATTCCTGCCGGGTGACTGTTGTAATCGATTGTTTTGGTGTGGTCTTAGCTCAACGGCAGAGCTGCGGGTTGTGATCCCGCCTATACGGGTTCGACTCCCGTAGGCCACCCCAAAGCAATCGATGTAGTTCATGGCGGATTGGCAGAGTGGCTTATCGCAGCTGTTTGCTAAACAGCAGGCCCAGGTATCCTGGGTCCACAGGTTCGAATCCTGTATCCGCCGCCAATTTGAGCACAAGTATCGTAGTATCTTGGGGAATCATAGCTAATGGTAGGCAGGCGGCCTTTGAAGCCGACAATCCAGGTTCGAGTCCTGGTTCCCCAGCCAATTCACAGCGGCCGCAAGGGAGAAAATCGCATGTTCAGAAAGTTCCGCCTGAGTGGCCACAACTCGGAAGCAACCAAAGACCTCTATAGCTGGCTACGCTCAACGTGCACGGCCGGGTGCCATGTTCGGATCGTCGCTAAAGTTACCTTCCGTGGTGCCCGATGTTTCGACCTCACTCGCTTTCCAGAAAGCAGCAGAACTGGTTCCATGGGCTTCTCTTTCAATCGTCTCAAGGGCGCTATCACTTTCAAGGATGACCTCATGTTGTGGAGAGGAGGTGGCAAAGTACACCAGCAGAGTGGGGCCCGCCAAGTGTCCTGGAAGCGTCCAGCCGGCCGGCTGCTACGGTGCCAATAGAGTTACCGGTACGCCAGCTACTATGCATATCGATTGTTGAATAGGACCCTGAAACCGCAGATACCAGGGTACTCACCTTATGGAATCCCTGGAAGGATTCCTGGGTGGAAGAGAGCCACCAATCTTGGGACGGCGATATCGACTTGTCTCCCCTGCGGCGGGTAGCCCGTACCCCTAGATTGCGGCTGGTCTCCTCTGAGACCAAAACCGATCAGATGTAAGGCATCGGATCGCCGGTCCAGACCACCTTGTTTCATCGACCTGCTCCTGTCGTCTAGCGGCCCAGGACCCCAGTTTCTCAGACTGGTTACCGGGGTTCGACTCCCCGCGGGAGCGCCAATTAACATCTTGATAAGTAAACGCATCCTTAGCTCAGTTGGTAGAGCACACGACCGATAATCGTGAGGCCGATGGTTCGAGTCCATCCGGATGCACCAATTCTGTCCTGAAGTGTCTTGACAAGACACCAGCGCTCCACTAAAATATCCAAGTTGTTGCATTTATGGCAACTACTCTGTAACGGTAGTGATTCGAAGCATGTCCAAGGAGAAACAAATGCAAACCATCAAATTGACGATCAATCGGTGGCACAAACTGCGGGGTCGACTCATGGCCCTGATGGATATCGACAAGACCGAGTTGCAAGCCCTGCAAGGGCAGGTCATCGATAACCCGCTGGGCACCGACGATCAAATCGAGGCCTTGCAGCAGAGCGCCGATGCGGCCTGGATTTCTCTGGAGGAATTTTGCCGCCGTTCGCTTTTGCTGTCGGAAATCAAATCCCAGGTAGCCTCCGCTGCCAGCAGCGTAAAAGTGTCCGCCAAGCTCGCCTTGTTGGACGGTGTACAGAGCCAACTGCAAGTGCTCGAGCATTTGTTGCAGGGCCAGCCCAATCCTTCAGCCGTGTCCCTGAACGATCTGCGGCAGTTCTTCAGCGGCAACCGGGAAAAACCCGAAGCGGCGCGGCGGACGGTGTTAGTTCGCGCCTTGACGGATGCCCGTAAGGCCCATCTGCAGGAACAGGTAAATATTCTGCGGCGGGAAGCATTTGCGCTGCAGGAAGACATTGCAGAGCTGAATCAGAGTATCGTTCCCATCGAACTGGACGATTGGGACGCCAGCCAGATCCGCGACCTTTTGGGCCTGAGTTGAGTTCGGGCCCTGTCGGCTTCGGCCAGCAGGGCCTAACAGGCCACACCGCGCTTCAATTACTGACGCTGCTTGGCGGTAAGTTTCTTCCTGGAATTCCAACGCATGGCGTAGAATGTGAAACCCAGGTCGTGACAATCGCCTAGTACAGAATGCAGAAAGCTGATTGCTGAATGTGTGCGAGTGTGGCCGGGCCGGCTGCGGGCCTCCGAATGGGAACCGCAGCACCTTGGGGGATCGTCTAAGGGCAGGACACCTGATTCTGAATCAGGGAACCGTGGTTCGACCCCACGTCCCCCAGCCAAATAACGACAGGTAGCTCAGTGGTAGAGCGCTGGTTTCATAAGCCGGATGCCGCGGGTTCGACCCCCGCCCTGTCGACCATTCCCCGAAAAAGGAGACTTTCTCGGGTACCAATTGGACCGCTTTCAGTCTTGTCATGGGTTTGTCCAACCTTGTTGGGTTCAGCCTGACAGTCGGGCTGAAACGGCAGTCGAAGAAACCCCGCTAACTGTTTGCGGCAAAGGAGAAACGCATGTCTTGTACCAGTTGTAATTCCTGTTCATTACCTGCCCGTGCCCAGCAAGCAAGGTCAGAACTACCTGAATCGGTAGTCCTATCTTTGGAAGAATTTGCCGAAGGCAACGCCGTACCGGCTTCCTTGTGGATGCTGCTCCGCGACAGTTTCGTGGCGGCCAAGGAAAAAGGTATCAACCTTCCCAAGAATATGACTTTTTTTGACTTGTTCTCCACGGCACCAATCACTCCGGAAGATATGGAATGGGCGGAAACCGTGTTGCAGGAGGCCTGCTAAGATGTTGAACACCACCAAGACCCACCTTTTTTCTAATTATTGACCGGAGTCCAGGACCTCCGGAAGGAGATCCCCATGACTATCGTTTTTCGTACTTCCTCTTTCTTCTTTGTATTCGTAATTACCACCAAACTGCTGGTCTTTAGCCACGGTATCTCCCGCAACACTCCGGAAATCGCGGCCTTTGTGGACAAGGTTGAACACCTGATCGACGAAGGAACCAAAACCCGCGGTGAGCTGCAGGAAGCCGGAGACCGTGTCGAAGACATCGCGCAGGCTTTGCGCCGCATGGAGTCTCGCGTCATTGAATGGTCGGCACGCTGTGTTGTACGGGCTGGCCGTCAGGTTTGCCGGGTTGTAGGATCGCAGGTCAGCCGCCTCTTCTCTGAGGCCCTGAACCAGGCTACCCGGCAAGGCAGAATTCAACCTCTAGGTACTTATCGTGGGATGATTATAGCCCCAAATAAGTGCTATACTAAACCAGGGGATGCTTGGTTTAGACAGATTGCCGACCCTGTTTGTTGCGCTCGGAGATCGTTCGACTCTCCTAAATAATCGGACATCGCTATAACTGCAAACGACGCAGACTTCGCTCCCGCCCTTCTGGCGGCTTGAGCCGGTGATGGGAAGAGTTAGCTTCCGCTAAGAACCATCGCCGTTATGAAATGGAAGCTGGATTCAGCTGCTACTCGACAGCTGAATCGAGAAAGAGAGGAAGACTGATCCGGATTCTGCGGTTGCCGGGTTAGCGTCACCATAACCCCAGGATGAGCGTAATTCAGCAGACAGCGAAGCAGTCTGGACGGGGGTTCGAATCCCCCCATCTCCACCAATTTGGGTTGCACACAAGGAGAAATCGCTACCATGCTAGTAGAAAATTCCTTACCAGTTTTGCTGAGTCGCCTGGATTTTGCCTGGATCACGACGATGCACATCCTCTGGACACCGATGACCATCGGTATGTCCTTTTTGCTCTTTTTCCTGGAAGTCGCCTGGCTGCGCAGCAAAGATGAGCGCTGGTACAAGCTCAACCGCTTCTTCGAGAAGATCTTCATCATCAACTTTGGCGCTGGCGTCGCCACCGGCGTCACCATGGAGATGGCCTTCGGGATTCTCTATGGGCCTTTCTCTCAGGCCGTGGGCCCCTTCTTCGGCAACATCCTCGGCTTTGAGACCATCACCGCCTTCATGTACGAGGCTGGCTTTATTGGGCTCATGATCTTTGGCTGGGGTAAGATTGGCAAAGGCATGCATCTATTTGCCACCTTCAACGTCGCCGTCGCCTCCAGCCTTTCGGCTTACTGGATACTGGTGGCTAACTCCTGGATGCAAGACCCCCAAGGGGTTGTGCTCAAGAATGGCCTCTTTCAGGTTACCAATTGGTGGAGTGCCATTTTTACCAAAGACTCACTGTGGGGATTTCCTCACATGTGGGTGGCTACTTTCGAGCTATCGCTGTTTGTTTTCGCGGGAGTGAGCGCCTGGTTCATCTTGAAGAACCGCAATGCCGATCTCTTCGTCAAAGTTCTGAAACCTACCATGCTTGCCCTACTCATCATCACGCCGCTTCAAATCTATCTCGGCGATGGACTCGGGCGTTCCGTGTCGGAAATCCAGCCGACCTCGCTGGCGGCAATGGAAGGTCATTTCCACACCTACCTGCCCAACGGCCGACCTGATACCTCTTGGAATCTCATTGCCATTCCCGATGACGCCAAGGGCAAGAACCTCTTCTCCATCCAGATCCCGCATGTGCTGAGCCTGCTGGAAACCCACACCTGGAACGGGGTGGTTACAGGAATGGATCATTTCCCCATGAAAGATCGCCCGCCAGTCCTCATTCCTTTCTATAGCTTCCGGGTCATGGTAGCCATCGGTGGTTTCCTCTTCTTGATGGCAATATGGGCGCTGGTACTGCGGTTGAAGGGAAAGTTCTCTGTCAGCGGTCTACAAACCCGCCCGATTTTCCTAAGGGCACTGGTTTTCAGTGCTTTCCTCCCCTACCTAGCCATCTGGACGGGTTGGTGGACGCGGGAAATCGGTCGTCAGCCTTGGGTAGTCTACGGCCTGATGCGCACCTATGAAGGCGTAAGTCGGATGTCAGTGGTTCAGGAGATCGTTTGGTTTGCCGGTTACGCCGTCTTTGAATTGGCGGTTTGGGCCGGCGCCTGGTACTTCTTCAGCCGAGTCATTGCCGCGGGAGTGAATGACATCCCTAGTTCTGACGAAATCTTCGGCGAGCATGGAGAAGGCCCTTGGGTCAGTAGTGAAGTGGCTGAACCAGCTTTTGCCAAACCCTTGCTGAAAGATAAGTCTTAGGAGCTGTCTAGCGAGCCGGGGGTTCAATAGTCCAACAGCTACGGACCCCCACCGCTTTCCGCCCGGGTGAGCAGCTTCGCTACTTTGACTCCGATGACCCACTGTGGTATGATTTTTTTGTTTCGTTACCCAGGGGACAGTTTGAATCTTCACAGACTTCAGAAGGTTACTCGTCAACTACCCCGCCATGAATGACGGGGCTTAGTGAAAACCGCCTAACCAGCGGTAGAAGCTGAGGTTCCGTAGAGATTTACGGAAGGAAAGACTAGCCTGATCGAGGTACCGAACTCGGTAACGAGGTTCGGGGCCGTTTAAAGATAACTAAGCCATTCGTTCTGTGGTGGAGCAACACGTAGCAGGAACGCTTCCCAAATTCCTGCGCAAGTGAATGGATAGTGGCGAAGGGATGTTTTACGGACCGCGAGGTTCCGCGTTACCTAGTTTTACGGAAGGATGGTTGTTATGGATGGCGGTAAAGAAGTGAAAGAAGTATTTGTCCCCGTATTTGATAAGGAAGGCAATTTGTTAATGTCAACCAGACCGTCCCGCGCTCGTCGATGGATACGGGATAAGCAAGCTGTCTGTTTTTTTCGGAAGGGAGTATTTTGTATCCGGTTATTACGACCGGCATCAGGGAACAAGACCCAGCCGGTAGCGATTGGGATTGATCCCGGCTCTAAACGAGAAGGATTTTCCGTTAAGTCCAAGGCTCATACCTACCTGAACATTCAGGCAAAGGCAGTGGATTGGGTACAGTCAGCAGTAGAGACGAGACGGAACATGCGTAGATCACGGCGATTTCGGAAGACCCCGTGTAGAAAACCAGGTCCAGCCAAGGCGATGATGGCTGCGGCTAACCGGCTGCCACCGTCGACCAAAGCCAGATGGCAATGGAAGTTGCGTATTCTGCGTTTATTGGTGACGCTGTTTCCTGTCACCGATGTAGTAGTAGAGGATATTCAGGCGACTACCAAGAAAGGGAAAAGGAAATGGAATCGGTCATTCTCACCGCTGCAGGTAGGAAAAAGCTGGTTCTATGCAGAGATCCGCAAGATGGGTGCCACTCTGCATCTTCGTGCTGGCTTTGATACGAAACGGATGCGTGATCTATTAGGATTGAAGAAAACTAGCCAGAAGCTGGCCGAGAAGTTTTCAGCACACTGTGTAGATGCATGGGTGTTGGCTAGGGATATAGTAGGCGGGTGTGGAGTTCCAGATAATGTGAAACTCTGGTGCGTAGCTCCCCTTCAGTTACATCGGCGGCAATTGCATCGGCTGCAACCAGAGAAAGGGGGAGTACGCCGGCGGTATGGTTCCACCCGGAGTCTGAGACACAAACGTGGGAGCCTAATAAGACACTGGAAACATGGACTGTGTATTGTTGGTGGTTTTTTACGGGATCGGATCAGTTTACACAATCGGTCAACGTACAAACGCATCACTCAGAATGCTAGGCCAGAGGACTGTATCCTGCTGGCTTGGAATGCATGGGTGATTCATTGGGCATGATGATAGCACTTGACAAAGGAGAAGCGGGAACAGGGGCGGCTTGCGCCGCCGCGCTATCCCTTACCGGCATCAATGCCGATGTTTCCCGCGCAACCAGATGAATATCTCCACAATCGACCAACAGTATCTCCAGCTTCAGGCTGAGGCCCAAAGTGTCTCTCAGACTCTGCAGACCTTAGCAGACAAACTGTCTGTTTCTTCCAGTTCGGAAGCTCGGGAGTTCACCCGCGACCTCAAAGAGTTGGCTTTGGCAATACAGAAGGAGCAGACTCAGGTGCTGGCCGTCATGCAGGCTATATACCAGGCGGTACAGAACGAACAGCCGCCGCAAAGCCCGCAATGGAGGCCCAGCTACCCGCAGACTCCGCAGCCGAGCATGCCGCGAGGCCCAGCTATCGCGGCGCTCAACAGGGGATTTCTGCCGGACTTCCTGAACTCAGGCTTTGGCCGAGCTATTGAAAGGGGAGTAGGTTTCGGAATCGGGGACGACCTGATCCATAAATTGTTTCATTGAAGTTTTTGCTCCCGTAGCTCAGCGAACAGAGCACCGGATTTCTAACCCGGGGGTCGGAGGTTTGAATCCTCCCGGGAGCGCCAATTCACCGCCCTTGTGATGGAATCGGTATACATACGAGACTCAGAATCTCGGTTTTGGGAGTTCGAATCTCCTCAAGGGCACCAATTTTGCCGGACTAGCTCAGCAGGCAGAGCGCCGCACTCGTAACGCGGAGGCAGTCGGTTCGATTCCGACGTTCGGCTCCAAATTGCCGTCATAGCTCAGTAGGTAGAGTGCTTCCTTGGTAAGGAAGAGGTCTCGGGTTCGAATCCCGATGGCGGCTCCATTTAATGCCCGGTTGGTGGAATTGGCAGACATGATGGACTTAAAACCCATTTCTAATGCGGGTTCGAATCCCGCACCGGGTACCATACCACGTCTCAGTGGCGCAACAGGTAGACGCACCAGGTCGAGAGCCTGGATGTTGCGGGTTCGAATCCCGCCTGAGACACCATTAACGCCTCCTTGGTGGAATAGGCAGACACGCGAGTTTTAGGTGCTCGTGCTTCGGCATGTCGGTTCGAATCCGACAGGAGGTACCAATAACGGATCGCTGGCGCAACTGGCAGCGCAACGGACTCTTAATCCGTGGGTTCCGGGTTCGACTCCCGGGCGATCCACCAATGTTAAAACCAGGCGACAAAACGCCGGTGTAGTCCCACCAATGTCAAGGTTAGGCGACATGCCGCCGAAAACCTAACGGCGTAAAGCCCTGCCCAGGCCTGGAAAGTTTCGAGTCCTGTTAGTTCAGTGGAAAGAACACCTGCCTCCTAAGCGGGATGTCCCCGGTTCGATTCCGGGACAGGACACCAAGGACGTTTGGCGCAGCGGCAGCGCAGCGGCATGACAAGCCGAAGGCGGAAGGTTCGATTCCTTCAACGTCCACCATTTCTCCGAACCCCCTGAAACCGTGGTCCTGCATGGCGGATCAGACAGAAGCCTGCTTTTTGCCTGGAACACCGGCAAGGGCGCCAAAGTGCGTACAACCTTGCGAACCTTGGCCTATACTGGACAGGACACTTCAGGAGCGAATTAGATGATACCCTTCGACGTGAGTTACCTGCCCCTTCCGGGAGCGCACCTTGACTTCAAGGCCGTATTCAGGCACTCCGAAGGATCCCGGGAGGCCTCTTATCCGGCTAGTTCAGCGAATTCCGCCCATGTTTTAATGCTGTGGCCCTATAGCGTAAAGCGGCTGCTATTGGTGGCTGCGGATACCTGGCCGACAGAAGGCCGTACATTGCAAGCTTGCCTGTATGGCATATTGGAACACTTCCAGACGGTCTTTCAGGGCAGGTTTGAAGGCCCGCCTTCCTGGTCCCTGTCCGTCCGCTTGTTCCTGTATGCTGGAACGAGCAGTTGGATAGGCGGTTCTTTTGCAAAAGGACAAACCTTGAGTCTTGCTCCGGCGATACCACACCCCTTGCAACCCTGGCGCGAGCGGTTTGAAGAAACCCCAAATTATCCAGCTTGGCTGGAAGAAAATCCAGCATGGAAACCGCATCTAATCAAAGCGGGATTGGTCCGAGAACCGATTGAAGACCGACTGGTCAGCCCAGCTGAATCCAAGGTCTGGACCCTGCTGTAGCCACCATTTGTACAAAAGGAATCCCTTGCGGGGTTCCTTTTTTTGTTCCGGGGCCATCACGGCTGATAGGGCCCATATGGAATCTGGAATCGAGCGCGGTAAGCTGGGATCTGTAGATACGCCAGCATGCGCAGCTCTTTGCGGCCGCGGCTTACGGTATCCAGAACAAGGCCGGTCATCAGGCTGAACCCGCTCATCAGGCCCAGTCCCAATGCCAGGAAAGCCGTGGGAAACCGAAGGACCAGGCCGGTATGCAGATAGGCCAGTATCACCGGCAGGCCTAAAGCTAACGACAACAGAGCCAGAGCAACGGAGGCCGCCGAAAACAAGGCCAGGGGTCTTTCGTGGCGAAAGAGCTGAAGAATCTGCAATAAAATGCGGAAGCCATCGTGATAGGTACGCAGTTTGCTCTGGGAACCGTCCGGCCTGGGGAAGTAGCCAGACGAAATGTGCGCAACCGGCATCTCCAGGCTGAGCGCGTGGACCGTCAGTTCGGTCTCTATATCGAAACCATTGGATAGCACTGGAAAGGACTTCACGAAACGGCGGGAAAAAACCTTGTAGCCAGAAAGCATATCCTGAATTCGGTCTCCGAATAGCTTGCGGACAGCTCCTGTCAGCAAGGCATTGCCCAGCCTATGCCCTTGCCTATACACCTCCGGTCCGGTGGCCGCTATCCGTAGGCCATTGACCAAGTCATACGGACCGCTTTGGGCACAGGCCAACATGTCGGGAGCAGCACCAGCGTCATACGTGCCGTCTCCGTCCACCATGAGGTAATAATCGGCCTCGATGTCCCGAAACATTCTCCGCACGACATGGCCTTTTCCTTGCCGGGTTTCGCTCCTGATCTCAGCTCCCGCCGCGCGCGCTTCGGAGGTGGTCGCATCTGTAGAGTTGTTGTCGTAGACATAAATAACGGCATGCGGAAGAGCAGCCCGGAAATCCGTGACGACCCGGGCGATCGTTAGTGCCTCGTTATGACAGGGAATGAGAACGGCAACTCTTGGGATGGACATAAGAACGATCTCGGACAAGGAACCCCCAAATATAGGGACCCTTCCAGCGGCAAACTCTAGCCGGCCTACGTTACTGCCAGGAGATAGTTATACTGCCGTTCCCACCGTCGGCTCCGGAACCGTTTCCGCCGGTAGCACCACCACCTACCGTATCTGAAACACTACTGGCCGCCGCTCCGGCTTCATCCGATCCTCCGCCGCCTCCCCCACCGGATCCATCGTCTCCGCCAGAGGTACCTCCCCCACCCCCGTAATAGCCACCACCACCACCTCCTCCCCCGCCATTACCGCTGGTTCCGGTGGAGCCTATTTCACCCCCGTCTCCGTAAGTCGTACTGTAGACGCAGGACCCGTTGGCCGATTCGGATGCCCCCCCTGCCATGCCGCTTCCTGGACAACCAGGACCGGGGCCATTGTAATTTGCCGTAACGTCCCCCGGTGCGCCAGGTTGGCTATCAGTGGCACCTCCCCCATTTAGCGACCCAGATCCTGTTCCCCCGGTTGCCGTCTGACCACCGTCACCCCCATTGAAGCTGTAGCCGTCTCCGGCTCCGCCGCCTCCCCCGGCAACCCCGAGAAGGGTACCGTTGAAGGACAGGCTGGTATAACCTCCCCCGGTCCCCCCCGCATAGC